>Ga0208771_1000150_pt1 | contig 43966 bp, 46 predicted proteins | sample AntAceMetag02UKX_FD_184775 | JGI IMG/M metagenome (GOLD analysis project Ga0208771, IMG submission 184775) | Saline lake microbial communities from Ace Lake, Antarctica - Antarctic Ace Lake Metagenome 02UKX (SPAdes) (version 2) | ecosystem: Environmental > Aquatic > Non-marine Saline and... | reverse complement strand
CCTGAACTGCAAGGTGATATAGTAAAATATGCCACTCATTAAGTCAAGAAAATTGTGAGGGAAATTGAAAACAATTTGGTGTTTAACCAATTGATATAAAAGCAGTTACTATTTTACAGGAGCCTTAATTTATATTTACATGCAATTTCCAGACCTGTAAAATTATACGCTGGATAATGTGGATCAGTGGATATTAAAAACAGTAAAAAGGGGATCATATCATGAACGTTATTAAAAGAATCGGGGCCTTTATTGTCCTGGCAGCTTTTTCAGTGAGCACGGCCGGCTGCGTGGGCAGCGCGGCGGGGATTGCGCCTTCCACAACTCCCATCACTGCCAGGGATTCTTACGTGGAGCTCGGGCCGGCTACAGGCTCCGCCTGGGGAGGTAATATACTTTTTATTTTTCCAATGGGTGCGGGAGATACCAGCACGGCAATCGAGCGTGCGCTGGAAGCTTCCGGCGGGGATGCGCTCATAAATGTGACACTCGAGAACAGGGGATACTTTTTTCTTGTTGCAATGCTTTCCCGTGTGAAAGTTAACGGGATTGCGATAAAAATGGCGAATTAGCGATCAGTTCCATTGCTCAGATGAAGAAAATAATCCGGATATTTTTCTCGCTGGTTCTACTGGCTGCAGTTGGTTGCTCGCTCAAGAAGATCGATCTCCCTGTCGGTGAATCTCCTGCCGATATAGATAATCCTTATTCCAGCCGCAATAAATTGGCGGTTCCTGTTGAAATTCGCATGTTTGTTCCTGACCGCGCGCCTGCGCACGGTAAAGGTTTCGGGGAGTGGTTTTCCAAGCATTTTTCGATGAGGCGAAAGCTGTACAACTATCCTCTCAGGGTAATTGTGGAAGAGGCTTTCAAGGAGGCGTTGACAACAAGTTTTCTCGAGCCCGACCTCTCGTCTGATGATGATTTCATGATTGTTAATATCAGGGTGCCCAAGGCTTATCTTCATCATAAGGGAAAGCAATGTACCCTCAAAATGACGATCGATGCTGAAATGCGGGATGCTAACGAACACATTATAGTGTCGAAAACTATCAAGGTGGAGGCGGAGAGCCCATTCGACCGGAATGTGACGCCGGAGGCGGTCTGGAGGGCTTCGTATGACGCGGCTTTTGATTTCGCGAAGTATCTGAGGAGTTCCCCAAAAGTTATACGGGCCGCAAGGCGTGCTATCGCGGAATCCCCTGAAAAGCATATATTTGAGTGCAGCCTCGGCGTGTACGACCTTGCCGGAAAACAATACAGCCGGGCTTATTCGAGGGCCGAAAGAGAAAGCGAATTGAAGGAGATGTCCGGAAGGCTCGTAGATGTTTTACTCGAAAAATGGTGTCCAACGGATAAACCGCGTGTGGCTGTTCTTCCCATGGTAGAAGATAACAAGGAAGCCCGGGAGGCACAACTGGGACACGTTATAGCGCCATTTATAGAAGAAGCCCTGGCCGGCTCCGGCCAGGTAAATGTCATATCACGCATGGATGTGAAGCTGATTCTGGATGAGATAGACTTTCAAAAACTTGATTTAACCAAGAAGTCCGCAGTAGTTAAAGTCGAGGAACAAAAAATAGAGAACGTGGACTACCTGTTGATCGGTCATGTCTCCTTGCTGGGCGACTGATTTTAATGACGTACCCGCTGCACGGGTCGGCGATCTCCCTCCCGATCGAGAAGGCGATGAACTTGTGCCCTATTCTTTAAGCCCAGGTTTTGCCGGCATATATCATCAACGGGGGAGTTTGAAGTTTTCAGGGCAGTGGGTATTTGTCTTGTGTAGATAACCCAACTTCATTTGTTATAATCATTGGAGCGTATTACTATCGGCCTGCCGGCCGGCCGTAAGATGAAGTTATGAAAAGGGAAACACAGGTAATCCTGCTCTCGGTATTTTTCGGTCTCCTCGTGTGGGTGTTGAATGCCCTCTCCGACTACTTCTTTTTCTACCGGGAGCCGTTCCTGGACCTGCTTATCCTGAACGTCCCGCCGATCGAACTGTATATCCGGCTGATCGTAATTGTCTTCTTTCTCGCGTTCGGCGCCATCGTGGTCTGGCGCATGGCCAGGAGGAGAAAGTTCGAGAGGAAGCTGATCCAGCGCGAGCGATACCTTTCCTGCCTCGCGGACATCTCGGCCGAGCTTCTGGCGGCGTCCGATCCCGTTGAGGCGACACCTGGAGTCCTGCGGCGAATGCTGGAGGTTTCCGGCGCGGGCCGGTGCTACCTCTTTGAGAACCACCGCGGACCGTCCGGCGAGACGCTCACCAGCCAGCGCTTCGAGGTCTGCGCCGAGGGCGTCGAGCCGCAGATGGACAATCCCGACCTTCAAAATGTTCACTGGATAGAACGAGGTTTTTCACGCTGGGTTGACGAGATGACGGCCGGTAGAGCGATTTCCGGCAGGGTGGCGGGCTTCCCCGGGAGCGAGAGGGCGGTTTTAGAACCGCAGGATATTCACTGGATCCTCGCCCTGCCGTTGCACGTAGCCGGCGAGTGGCACGGCTTCATCGGCCTCGACGCGTGCCGGTCCGGCCTCAAATGGACCGGCCAGGAGATCGATCTTCTGCGTACGGCGTCCAACTTCATCAGCTCGGCGATAGGGCGGTCAAAGACCGAGGAGCGATTCCGGATGATTTTCAACAAAGCCAAAGACGGTATGTTTATTGAAACCGCTGATGGACGGATAGTTGATGTCAACAAGGCCGCCTGCCGGATGCTTGGCTACACGAGGGAAGAGCTTTGCAGCATGCGCGTAAAGGATCTTATGCCTTCGGAGATTGCCGCGCAATTGCCGGAGACAATTCAAGGCGAAACCGTGAGAGACGGTAAATATATAGAGACTGTAAATGTGCGTAAAGACGGGACGCGCCTGCCCGTGGAAGTTAGCGGTACCCTGGTTGAGATATGGGGAGAGAAAATGGTCATCGCCATCCTGCGCGACATCACCGAGCGCAAGAAGGCCGAGGAGGAGCTGCTGGAAAGCGAGGAAAAATACCGGGCTTTAATCGAAACAACGGATACGGGTTATCAAATTCTCGATGGAGCCGGCAGAGTAATCGATGCCAATCCGGAATTCGTTCGCTTAACGGGGCATAAAACCCTGGATGAGATTGTGGGGAGAACCGTTATCGAGTGGACCGCAGCGCACGACAAGGAGAGAAATGCAGAAGAATTGAAGAAGTGCATGGAGAAGGGGTTTGTAAGAAACCTGGAAATGGACTATGTCGATAACGACGGCAATATTACCCCTATCGAGATTAACGCAAAGGTTGTTGAAACTGCAGAAGGACTGCGAATCCTGTCGCTTTGTCGTGACATTACCAAGCGCAAGCTGGCGGAGAAAAAACTGAAAGGGCGGATGGAGCGAATCGCCAGGCAACAGGCTGCGATTCTCGAGTTGAGCAAGGAGGCTTTTCTCGATCTGGATTTTGCCTTGAGGCGGATAATGAAGGTGGATGCACTGACATTGGTAATTGAGAGGGTGAACATCTGGCTTTTCAATGAGGACCGTTCCGAGCTCGTTTGCCTGCAAAATTATAGAAGGAGCAAAGATCGGTATGAGGAGGGGGGGCGGCTTTCGCTGAAGCGGTACCCTGCCTACTTCAAGGTGCTGGAGTCGAGCCGGATTGTTGCCGTAAATGATGCATGGAGCGATCCCAGAACCTGTGAATTCACGGCCAGTTACCTCTCTACATACGGCATTACCTCCATGATGGATGTTCCCATCAGATTGCATGGGGAAATAATTGGGTTAATATGCCACGAGCATGTGGGGTCTATGAGAGAGTGGACCCGAGATGAACAGGATTTTGCGGGCTCCATGGCCGATATGGTTTCACTGGCATTCGAAGCGTCGGAGCGCGTGCAGGCGAAGGAGGCTCTGCAAAAGAGCCAGGATAGATACAGGACGCTGCTGAGGAATATACCTCAGAAGGTATTTTATAAGGATTTAAACTCGACTTATGTCTTATGCAACGAGAGCTATGCGGGTGACTTGAAAATAGAGCCCGAAGAGTTCAAGGGGAAGACGGATTACGACTTTTTCCCGAAAGAGCTGGCTGATAAATACATAGCCGACGACAGAAGGATAATGGAGTCGGGCAAGATCGAGGTGATGGAGGAGAAGTACGTCATTGGCGATAAACAGGCAGTTGTCCAGACTTTTAAAGCACCTGTAAGGGACGAGAAAGGGGATATCATCGGCATATTCGGCATTTTCTGGGACATAACCGATCGGAAGCGGGCCGAGGAGCAGCTTCGTCACGCGCAGAAAATGGAGGCCGTGGGGACGCTCGCCGGCGGCCTCGCCCACGATTTCAACAATATCCTCGCCGGGATAATGGGCTACGCTTCCCTGGCGAAGATGGGCCTCGAAAAAAGCAGCCCCCTCGCAGACGACATGGAGTCGATCGAGAAGCTATCGCGGAGGGGGGCGGACCTCACGCAGGCGCTGCTCACGTTCTCGCGCAAGGGGGAATACCACCCGAGGCCGCTCGGTCTCAACCGAGTCATTGACGATGTGCTGAAGGTGATGGGGAGGACGGCGGGAAAGAGGGTAAACATAGAGCCGGAGATGTCGCCTGACGTTTCGAACGTGATGGGTGACGAGGGGCAGCTCACCCAGGTCATCATGAATCTCTGCCTCAACGCCTGCGAGGCGATGCCGGAAGGCGGCACCCTGACGGTCCAAACGGCGGCCGTGAAGCCGGGGAAGGAGTTCTATAATATCCATCCTGTGCTGAGAGAGGGACTCTATGTGGCGGTCAGCATTTCCGACACCGGACAGGGGATGGACGACGAGACGCGCGAGCACATCTTCGAGCCCTTTTTCACCACGAAGGCCGAAAGATCGGGGACGGGTCTGGGGCTCTCCATCGTGAGCGGGATCGTGGAAAGTCATGGGGGGTGCATCGAGGTGGAGAGCGAGCCGGGAAGCGGGACCACTTTTACCGTCTATATTCCGGCCACGGCGGAGGAAGAGCCGGTGCTTCGGCCGGGGCCTCCCGGGACGCTGCGGGGCCACGAGACGATACTTATAGTCGATGACGAGGAGGGTTTCAGGCTTAGCGCGAGACGGTGGCTCAACGAGCTTGGATACGCTACGGTCGCGGCGGCGAACGGCGAGGCGGCGCTCGAGGTGGTGAGGGAGATGGGGAATGAGGTTGACGTTGTGCTCCTCGACATGGTGATGAAAGGGATGGGCGGGGCGGAGGTCTTTAAAAAGATGCGTGAGGTTGTTCCCGGCCTCCCGGTTATCATCTGCACGGGATACTCCATAACCGGCGCGGCGAGGCGGACGCTGGAGGCCGGTGCCGCCGACCTTATCCAGAAGCCTTTCGACATGACGGAGCTTGCCCTGAAGATCCGCAAGGTCCTCGACCACCGCTAATCGTTTTTATAGTAGGGTCCGCATCTTAAAAGTTAATAATAGGAGCGCACTATAGGCTGCATTAATGACATGCAATCTATTTTATGCTCCCTTTAGTAAATACCCAACGATGCGGATTACAGTTCACTTTATCGGAATAGCCGGGCAATAGGAGACATCTTAAGCTATGAAGCAAGTTTTAAAGAGAAAAAGAATTTTCGAAGGCGCATTGATCAAACTTTTCCTCCAGAAGCAAAAGCTTCCCGGGGGATTCATCGCCGACCTGGAGGTGATAGATCACCCTGGAGCGGCCCTGATCGTGCCGTTTCCGGATAAGAACAGGGTTATTCTAATAAGGCAGTACAGGCCCGTTATAGGTTCGTATATATGGGAGCTTCCCGCAGGAACTCTCGATGAAAATGAAAGCCATTTACATTGCGCGAAGAGGGAGTTGATTGAGGAAACGGGCTACAAGGCAGGCAAGTGGGCCAGGATCGGCCATATATATCCCGCGCCCGGCTATACAACGGAAAAGATAGTCATATTCACGGCCCGCGATTTGAGAGAGGCGGAAGCGCAGAAAGACGAGGATGAAATAATAACCGTAAAGGTCTTTGCCATGGATGATGTCGCGAAGCTGTTAAAAGAGGGAAAAATCGTCGATGCGAAGACCATCTGTGCCCTCAAGCTGGCTGGTGTGGTGTAATCCCTTCTTGATTTTGCTCTCGGAATACGGCGGCGGTGGGCATGAGAGTGCCGGCACCGTCCAGATGCCCGACGAGGAATCGGACAAAAAAATCGCGGAAATTATAGAGAAGTTAAAAGAGAGCTGATAGCAAGGTTTAAGGTCTAAGGGTTTTCAGTACTGATAACTTGATGGTATAGGAATTTGTTATATTTACAGAGGTAGCCGCACCCTTTCCCGGTAGGGACCCCGCTGGAGGGAAGTCCCACCGGGACCGGGGTAGGGTGCGCCCCGAAAGCGTTCGGGACGGCTACCATATAGCTGCGAAGCTAACTTGTCCCATCGCTTTCAAACTTCGGCCGCTATTTAACTTTTAAACGCTGTGCGTTCTTCCAGGCTGTCATGCCGCCTATGACGCTGAAGACGTGCTCGTACCCCTGCGACTTGAGGAAGCTCCCGGCGATATTCGAGCGGTAGCCGGAGCCGCAGATCGCCGTGATGTGCCTCTTCTTGTCGTCGATGTCGATGCCCTCCTTCACCAGGTCCCCGACCGGTTTGTGGATTGCCCGCTTGATGTGGCCTGATGCCCATTCGTGCTCGGTCCTGACGTCGATGAGTACGTGGTCATGGTATTTCTCGAGGACGTGGCTAAGGCTCTGTGCGGTGAGCTGGGGAAGGTGCTTGAGAGGCTTCCCCGCGGCCGCCCATTCGGCCACGCCCCCGTCGAGAAAACCTGTTATCCTGTCATAGCCGACTCGCCTGAACATCCTGACGGCCTTAAGGGCGTCCTCCCTGCTGTCGGCCACGAGGACCAAGTCGTTCTTCGCGTCCACGACCATCCCCAGCCAGTTCGGGGACTGGGGCTTGAGGCCGATATTGAGTGAGCCGGGGATGAAGGCGGCGCCGAAGGATGTCGCGTCCCTCACGTCGACGATCACGGCGCCCCCGTCCCTCCTCGTCTCCACCTCGTCGACCGATAGTCTCCTCACGGGCGGGTCTGATTCGAGGAGGCCCGGGCCTTTCCGGTTCTTATCCACGATCGCCATGAAGTTGGGCGGCCGGAGCTGGAATTCCGCCGTCATGATCTCGCGGAACTTCTCGAACGGCATCTTATTCAAAAGGGGGTTGTAGCGCCGCTCGAAGCCGAGTGTGGTCATCGGCTTCGGGCTTATTCCCTTGCCGCAGAGGGAGCCCGCACCGTGTGCGGGATAGACCTCAACTCCGTCCGGGAAACGGGCAAGCTTCGCATAGAGACTGTCGTAGAGGTTCTTCACCTGCTCCTCGAGCAGGTCCTCCCCGGCTAGGTCCGGCCGGCCGATGTCGCCCACGAAGAGCAGGTCCCCCGTGAGGAGGAGCATGGGATCTTTGGAACGGGATGTGTCGGAGACGGCGATCGTGACGGAGTTCGGTGTGTGCCCCGGCGTCTCGATGATCTCGAGATTCGCGACGCCGAATTTAAATCTGTCTCCGTCGCGCAGGGGGATGTGATCATATGCCGCCCCCGCGTTGTGATGGACGTGGATCTTCGCGCCCGTGCGGCGGGCCAGCTCCCTGCTCCCCGTTATGTGATCAGCATGGATATGTGTGTCAAAGATATGGGTTATGCGCATGCCGTTTTCCCGGGCGGTGTCGATATACCGATCGACGTGCCGCTCGGGGTCTACGACACAGGCCACGCCTGCTTTGGGGCACCCGATAAGGTAGGAGTAGCATCCGAGGCCCTCAACCTTGAATTGCTGGAAGAACATCACGAACCTCCTTTTTTTGTGCGGGCTCGGGGCAGCCTATTCTTTCTCTTTCGGGAGTTTCTTGAAGCACATGAACCAGTCGAGACATTTCACGTCTTTGTCAGCTTCCTTCATCCTCTCGCTTGCCGTTCCGCAGGACCCCGGAGGGGGAACGATCACGTCCTCTCCCGGCTCCCAGTTTGCCGGAGTGGCGATATTGTACTTGTCGGACGTCTGCATGGCTGTGAGAAGGCGCTTGACCTCCTCCATGTTCCTGCCGTTTGAGAGGGGGTAGTAGAGGATGGCCCTGATCTTCGCCTCGGGGTCGATGAGGAAGACCGCCCGCACAGCCTGGGTGTCGCTCGCCCCCGGCTGAAGCATTCCGTACTTCCTCGCGACGTCCATCTTGAGGTCCTCGATGAGGGGAAAGGTGACCTCGACGTCCTTCATTCCCTTGTACTCTATTTTCTCCTTGATGGTCCTCAGCCATGCGATGTGAGCGTAGATGCTGTCTATGGAGAGGTCGATGAGCTCGCAGTTGAGCTTCTTGAAGTCCTCCTGCATCGAGGCGAACGTCATGAACTCCGTTGTGCAGACCGGCGTGAAATCGGCGGGATGGCTGAAGAGTATGACCCACTTTCCCTTATAGTCCTCGGGAAAGCTGATTTCCCCCTGGGTCGTCTTCGCCGTGAAGGCTGGCGCCGCTTCCCCTATCAATGGGATGCGTGTCTCGTTCTGTTCCTTTTCCATGAGTACCTCCTCTTAAGCGATTGAGTATTAACAATACAGAAACCCCACTACTAAAATCACCAACAGCTTTCTTATATTTTCCTCCTTTCCCATTGATGTTTATATGCCTGATTTCTCTAACAAGACAAGCAGAACTGTTATCGCGGCGCATGCCGGGATGACAACGGCCCACGGGTTCACCCCGATGAGCTGGGGCAGCGTGACGGCGCCGAAGTCCCCCTTTCTCAGTATGCTTTTTTCCAGCTTCGGGTACAGGGCCGCGAAGATGGCAGCGCCGATGAGTATACCGGCGATCCCTCCGAAGAGGGCGTCGAGGGAGCCCTGCGCCGCGGCGCCCGTCACTGTTCCCGGGCAGTACCCGAGCACGCCGAAGCCGACGCCGAAGATGAGGCCGCCGACGGCTGACGAGCCGAAGGATCCCGCCTTGGGATGAAGACGGGCCATCCCGAGGCTGTTGAGAAGGTATACCCCGATCATGCCGGTAAGCACCGCGGTTAACATTATCTTCACGACGGTGAAATCTTCTAGCAGGAGCTGCCCGATGATCACGTCGTACCGGGTGACGCCTCCCTTCTGCAGGAGAAATCCGAAGGCGGTGCCGATCAGGAAACCTATGGTGAGTTGAACAGTCTTCTTTTTTTGCTTCATCGTGCCGCCTCTCTTACGCGAGCAGGACCCTGTAGATGAGCATGGCTGTCGCGATCCCTCCGGCGAAGAAGCAGGCTGCCGCGATCCAACTGCTCAAGGCGAGCTGGAGCGTGCCGCTTATGCCGTGGCCGCTCGTACAGCCGCCCGCCCACCGAGCGCCGAAGCCAATGACGATGCCCCCCAGGAGTGCAACGAGCCACCGCATGTAGATAGAACCGCCCGCAGCCTCTTCCCACAGAGGGGGGACCCACGAGAATCGAAACTGGCCGGAGAGCTTCGCCGAGAGAAACGCCCCGGCGAAAATCCCTAGGACGAGCATCCACTCCCAGTCGACCTCCGGCGTGAATTTTCTGTAGTACGCCTTTTCGTTCACCCTGGCTCCGCGGAAGAGCTTCTCGATCATGCCGCTCGTCCGGGCGAAGGCCGTGGAGCACCCTATCGGCTTGTCCGAGAGCAGAAAGGCCAGCCAGCTTAGAATACCGATGCCTGCCCCCACGACATACGGTGACCAGTACGCCGTCGTGAGCCATTCCATGTCTCCTTCTCCCCCCTCATTCGTATTTGCGTATGAGCTGTTCCTCGAGTTCTATGTGGTCCGTCTCGATTTCGCTCAATGCCGTGAAGACTTTTTTGACCCGTGGTTCTCCTGCCTCATTGGCGGCCTTTTTGTAGAAGGCTGTGGCCGAGACTTCTCTTTTATGAGCAGCTTTGAGGTTCTCGATATCGCTTTCCAGCGCTATACCCTTCCCCTCCTGTGGCGGCGGAGGCTCGCACTTCAGGATCTTCTTGATGACCGAGGCGTGTTCTGCCTCGATTTTCGCTAGGCATTTAAATATCCCCTGGAGCTCGATGTTTCCACTTTTAGCATAGGCGTCCCGGTAGAAGGGGGCGTTGTTCGCCTCGAGCTGGAGTGCGGCCTTGAGATTCCTCCGGGATGTATCCGAGAGGTTTTGAATCTCACGGTTCTCATCAACCCAGTCCTTGGCCTCAACCATATATTTTTTAGCCGGCGCGCCGCAGAAGGGGCAGTGCGTGGGCAGCTCTGTTCCCACGTAGACATCACCGCAAATCAAGCATCTGTAAAAGTTCATGAAGGATGCCTCCTTTCTTGAGCTTGATTGTATCATACGCGGGAAATCTTGAAACATCGGCCTTCTGCGGCGAGATGAGGTGCTATAGCGAGCGGAGGTGAATGGAATGGGAATCGGTAGCGGTTCTCTGAACTGCCCCTTCCGGTGCCCTCGTTTTTACCCCAGGGCCACGTCGAGGGCCATCATTACGACGAAGCCGACGATGGCGCCCATCGTGGCGAGGTCGGAGTTGCCGCCCCGCTGCGATTCGGGGATGAGCTCCTCCACGACGACGAAGATCATCGCCCCGGCGGCGAATGCGAGGGCGTAGGGGAGTATTGGCCGCATGATGAGGACCGCGCTGGCACCCAGGACACCGCCGACAGGCTCGACGATACCGGATAGTTGCCCGTACCAGAAGCATTTGAACTTAGATAGACCCTCCCTCCGCAGCGGCATGGCGACGGCCGTCCCCTCCGGGATGTTCTGCAGGCCGATGCCGATGGTCAGTGCGATCGCTCCCGCCACGGTCGCCCCGGGCAGGTTGTACACGGCCGCCCCGAACGCGACGCCCACCGCGAGCCCCTCGGGGAAGTTGTGGAGGGTGATGGCGAGGACCAGAAGGGTGCTCCTTCTCCACGTCGTGCTGATCCCTTCGGCCTCCGACATATCCGCCCAGAGGTGAAGGTGGGGGAGTATCTTATCCACGAGCCGCAGGCTGGCCGCGCCGAGGAGGAATCCGACGGCAGCCGGAATCCAGGAGCCCCCCGACATCTCGATTGCGGGGGCGAGGAGAGACCAGAAGCTGGCGGCTATCATGACGCCGGCCGCGCCGCCCAGCATCGCGTCAAACAGCTTTCGATTTATTGTGGTTGTGAAGAAAACCGGGACGGCCCCCATGGCGGTGAGGAACCACGTGAATATGGTCGCGAGGAGGGCCTGGAGAACAGGGTTAAGCTCATAGAAGTTCATTGTTAGTGAAATATGCCGGTCACGAGCCGTCCCTAGCTGAAGCCGATGAGTAAATACAGGGACATCTTATTTAATAGCCTGAAAGATTCGGATAAGATCCCTTTTTAAAATAATAATAGATCAATCCTTTACTTCAATATCTTTCCCGTTTCAATTGACCAGAATAGGAGGTCCTGCTCTACTGCCTGAAGACATTCATTCTTTCTCATTCATTTATTTTTTTGCGATATGTCTCGGGATGAGGTGCTAGATCGACTATTTTCCTCAGTTCCATGACAATCAAATACTCGGGCCTGGGCAACGCGGCTTCAGGATGAGCGGGATGACCTTTTTCGCCGTGGATGCTCTTTATGAGCCTTTGGCTTATTCTTCTAACAAGCATTTTCCGCCAGGCCCTTAAAATTGAAGGCGAAAGCTTATCCCGCTTCACTATTTTCGCGCTCCCTTTCAGGCAATACCCTGTAAAACTATCCTCATCGACAGCCGTGATGCTCATTCGTGAATTTTTTTTCAAGTTCCTGTGCGTATTGCCCTTATAGAGATCCATAATGTAGAGTTTGCCGTAACCGGTGATTTTTACCAATCCCTTGCAAGAACTATGCGGAATCCCATTACTGCCAATAGTAGAGACGATAACAAAATTCCGCTTCTTGAAAAACCGGACTATCTCTTCAGGTATCTTACCCATATTAATAACCTGTAAAGTTCTCGAAGATTACCTTTTCCGGTGGCAACCCCAGCTCATTTTTAAGCATAGAAGTCAAAGCTTCGACCATCCCTGGAGGACCGCAAACGTAAAATACCCGCCCGGAAAAGTCGGGGATTTCTTCCTTCATCATCTCAGAGTTGATCCTCCCGGTTCGTCCATCCCATTCGGGGGAAGGTTCCTGGTCGGTAATTGAATAAATCACCGATAGATGCTCATTTTGTTTCTGCATTTCAACAAAATCTTCATGAAAAACGATGTCCTGCTTAGTCCGGGCCGAATATAAAATGATGGCCTCGGCGGAGGAGGAAGTGTCGGTGAGAAACTTGCAGATACTCCGGATGGGAGTGATTCCTATGCCGCCGGATAAGAACACCACTTTGGGATACTGACCCTCGAAGATAAACTGTCCCATGGGGAGCTTTATCCGAACCGGGTCGCCCGGTTGCAAGGCCTGGAGGGCCTGAGAGAAAGAACTATCTGATAGCTTCTTCGTGAACTCCAGGTAGCCCCTCTCCGTAGGCGAGTTGGAAAAAGAAAAGTAATGGGATAGCTCTTGCCCTTCCCAATCCAGGAAAAGCTGGAAGAACTGCCCCGGGCGGAAATCGATCCCTCCCAAGTCGTCAAAACGGAAGCTTTTAACATTATGCGTTCGGTCAATAGCTTCAAAAAAAGAAGTATCAATCTTTTTAAACATCTCGTTCCCCTTAAGTTTGTTTGTCTCCAATAATATTAATGTATAAACCGGCCTCAAGCCAGAAAATTTAATTGTATATTTCTTCCCATTCCTTCGCAGCCTTCTTCGTCAGGGAGAGCCTGCGGAAACTACCTCAGGCCTGACATTTGGAATAAGCTACCTGGGTTGGAGCGGAGCAAAGCCGCGCGGAAGCCCAGGTCAGCTTCATTCCGTTGTGGGGTGGTTTGTGGGCAGCGTTCTACTTCGACTTCTCGATTTCTTCTTCGACTTCCTCTGCCCCTTCTGCATAGAACTTCTCTTCATCTGGGGCCAGCTCGCGGAGGAGTCGGAGAAACTCTCCGGCGTGAACACGTTCTTCATCGGCGATGTCCTTAAGGACCTCGATGGCGAGCTTGTTGTCCGTTGACTCGGCAAGCTGCATGTACAACTGAATCGCTTCGTACTCCGCAGCGATCATGAACCGGATTGCCCGGATGAGTTCCTCATCCGTGAGCTTCCTGTCGTTCGCCAACCCCGAAAAGGGAGATCCAAACTCTGGCATGACCATCCTCCTTTCTTCTTGTTTGCCTGATTCCCCATCCAACGATGAAGATCAGGCACAAGTAATGTCCGCAGCGCGGCTTCCGCATTGCCCAGTGATGGCATAACCCAAATGTCAATATCCATCGTCGCACGGGGATAGCCGTGGGCTGCCAAGGCATAGGCACCCACAAGGAGGAACCTAACGTCCTCGTCGACTAAGCACTGCAACATCTCTTTGTAGTCTTCGTTCAACATCGTGATGCTTGCTCAGAGATGCCACCTCTTGGGTGAGCGGCCAGACAAGACCAAGACGATGACTGGCCGAACCAGGAATAAAGTTATGGTCCCCTTGATCTGATATGCGACCGGTTCTGGTGAATGTCTTATCCATGCCTTACTTATACCATTGACAGATCGTTTCTGCAATGCATTTCTGGTTCCGACATGGAACTGAGCGACCTGGGAAAGAGCCCTGTACTCTTATTGAATCGCCACAGAATTTCCCAGGTCCGTTCCAGTGTTTTGTCGGGTGCTGGTTCATGCTCCGAGTGTCGCCACCCAGTGGCCAACCCAGTGGGTGATGCCAATCACGACGACGGCTATCAGGACATGCTCTCCAACGATCTTCCATGGTTGCTCACCCTGGGCTTTTGCCATGAAGTAGCTCAGAACTGCAAGAATGGACAATCCCCACACGAGACTGACAACGATGGCCGTAAAGAGAGGTAGAAGAAGAATCGGGACTATGAAAGTCATAGCAAAGCCGAACTTTGCTATGAACGTTGCGATGGTGGAACCCCAAATTTGCTTGGGAGTGTGAACGTTTTCCGACTCCTCCGAAACATGAATACCCAGAGCATCCGAGAAGGCATCGGCAATGGCGATCGTGAGGATACCTCCGAGAACGACCAACCTCGACCCTGTGCCGGAATGTAGACCCACCATCAGCCCAAGTGTGGTAATGATAGCTGATGTGAGCCCGAAAGAGATACCTGTCCGCAGCGAATCTTTCACGATGTTTTCATTCCTTTCGCACTACCAATGTTGATTAGATGGGTCCGCATAAATCGCGGAACACATGCTTGTTAGCCATATAACACGTCATCTAAATATCAAACGATATGGCGATAAGCTCTATATTCTCCAGTTGGGTTCCGTGTTTCTATCCTCAGTTGTCGAGTTTAAAGATCTGACCCCTTCCCTCGGATTAAAGCCTCGACAACATTTATCCTCGACGCGTTTATGCCAGACATGCGCTTTAACCTTACTCCTGCGGTTCTGCGATCCCGGAAGCCTGTCGGTCGGCACGGCGCATGAGTACGTCCCAGTAGCGCTCGAATGTAGGCTCAAGAATTCCAAGCAATGCACCGAACTCGGCCTTGACCTCGCGACAGTAGTCGGGGAGACCCCTTGCGGTCACGAAGCGAACGCAGGTCCCTGAGAAGCTGCCAATCTGCATTTGAAAGAAAAAATCGATGGTTGCAACCTCCGCGAGTTGAAGGGAGCCTTGGTCGTCCAGATAGCACTCGAATAGCGGTGAATCTAAGACGACCACTGGGAACACCGCGAAAAGTGGCACTGAGGCCGGGCCGAGGTTGGTATGCTGCCAAAGGGAGGCCTTTACTGCGCTCAAAACGGCTACAAAAGGTGTAGGGCTTTCATCCGTGAACGCTTGAGCTACCCCGTATCCGACGCGACCGTCCTTCTTGAACCACATGAGGCGTTCAGGACCGTCTGGAGTAGTCGCCGCCAACTCTCTCCTCACGGTGTCGGACAGCACACCTAGGGCGAAGAGCCGATTGAATCCGTAAAGGGTATGGGCCGATGAGAAGACAATCCACGGTTTGTTACCTGACTTACATTCGATTACGAGACGAAGGCAGGCGACCGGGAGTTCACTATTCGCCATGTCGCATATCACATCTATCTCGCGTGGTTTCTGCGTCTCGGGGTCTAGATAGTACTGTGACTGCATTACCGTTAGCCCCTCAGCGCGAAAGGCAGCAGCAGTCCGCATTTCAAGGGGATAGCCCTGCTTATCCAGCCAAGTACGGATCTTATTCCCAAGCCGTTCGTTATCACTCACGTTAGGTTCCTCCGTTCTCACCAAAGCTCGCCATTCCGATCCAAACCGGTCAGGGCACCTGTGCTTCATCTTTCATTTGGCACTTTGAGAACAACATAATACGAACTATTACTTCGTGGTTTTCTGTTTCTCCCAGCATCTACGGACAACTATCGCCATAATTGGCGTCAATAACTCTGTGGATTTCTAAGTCGATGTCGCATTGAGAACCAATTTCAACTTTAGATGAATCTGTGGCAATATCCAACAAGTCAGTCGTTGGCTATCCGCGATCGACTCCCAGGTTCTTTCAACGCCGGGCATCACCTGGACCTAAAGCCGCAAGGCTTTTGGGATCAGAGTGCATGCCCTTGTTCTGACTATATTATCCTGGGATGCTTGTTCAGGGTAAGGTTTACATTAACCCTGAGTAGGAGGCTCGGCGCAAAAAAACGCCGAGACCTCCGACAGCACCTCGCCCCCCCAAAAGATCGATAAAATTGTGTAATGTTAAGATGGTGGGGGTCCAGGGAGTTGCCTGTTTTAATTCCTTCTTAAAATATCTGGTTGAGATTGAGCTTGTGCAAATTTCTTCATTGTCTTCCCATCGCAAAGCTCAAATAAATCATTTCGCCATTCAACACGATTGAACTCAACATCTTTGTCTATTCGTGCACCAAGGAAATATCTCTGTTTCTCCCTTATTATTCCATACGTCATAGCCGATGATTCAGGCTTTCTGTATATGCCGACTAATTGTGGTGCACCACCGCACTTCTCATCTTTAATATTGAATAGGGTATCACAAAAACAGTGAAATACACTTCGGCTTGTACCACGATCAGGTCCATTTTTATAACGGTCAAAATTTGTTTTGAATTCCTTTGAACCTGATCCGAGTATAAAAAGTATATCCGACTTTTTTGGCATCGCTATATCTTTCCCAGACCAGCCTTTTTCGCGCGTCCATTCAATGAGTCGACACTCGAATTTCAAATTGTTAGTTGGGTCTCTGGAAATGTGTATCACTTGCAATATATCTGCAGTAATCCCTTTCACCATCCTCGGGTATTTGTGAAATTGATGCACAAGTTTTTCTTTTATCGATTCAAATCTTTCTTTGCACGACGATTGAGGCGAGAATAGTAAGCCTTGATCCGCCATTTCTGCTATTTGAGAAAGAACCATTGTAGGGAAGACCACATCACCACAATACCCAAGTATATCTGGTGAGTGACGAAATGCGAAAACTTTCCTTCCATGGTCAAAAATTGCAATATCACCCCAACTTACACGACTATCTGCAGCGATATAAGCGGATGCAGTACCGTGGGTGTCAACTCCTATCCATGAAACAAGTAATGTCATAGTAGGTCAGAACGGATTGGCGATCACCTGCGGGCCACCAAACGGACCGGCAGGTGCATCACCTTGTTATGTGGCCAGAGTTAGTCGCGCCACCGGATTAGAATGGGATCTCATCCTCATCGACCCCTGCCTCCGTTTCCGGCTCCTCCATCTCAACCTTTTCATGTGCGGCTGGCAATTCAAGAATCCTAGCGGCTTCCTCCTCAGGCAACTGCTCGACTGAACGTAGCCTCTTCTCCATGGCACGAGTCCGTACGCCAGTCTGATCGATCGTACGGCTCGCAGTGTTTAGTTGCCGTTTGACCTTATCCAGCACTTCACCAAACTTGCCGAACTCTGTCTTTACAGCTCTAAGTACTTTCCACACCTCCGCGGCCCTTTGTTCGATCGCCAAGGTCTGGAAACCCATGTGCAGGCTATTAAGAATTGCTGCTAAAGTAGTGGGACCGGCTACGACAACCCGATACTTGTTCAGCAGGTCTTCGACAAGAGTCTGCTGGCGAAGCACCTCCGCATATAGCCCCTCAGTCACGAGGAACATGATCGCGAAGTCGGTTGTACTTGGTGGGTTCACATACTTGTCATGAATATCCTTCGCGGCGGTCCGGATTGTCCGAGACAAAGCATCAGCAGCCTTCTGAACGGCCTCAGGATCAGCTCTTTCTGCAGCTTCCTGCAAGCGGAGGTAGTCCTCCTGGGGAAACTTTGAATCAATGGGAAGCCATACACAGGCCTCAGGCTCGTCCTTATGACCGGGCAGTCTAACGGCAAACTCTACTGCCTCCGACGTTTCAGCTTTTATGCGGACGTTCCTATCGTATTGTCCGGGGGCAAGAATCTGCTCCAAAATCGCTCCCAGCTGGACTTCGGCCCACGTCCCGCGCGCCTTCACATTTGTCAACACCCGCTTGAGATCTCCCACTCCCATGGCTAGATTCTGCATCTCGCCAAGACCCTTCTGCACTGCTTCTAATCTCTCACTGACGAGTTTGAAGGACTCGCCAAGGCGTTTCTCGAGGGTATCGTGGAGCTTCTCGTCGACTGTTTTTCGCATTTCTTCTAGCTTCTTTTCGTTACCGTCCTGAAGTTCCTTGACGCGGGCGTCAAGGGTGGTCCGGATGCGCTCCAGTGTGCCTTGGTTGGAATCCGTAAGTTCTTTCAGCTGCTTCGTCATACCGTCAAGCTGATTCTGCTGAAGCTTGGCCATACTTTCCAGAGTCTTGGATAGAGTATCGTTGGCTGACTTCAGACCAGCCCTTACCTCCTCCCGGAGGTCCTTTGATGCATTCAGTGCCTCCTCCCGTCCCTTTCGGAGCTCGTCACGTAGTTCTTTCCCGGCATCTTGGAAAGCTCGCGACAAACGGAGCAGCACTACGACCACAAGGGTCACGGTCAGGGTTGTGCCGATAAAGATCAGCCAAAGGAGAGCCTCATTCATGGTTTGCTCCTGGGTACATAACATTGATTAGATGTGTCCGTATAAATCGCGAAATACATGGTTAGTTTCTGTGTTTATAGACTCATTTGTGAAATTTAAAGATCTGCCCCTTCCCTCCACTTACCGTCTATTAGCCAATGCTCCAAATTTGTGGCGTATAACATCATGTAGGAGCCTCGCTGGTGAAGTGGCAGCAGAAACAGTGTAGTGCTCAATGCGATGGTTCAGTTCGTCTTGTATTTTGTCTTCCAAGACGATCGCTGCGGTTATCCTATCGACCTTCCTTTAGACTCTGTGCCCACTCCAGCCACTTCCGATTGCAGTCCAAAACGCTTCATAATCGACTCCCACAGTTTTTCCAAGAGATCACATGTTAGCCCTTGACCAAGAAGAATCTCTATTGTTCTCCAGATTACGGCATACTTCTTCTTCGCCTGCTCAGCGGATAATGCAAACTCTTTACACGACTCGCTAAAAGCCGCCCTCCATTTCATTTTCCCGATGGCTTCTTGAATTTCATCGAGGAACTTGTTTGACCATACCGCGCCATTACATGCAATTATTGTCTTGGGTCGTGCCTCTGGCGATTCCCCGATCATGGACAGTAGCGCCTTGTTATACTCAGTCTTAGCCTTCTCATCAGTCGGTTGATCTCCATCTGCGTCGAAGATCAAATAAACATTAATTCCGAGGCTCTGGTACAACGCCAACAGGCTAGGCAATTTGGTCTTACCCTCAGCTGGAATAATGCAAATGCCTGCAGCATCCAAAGACACCTTCTTGTGCTCTGCAAATGCTCCAATAACTGCTTCATCCTCTGTGCCTTCGACTAGAATCACACCGTCGGCAAAAAAGCCTTCACTGCCGCGAATCCCCAATATGGATTTTAACCTCGCCCAAGAGCTTGCTTCCGTCGCATCATCATCACGATGAAGTGCATCAAGGACGCGTTCCCCTACTTCCTTGAGACTTGTCCGCCTTACCTTTGTTTCCATTGGGCCATCAGGCACCGGCATCTTCTCAATCCTCCGTATGGACTGGAAATTGTCGATGCTTACAAAGTAGGGCGAATGCGTTGAGTAAAACACCTGAAACTGGAATCCGCTTTTTTCCTTGGGATTGCATAGGTCTGAAAGAATTTGCGCCAGGGCGCGTGATCGCGCTGGATGTTGGTACAGTTCAGGCTCTTCGATCACTAAAACCATATTGCCAGGAGCAACAGAATCAGGAGTTCTTCCACGAAACTTCTCATACAACTCGAGAATCGAAAAAATGAACAGCCTCTGTAGCCCGTGGCCTTTACGAGCAACGTCCCCCTTGAAGCCATCCTCAACAAGCCATACCCTTGGTCTTGCAGGTGGAAGAGCCAACTTATCTTCTAAATTCAACTGTATCTCCGCTGCAGCACCTTTTTCATAACGCTGAAGCAATGTTGTGAGATTCGACTCCAAGGAACCTTTCTCAGGTGCGCCTTCCACTGCAGTTTTGTATGCTCCGTAACCATTCTCAAGCGTCTCCCGAGCAGTCTTCACTGCCGGATTTTTTTCAGTGATTGCATTTACGAGCGGTGATACCAGGGTCGCCAAAGGACTCTGCTTAACTCCGCCAGATGCATCAGCCTCGGCTTCTCTTACGGGGGCAACGTATACGAAATGAGTTCGACTACGCATTTTCCCGCCGGCGATGTTGGTAGGACCTTGGAAGAGTCCAGCGCGGAAGTACGGCTTGCACCAAGTTGGATTATCGCGTTCCCACCGATTAAGCTCATCTGGTATTCCTCGTTTAACCGCTTCGAGACCAGGATATTTCCCACTATCAACTAGTTTAATAAGTTCTGGAGTGACTTCGCTGACTTTTGCCTTTTGGCGTAGCTTTTCTCTGATCGGTTCAAAGTCCTCACACCCATTTGTACGTCCATAGTATTCACCTGTCGGGAATCTTCGTTGTACCACAAGGCATCCAGCGTCTAGATAGCTCTGAAACTCAGCTTGCTCTTCCACACTAAGATCTGAAAAGGTGGCCTCCACTTGGATCTGTTTCGAGGGATCATGGTTGTAGAAATCCTCGGTTGCGGGCGAGGTGGCGGTGTCCATGAAGAGACGAAGGGCTTGGAGAAACGAAGATTTCCCTGCACCGTTTCGGCCTACCAATATTGTGAGGGTATCGCAGTCGAGGCTTTCGTCTCGAATAGACCGATAATGCACGACTCGCAATCGAGAGATTCTCATATTCTTATCTCCAACTTAGAGCGATTTGCTTATTCTCTTAAGCCGAACACTGATTAAATAGGTCCGCATAATTCGCGGAACACATGCTTGTGAGCCGTATAACACGTCTTCTCAGTCCCAAACGGTATGGCGATAAGTCACCTTTACTCTAACAGTTGCCTTCCTTGGTCGATATGCCAGCACATCGAACGCTGCAACAACACTACGTTCTATATATTATCCCACTGGAATTGTCAATAGTTTTCACTATTTAGGCAGAAGCAAAGATGAGGCGTTCCATGTGATATGGTTCGTCCCATCAGGAGATGGGACGAACCATAATATATTTTTTCATCCTGTTAATCCCGTTAATCCTGTCCAATACTTTTTCTTATTTCCTCAAAGAAGTTTTGACCCTACACGGCGACGAACAGAAACGAGGTCCCAGACAATCCCGATTTTGTTTCTGCATCTTTTCGTACGAAAAATACACATGAAATAGTGGAAGAACGAACCGACCATGCCCCCCACGGTGGCTCCGCCCACCTTTCCCCAGGCACGCCACGACGCGAGAGGGACAAGATAGCCGAAATCGCGGGGTTTATAGGCGTGCGGCTCGCGGCCCCCTATCTGCCTGAGGATATTTTCAGCCGCAACGGGACCCTGCGCCCATGAGAATTGAACCGCCATCCGGAGGGGTCCGCCGCCGGCTTCGAAGTGAGCGCAATCGCCCAGGGCGTAGATATTCCGCGAAGAGGGAAGCCGCAGGTCGGGATCGACGACGAGCCTCCCCTGCTTGTCCTTATCCGCCTCGATTGACCGAACAAAATCAACGACCCTGACGCCAGCGGACCAGATGAGGGTGAAGTCGGTGACCCTCTCGCCATCGATCTCGACGAACTTCTCGTTCATATCGCCGATGGTCGCCGAGACGGAGAGGCGGATTCCCAGATGATCGACCTCGCGCCGCACGGGGTCCGCTATCGACTCCGGCAGACCCCCCAGCACCTTCGGCGCGAGCTCGACGACGCGAATGAAAAAAGGTGAGATTGTCCCCGAGCGAATCAGCCGCGCCAGAAGGTATCCGAGAGCCGTGGCCGTCTCCAATCCCGTATAGCCGCCCCCGATGACGATGAAGGTGTGCGGACGTCCGGCGGCCGCGACCGCCTTCACCCTCTCACGCAGCCTGAGAGCGTCGCGCGCGCTATAGAGGGTGTAGGCCAGACGATGCGCGTCTTCGTTCCCGTGGAAGTCCGGTTCCGCGCCGCAACAAACTGCAAGGTAATCGAAGGGGACCTTCCTGTCGCCCTCGAGAATGACGGCGCGCTCCCCCTCGAGTTTCGCCGCGCGCCCGCATACCAGCTCGACGCGACGATCGGCGCAAAACTTCGAGAGGGGATACAGGAGCCTCCTGTCCCGTACCTTGCCGGCGACAACGTCGGGAAGCAGGGGCAAAAAGACCGCCTCGGCCCGCGGATCGATGAGGGTGATCCCCAGGTCGGCATCGCGGGCGCGAAGCGATTCGATCAGGCGCAAACCGGCAAAGCCGCCCCCCGCCACAACAATCATGGGAGAGGCCACCGTCAATCCCCTGCCGCCCGCGTGAGTAAGCGCCCCAGCTCTTCCATATACCCCTCCAGCAGGCCCGGCGAGCGCTCCTTCCCCCATGCCCGTATCGTCTTCAAATCATCCTGCGCACTATCAAGGTACACCGAGGCGGTCCGGCCGGCCTTCCTCACGAACCCTCCCTTCCGCACGAGGGCCGCCAGCCGGCGTACACGGCTGTTGTCGGCGCCCGGACGGAGGGCCTTCGCGAGCATTTCTTTCAGATGCGGGTCACGGGCCGCGAGCGCCACCGGGAGGTTGGGGACGCCGTTCTTGAGGTCCATCAGGCCGATCTTGCCGGAGGAGGGGGAAGAAGGCGCGAAATCCATGCAATCATCGCAGATCTGGTAGAAGATGCCTAGGTTGAAGCCGAATCGGTCGAGGACCTCGAGTCTCCGGCCGCCCAGGCCGGCGATGATGCCGGGCGCCCGGCAGCAAAAACGGAAGAGGGAAGCCGTCTTCAAATCGATTACCCGGTAATAATCACGCACCTTCCATGGGAACCTTCCCGCCAGCTCCGACTCGAGGATCTCGCCGGAGCAGAGAGAATGGACCGTCGCCAGGAACAGCTCCGTCAGACGGCGTTTTCCGATGGAATGGATCGCGGCGGCCCCGCGCGTAAAAAGAATGTCGCCGTACAGGACGGCGGGGACGATACCCTTGGACCGGTGAAGCGCGGTCCCGGAACGCCGCCTGTCCGCGCGATCGATTATGTCGTCATGAATGAGCGTGGCAAGGTGGACGGTCTCAACGGCGGCGGCGGCCTCGAGAAGCTTCTCCCCGTCCGCGGAGAGGAAATCGCCGAGAACCAGAATGATCCTCCCGCGCAGCTTTTTGCCCCTGGAGCTAAGGGTGAGGCGGCGAAGATCGGAAAGAAAAGACGGTGAAGTGTCCAGCAGTTCGGCGATCCTTCCGTCGAGGCGTGCAAGATCCGTATGCGTATCAGGTCTCACGTCAGCATTATAATCAGCGCGATACTACAATGATAGAGGCAAAAGAACCTGAACATTCCCGCGCTGCTCTCCCGGAATCCCGCGCCGGCGGAAATCGACCTCCTCAAAGAGAGAAACGACTGCAGCGCCAGGGGAGCCGTGAGAAATGAAAAGAGAAACGCGGGGGAGAAAACGCCGCACACGGTCGCCGTCCCGGTGACCAGATAGGCGAGGAGAAGGAAGGCCGCCACCAGGACGGAGGCGCGGCCTGCTCCCCATCGTACGGCGAGATTCGCCTTGCCGGCGTGGGAGTCGGTCCGGACGTCGGCCACTTCGTTCGCCACCAGCAGGGCCGTGACCAGCAGGCCTGAAGGCACCGAGAGGAGAATGACCGACAGATCGAGGCGCATTGCCTGCAGATAGTACCCGCCTCCCACGAGCAGGGGGCCGAAGGCGATAAAAAGCGATGCCTCTCCCAGACCGCGGTATGAGAGAGAGAGGGGGCGCGCGGTATAGGCCCATGCGATGAAAGCCGCCCCGACGATCATGCCGAGAAGGAGGGGACTCATCAGTATCACTGAAAGGACGAAGCCGGAAGCCAGGGCGCTCACGAGACAGAGCCACGCGGCACGGCGCACGGAGGAGGGAGCTACCGCGCCCCGCTGGATGGAACGCGAACCGCCGTAGTGAGGGGAATACTCCCCCATCAGGGAATCTGCGCCCTGGCGGAAATCCCAGTACTCGTTGAAGAGGTTGGCGGTGACATGAACGAGGCCCGTGCCGGCCAGACCCACGATGAAGACGCCGAAGCTGAAGGCGCCCGAGCGGAGCCCCCACAGAGCTCCCACCGTGTAGGGAAGGAGGGAGACGGGCAGAAAATTAATCCTCGAAACCCGAAACCATGTACTTAGACTGCATCGCATGATAGTCCGCAGCGGATGAACCGGACGGGGCCGACAAGGATGGACATGACGCCGATCATCAGTGTCTCCATGACACTCTTCAGCCAGTGCACTTTAGTTATCCTTGTCTTGAAGAAGCCTAAGATGAAGAGGAAGACGATGGTTATGATTATCGATTCGGCGTGTGCCATTCCTCTCCGTGCCATGCCTTGCGTCTTTGGCCTACGTCCATAATGGGGTCGTCGCGTTATCTTCTTGCTGTGGCGATCAAGAAGCCGATTACGGCGCCGATAATGGTGCTTATGTAGTAGTTGCTCGTGAGGGGACACGTGCCGGATGAACACCTTCCGAAGTATCCACCGGCGAAGCCTGCGCCGCCGCCGATGACGATCCCGGCAATGATTTTAGTTACCATTTTTGAATCTCCTTATGTTCTAACCCCCTCCCGCCAGGGGAGGGGAGATGTTGGTAAAGCTAAGCCGATAGGCGGAGAGGGGATTTTATCTGAATAGTCATTTAGGATTCAGGCTCTAAAGATTTGAAGGGAAACCTCATTTATTGATTATAGCCCCGAGTTGTTTGCCCGTTTCCCGAACCTCCTCAAGCTCCTCCGGATCCGGAACGTACCGAATTCTCGGGCCGTCGATGGGCACATCCCATTTCATGGCCTTCATGGCCTCCTCGATCTCACCGACCGATTTCTCCGCCCAGCCGTACGAGCCGAACGCCATGCCTGTCCGCTTCTTCGGACACAGGCCCGTGAGGTAGGTGAGAAGGGCTCCGATTGTCGGCATCATCCCCTTGTTGAGCGTGGGCGAGCCGATTAGGATGGCTCTGGATTCGAGGACGTCCGCCATGATGTCCGATATGTGCGTCAGCTCGAGGTTGCGCATGGTCACGGGGATTCCGCACTCCTCGAGGCCGTCTTTGAGGGCGTATGCCATCTTCCTGGTGCTGCCCCACATCGTGTCGTAGACGATGAGGGCTTTTTTATCCGTGTCGTTGTTCGCCCATTTTTCGTATGCAGCGAGAATGTCCGGGATGTGCGAGCGCCAGATGATGCCGTGGCTGGGCCCGATCATATCGATCTCCAGCGATGATAGGGCATGGAGCACCTTCTGGACCTGAGAGCCGTAGGGGAGGACTATGTTCGCGTAGTATTTCGCCGCCTCCTCGCGTAGGATGTCGAAAGGGACCTCGTCGTCGAAGCGTTCGGCTGTGGCGATGTGCTGGCCGAAGGCGTCGTTTGGGAGGAGAAGCTTCTCCTGCGGGCAGTAGGTCGCCATGGAGTCGGGCCAGTGGACCATGGGCATGTGGAAAAATTGCAAGTCGCGTTTGCCGATGTTCACCGTCTCGCCGTTCTGAACGATCCTGAAATTAAGGTCCTTCTTGAAATGCCGCCTTAGTCCCTCCTCCCCTTTCGGGGAGGTGAGGACCACGGCTTTTTCAGCTATCTCAGCCATCCCGACCAGGCACCCCGAGTGGTCCATCTCGACGTGGTTGGCGACGATGTAGTCTATCTTTGAGGGATCAACGACCTTTCTGATGCGAGCCAGCATCTCGTCGAAGAGGTAGTGCTTCACCGTGTCGACGAGGACGATCTTCTCGTCCACTATGAGGTAGGCGTTGTAGGTTGACCCCCGCTGTGTAATGTATCCGTGGAAGTTTCGAAGGTCCCAGTCTATGCCGCCGACCCAGTAGATGCCCTGCTTTACTTCTACAGGCTCCATCCTTATGCCTCCTTCTCGAAGTCGTCCTTTCCCGCCCCGCATATAGGACAGACCCAGTCGTCGGGGACCTTCTCGAAGGGGGTCCCCGCGGGGACCCCCTTATCGGGATCGCCGTTCTCCGGGTCGTACACGTAGCCGCAAATTGTGCATACGTACTTGTCCATTTTACTGCCTCCTGTTGTTGTTGTTTTAGCTTCAGACTGTTATCTTTTATTACTCCGAGCGTAAAAATAGGTTAATTACATAACACTCTGTCATTGCGAGCCCCGATTTATCGGGGCGAAGCAATCTCTTGGTTCGCAAGGCATTGGGATTGCTCCGTCGCTCCGCTCCTCGCAATGACAAATTGAACTATTTTACTCTACTGGTAATAAGTGAAGCGAGCTTCCCCTTCAAGGTGACTATGTGCTCCATCTCCTCGTGTATGATGGCATCCACCCTTGCTCCCCCAAGCCTTGCCGGAACCATTTCCTTCATCCCGAGGTAGAAGATCACGGAATCCTTTTCCACATCGATTGCCTTGCGGAGGATATCCTCCATAGTCTCCTTGCCTGTGAGCGTCTCCGAAGGGTCTCTCCGCATGTCGAAGACATGCCCGTCGGCCAGGTCCCGGAGGTATGCGGGCGCCTGCTCTTCGGGATCGAAGACTGTAGGCTTCTTTTCCTCCTTGGTCAGCTCCGTTCTCATGGAGGCGAAGGTCCTTTCGTGGTCGTCCTCCATGACGGCCAGATCGAGTAGGAGCTTCCGGTTTTCGGCATCGCCGATCCCCTCGGCACCCTTTCGATAGAACCTGGCACCATTCCTTTCAATCTGTTCGGCGATCTCGAAGATCTCATCAGCGTTGAATCGAATCCCCATTTTTACCCCCTATTCACTTAGCTTTTCCACAGGCCGTGGAGATTGCAGTAGGCGCGGGCAATGACCTGCCCGTCGACGGCCGGGAAGAGAGCCTCGGGTGAACCGCCCGGCTTCAGGAACTGACCGCAGCCCTTCTCTCCCGTTCCGAGTTGAATCCATTCGATGTAGTGATTTTCCTCCATAGGGTGCGGCACGCTTCCCACCTTGACCCTGATACTCTCCCCGGTCTTCTCGATTACCGGAACATGTTTTTCACGGGCCGCATCGATGGTGTTCTCTTCCTGGAGTTTCATGGGCTGCCCGCAGCAGACGAGCTGTCCCGCCCCCGCGTGCAGCACCTCCACGATGTTTCCGCAGACCTCGCACTTATAAACCTGGAGTCTCTCCGTCATCTTATACCTCCTTTTATGTTTGGGTCTTCTCCAAAATAGTTGATGATAAAATCACTCCATATATTACCCCCCTCACCCTTCCCTCTCCCCCCAAAAATTGGGGGGAGAGGGTATTGCTTATAAGAGGTATTCCAGTGTTCAGCTTCAACTGAATTGGAGAAGAACCTTATGTTTTAACTTTACACCATTTTAAACCTTTGTGTTTTTGTGACTTGGTGGTATAGGAATTTGTCATATTTTCAAAGATAGCCGCACCCCCTCCTGAAGCGGGCGTCCCGAAAGCATTCGGGACGGCTACCACTAATGCTCCGACGCAGTCGGAGCCACATAAATTTGCGAGCGTAGCGAGCTAATTTATTGGCGGACATTGCCTTACCAGTTTTCTCCAAGCATCTCGAAATGGGCCTGCGGATGGGCGCAGGCGGGACATGCCCCGGGGGCCTCTATCCCTTCGTGGATATAGCCGCAGTTGAGGCAGCGCCAGACAACCGGCTTCTCACGCTTGAAGACGCGGCCCTTCTCGATATTCTCCGCGAGCGCCAGGTACCGCTTCTCATGCTGCTTCTCGGCAACCGCGATCGCCTCCATCGCGCTCGCTATTTCCTCGAACCCTTCCTCACGCGCCGTCTTTGCGAATGACGGGTACATCTCCGTCCATTCGTAGTTCTCCCCCGCGGCGCCGGCCTTCAGGTTGTCCACGGTGCAACCGATCATGCCGAACGGGAAGGACGCTGAAACCTCGGCCTCGCCGCCGGTCATGAACTTGAAGAGGCGCTTGGCGTGCTCCCTCTCCTGGTTGGCGGTCTCCTCGAATATCTCAGAGATCTGTCTGAAGCCCTCCTTACGCGCCTTGCCGCTGAAGTAGGTGTAGCGATTTCGCGCCTGTGACTCTCCGGCGAAAGCCGCAATAAGGTTCTTTTCCGTCTGTGATCCCTTCAGTCCCATGATCGACTCTCCTTTCCGCCCGTTTTCCGGGCCTTTTTGTTGTATTCTAGTGGCACGTCCCGGGTTTTCCGCCGGTTTCTTCGACCACCTCCTTTCTTTCCGGCAGCCTCTTCCGGATCAGGGAATAGATTATGAGGCCGGAGAGGATTACCGTCGCCGATGTTTTCAACCATGCGGGCAATATTTTGTGCGTGATGTGAAAATCAAATGACGGCGCTCCAATCCAGTCCCACATGATGTTCAGGATGATTCCGAAAAGAATTGCAGAGACAGAGATCGTCACTATGTATATAAGCAGGGCCTTCTTGCCCAGTTCCCTGCCGACGACTGTGATGGTTACCGTGTTGGTCGCGGGCCCGGCCAGAAGAAAAACAAATGCCGCGCCGGGACTCATCCCCTTGAACATCAGCGCCGCGGCTATCGGTATGGAGCCCGTGCTGCATACATACATGGGGATGCCTATAATCAGCATCAATATCATCGCCTGCCAGCCGCGGCCCATGTAATCCCTGAAAAACGTATCCGGAATCAAGAACGAGATGACGCCGCCTATCAGGATTCCGAGCAGCAGCCACTTGCTGATTCCGGAGAGAAGTTCCACGAAAGCGTAGTGGAATACGGATCCGGCTCTTTCGATAAAGGAATGGTTGAATTGGCAATCAGGTTCTCCGCATGCAGGGCATTTTTTATCCGATTCTTTTCTTTGAGAAGTTCCATCCGGGCCGAGAAAAATATTGGATAAAATCCCGGAAAACACGCCGGCGGTGAAAGACGCTATGACCCGGTAAACGGCAAAAACCGGCCCCAGCAGGGCGTATGTCGCGAATATCGAGTCGACTCCCGTCGTCGGCGTGGATATCAGAAATGATATGGTTGATCCTTTGCTTGCCCCTTCCCGCCTTAAGGACATCGCGGCGGGTATGACCCCGCAGGAACACAGTGGGAGCGGCACGCCGAACAGTGACGCCTTTATCACCGAGAGGAGATTGCCTTTGCCGAGATGCCTCGCTATCGTCCGGGCGGAGATAAAGATGTGAAGTATCCCGGCGCATAGAAATCCGATGAGCAAATACAGGGACATCTCGTTCAGCAGCCGGAAGGACTCGGATAATATCCCTTTCAAAATGACCATGGACATGTCCTCTACTTCAATATCTTTCCCGTTTCGATTGACCAGAACAGGAGGTCGAGCTCGGCCATCGGAATCTTCACCCTTTTTGAAAACCGCCTCATCCCTTCTTCTATCAGCATGTATTGCTTCCTCGATAAGTTTTTCCTGATTTCCTCGATCACGTTATACCTCAACAGGTTTTTCAGTATGTGAACATCCAGTATGGCCAGGTTGTTCCCCAGACCTATGTTCCTGAGGAAGTGACTCGCCTCTTTATATCCAAGCCCTTTAACATTACGCACGAGCCATTCCCGCGTCCCCTCTATATCTTCTCTGTTCAGCGCGTCTTTGATATTGAGCCCGCCGCGCTTTGTAAAGAGCCTTCGCGCTTCGACTATGTACCGCGCCTTGTTGTTGGGGAACCGGACTCCATTTAATCCGGCCCTTATTTTCCCCAGACTACCGTCATAGAGTACGCCGCTTTTCTCCAGCCTGTTGACCGCTTTATCGCAAGCGACAGCTTTCGACTGGGGCGTGCATATACAGAAGCAGAGTTCCGCGAAGACCCTTTTTTCTGATTGAGAGAGAACCTCCGCGAACTCCCTTAATCTCCTCCGTATCTCCACCATTTTTGCTTTATAGGTACCTGTCAATTTTATCATGAAACCCGGCTATCTCCCTATTTATTTGAACCACTGAAAACACCTATATGAGTTTCTGAGTTTGTGGGTTAAATGAGTTATTGCTTCCGAGCATTTCCTTCAATTCCTCCCCGGCCCGGATTGCCCGACAGTAACTCATCGAGACCCTCGAGACTGGTTGTCGGAAGCTTGCAGCTATAGCTCTCGCAGACGTAAGCTGTTGCTTTCCCCTTTATCGGAGTCATCTCCTTGAGGTAGGGGACAAGTGCCTCTATTGCCTTAGCCCCCTTGCCGGAGCCGTGGAGCACGACAACCTTGTTGGGCATAAAGATCGAATCGATAAACTGGGCCATCTTAAGGACGTCTGGATCGTCCCCCTCTCCAGCGATAACGATCTCCTTTGTGGGGCCGATGGCGAAATCCAGCGCGGTGAGCATCTGCGTGTGGGCTGTTGGTGTCTGGTTGATCTTACCGGAGAACGCGTCCATTATGGCGCGGCCCCTCGCCTCCAGCGAAGGCTGGGCAGTGATCCTCCCCACACGGAGGAGATCGAGGGCGGCGATGGAATTGCCCGAGGGGATTGCGCCGTCATGGCTATCCCGTTCCCTGGCAAGGATCGCTACCGTGTCGTTACCTGTCGAGAAGAGGCCGCCTTCTTCTCCCTCGCCGAAGAGACTCACCATGCTGTCCGAAAGGTTTTCGGCTTCCTCGAGGTATCGTGGTTCGAAGGAGGCCTGGTAGAGCTCGATGAGGCCGTTGATTAGAAAAGCGTAATCGTCGAGATAGGCCGGTATGGCGGCATCTCCCTTACGGTAGCGGTGGAGGAGCCGCCCGTCCTCTCTCCTCAGTTTTGTCAATATGAAGTCAGCCGCCTTTTCGGCAGCTTCAAGGTATCTCTTGTTGCTAAGAACGCGTGACGCGCGCGCGAGGATTCCGATCATGAGGCCGTTCCAATCGGTGAGTATCTTGTCGTCCAGGTGAGGCCTCGGGCGCTTCGAGCGGGCGGCGAAGAGTTTCGCCCTGCTGTCATCCAGAATTTTCCTGACCTCTTCAGGCGATTTTTCAAAACGGGCTTCTGCTCCCTCCGCGCCATGGGCGCGGTGAAGAATGTTCTTTCCCTCAAACTCTCCGTGAGGATCGTCTGGTGCGTTCCCTTTATCCTTCACACCGTAGGCATAGCAGAAGAGCTCCCCATTCTCCTTCCCCAGGAGATCCAGTATCCTGTCCTTTGACCAGATGTAGTAGGCGCCTTCCCGCTTTATACCAGAGGCGGGCGCATCGGGCGTCAAACTGTCGGCGTCCTCGGCCGAGTAGAAGCCACCTTCCGGAGCGGTCATATCCCGCAGGACGTAGTCCAGGATCTCCTTTGCAACGCGCGCATATTCTTCCTTACGCGTGCCCTGGTAGGCATCGAGGTAGGCCCTGGAGAGCATTGCCTGATCGTAGAGCATCTTCTCGAAGTGGGGAACGATCCAACTCCTGTCGGTGGAGTAGCGGTGAAATCCTCCCCCCAGCTGGTCGTACATCCCGCCGCTTGCCATCGCATCGAGCGTCTTCTCCACCATCTCGAGGCTCTTTTTGCTGCCCGCCCGCTTCCAATATCTCAAGAGGAAGGATAGGGTGTGCCCCATCGGAAACTTTGGCGCGGTGCCGAATCCCCCGTGGCGCGAGTCGAACTGGCTGGAAAGCTGATTGAAGGCGGTATCGAGCGTGGCGGGTGTCAGCTCCGGGCCGCCTGTTCCCGCGCCTTCTACCTGCCGGCGGATGAGGTTCGCCAGGCTATCGCCCGAGGCGAGGACCTTTATCTTATCCATTTTCCAGGCGTCGGCAATGGAGTTGAGCACCGTTTTGAAGCCCGGCATTCCCCAGCGGTCCTCGGGAGGAAAGTAGGTTCCCCCGTAAAACGGCTTCCCGTCCGGCGTGAGGAAGACCGAGAGGGGCCATCCGCCCCTCCCTGTAAGGAGCAGTACAGCCGTCATGTAGATCGAGTCGACGTCGGGGCGCTCCTCCCTGTCGACCTTGATGGAGACGAAGTTTTTGTTCATGATCTTTGCCGTCACCGGGTCGGAGAATGATTCGTGTTTCATTACGTGGCACCAGTGGCAGGTGGAGTATCCAATGGAGAGGAATACGGGCTTGTCCTCTTTTTTAGCCTTATCGAAGGCCTCCTCTCCCCATGGATACCAGTTAACCGGGTCGTGGGCGTGCTGAAGAAGGTATGGGCTTTTCTCTTTAATCATCATGTTTGTGCGGTTCATCTCTGTTGCCTGTTCTCTTCCTCTGTCTTTTGAGCACCCGTTGATCACGTTTATAATCAGTATCGCGCCAATTAGAAGCAGCCTGTAAGTCACTCCTTTCTTTTGTTGCTTATTCATCAAAAAAAGAGTTATTCGGACTTGCTGACGGGATGAACTCCATTTCCTTGGTTGAAGCCTCTTCATTTACTTATCCTGTCCATCCTGCCAGCCCGCCTCAGGAGGGTTAATCCTGTCCAATAAAACGAATTACATTCGTACTGGCGGGCAGTTTAGGCTCATGCCCGGGAGCGTGTACAGCAGCCCTCGGAACAGTGGGCTGCTCTTCTCAGGAAGAATCTCGGCTTCTGCATTTTTCTCACCTCCTTTTTAATAACCACTTAAAGACACTGATATGAGTTCCAGTTAAATGAGTTATTGCCTCCGAGATAAACTCATAAAACTTTATTCTCCGAGCATTGCCTTCAGGTCCTCCTCGGGCGTGCCGATCGGCTTGATGTCGAACTTCTCCACAAGTACCTTGAGCACGTTGGGGGAGAGGAATGCGGGGAGCGTCGGCCCCAGGCGGATTCCTTTCACACCGAGATAGAGCAGGGCCAGCAGGACCGCCACCGCTTTCTGCTCGTACCATGCAATGTCATAGGAGATCGGTAGTTCGTTTATGTCCTCCAGGCCGAAGACCTCCTTCAGCTTCAGGGCGATGACAACCAGGGAGTAGCAGTCGTTGCACTGCCCGGCGTCGAGCAACCGGGGAATACCGCCGATATCGCCCAGGTTGAGCTTGTTGTAGCGGTACTTGGCGCATCCGGCGGTGAGAATGACCGTGTCTCCGGGCAGCTGCTCGGCGACTTCAGTGTAGTAGCTCCTGGTTTTATGACGCCCGTCACAGCCGGCCATCACCACGAACCGTCTGATCGCCCCGGATTTCACCGCTTCCACCACCTTGTCGGCAAGCGCCAGGACCTGGTTATGTGCGAAACCGCCCACGATGGCGCCGGTCTCGATCTCCTCGGGAGGCTCGCATTTTTTAGCCAGCTCGATAAGCGGCGAAAAGTCCTTCGGCCGGCCGTCCACGCGGTCCGGAATGTGTCTCACGCCCGGGTAGCCTGCCATCCCGGTGGTGAAAATCCGGTCCTTGTAGGAATCCCTGACAGGGATAATGCAGTTGGTGGTCATCAGGATCGGGCCGTTAAAGGATGTGAACTCCTGGTTCTGTTTCCACCATGAACCGCCGTAGTTGCCGACGAAGTGGTCGTACTTTTTGAAGGCCGGGTAGGAGTTGGCCGGGAGCATCTCGCCGTGGGTGTAGACATCCACGCCCGTTGCCTCGGTCTGCTTTAACAGTTCCTCCATGTCTTTTAAATCGTGACCGGAGATAAGGATCCCGGGGTTGTCGCGGACTCCGATGTTCACCTCTGTGATCTCAGGGTTTCCGTAGGCCGAGGTGTTGGCCTCGTCCAGGAGCGCCATGGTGGTTACGGCGGTCTCGCCGGTCTTCATCACCAGGGCCACCATCTCGTCTACCGAAAGATCCTCTGTGGTGGAGGAGAGGGCTTCGCTTAGAAAGTCCCAGATCTCTTTTTTCTCAGAGCCAAGAATCGCGGCGTGGTCGGCGTAGGCGGCGATCCCCTTCAGGCCGATAATCAGCAGTTCCCGGAGCGAACGGATGTCTTCATCTTCCGTTGCCCGGATGCCCACCTCCGCCGCCTTCTTCCTGAACTCATCGACATCGCCCGAATACCATGTCGCCGAGTCGTGCAATTCTCCAGCGAAATCCTCGCCCCGTTTTTCTTTGTACGCGGCCAGGAACTTATCGCGGAGCTCGTTCCGGAGCCGCAGGGCTTCTTTTATCAGGGCGATGATGCGCTCCTCGTCGAAGTTGGTGTTGGTGATCGTGGCGAAAAGCGCCCGGGCGACAAAGTGGCCCGCATCCCCGGCGGAAACATCGAGCTCTTTGGCCTTCTCCGCGTAGATAGATATCCCCTTCAGGACATGGATCAACAGGTCCTGGAGGTTCGCGGTCTCCTCGGACTTCCCGCAGACTCCTTTTACCGTGCAGCCGGCATTCTTGGCTGTCTCCTGGCATTGAAAACAAAACATACTCATATCCTACCTCCTTCGGCGGTTGCCTTTTTGCGTTTCATTAGTTTCGGATGGGGCGTCTTGATAATCAGGAACGTGGCGTCGCCCTTCCCCTGGTTTTCCACGTACATGGGCGTGCCGAACGCTACCGGCACGAGGTCGCCCTTCCCCGCGGATACCTTCTCGCCTGCAATATCGACGATGATTTCGCCCGCAAGTACGAGAAGGTGGACGTTTGAGTTAGCCATGTGCGGCGGAACTTTTTGCCCGGGCTTCAACGCGGCCTGCATCAGCAGAAGCTCATTGGTATCAACGAGCTTTCTTTTCCCGAACCCCTCATCCTGATAGGGTATTTCCTGCAGGACGTTTGCATTCTCCATTTTTCCTCCTTCCGCCCCGATACAGGGGGCCGCTGTAAGGACTGTTACGACAAACAATGAAACTATTGCCCGTTTCATCTCAGGTGCCTCCTCCTGCGGTATTCTTCTTTTTAGACAGGCCGTGGAAAACCTCCCGCGCCGTTCGTGTGAGGAATCCCCGCTCGAACCTCCAGGGTATTTTTCCCGTCACCTCCATTGCCTCGAGAACGTCCGCAAGCCTGTCGGCGTCGTAAACGATCTTGAAGTTGGTGCTCTCTTTTTCGCCGGGAGAGTGGTGGTGGCCGATGATGTCGCACACCTCGTCTATCACCTTTTTATCGATACCGATAGTATTCATAATCTCTCTCGCGACGGGCGGGCCCTCCTTCTCCTGGTGTACGGCTGCGGCCGAGCCGTGCTTCTTCTCGGATTCGGGGATGCCGATATCGTGGAGGATGCTCGCGGCAAGCACAACGCCGTGGTGACCGTCCTCCGTTTTCAGCAGTCCCTCTGCGAGCGAGGTGACCCTCTCCGCATGCCTGATCCTCCTGGTATCATCCCCGAAATAGGTCCTCATTGCCGCGGCGAGCTTCCCGTGTACGTTTTCCTTTCCTTCTTTCTCCCGTGCCTGCATGAACTTATCGTAGAGCCTGTCTCCCACGCACTCTTTTGCCGCTGCGCACCACTCGATGCAGGCGGGGGGGACCGTGCGCTCGACTTTCCTGCCGCACGCGGGGCACCGGATTTCGAACTCGTCCGGCCACATTTCCACCTTCTCCCCGCACGCGCAGGAGATCTCATCGGGGAACGAATTGCGCAGCCTCTCCGCTCCGGGGCACCCCGCAAGGCTCATTTCTTCTCTCCCTTGATGGAGATCTCAACCTCGTGGAATGGGACCTCTTTTCCGGAAGCGCCGATCGCCTCCCGCACGAGCCTCACGAGGCCGGAGCAGCACGGCACCTCCATCCGGGCCACGGTAACGCTCCGGATGTTATTTTCGGAGAAAATAGATATGAGCTTCTCCGGGTAGGGCCCAGTTTCATCGAGCTTTGGACAGGCGTTAATGAGGGCCTTTCCCCTCAGCAGGTCGGCATGGAAGTCCGCGTAGGCGAAGGGGACGCAGTCTGCTGCTATCAGGAGGTCGGCGTTTTCCCAGAAAGGCGCCACGGGCGGGACAAGCGCGAGCTGGACGGGCCACTGGCGCAGCTCTGATGGAGCACCGGTGGCGGTATGTCCCGTTACGGTCTTATCGCGCTCGATCGTGAAGGCCGCAGCCGAGGGGCAGCCGCCCGGAGAGATGGGGAGGGGGGATTGCTCCCCGGCCACGGCTTCAAGGTGCTCTTTAGTTGCCTTTTCGTCGAAAGCGGGCGCTTCCCGCTCTTCTATGCTGATGGCTCCGCGGGGGCAGTGCCCGAGACAGTCTCCCAGGCCGTCGCAGTAGATCTCCTTCACGATCCGCGCCTTTCCATCAACGATCCGGAGCGCGCCCTCCGAGCATGCGGGTATGCACAGTCCGCAGCCGTCGCACTTCTCCTCGTCTATATTTACGATCTTTCTCGTGACCATTTTTTCTACCTCTAAACGAGCCCGGCTATGGTGATTTCCCGGAGCTCCTGTCTGATGTTCTCGCTCATGGCTTTTAGCCTCCTGCGCAGCTTACAATAGCTTCTCCTCGGGCAGGCCTTGCCTCCGAGGACGCAGTTGGTGAGGTCCATCGGGCCCTGGAAAAGTGTCATTACCTCGTCTATCGATATGGTCTCCGGGGGCTTCCTGAACGAGAAGCCGCCGCCCTTTCCCTTTTGAGATTTGAGTATCTTCTTCCGCGCGAGCTCTTGCAGGAGCCTCCTGAGGAAGACGCGGGGAAGCTTCTCCCTCTTCACGATCGTCTTCACCGGAATGATGGAGGCCCCCGTCTTGGCCGAGAGTTTAGCCATGCAGAGGAGCGCCCTTACCGCGTAATCCGTGTCCCTGTTTATCCCCATCGCAATTCTCCCTTCTGTAATGATACCAATCTAGTATCATTTTAATCTGGAGTCAAGAAAAATTTTAAATTATTTTAAAATTTTTTCTCTTCTGCCTGCGGCAGGGGGGGGAGTAAAATTACAAGTAGATTTTCTCAAGAAGGTCCGCGACGCCTTCAGCGTCATCGGCGCCGAAGACGGGGACGTCCAGGTCATTCTCGGTTTCGCCCACAACGGCCAGGAGCTCTTCACGAGAGCACAGGAGGTCAGCGCCGGCCCCTTTCCCGACAACCTCTATTTTGGGTTTCATCTCCTTCTTGAAGCCCTCAGTAATGACGATATCCGCGTCCTCCAGAAACGAGGCGGCGATATCATCGAGGCCGGGCTCTGTCCTGTATTTCTTGAACATCGCCACCCTGCAGCCGGAGACCAGAAGGACTGTGTCGGCCCCGGCCCTGGCGTGCCGCCACGTGTCCTTTCCTGGCTGATCGGTCTCGAGACGTTCGACGCTGTGTTTAATAGTGGCGACCCGGTAGCCCCTCTTTTTCAGCTCCTCCACCAGCTTAACGATGAACGTGGTCTTCCCGGAGTCGGTCCTGCCGACGACCGATATGATGTGAGGCGTTTTGCCGGTCATGATCTCATATCTTCCCGTTGAGGAAAGGCTATCGCATTACCTGATGATATTATCCACATCCCGGCCTTCTCTTTCAATTACTTGCGCGTAAAAAGAAAGCCCCGGCTCCCTTCCGGGGAGCCGGGGCTTTTGTTTTAGAACGCGGTGCTACAGCTGTTCCAGCTTCTCGACGTTGACGGCCTGCTGGCCCTTGCGGCCGGGGGCTACCTCAAACTCGACAGCGTCTCCCTCGTTCAGGGTTTTGAAACCGCTGTTCTGGATAGAACTGTAGTGAACGAAGACATCCTCGCCGCTCTCAAGCGTTATGAATCCATAACCCTTACGCTCGTTAAACCACTTAACTGTACCTTTTGCCATTACTAACTACTCCTTTTATGTCGCCCGGATAACCTCCACCGGGATTTCTCCCCCGGTGATCTATAGCTTCGGCAGCCCCGGGCAATAAGACCGCCTTGCATAAAAAAAGCCGTGAGTTCGAATGACACACTCACGGTCGATATTTCAAACTACATTTCCAACCAACGCCTTAATTTGCTTCAACTGTCGTAATAGTAGCACAACACCTGATCGCGTCAATATATATTTTTAACGCGATTTCTTCCGCCTCCCGGAGAGGGCTTTGCCCCGTGGTTTCCAGGCCCCCGGCTCTTATAACGCGCCCGGCGAGGGCGTGGATACCGGCCTCCCTTCATGGGTTATGGCCACGAGAACCCATTGACTGACTTCTGGAGGGAAAGGAAGGTAAACTCATCGTTGGCCGCTCAGCGGACGGTGACGGCGAAAGATTCTTTTCTGACCGGGGGCTTTTTCTCCCAGGGCCGCACATACTCCAGCGATATTGTCGTTTTCCCCGGGCCCGCCGCTCTGAATGTATAGAACCTCGTCCCCCCGGCGCCCTTGAGCGGGGTTTCGGGCGGCTGAAATTTTGCCCCGACCAGCTGTACTACGCCTTCATCGAGTTTCCCGGCGAGCCGCCAGCTGTATCCCGTTGTCGGGTTGGAGTCAAGGGCGATGCTGAACTCCTCGCCGACCGTTACGTCGATGGGCGTTGATGAGTCGGTAAATTCCCGAATGGGTATCATGGTCGGCGCTGGTGCCGCTGTTGGTTCATCTTCCACTGTTGACCCGGGTTCAGCCGTTGGTTCCGGTTCCAGGGCCTCCCCGGGTTCAACTGTTGGTTCATCTTCCCCGGCTGATTCGGCCCCCGTCATCGACCCGTCAATCATGGGAGGTGCCGGGGTTTCCACAGAGCCGTCGTCCGCGGGGGAAACGCCCGCTATCAGCATTAAGGATAAAAGAGCTGCTGCGGCTTGAGTACACTTCATGTGTTTCTATTATGCCCCCCGCGCCGGGCAATGAAAAGGGTTGAGGGCGAGAAACTGTAATTATCGGTTATCGGTTCTTTTCCTCCGCTTACGCCGCAGGTTTTTTTCCCTGTCATACGGCCGCTGGGGCCCGTCCGGTGCGGGCCGCTCTGTCCCGGGTGGATGGGGGGGCGGGGCATGGAGCGTTTCCTGGTAATAGTCGTCCAGCAGCATGGCTATGACGGCCAGTTCGTCATCGCTCTCGCCCAGGCTCCTAGCCAGAGGAACGAATCGCTGCATGCGCTCGGCCTGCAATTTGTCGCGCGTGCGCAGGCGCGCCTCGAGCAGCGCCGTCACGCGCTGTGACACGATCCTCTCGACGTCCTCTTTGGAGGGCAGCGGCCGTTTTCGCATATCGATCTTGAACCGTTTGGCGATGCCCTGCAGGTCGAGTTCCTCGATATTGGCGACCAGCGAAATGGCTACCCCTCCCGCGCCCGCGCGGCCCGTGCGCCCCGCGCGATGGATATAATCCTCGTGGTCCTCCGGCGGTTCGTACAGGAAGATATGCGATAGATGGGGGATATCGATGCCGCGCGCCGCGACGTCTGTAGCCACAAGGAAGCGCAGGGTTCCGGCCCGCACTCTCGCGAGGACTTTCTCGCGCGCCGCCTGGGAAAGGTCCGAGCTCAGCTCGTCCGCGTCGTAGCCGAAGCGCTTCAGGACCACGGCCACGTAATGCACCAGCGCTTTTGTGTTGCAGAAGATAATGGCCGCCGCCGGGTTCTCGATCTCGATGATGCGCACCAGGCACCGGTCCTTTTCCATGGCCGGGACAATGTAGTAAACGTGGTCGGTATCGGTAACGTGGACGCGGTCGCGGCTCAGGCTCAGGAACTCGGGCTTGTGCAGAAACTCTCCGGCCAGCCTTATAACGAAGGACGGAAACGTGGCCGAGAACATGTAGCCGTTAATCCGGCGCCGGGGAAGGAACTTCTGGACCCGCTTCATGTCGGGGTAGAAGCCCATCGACAGCATCCGGTCGCCTTCGTCGAACACAAGGATCTCCAGGTGCTTCAGCGAGAGGGACCCCTTCAGCAGGTGGTCCAGGATGCGTCCCGGTGTGCCCACCACCAGTTGGAAGCCCTTTTCAAACGCTTCGAGCTGCGGGCCGTAGCCGACGCCGCCGTACACCGCGACGGTGCGTATTCCCGTGTCGCCAGCCAGCGTCTCCGCCTCTTTTGCAACCTGCCGGGCGAGTTCGCGGGTGGGCACGAGCACGAGGGCCTGGCATACGTTTCGCCGGTTGTCGAGCCTTTCCAGGATCGGCAGGATGAATGCACCGGTCTTGCCGCTCCCCGTGCGCGACTGGATCATCAGGTCGCGGTGGGCGAGGATGTATGGAATTGTTTTGGCCTGGACGGGCATCAGTTCCGTCCAGCCGACCCGTGCGGCCGCCTCGCGCATCTGCGCGGACAGCTCTTCCATCGTCACTTCGGTCAGTGCGTTCTCGGGCTCGATCAGGTGGTCTTCTTCGTTTCTATTTCCCCCGGCGTCCCTCTCTTCGGCCGGACTGCCGGGCTTCCTGTCATTGCTCTTCCTTGTCTCTTCCAAAATATTCCTTTCGCGAGTATGATTTTAATAATGAGGGCGGCTTGACCTCGCCGATAAGATACACATTTCCGGCCGTCCCGTACAGGTATATATTATGCATGGCTCCTTACGCGTCAGGTGGAACGCGCCTTACGGCGGCAGGGTGTCAGGTAAGCGAAAAATGAAAGGAGTGCCTAAGGTTATGAGACGGCGCTTATGGGAAGATGTGTTTTGTTACATGGCGGTTATGATGATAGCCGTTCTGATGGGGTCGCCGGCAACGGGTGGCGAGATTCACGATGCCTGCAGGGAAGGGGACATTGAAGCCGTCCGGGGGCTTCTCGATGCCAAACCAAAGCTGGTCAAGTCAAGGGACGGCGGGGGTATGACGCCGTTGCATGTGGCCGCCGGGAACGACCGGCTTGAGATTGTGGGCCTCCTTCTGGCCGGGGGCGCCGGGGTTAACGTGAAGGCAGGGTCCGCACGTACGCCGCTTCACCTCGCGTCGGTGGGGGCGGGGCCGGAAGTGGTGGAGCTCCTTCTTGCAAATGGCGCCCGTATTAACGCCAGGGGAGGGGAAAACAGCTTCACGCCGTTGCTCTTTGCCGTGGCCGGCAACAGCCCCGCCGTTGTAAGGCTCCTTCTGGACGGAGGCGCTGATGTTAACGTCAGGTCAGGGAAAAAAGGCCTGACCGCATTGCACCTGGCAGCGTTCAGGGGGAACCCGGAGATATTGGGGCTCCTTTTGGCCCGGGGGTCCGGGATTAATTTAAGGGATAACAATGAGCGGACGCCGCTGGATTGGGCGATTGAAGGCGGTAATCGCGGAGTGGCCCGTTACTTACTGGACCGCGGCGGGAGGTGAATTTATTTGTAATCTATTGAGGTCCGGCTTGTTGCAAAAGGTGTCCCCGTCAGGGAGCTTTCGGGAGTGTGAATATAAACGTGCTTCCCCTGCCGGTCTCGCTCTTAACCCGGATGCTTCCTCCCATCTTTTCGACGAGCTCCCTGCATAAGATCAATCCCAGCCCCGTTCCCTTCTCTCCGGATGTCCCTGGCTTCGAGTGGCAGGAGTCCATGCTGAACATCCTGTTTACGCTCTCTTTATCCATGCCGGTCCCGCTGTCGGAGACCGCTATTTCCACGTCTTTATCTCGGATGCTGGAGGAGACCTTAACGTCGCCGCCGGGGCGGGTGAACTTTATGGCGTTGGATAGGAGGTTTTGAATGACGGAGTTCAGCATCGTGCGGTCGGCGTAAACCAGGGTGCCGGCTTCTATTTCGCCGGATAGTGATATTTTTTTCTTTGAAGCGTTTCCTGATAGGAGGTTGATATTGTAATACATCAACTCTTTCAGGACGATTTTCTCGGTCTCGCATTTGCCGGTCCCTGTTTGTATCCGGGCCCATTGGAGCAGATTTTCAAGTAAGTGGAACAGCTTTTTTGCGGAGTTGTGAATGGTGCCGCTGTACTGTTTTATCTTTTCTCTGGAGAAGGTGTTCGATTTTTTCTCCAGCATTTCCGTTGAGAGGAGCAACTGGCTGAGGGGGGTTCTGAGGTCGTGCGAGATAATGGAGTAAAACCTGTCTTTCTCATCGTGCAGGCTCTGCAGTTCCTTTGAGTAACGGAGGGTGATCGAACCTATTACGCTGCCGAAGAATAGTATGATGATGGTTTCAAAGACGCTCTCAGTTATATTTATGGGCGTAGGCGGCGCGCCGAACAGAAGGTGTGGTAAGTCGAGTATTTCGTCCAGCCACAGGAAAAGGATTATCGTGACGAACCCGACCAGCTCGACTATAAATATCTTTTTAGGCAACGGCCTATTCAATGGTCAAACCCGAACTTGCTCACCTGCACTGTTGTTAACTTGCGGCATCAGGGTGCGTCGCGGTTGACGTTCTTTTCGAGCAGGCTGTCGGCGCTCGTCGTTCTCCTTCACTAGCTCTTCCACCAACAGCGTGCTCTCGGAATCGAGTGTATTGCCTCCGGTTTTCAATTACGCCCCTCCTTTTGCTTGTCCTGGTTCCTGACCGCCTCCGTGGCTTTTTTGATCTCCTCCGGGTCGCCGAGATAGCAATGCTTCAGGGGTTTTAAGTCATCATCGAGTTCGTAAACGAGGGGGACGCCGGTAGGGATATTCAAGTTTGCTATGTCCTCATCGGGTATGTTATCGAGGAACTTCACGAGCGCTCTCAAGCTGTTTCCGTGCGCGGCTATCAGGACCCTTTTGCCGGATTTCAGGATTGGGGCTATCTCGTCCCGCCAGCACGGAAGAAACCTTTCGACAGTGTCTTTCAGGCACTCCGTGAGGGGGATCTCATCGTCTTTCAGGCCCTTATACCGAGGGTCGTTTCCGGGGCACCTCTTGTCGGACTTATCCAGGGCGGGTGGGCGGACGTCGTAGCTCCTTCTCCAGAGATGAACCTGTTCCTGACCGAATTCCTCCGCCGTCTGAGCCTTGTTCAGCTCCTGCAGTGCGCCGTAATGCCTCTCGTTAAGCCGCCATGACCTGACCACGGGTATCCACATCAGGTCCATCTCCTCAAGGACGATCCACAGTGTCTTTATCGCCCTCTTCAGGACTGAGGTGAACGCGACATCGAAGACGAAGCCTTCAGCTTTCAGGACCTGGCCGGCCCTGTGAGCCTCCGCTATTCCCTTCTCCGAAAGGGAGACGTCCGTCCACCCGGTGAACCTGTTTTCCTTGTTCCAGACGCTTTCACCATGGCGCAGGAGAACCAGTCGGTTCATATGCAGGATTCCTTTTAATGGTTTTATTTATTATCCGGTAGATCGGGTTGAGGGCTGGCTGCGATTCTCATTTGCCATTTATTATGACCTGCTTTAAGTATAGCAACAACACGTGCATCAGTTCCAAACAATATTGCGAGGACGCAATGGATTTGCATCAATGCAAATCCATTGCCGGGCCTACCGGGGTATGCGTGATGCCGTCCGCAGATGGCGCTCCTCAGCAGGCCCGTGACCATAACAGAATGATGGCCTCCGGGAGGCCATCATTTGGACAATGATATAAGAATGGGTATAATGATCAGGGATTTTTTTGTATATAATGAGCAGTAAATCGCTTTTTACAGGCAGATACACTGCTACCAAGTATTCCCTGCATCATTCCAATAGCTGAACCTGCGAAGAGCTTTTTCGGACTCTGCGCGAGTTCAGGGAAGGGGCGGCGCAGTTTGACGATATCACCGTCCTGTTCTTCAGGTTTTTAGGGGCGGGTCAGAGCCGATCGTGATATATTGTTGAGGCTGATTGATGGCCGGGAATCCGGAAAAGGAGGCAGTCCATGGAAGTGAAAACAATCGATGATGTAAAGGTGGCGGTTATCGTTCCAAGGCTCGACGGACATGCGGCGGGGGAGATGGAGACCGCTTTAAACGACCTTATCCAGCAGGGCACGGGGAAGCTTCTTTTCGATTTTTCCCGGACCGGGTACATATCCAGCGCGGGTTTGAGGCTTCTCATAGTGACTGGTAAGAAGCTGCAGAAAAACGGCGGCAAATTGGTCCTCTGTTCTATTCAGCCCTATGTCCATGAAGTGATGGACCTCGTGGGTCTTATTCCCCATTTTACCATTTACGACTCCGAGGAAGAGGCTTTGAAAAGCTTCGAGTGATATTGCCGTCCGATCTTATGATAATATACGGTTCGGCCACTATGTTAACGAAGCCGGGCCGGGGTCCTTGTTAAAAGGAGAGCGGGGTTTTACGGGATCCCGACCGGCGAAGAGACAGGAGGCAGTCTGATGTTTAAGTTGAGAAAGTTGTATTTTCCGGTCGCGGCGGCGGCTATCGTTGTAGGCTTGGGAATCGTGATGGCGGGATGCGCGGCAAGGGCTATCGAGACGGAGAGGCTGCTCGCCGCGGCGGGGTTTCAGATGAAGCTCGCGGATACTCCCGAGAAAGTCGCGAACCTGGAGACCCTGACGCAGCGTAAGCTTGTCCCGCACCAGCGCGACGGGAAAATATATTATGTGTATGCAGACGCGAACTACTGCAAGTGCGTGTACGTGGGCACAGCGGAGGCCTACCAGCAATACCAGAAGCTCGCGCTCCAGAAGAAGATAGCCGAGCAGCAGTTGCAGGCCGCGGAGATGAACAGGGACGCGGCGATGAATTGGAATACGTGGGGCCCCTGGGGTCCCGGCCCCTGGTACTAGACCGGCACCCATTAATCGGGGCGCTCTTTTCATCTCTTTAGCCGGCGGGACATCAGGCGGAGGCCGTTCGTTTTTCGCCCCGCCCGCGATGCGGGCTGTGTAATGGACGTTGTTTGACTTTATTCGAACGGCGCTGCACGAGGGATTTCGATGAGCTTGATAATCTTCCTGATTTTATTTCCCCTGCTGCCGGCGATAGCGCTCCTACTTTTTAAATCGGACGTCATGCGCAAGGTCATAG
>Ga0208771_1000149_pt1 | contig 44064 bp, 40 predicted proteins | sample AntAceMetag02UKX_FD_184775 | JGI IMG/M metagenome (GOLD analysis project Ga0208771, IMG submission 184775) | Saline lake microbial communities from Ace Lake, Antarctica - Antarctic Ace Lake Metagenome 02UKX (SPAdes) (version 2) | ecosystem: Environmental > Aquatic > Non-marine Saline and... | reverse complement strand
CGCAAATTTGTTGATTTGTTGGGAAATTCTGAGATGCGGAATGATGGGTCATTGGAAGGTTGGCTTTATAAACTCAAAAATCCAACCTCAGAATGACGCCATGTATCTAAACACAGAGTACATGAGGCATAGAATAATATAAATGCCCAGTTCCCCCCGCAAAACTTGCAGCACTGCATATTATTTATTTTGGAAATGTTGCTACTGTATGAAAGCAAAAGGAGGATCATATAATACGTGTTTGCCCTCTAATTTTATAGTTTGAGAGTTCCTTGAACGCATCATCTTCTTTTAGAACAGCCATTATTTCATCTGAGGAAGATGATATATTGATATCTCTAGTTCTCCCATATCTTCCTTTTGAAATAACTCTGGCATTAATTATACCCAACATATCTAATTCAGAAATTAAATCAGCAACTCTTCTTTGAGTTAATGAATTTGTTCTGATCTTTTTGCAGAGATTCTTGTATACCTCATATACTTCCCCCGTGGTTATTGCACCTGCTGAACCTGCCTTTTTATTTTGTTTTTCTTGTAAAAGAATTGCCAATAATATTGTCTTCGACTGTGCCGGTAACGTTCGGACTACCTCTAATATGCGGTCTATTTCAATTTTATTCTGTGCTAATCGTACAAATCTCTTAGATATCCTAGGGTTTTCGCTTCGTTCTGCAAGTTCCGCCGATATTCTCAAAAGATCCAACGCCCTACGTGCATCACCATGTTCCTGAGCTGCAAGCGCAGAACATAATGGAATTACATCCTCATCAATCGAATCTGGTTTTAACGCTATTTCTACACGTTGTTTTAATATATCCTGCAGCTCCCCAGCATCGTATGGAGGGAAAATTATATTTTCTTCGCCAAGGCTAGACTTTACTCTTGGGTCTAGAAATTCAGTAAATTTTAAATCATTTGAAATTCCAACGATGGACACTTTAGCTTTTTCCAGATCATTATTAATTCTTGATAAGCTATAAAGAGATTCATCTCCTTTAATTTTATCCACTTCGTCGAGAATGATTACAGTAACTCCGCCTTTTTTGTCTATCATCCGTATTAATTTAGTGTATACTTCATCAGTAGGCCACCCTGTAAACGGTATCCGTTCGGACCAGTCATTAATAAGATGATTTGCGATGTTTTGGAGGATACGGTACTGTGTATCTACTATTTCACAATTGATATATATAAAGTTGACATATTTACCTGTTTCTTTTCCCTTTTTAAGGAGTTGTTTTCCAACAAATTTAGTCACCGCTGTCTTTCCAGTACCTGTCTTCCCATAAATGAGGATATTAGATGGTGTTTCTCCTCGCAACGCCGGTACCATAACTGAGGCAATATCATTTATCTCATCATCTCTATGTGGTAATATTCCTGGCGTGTATGTTGGTCGCATTGCTTCTCTATCCACAAATAAGCATTTGGACTTTAATAACCTGCCAAATATATCGCCACTTACAGCATTCTTCGTAAAATTACTCACCCTATCTGTAATTGGTCATAGCATATTTAACATTATGTATATTGCGTTATTTTTAACACTTATTCTCCTCTGTTGATGACACTAAAGGGGAAGCCCCTTATTTCATGTGGAAAGCATAGTAGTAGTGTTCATAATTTTTAAAATATTTTGATAAGTATATTTAAAAAAATCGGAATGTTCAAATACTTTGGACTTGATAACCATTTATCAATACTTACGTCTTTTACAAATATAGCATTTTACATACTTACTAACCAAGTCTCCAAACGAAATAAAGGGGTCCCCCTAGGCTGAACAAATCAACTAAGCAAGAAAATGATTATTTTCTATAGCTAACTAAAAAAGAAGAAATCAATGTAGCTTTTTGAGTGATGAGGGCGGTTACCCTCCGATAATAACTACATCTTTTACTGATTTAATTGAATCAAAAGAAAATATGAGATGTCCTTGTTTGTCGAGGTGGTACAACCGCGGATCAACATCTTCTGAAGGTTCTATAAGGATATTCCTCAATGTCCCAGTTTTCCCGTCGACTGTAATGTTTCTTAAAACACCCAGATATAACCCCTCTCTACTCATAACTGTCTTTCCTCTCAACTCATCTTCTGTTACTTTCATTATTTTTCCCTTCCATCTATTATAAATTCCTATATATATTGAATGTCCTTTTCGCTTTTATCCTTTTTGGCTATGCCACTCCCTAAATCCTTTGAAACGTTTTTGTAATATTTGATTACATCTTCTGTAATGCTAGCTCTGATTGATCCCATTGCTTTTTCAAAATGCTTCTTTTTCACCTCTTTAGTCTTGATATTTTCTCGTAGGGCTAGCATTGCAGATTCTCTGCAAAGCCCTTCAGCGTCTGCGCCTGAAAAACCTTCAGTTTTTTCGGCAAGTTCTTTCAGCGATACATCTTTTGAAAGTGGCATCCCCTTTGTATGAATCTTGAAGATTTCTAACCGAGCATTAAAATCAGGTGCGGGGATGAAAAGCAATCGGTCAAACCTACCTGGTCTTAGCAAACTAGTATCCAAGATATCTGGCCTGTTTGTGGCTCCGAGAATTACTACTCCCTCCATACTTTCCAATCCGTCGATACTGGTTAGGATCTGGTTCACAACACTCTCAGTTACATGAGAGCCGGCATAGGCTCCTCTTCTTGGGGCGATTGCATCAAGTTCATCAAGAAAAACAATGGTTGGGGCGACTTGTTTTGCCTTCTTGAATAACTCGCGAACTGCTTTTTCGCTCTCACCTACCCATTTGCTCAAAACTTCTGGTCCTTTGATTGAAATAAAATTGGCCTTTGATTCATTTGCAACTGCTTTTGCAAGTAAAGTTTTACCAGTTCCTGGCGGGCCGTAAAGTAAAATTCCGGTTGGTGGGTCTATTCCCATTCTCTTAAAAACTTCTGGTTTTGATAGAGGCCAGTCAACAGACTCTTTTAAATTCTGTTTAACTTCTTCCAAACCTCCCACATCCTTCCATGTAACTTTAGGTATTTCAACAAAAAACTCTCGCATTGCTGATGGTTCAATACCTCTTTGCGCATCTTTAAAATCTTTCATGGTTACTTCCATTTTTTCAAATAACTCAACAGGAATGGGTTTATCTAGGTCAATCTCTGGAAGATACCGCCTCAAGGTATTCATTGCAGCTTCTCTAGCTAATGCTGCGAGATCTGCACCAACAAAACCGTATGTGGTGTCCGCTAGTTTTCCAAGATCACAGGTTTCACTCATGGGCATCCCGCGGGTGTGTATTTGAAGGATTTCATTCCGTCCATCTCTATCAGGAGCATCTATCCTGATTTCCCTATCAAATCTACCTGGCCTTCGTAATGCAGGATCCATTGAATCAGGAATGTTTGTGGCTCCGATAACAATAAGTTTACCTCTACCTTTCAGCCCGTCCATTAATGTTAGCATCTGTGACACGACACGTCTTTCAACCTCGCCATGAACTTCACTTCTTTTAGGTGCGATAGCATCGATTTCATCTATGAATATTATGGACGGTGCATTTTTCTCTGCATCTTCAAATATTTTCCTTAAATTTTCCTCACTCTGGCCGTAAAATTTACTCATGATTTCCGGGCCATTGATTGTGTAAAAACTGGCGCCCGATTCGTTGGCAACAGCTTTCGCGATGAGAGTTTTACCAGTTCCTGGCGGGCCGTGAAGCAATACTCCTTTTGGAGGATCGATACCCAAGCGATTAAAAATCTCAGGATGCTTGATGGGGAGATGAATCATTTCTTTTACTCTTTCGAGCTCCTCTTTGAGTCCGCCTATGTCTTCATAGCTTACTCTAGGTCCCTCGGGTTCAAGAGCTTTTGCAGCTTCTTCCCTTACCTTTATGATGGTGTCCTCATTTATCAAAACAACACCTTCCGGAGATGCTTTGATAATAGTAAACGGTAATGCGCTTCCAAAAAAAGCAATGCGGGGTACAGTTATAATGTCGCCATTAGTTACCGGCCGTTTTAATAATTCTTTTTTCATAAAAAGGCCAATATCTGCGCCTAGCTGAATCCGTTGTCCCTCAGGTATTGAAGGTGCTAAAGTAATACTTTTAGCACCGCGTACTTCTGCCCGTCTAATTTTTACGCTGTCGCCAAGGCCAGTCCCAGCATTTTTCCTTGTTAAATTGTCAACACGAATTATTCTTTTACCCTCGTCTGAGGGGTGGGCCCTCCAAACAACTGCCACAGTGTTTTTAACACCTTCAATTTCTATGACATCGCCAATGGAAAGATCTAATTCCATGCGAGATTGATGGTCAACCCGTGCTCTGCCATAACCAACATCTTGTTGAAAAGCTTCTGACACTTTTAATAAAACTTCCTTTTTCATCATTAAACTCCCACTGAAGCACCAATTAAATTATCAAAAGAAGCGAAGTAAAAATCTCATATAAGTTTTTCTACTCTTTTGTTAAACTCAAAGAGATTTTTTAGTCGATATTTACTTTATGCCCCCTTGCATCTCTTTTTTTCTTACGTTTTATGACAACATCCAACACTCCATTTTTATATGTGACTTTTGCGGATTGTTCTTTTACACTGTATGGGAAAGGTATCCTTTTATGGTAATTGTGCCGAGGTGAATTAACATTAATTTCTAATGCATTCTCGGTTACTTTAAGTTCAATATCTTCCTTTTTGGCACCTGGAATTTCGACAGTTACCGAAATGGTTTTACCTCCTTCAATAATGTCCACCAGTGGGTCTTGTTCATCTGGGGCTGTGTTATGTTTAGTTGGCGGTTTTTTCGGGAAGTTTCCAAATTCTCGGATCTTTGGTTTGCCATTGGTCCCTGTTTTCATTTTATATCTATAAATAAAATGTTTATTTGAATCAAATTTGCTGCGAAGCACATCTTCGATCATCTCTTTGAAAATTACGTCTTCGAACATTCTCTGCATTTCATCAAAGATTTGTTCAAACATGTCTTCATCGACATCATCGAAAGGGTATCTCCTTTCACTTCTGTCTTCACTGCCTTTAAATGGGTTCATAAACACACCTCTTTTTTCACCATTTTGCAAATAATCATATATAAGCACTTCTATAAAAAGTTTCCGTTCGTTTTTTGATTCGGCCCAAGTTCAACGGTTTGCCAACGTGCCCTATCATAAAATTATCGGTCTGACAATTACAATGATTGCAATTCTTGTTTTTCTATTTACTGGATTGTTGGGCGTGTTGATCCTTATGGTTGCAACCTTAATAGGGCTGCTACCTGTTGAATGGGGGGTAAGAAGAAGTCATTGCATGGGCATACTTTTGATACCAATTATTTTGTACTTTCTTTGAAAATTTTACGCTCGGCGCCTTCGAAATAATTGTCAAGGGCAATGTTGTATTCTCTGCCAATCAACAACGCGGCAACTTCTAAAATGACATTCTTTTCTTTTTCGACGTATTTGATTTTTTCGAAAATATCTTTTGCATTCTGTCCCGTATCCTCAGCAATTCGTTTCACGATACTCTCTATTATATCTGGGCTTTCCTCTTCCTTTTGTTTATAAAAAACTCCTTTTGAAGGGCGAAAACCTATTGGTATGGTGATCTTGTTCACATCGAAGGTTGGTGTTAAAAACGCTCCTTTTTTCACTAGTATATTGTTTTGTAACGTCGAATTTACAAATTCTTTTGCCTTTTGAGGGGAGAACCATTTCAAATCCATCGAGAGAGTAAGATAGAGTTCAGATTGAGTCATCTCTTTTTTTCCACTACGCTTGAACAAGAAAGCAATGATAATTTTTATTTCAGAATTCATTTTCTTTTAAACTCCTCTGCCTTTTCTATCTCAATCAATAAACCTGTCACACCTAGCTTTTTCCAATATGGTGCATTTTTTTTCTTTAGCCCATATGCATATGTTTCATACCTTTTGCAAATGTCTTTAAGACGTTCGGCAGATTTGAAATCACCTTCTATTTGATTTTTCTTATCGAAAACGACTAAACCATCAACATTGTAAACTAAAGACGTTATTGTTCCTGAGTTGCTATACTTTTCGAGAGTAACCTCGCCATAAATTTTGTTTTCAGTAATTTCCCTTATGCCAGAAATATCTATATCTCGCCATAAATTTTTTCTTATTGTTATTGAGTTTGCACCAGCTATTACAGAATCAACAACATCACCTAGCGCCTGAGGGCCTGCGTCAACCCAGAGTTCATGATGTTTTGACAATTTTTGATATAAACAGAGATTGGGCTTATTTTTTTCTATTCCGTCGTGATCTAAAATGTATAGTTTATCATCTTTAAATTGCTCTAAAAGTTCATTCAAAGAAACGTTCTCCAAATATTTAGGTTCTACCATCTTCCCTTTCTTTAAATTGATTAGAGGAATAATTTCCATAGTACTATGAATCAGGTGCTCTAATAAAAACTTTTCAAATAGGAATAAAGAATAGGAATGTTTGGAAGATAAGATTAGCTAATAACCTTTTCTTGCATCCCCAATCGTTGTTCTGTTTCAGCAATTTTGAGCCGAGTTTTCAAAACAGTGTCTGGGTTAAGAGATATGCTGTCAATTCCACATTCAACCAAGAATTCTGCAAATTCTGGAAAATCAGATGGTGCCTGCCCGCAGATGCCAACTTTTCTCCTTGGCTTATGATTGTGTGCAGTTTCAATTACCTGTGAAACAAGTCGTTTTACTGCATCATTTCTCTCATCGAAAATATGTGCAACAAGATCAGAATCTCTATCAAGGCCAAGCGTGAGCTGTGTTAAATCATTTGAACCAATGCTGAAACCATCAAAGATGTCTGCAAATTGATCTGCGACTACTACATTCGATGGGATTTCACACATCATATAGACTTCAAGTCCATTTTCTCCTTGCTTTAATCCAAATTCATTCATAACTTCGATGACCTTTCGACCTTCCGCAGGCGTTCTGCAAAACGGAATCATAGTTTTAACGTTGGTGAGGCCCATTTCATCTCTTATCTTTTTAATGGCCTTACATTCCATGCCAAAAGCTGGTTTGAATTTTTCATCATAATATCTTGAGGCACCTCTCCAGCCTATCATGGGATTGTGCTCTTCAGGTTCGTAAAGATATCCTCCTATGAGATTGGCATACTCATTTGTCTTAAAATCAGACATGCGAACAATCACATCGTTCGGATAAAAGCCAGCTGCAATTTTTGCAATACCTCTTGCTAAAGTATCTACGAAAAATTCTACTTTACTATCATAGCCAACGCTTTTTTCATCTATTTTTTGGATTACATCTGCAATCTTTGGATCATCAGAAGACATCTCCTTTAACTTATTATACTCAAGAAGTGCCAGTGGATGAATGCCGATATGAGAATTTATAACAAACTCCTCTCTTGCAAGACCTACTCCATCGTTTGGTATTTGCCCTTGTTGGAATGCTTTTTCGGGAACCCCAACGTTCATCATGATTCGTGTTTTAGTCTTGGGCAAGTTATCTAGCTTTACTTCATCAACTCTGTACTTCAAGAGGCCTTCGTATACATTCCCTACGCCTTCTGAACAATCGATTGTTACATTTGATCCGTTTGGTATTTTTGAAGTTCCATCTCCTGTGCCTATGACACAAGGAATACCTAATTCTCGAGAAATAATTGCTGCATGACATGTTCTTCCACCACGATTTGTGATTATTGCACCTGCTATTTTCATAATAGGCTCCCAATCAGGATCCGTCATGTCTGTGACTAGGGCTTGCCCTTTCTGAAATCTTTCAATGTCTTTGGCATTTTCAATTATATTAGCTTCTCCTTGGCCAATTTTAGTTCCAACTGCTTCTCCTTTTACAATCAGTTCACCTTTATCTTCAAGGACATATGTTTGCAGTATTGCCATGTCTTTTTGAGAATGGACGGTTTCAGGTCGTGCTTGTACAATAAAAAGTTCACCAGTTTGCCCGTCCTTTGCCCACTCAATATCCATCGGTTTCTGGTAATGCTCTTCGATAATGCATGCCCAATTTGCAAGCTTTAGCACTTCATCATCAGAAATTACAAATTTATTTTTATCTTCTTTGCTGACCTCTTCCTGTTCGGTTCCATATTTTCCATATATCATACGTTTTTCTTTTGACCCAATCTTTTTTTCAACAATTGGTCTGAAGCCTTTTTTGAGGGTTGGTTTGAACACATAGAACTGGTCTGGGTTTACAGTGCCTTGCACAACATTTTCACCAAGACCATATGCGCCGGTTATATATGCGACATCTTCGAATCCGCTCTCCGTATCGATAGAAAACATAACACCAGATGAGGCAAGGTCAGATCGCACCATTTTTTGTACGCCGACAGAAAGGTATACACTAAAATGATCAAAACCTTTGTCTGTTCTATATGAAATTGCTCTGTTGGTAAAAAGGGATGCAAAGCATTCTCTTATCTTTTCTAAGAGAGCTTCCTCTCCTCTAACATTTAGGTACGTTTCCTGTTGTCCAGCAAAACTTGCATCGGGAAGATCCTCTGCTGTTGCGCTACTTCTAACAGCCACATCGACATTTTTGCCATATTGATCTTCCATTTCCTTATAGTATTTGCGGATTTCCTCTTTTAGTTCAGGTGGAATTGGGGTATTTTTGATTAACTCCCTTATTTTCTGACCGCGTTCTGCAAGATTGTTAACATCATGTGTGTTAAGATCAGACAATATTTCTTTGATTTTGACGTCGACACCTTCTTTTTCAATCGTATATTTATATGCATATGCCGTAACAGCGAAACCAGATGGCACATTAATGCCTTTTTCACCAAGGTTCCTTATCATCTCTCCTAAAGATGCATTTTTTCCGCCAACTGATGGCACGTCTCCAATCTGCAGCTCTTCAAACCGTTTTACAAATATCTCTTCCATGGGATCATCTTCTCCTTATGCGCATTGTTATATTTAACACTGGAAATCGATAACATGTATTAAAACTGTTACATTTTAAAAAAACCGGTTGTCTATTATGCAATTCCTCAAAATCATTCAGAATGCCCTTTCTTTTTGTACATTATTGTTTCTTCTCTTTTGAAATTTGATGGAGTATAGAATTTCATTTTGATGTCTCCTATTCCAAAAATACTGCGGCAGCAAGAACGGTTGTCCATTGGTTATCTTTATTCCCATGTGCTGTTTGGGTTATGTTTTGTGTCTGTATGAAGCTTCCACTCATCTTGTACTCCTGCTTCCTCTCATTCCAGGCTTTGTCAGGATCAAAGTCCAGGCCTAGTGTGGTGGCAAGCATTGAGGCAGCAAGGTCTTCGGTATGGTCGCCCATTTGTTTACAGATATTGCCAGACCCATGATATTCAGAGATATAGCCATATGAATTTTCTTCTTTAGGGGTGGCAATGCCTATTGATGCACCTATTAATCTATTTGTCTTGTTTGTGCTGTTCCGAGACATTACACAGTATGTTATTTGACCAGGTTTGAGAAGAGATATGCCTCTTTCCTTTGAGATAATTTTGCAACCTGGTGGGACTATGCTAGAAACATTCACAATATTGCATTTTTCAATACCTGCGCTACGAAGCGCAAGCTCAAACGAATGCAGTTCGTGCTTGTGTTTTCCGACACCTTTTGTAAAAAAGATTTTTTTTGGCACCATGGCTTTCAGGAATAAACCTTATCTTATAAATATAACTTTGTGTTAGAAATATGGTTTACTCTTCATCTGATGGTTTATCTTCACCCGCGTTTTTCTGTTTTTTAAGAAGATCTCTCATTTGCTTCTGGATGTCAACCTGTTCCTTTTGAAATGCTACTTGCTCCTGCTGGTATGGTGTGATTACGTTGCCTTGCACTAAATTTTCCACTATTTTTCCCACCTCTTTATATGGGTGAACACCATGGAGCTCATAATAGCTTCTGGTGCGGGGGGTCTGAACTTCTTTACCACCACCAAAAAGCCCTAGGAATTTTGCTTTTTTTTCTCCTAATTGCACTCCTCCTGCAGCAAAGGCGGTGTCGTTACCAAGACCAAAACCTGATTGACTAATAGGTATTATTGTTCCAAAACCAAAAATTTGTCCCAAAATGCCTTGTTTGTAACTAATGTCAGTAATTTTATCGTATCTTAGCGTCCTCTCTTCTTTAGTTATCACACCGCCCTTGAAAACGATGCGCTGGCTCGAAATTATGTATTTATGGGACCGGCGGTACAATTCAACAATTAAGAAACCAATAATTGATACAAGTATAGTGTAATATGGGATGGCAACCCCTGAGCCGTCTTGCCAGTTTTGCCAAAAGATTAAACCAATTCCTCCTGCAACAACGCCAAGATACAAAAAGAAAATACGCCATCGAATTGTCAACAATGAAGCAATTACACCAACAATTAGCAGGACAATGCTCCAAGCAAAAATAATACTAACGTAATTACCAAACCAAATATCCTTCCATTCTGAAAAGTTTGCAAACCACCCTATCAGTGCGCCCCATGCTATCAAAAATATACAAAGCGATTGAAGCCCCATAAAGGATAGCGGATGCGGGGACAATGTCCTTTCTACTTTCTCATTTTCCAATAGTTCATCTTGATCCATCTTTTTTCCTCTCACCTAGTTTCATTAATGATTTTATATCAATTTTGGTTTTAAATTTATTGGTCCGGTATTTTAACAAAAGAAATACCACAAGAACGGTAGATATTATCATTACCAGAAGTGAAATACATTTTGAAAATCCAAGAGGGTAAAAGAAAAACAATGTGCGCATCAACAGATATGAAACGGGAATTACAATGTAGGGAAGACGCTTCCATGGACTAGGTATTTCATCTGTAGTTTTTATCAGAATGATGATTGCGTGGGCTACTATTAATGAGACGATAGCTATAATTGACAGCCAGCCCAATATGGAAAACAGTGCTACGTACCAGTTTTGTTTCAGAAGTAGCGAAACATAGGAGAACGCATATGCCATCAAAAATAAAATAATAATGTAAAGTGGTTTGTACAGAATATTGTCTCTTATGTTTTTGAGATCGTATAACATATCAACCTTTTCTCGCTTTTTTTCACCGATAAAGCTAGGTCTTGTACCCATCCCTAAGATGATTAGCAGTATGAAAAACCCGAGGTGTGCCGGATGCAATAGATCTATGCGGGATAGGAAACTGACGAACCCTTCTGAGAAGATGTATAAATTTGTACCAAACGCGATTAGATTTTCTGAAAAAGTATAGCTAGTAGTAGATGCAATATCAAAGCCATGGTCCATAAGGAAAGGTAGGCAGATGAGCAGTAGAGATGATGGGATAAAGAAAGGCCCGATAAAAAGAAAGGTATTTGACATCCATTCAAATATTCCCTTTTTTTCTTTCTTTGGTGCAACTTTCCCATAGTTCACGCTGATGTAAAAGCTAGATATGCCGCTTTTTGTAACTGTGTAACCCAATGCGTGACATATTGTCTGAAAGAGTATGCCCAAAAAATTGGTAAATCTGCACAACGGCTCGTGTTTATCTCTAATCTTTGATAAAAAATATTTTTGACTTTCAATAAAAAGGAGCTGAATGAACCAGAACAGTATAACGCCAAATATGGGTGCCAATGGGGCAAATATTATTACATCTATAGTTGAGCCCACCATATCTCTCCATTTTGTGATAAGCAGGCGGTTTATTAAAAACTATTCATTCATACGATTTCAATATCAATTTCCTTCCCAGTATACTCATATGCTCCCCAAGAAATGTCATTGAAGGGATTTGCAGTAATAATATGGATCTTGCCCTGTTTTTGAAACAGTTGAAGATCGGCACTAGATGGGCGGAATGAATAAGACGGATGGCTATGAACTGTTCCGACTAGACTGAAATCTATAGGGCGCATATGCATCCTAAATATTGCATGTGAATCTCCAGAAATTGTTCCCGGCAAAAGCACTACCTCAGATATGGTGTCCTTTAAATCATCATCAACACGCAATAGCCCACCAAACTCGTTAGGATATGTTGATTTGGCACTTTCAAAAATCAGATCAAGACATTTTCTCTCGATCTTCCACTGTTTCCTGGGTTGCTCAATTTTCTTTTTCTTCCTTTTAAAAATACGCATAGTTTTATCGCACCAGCTTCAATCTAACCATCTGATAGAACGATTCCCCGAATCTAATGAATTTTGCTTTTTTCTCAGAACCTGTTATGATTATGTCACTTTTCGAAGTAACCTTTTCTGAATGGTGCCCATCTATCACAATCTTTGTTTCCTTGCTTTCTGGAAGTATTTTAACCCTAATTTTCTTGCTGAGAGGGATGACCCATGGACGGGCGGACAGCCTGAAAGGCGCGAGAGGTGCAACCACTATAGCACTGACAGAAGGGTCCATAATCGGACCACCAACACTTAGCGCATAGCTTGTAGATCCTGTAGGGGTGGCTAAGATCACACCATCTGCTCCAAAGGTTTCAAATAGTTCGTTGTCTACAAAAAGTTGCAGATACATAATTTTTGCAATCTGAGCAGTTTGCACAGTAGCTTCGTTGGTTGCATCAGGTAATCTTTTCCCATCTACCATTATTTTCAATCTTGCTCTTTCTTCAACATTGTATTTTCCGTTAATAACCCGCTTTAGACCATCTATTGCATATTTGGATTCTACCTCTGCAAGAAAACCCATCCCTCCTGAGTTTATTGCAAAGACGGGTTTTTCTATGCCTTTAAAAGCTCTTAAGATGGTCCCATCGCCGCCAATCGTAACGACAATGTCTGATTTTTTGCCAATGTCTTCAAAAGAATAGCCTTTAATTTCCGCTTCTTTTGCAAAACTTTCTTCTGGAAAAACCTTGTCATTTTCGCTCAAAAAATCATACACATCCTGTGCCAACGAAAAAGATCTCTTGGCCTTTGAATTGCAAATCAATCCCCATTTCATGGTTATTCCTTTTTAGTTGATTTTTCTGATAATCTAAGAAGCGGTTTTAGCTTCATCAACAATGTAGGGTGTTTTAATACCAGTGCTTTTACAAGGCTAAGCGTGCTAAACTCCTCGAATTTATAATCTTTTAAAGAGTCAGCAAGCATATTTAGTGTTTTATCATCAAAATCAAGCATGATGTCTTTTACAACATAATTTCTAAGTAATTTCTTGGCAAAAGCTTCTTTCCAGCCCGCTTCATAGACGGATAATGTTTCTTTGTCAAACTTTTGGTCTTCCACTGCCTTTCCAATAGTTTCGCCGGCAATTTTGCCGCCTTCTAGGGCAGTAGTAAGCCCTCCGCCTGTTATTGGATCAGCATGCCGTGCAGCATCACCGACCAATAAAAGATTATCTCTTACGGTCTCAACAGGTCTTGCAACTGGTACGGCACCTGCAAGAACGCGGATAGGCTCGCCTTTTTTCAATTTAGGATGGCTTGTAATAAATTTGTCAAGAAGTTTTAATGGCATGCCTGGTTCACTAAGGCTTGCTAGAATACCGATTCCTACATTGAATATATCTTTGCCTTTAGGAAATATCCAGACATACCCGCCTGGTGCAATCTTTTTGCCAATAAAAAATTCGGCGTAGTCAGATTTATAATCAACATTTGTAAGGGTGTACTGTGCACAAGTTTCCAGATCATCTGGTTTTAATACTGTGTTAATTCCTGCCCATTGCCCTATCTTTGATTCTACGCCATCAGCACCAACTACAACATCTGCCTCAACGTCAAACTCTTCATTGAACTGTCTAACTTTTATTCCAGTTATTTTTTCTCCTTCCTTTGTTAGGCCGGTGACTTCTGCTCTCATCATTATCTTTGCACCGGCTTTTGCTGCACGCCGAGCAAGTTCTTGATCAAAAATATCTCTGTAAACAACATAGCCTGTTTCATTTCCTGCTATCTCTTTAGAAAGAGTTACTAACGTTCCATCTGGAGCATATATCTTAGCACCATCCATTTTACTTGCAACCCATCTCTTACCTTCAAGCATGTCCCAGTTATCGACTCTCTGGCTAATTCCTTCTCCACACAAAACAGGGATGCCAACCTCTGCACGGCGTTCCAATATGAGAACTTTCGCTCCAGCCTCGGCTGCAAACCTAGCTGTGACACTTCCTGCAGGGCCACTACCAACTATGACAACATCATATTTCATGTTCAATCCTCCTCATTAATTGCACCAACAGGGCAAGTTTTTATACAAATACCACAAAATATACATTTATCCTCTGTTACAAACGCTCTTCCACCACACATTGATACTGCATCCTGTGGGCAAACTGAAATACACCCTCCGCAGGCCAAGCATTCTTTTTCATCTACTTTTGCTTTAGGCTTTCCCATACGATTCACCTCTTGTAATACCCGATGCTATTATATGAGCCACGCGTATCGGCTCAGGTATGACACCTCGTATCGTCGAAAGCTTTATTATTTCTTTTGCATCATCAAGTGTGATGCCTGCACACTTTATGTAAATGGGGTTGTGGCTAGTCTTTATCTCGTGGAGCTCTCCATTCTTTATGAGATTAAATCGCGCTTTCCAATCTTCGAAATTCTTCTTTAGCGCTTGTTTTATGCCTTTAAAATCGGGTTCGTCTCTTGTAATCGTAATAACTGGCAGGCCGGTTTCAACAAATATTTCTTGAATATCAACTACGTTAAAACCACCAAGTGCGATGCCATCAAGCATCATCGCTCTCAACTGCTTTTTATGCCGCGTATTTTCAATCATCTCCTTACATACGAACGTTGCATCGGATCCGTCGATAGTTACCTGGCGGCTAAGCACTCCCTCAAGGTACTCTCCGCCACGCATGACAACACCGATTACTGTTGAATGTTTTTCAGTAAAAGTGAAAGGAGAATCATCAATGCCCAATAGTCTAATTTGTCGTTTCATAAAAAAAATAAAGGAACAGACGCCCTAATAATATTTCGAAGAGCGTTCTTTATTTCATCCGTCCAGTTACAAATAGAAGAGTAAAAGGAGGATTTTTAAATCCCTATCCTTCACTTCTTTTTGACCGTTATTTTTGCAGTTATTTTTCCTTCACGTGCAAGCCAACCTAATGCAGAATAGCAATCTCCCTTTTTGATTTTTGATATTCTCGTAATGGCAGATACATCTATTTCACTTCTGCTTCCAAGTACGTTCCATACTTTACCGGCACTTGCTCCAATTTCTTCGGTAAGATTTGTGTCGCCAATTTTGTATGTTCTTTTGTCAACGGCGAGTTTGTTTTCTCGTGCTAACCATCCAACGGCACCATAAAATTCATTTGTTGTTAGGTTAGTTTTTTTCATTAATTTCGTTTGTACTTGGGGGCCTTCTTCGCTAAGCACATCCCAGATTTTCCCAGCATTGTTTCCAAATGATTTGATAATTTCATTCATTTTGTGCATCCTCCTACGTTGGATGGCCTTGTAACAAAAAAAGATAATAAAAATGTTTTGGTTTTTCTCAATTATTAAACGCTAAAAAAACAAAGTCTTTACAAATTTTAATGAAAGCATACTTTTACTTTTCGATACATTTATAAAGTAAGGTTATTTCCTGGCTCTAGAGGTATATAAATATGAAACTTTGGGAAAGTAGTATACTATTTGTAAGCGTAGCTGTAATGTTGCTGTCAAGTATGGCCGTTTCAGCTGATGAAACAGAAAGCGATCCAACTGGAGATGTCGCTCATTGGGAATATACGGCAAATAATTGGGGATGGAACTATAATATTGGAAATAAACCAAATATTGACATTACTGAGCTTTCATATGGCGTTAGTGGTGGAAAGTTAACGGTTACAATTAAAGTTGATGGTACGATTCAAACTTCTGGTAATTCCTTATATTATATTATGATGAACACTTCTGATGCTAATTATCTTGCTACCTGGAGTGAAGGAGAAGGAGGAGGGTTTGCAACCAGCGTGGGAGATGGTGAAATGAAGTATGATTTCGATCCAGAAGTAAAAGCTTCCGGTGGCACCTTATCTTTTGTGTTTAATGAAACGGGTAGCGATTATTCAAGTGTTGAGTTTTGGGGTTATGCTGCTGAGTATGTTGAAATGGGAGATGCAACTGCAGAGTGGTGGGGTGATTGGGCACCCGGGGAATTTTCTCCGTTCTATGGTGGTGATGGTGACGGTAGTGGCCAACAAGCACCTCCAACAGGAACACCTGGTTTTGAGGCGATAGCAGTACTTGCGGCACTTGGCGTTGCGTTTATCGCATTGAGAAGGAAAAAATAAAACAATCTCTTCTCCTTATTTTTTTATTTTTTTTAAAAAATTGTTTATAGCAAAGACAAATCACCAGTTACCTGGTCTATCAGATTGCTTGGTGCTGGTCCAACACCAAGTACTGTTTTTGTCCCTGCAGGTATCTCAGTATGGCCTGCATCAGTTATAACAGCAGATGCTATGTCAAGATGATATGCTTTCTCTTTAAGGGGGAAAAAATCATCGACGCATTCAACCTTTACAACAGCTTTTTTCCCTCCTTCTGACATCCATTTCTTAAACCATCTTGAGTTCCTTTTCTTAGTTTCTAGTGCACATGCAACGGCAGCATGGGCAACTTGAGCAGCAAGTTTACCGGGTGAAAGTTTTAGGTCCTTTCTGGTGACAATCACCATTTTATACTCAAAATCCATTGTTTTTCCTCTTAAGGGGCCTCTATTTTGTTAAAGGATGCCTTGCGCCAATGTTCTCCCATCTCCTCGGCTTTGTCTTGGTCTACCAGTCCCTTAACCATCAGCATTTCCCCGTCCTCTTCAACGTGCTTGAGAGGAACGCCTAGATATTTATCTCGTGTTTTTATGATAATAATGTCGCCGTCGATTGCTATGCTTTCTCCTACCTTTTCCCCCACTCCATCTAAAACAAAACGGCATAGCAAGCTGTTTTCTTCAGGTTCTTCTTCAACGTCATCACCCTTCGTATCTTTTCTCCTGAAAAAAAAGAATAAATTTCCAATATTGCTAGTTATACTCATGACTGGTAAACCCCATCTATAATTGTTAACCTCTCAGTCGCAGTATCTGCGATTCTGTTATAAATCTTTGGAGTTATGCATGTTGCAGATTATGCAAAAAGATTACGATGTGGTAGTGGTTGGAGGAGGGCCCACTGGAAGCTATGCGGCAGGGAAAATAGCTGCAGAAGGATACAAGGTTGCAATATTTGAACAACATAAGCAAATTGGAGAACCGTTAAATTGTGCAGGGCTTATTACTTCACGAGCGTTTGATATTATTAAGCTCCCAGAGAAACCTGTTGTTCAAAACAAGATCAAAGGAGCGCACATTCATTCCCCTTCAGGGCATACTTTGGCAATTGGTGGGGATAAGGTTCGTGCTCTCGTTATAAATCGTTTGATGTTTGACCGAGAAATCATAAAAAATTCGGTAGAAAAAGGTGCTGAACTTTTTTTAGAAAATAAGGTTATATCGGCTCAAAAAACCAAAAATCATGTTGAATTGAAAACGTCAAAAAAGGATGATATTAGATGTAAACTTTTGATTGGTGCAGATGGGCCACATTCAAAAATAAGAGATCTATTTGCTTTACCAAATCCAACGGAATTTCTTAGAGGGATAGGCGCTGAAATTGCAGATACAACTTTAGACCCAGATTTTGTAGAGATATTTGTTGGAAAAAATATAGCGCCTGGGTTTTTTGCTTGGGTGATACCAACAAATGACAGAGGGACGGAGGCAAGAATTGGATTGTGTATACACGAGAACGCTCCTTACCCACCAGGGCACTACTTTTCAAATCTTTTCAAAAACAAGGTAGTTTCTTCGCATCTAAAGAATGTAGAAATAACCAAAAAAATGGGAGGTATCATCCCTTTGGGCATTCTTAAGAAAACATACGATGCTAATATGCTCATTTTGGGAGATGCAGCAGCACAGGTGAAACCAACTTCTGGAGGGGGTATTTATCCAGGACTTTTATGTGCCAATCACTGTTCCTCTGTAGCCATTGAGGCGCTGCAGAAAAACGATTTTACTTCGCGCACCCTGAAGAAATATCATAAATTATGGTCGGCTGATATAGGTAGAGAGTTATATGCGGGAATGAAATTCAGGAAAATTTTTAAAAGTTTAACAGACGAGCAAATGGATAAGTATATTGAAAAATTTCAAAGTGAAAAAATTACCAAAATCATATCAGAATATGGGGATATAGATTATCCTTCAAAGCTAGCAAAGCATCTTTTAAAGAAAGCCCCATCTCTCATAAAGCTACTGCCCAATATGATAAAGTAAAAGTTTCTTTATCTGGAGGATGGAGGTACATAATAATCCTGTTCTTCAATGCTATTAGGGGCCTTTTTATCTTTGACAGTTATTCTCCCCCCTCCTTTTCTCTTCCCTCTAATGGTATAAATTACCATGACGAGAATAATTGTTATAATTAGACTTACTATACATGGCATAAATAGTCCAACGATAAAAAGCATAGATGGAACAATTTTGCAGGAGATGGCATCAGTCAGGCTAGACTCTGATGCATTAAAGGATAGTTCAAGGTAGTATCTCCCATCTTCTGTCTTGCCTATTGTAGCTTTATTCAAAGAGTCATCAGCCTCTATAGTTGTGCCGTGTGGGAAGATTATTTTGTATGTGACATTTTGATTTTGTATCCCTGTGAAATTAAAGTTTTGATTAGAAATCTCAAATTTGGGCAATATAAAAGAAAATTCGAAAGGAATGGAATAGGGGCAGTGGGCATATGAAACAATCTCTACAGGAGAGATACCATCCATGTTTGTTATATCTCCATCCCATTTTAAAGAGTCATCAAATTCATCCCTATTAACGGATCCTTTAATGTCCAACCCAGAAAATATGGTCATTGCTCTACCTTCAAAAAGTTGTTTCTCATCGTTTAAAAATGCGTCTACACTACTTTTATCAAATACATTTTCCTCTATACACAGTCTAAAAGCATCTGAATTTAGATATTCCAGGGATACTTTCTCCGGCAGATTTAAGTTATTGCCCAATGAGGTTATACTGCGGTTCTGTTTTTCCTGTAAAAATAGATTCAATGTTAATTTTGTCCCTCCTGTAAAAAAGCTAAGTATGTTTAGATCAGTGCTGCTCACCTCGATTTCGACTAGCGTGTCAATTTTTTCATCCGAGTAGCTAGGGGCATCATCTAATTTAAATTCGCCAGAAATAGGAGCGCTCTGATTCCACACATAGATATTTTTTCCGTCTAAATAGAAATTATTTGGAAGATACAGAGAAATATGGTAAGGATGCTCTATTTCGTCAAGTTTGTCGCCAAAATTAACATCTTCTGCAGAAATGTTTGTTTGTGCGCCGGCGCCAACTAACCCAAGTAATGCTCTAGATGTAACGCCGCACATCTGAAAATTAACATCTTCATCAGTAAATATTGCTTTTACGGGGGGGTTATTATCCATGTTCGTTATATTGTATGGAGCTGAACAATTTACAGTAGTAGTTGGATCCCAGCCAAACGACACATCTAGCGTTTGGTTGAAAGTTGAGTTTTCAATTTTTGATAAGGTTATTTCTTTTACGGTTTTTATGGTCTTGTTATAAAGCTCCTCCCAGGATAAAAGACCATTTTCTATAAACAACCTCATCCCGTCAGAAGGTACAACTTTCAAATTGGTAACAAATTCTGGCAAAATGTCGTAATCTTCAATATCTACACTTTTAACCAAAACATTTGTTGTCAAGACAGTTTGTTTTTTGCCGCTGCAGTTTAGGCCAAAATCTAATTCGATATTTTCTGTTTCTAATCCTGATGTTGTAGGGTCATCTAATTTGATTGATATTTCTGCTGGCAAGCCAGAGTGTTCGCCATCTCCATTTTTTACATCCCACCGTATTCTATTGCCATTTACAGATCCTGTTGTGCGCTGATATCCCATAGGCTCGGGCAGTATGATTGTGTATGTATTGTTCCATCCAGTCTCTGCTTTAAGATCGAAAGTATAGTTTACAAAAGCACCGATGTCTAGTGCACCGTTTATGAAGTTGGGGATATTTGCTGTTTCATTCATATTAAAAAATGTGGGTGTTAAGTTAACCTTATATTCATCATGAAACATGTCATTTTCATAAGAGGGTAGCTCGTTTATCACAGTTACATCTGCATTTTCAAACGTTTGTTTTATTTGTCCTGTTAGCAATCCCTTCAGTGCATACATTATGGCCCCCATTTTCATGTTTTGGTTAGTGTCCTCTGATATAGTTCTTATTTCACTTTTAGTATATGCTGTGCCACTTGCAGCTAATGTTAGTTTACTAACGTCCATATCGATATTAACTTTAAATTCAGTTCCTGTTAAAAATTCAATATCAATAGTTGCATTTACTCTATTTTCAATGGGGTCTTCTGCATTTGTTATGTTGGCTAATAACGATGAAAATAATAGCGATATTAATACTACCGTAACTGGCAATCTATTTAACTGCATTACATCCACATCCGGCCTGAAAATAAACATATATCCTTATAAAAACTTTCTTACGAAAACACTAAAAGTACATTTACAATTCAGATTTGTCATACAATGTATATTATCGGCGGAACCGCATCTAAAACAGTTGCAGAAGAGCTGTCTAAAAGTTTAGATGCACCTCTAGCAAGAATAATTTTGAAGCGCTTCCCTGATGATGAATTATATGTATGTATTTCAGACGACATTTCTGGAGAGGATGTGATTCTTGTACAAACTACCTATCCTGATCCAAATATTGTTGAACTGTTTTTGTTGCAGGATGCGGCAAGAGAAGCAGGTGCCAAAAAAGTCACGACTGTTATTCCATATTTTGGTTATGGTCGGCAAGATAAAAAATTTGAAGATGGTGAACCAATAAGTGCAAGGGCAATAGCAAATCTTATCAGCGTAAATGCTGACGAGGTAATTACAGTTGACCCACATAAGAAGCACATTTTGGATTTCTTTTCCATCCCCGCATCCAGCTGTTCTGCTGTTCCTGAGCTTGCAAAATATCTAAAGAAAAAAAATATTGATCTAGTTCTAGCGCCAGACAAAGGAGCATTAGACCGGGCAAAACAAGCATCTACATTAATTGGTTGTGATTTTGATTATATGGAGAAAACCCGCATTGATAGTACGACAATAGAAATAAAACCGAAGAACCTGGATGTCCAAAACAAAAACGTTGCCATAATCGATGACATTATTTCAACGGGAGGCACAATGGCCAAGTCCATAGATGAGCTTAAAAAACATGGGGCAAACAAAATCTTTGCTGCATGTACTCATGGCTTGTTCGCAGGAGATGCCATTAAAAAACTTTCTTCAGCAGGGTGCGATGAAATCATATCTACAGACACCATAAAAAGCGAGTTTAGTAAAGTCAAAATTGCCCCGTCTATATCTCAGTTGATGGCATCCAAACAGGTCCCGATATGAGTAGGTAAGGTATTTATAAGACTGTAGTTTTACGAGTGTGATTGTTCTAAGGTGAAAGCAATGCGAAAAAGATCACAGAGAAAAGGTAAACCTGTGACGGGTGAGCCGAAACATATTATACAGAAAGCAAAGACGGAAAGAAAGTCAGTAGGCGTTAAAAAAAATTGGTGGATTGTAGTATCTCTAGTTTGTATATTCCTGTTGGTATTGTTCCTTAACTCATATTTTAACGTCACCAGTGGAAATTCATTCAATTCCGAGGGAGAGGGTCTTGATAAATTCTATTTATCTGGTCCTGACCCCTATTATAACATGAGGCTTGTAGATGAAACACTATATGGAGAAAATGCCGGTCACTATCCTTTTTACTCTGCAGACGATCCACTTCTAAACTACCCCGTTGGGAGGTCTGGTGCAAGAGCTCCTTTGTTCAACATGATGGCTATAGGCTTTAGTAAAGTGTTAACACCATTCATGGATGAGATTGATGCAGTTGGATATTCTATGCAATTCATACCCGCTTTATTTGGTGCTCTACTTATATTCCCTGTTTATTTTATTGGAAAAACACTATTTGGTAAAAAGGAAGGCATTCTAGCAGCATTGCTCATAGTTCTTATTCCTCTCCATCTTGGTTCGGGCCACGGGTCTGCATATGCATTGTTTGACCACGATTCTTTCAATCTTCTCCTGTATTTTACGGCATTCTTCTTCCTTATTAAGGGCATTAAAGAAAAAGATTCAACAAAATCGATTTTATATGCCATTCTTGGGGGGATTCCACTTGCTTCTTTGTCTATGGTATGGGTAGAACATGAGTTTCTTTACACAGTTATTGCAATTTATGCAATTGTACAAATGATTGTAGATATTTTTACAAGTAGAATAGAACTGCGCGTGCCAAGGACTGCCTCAATTATGTTGTTTACAGGATATCTTGTCTCCTTGCCTGTTCTAATGACAAGATGGGGGGGTGCAGTGTTTAAACCAAGTATTCCATTCTTCCTATGTATAGGTGTTGCAGCTTTTGGAATGGTGTATTATCTTTTTGGCAGGAAGAACATACCATGGACGCTTTCAATGCCTGCTGTTTTTGGTGTAGGTGGGGTAGGACTTGCATTTCTTTATATTGTTAAAGATATTTCAACATCCGTTCCGATTTTTTCTTCACTTACCAAATTTTCAAATATATTGTACGGCACTGGGATATATGGAAACAAGGTATCGATGACTATTGCAGAGGCAGGTACTTATAGTATTAGCCGTACTGTTATGTCGTTTGGTCCTGCTCTTTATTGGATTGCCCTAATTGGACTTGTATTTCTTATGTATTACTTCGTTAAAGATATCAAACGTAGGGATTATCTTTTCATTGTTGTAGTGTTTCTTGTGCAGATGTGGCTTACGGGTGTTGCTGGTCGTTTTCTTAATGATATGGTTCCATTGGTTGCATTATCGGGTGCTTGGATTGTTTGGCGTATTGTAGATAAAATTGACTACAAACAGATGGCGAGAAGCGTGAGAAGTGCGGGTGGAGGAATCCATGGTTTAAGGCGAGGGGCGAAGTTCATTCACCTTTTCGGAATTCTTTTTGTTGCATTCTTATTAATACTCCCAAATGCTTATCTTGCATTTGATGCAGCGGTTCCAGGCACAGAAAAAAAGGAGGTATTTGGAGATCTCCCATCTGGAGCGTTTGGATCAAGCCTTGGTAAAGAGGCATACTGGGTACATGCTTTTTCCTGGTTTAAGGAGCAAGATACTGGAATAGAGCGTCCTGCTGAAAGGCCTGCTTTTATTTCATGGTGGGACTATGGTTTTTATGAGGTAGCTGTTGGTGGGCATCCTACTGTTGCTGATAACTTCCAGGATGGAATTCCACCAGCTGCCAATTTTCATACGGCCACTAGTGAAAATGAAGCGGTTATAATATGGGTAGTGCGGTTGCTTGAAGGAAATGTTGAAGACAATAACGGTAAACTTTCAGATGATGTTGTACAGGCATTGGAAAAAAACGTAGGGGCAAATGATACTGCCAATATAACAAGATGGATGGAAGATCCAAAGAAATCTCCTTCATATAATACACCTATTGGTGAGGAGTATGATGAAAATCTCTCTAAGGACTATCCAGTTGGACAGCAGTGGCCAATGAATGCTGTTTACCATGACGTGATGGCTCTTTTGGCTGACTTAAGTGATGAGGAAGTCACCTGGCTTTATCATGATATTCAGGAGGCCACCAAATATAGTATCAGGTATTATGGCGTTGAAGGTTATGACAGGCAGATTTTCAACATATTTGGATTTTTAGCAGATAGAAGTTTAATTCTGGTTAGCGGAGGCGGTGCATACAATCCTGAGGACGATTTTGTGTATGTAAAATATGTTACTCAAAGTGGAAAAGAGATAACATTTGATGAAATGAACAGCATGAGTGATGAACAACTCAGGCAAGATCCTCCAATCAACACAAAGCAATACTATAAAGACGCCTATTTTGAAACGATGTTTTATAGAACATATATTGGGCCTTCTCAACCTCCCTCGCAAGGTCAAGAAGGCAAGCAGGAATCACAGTATCAGCTGCCATGTATTGATATGAAGCATTTTTGTGCTGAATATATTTCCCCTCCAGAGTATATGTACTATCAAGGCATAGGTGCTGTTGTGATAGCTAAGTATTATGCTGGGGCATTTGTTAATGGATCAGTTACATTTATGAATGAGTCCAAGAACCTTCAGGTAGTAGTTCAGAAAAACATCACTCAATATGGAATGGAGATACCTATCGATCATGATAAAAATGATGCAGCCAATGGGAATTTTAGTGTTATTGTTCCTGTTGGAAACATAACGCTTCAAGTTCGTAGGTACCCAGAACTTGTTGCTAGAGCATTTGTAATGAAAAATGTGACTTTCAACAGCGATATGGAGTTAGCACCCATTACAGATGATGAAGCAATGCGCAGAGGTGGAGATTACCATCGTTTTGTTAATATTTCAATTGATCCTGCAAATATCGAAGGATATGTGTATAACAATATGGATAATGAAAGTGCTTTTAACGCATCTGTTGATGAACCATTACCAGATGCAACCGTAATATTGATGGGAATAGATAAGTTAAATCCAAGCAATGGGCAACCTCAGCAATACGATTATAGTATGTATAAGGAATTAACTACCGACGAGACAGGGCATTACAATGCTTCTAACTTAATGCCAGGTTATTATAGGATTATGACTACTGATTCCAATGATTTCCTCATTGAGGATACTCTCATACCTTTCTATTCTGGTAATACGAGCCATAACGTATCCAAGCCAAAACCAGGTGCAGTTGAAGGAACAATTTACTTCGATGAGGATGGCAATGGACAGTACGATGCAGGCGAGGAAATGGATGGCGCAGATGTTACACTTCTTTATACGAAACTTACAGGAGAAACAAAAACCGTGGATTCATTGACAACCGATGGAACAGGAGGGTATTCGTTTACATCTTTGGTTCCTGGTGGTTATCAGATAAACGCTACTAAACTTCCAGACTATGAAATAACGCAGGATGTTACCATTAGTGAAAATGAGACAACAATCTTTAATGTTTCAATATACTATGCCAATGTATCGGTAAGTGGAAATACAGAAAATAAGGATACTGGGACTAATGTCGGAAACATCTCTGCAGTGTTTTTACCAGATGGTTCTGTTGAAAACAATACTGCACAGCAGACTATGGTTATGTCTGATCCGACTGGACAGTATTCGATTAGTCTAGTGCCTGGGTCATATAACGTGACTGTTAATCAGAAAATAAACGAAAGCGGGACAAATGTTACTTACACCTGCGTTGATCAATTGGAGATACAAATTGGAGAAGGAACAAGAACCTTTAACATCTTAATGGCACGATCTGAGGAATAAAACATACTTGGTTAGGAATTCTCGCCTAACCAAATTTTATTTAATATGCGACTAAATACTTTTTATTATGCTTAGTTTGGAAGATGGAAGAAAAGCAGTTCAATTTGCAAGAGATGTTGTAGAGGAATATGTGAAGAATAAAAATACGTCATCATCTGATATTGGAGAAGCATTCGATCAGGAACTAGGTGTTTTTGTAACCCTCCATACTTATCCAGCACACGATCTTAGAGGATGCATAGGGATACCGCAACCGGTAATGCCCTTAAAAAAAGCAATAGTCGAAGCAGGAAAATCGGCGACTAGAGATCCAAGATTTTCCCCTTTGATGGAAGGTGAACTTGACAAAATAATTATTGAGGTTACAGTTTTGACAAAGCCGGAACTGATTGAGGTAAATCAGCCAAAAGAATATCTTTCTGCTATTGAAATTGGAAGAGATGGACTCATTGTGGAACAGGGATTTTATAAGGGGCTGCTTTTACCACAGGTGCCCGTTGAGCAAGGCTGGGGCAAGGAGGAATTTTTGTCAAATACTTGCATGAAAGCTGGATTATTAACTGATGCATGGTTCGACGATCAAACAAAAATCTATAAATTCAGTGGGCAGATTTTTACAGAGATTGAGCCAAAAGGAAAAATAGAGGAGAAAAATCTTGATGGATCTAACGATTGAAGGAAAAGCATATGTTAACGGAGATTTCCAGGATTGCTGCATAGGGATAACTAATGGTAAGATTTCTGCAATCAAAAAAATCCTGAAGGGAGATAAGCATTATAAATTTGGTCATAAACTCATTCTTCCTGCAGGTATAGATCTTCACGTTCACTTCAGAGATCCAGGGATGACACATAAGGAAGATTTTTCCACGGGGTCGATGGCTGCGGCCTTTGGTGGCATTTCCTGTGTTTTTGATATGCCCAATACCATTCCACAGACAACGAATCCACAGGCCTTATCAGATAAGATTGATCTAGCGAAAAAAAAATCTTTTGTAGATTTTGGTATTTATGCAGGTGTTACCAACGACAACATAAAGCGGATTGCTGATTTAGGAAAGCAATGCAGTGGTTTTAAGATTTATATGGGTAGCACTACAAATTCTTTACAGATTGATACAATTAACTTAAAACAAGCATTCAAAAAGATAGTTTCAACAAATAAACCCGTTTTGATTCATGCCGAAAATGATGCGTGTCTTGATGGGCACAGTATAAAAGAAAACAATCTTGCAGACCATCTTCGTTCCCGCCCTTCTAAATGTGAAGAAAAAGCCATAGGTGATGTGATTGAAGCAACTAGAGGCATAAATTTAAAGGCACATATCTGTCATCTTTCTTCATATGCTGGGCTTGAGTTACTAAAAAACAGAACAGAAAACATCAGTTGCGGTGTCACTCCTCATCATTTGCTGTTTGATATGGGAAGAAACACGGGAAGCCAAACACATTACAAAGTAAATCCCCCAATCAGAACGAGTTTTGACAGAGAGGCATTATTTGATGGTATTAGAAATGGCCTGGTCGACATAATCGAATCAGATCATGCTCCTCATACGCTGGAAGAAAAAGATGCCGAATTTGATGATGCGCCATCTGGCATTCCGGGCGTTGAAACGATGTTTCCTCTGTTTTTATATTTGGCTAAAGAAAGAAAACTACCTTTTCAACGGTTGATCCATCTTGTTTGTGAAAAACCTGCTGAGATTCTGGGCATACCAAAAGGCAAATTGGAAGTTGGCAGAGATGCAGATTTCATTGTTGTGGATATCAAGAAAACCTGTAAGATCAAATCAGAAAATCTTCATTCCAAGTGCAAATGGTCCCCCTTTGAAAACTGGCCGGCGATTTTTCCAACACATATTTTTATCCAGGGAGAAAAGCTTATAGAAGATCAGGAAATGCTGGGAAGAGAAGGATTTGGCAGGTTTGTTGGTGAATAAGGCATGTTTGATATGTTACCCGAGTGGTTTCAAATATTTTTTGGATCTATGATACCTTGGATTGAATCGAGGTATGTCATTCCTTATGCAATGTGGGAGTTTCATTGGCACTGGTGGCAGGTTTTTCCTTTGGCCGTACTGGGAAATATGTTGCCTATCCCATTTGTTCTTTTATTCTTCAAATTTGTTGAGAAATTTTTGAGAAGATTTAGATTTTGGACAAAAATTATGGACTGGCTTTTTGAAAGAACTAGAAAAAAAGCAGATGCTAAAATCAGAAAATATGAAACTCTTGGTTTACTTCTATTTGTAGCCATACCTTTGCCTTTTACAGGCGCATGGACTGGCTCTCTGATTGCATATCTTTTTGATTTAAAGTTTTCTAGGTCATTACTTACAATATTTGTAGGAGTTGTTATATCTGCAACTCTTACTACGATACTTTATCTCTATTTAAGAGGCGTCTATCAATGGCTATCATTATAATTATTGAAAGGGATCGTTTATGGATGAAGAAATAAAGGTATTGGCTCGTAAAACTGTTGATAAAATATATAGAAAGGTTAGAAGAGCAAGATCTACTGAGTTTCACAAGTTTGGAGTTAACACAGGAATTGGTGCGGACGGTACGCCTACAAAATATATTGATAAAATAGCCGAAGATGTTGCAGTAAAGTTCATCAGAAAATCAGATGTAAAGGTAAACATTCTCTCCGAGGAAGCTGGTTTTTTGGATTTTGGTGGGGAGTATACGTTCGTTTTAGATCCAGTTGATGGAACGCGTAATGCATGTAGGGGAATCTCTTTTTATTCTGTGTCTCTTGGAGTGGGGCGATCGACACTGGATGATGTTGATTTCGGAATAGTAAGAAACATCCCTACGGGGGACATTTATATTGCCGAGAAAGGGCATGGTGCTTTTCTCAATAATAAACGTATTCACACTCCTGATTTACCTGCAAAGGAGGTGCTTGCTTCTCTGACCCTCGGTAAAAATTTTGATAAAACTACACTCTCTCTTGCTAAAAAGTACAAAGTCCGCTCTCTTGGCTCTGCATCGCTTGAAATGTGTATGGTTGCTGTTGGTGCTTTGGATTTTTATGTTGTCGGTAAAGAATATCTACGTGTTACGGATATTGCTGCATCAACTCTTGTTGTGAGAGAGGCAGGAGGTATCGTAACAAACATTCTTGGCAAACAGCTAGACATGTCCATTAATTTGGATGATAGAACTAGTGTTATAGCGGCATGTAATGAAGAATTGGTTCATGAGATTATTTCTTGAGGTAAAGGTTTAAAATAGTTAAGATTAATTTCAGTTTTGATGGTTATAGCTAAAAAACATTGTTAAACAAACTAATCGCAAAAAAATTGCTGAAGAAAAAGCACTAGCAGGCACAGGCATCATTGTCGCTGGTACAACACTTGAAAAGGAGAAAAATTTGAAACAAGCTTTAAGCGATATAGTACAGACTGAGGGGCGATAAAATCATATGAGTATTTTGTTGAGCATAGGGGGAGCATCTGGAAGTATTTACGGCGTTCGATTACTCGAGGAGATGATTAAATCTGGCATTGAAGTTTCTTTAGTTGTTTCCAAAGGTGCAAAGAAAATTTTGGAGCACGAGACAGGGTATAAATATAATGGGTTGAAAAATAAAACAAATATTTGTTATGAAAATGATGATTTGTTTGCAGCCCCTGCCAGCGGTTCTTTTCATTTAGATGGAATGGTAGTTGCACCTTGCAGCATGAAAACCCTTTCTGCTATTGCTAATGGATATGGTGATACACTTACCTCTCGGGCCGCAAGTTGTTGCCTAAAAGAAGGAAGAAAATTGGTTCTTGTAATACGTGAGACTCCTTTGGATTTACCAGGAATTAAAAACATGCTAGCTGCCAAAGAGAGTGGAGCAGTAATCCTTCCGGCCATGCCAGGTTTTTATCACCGGCCCAAAACAATTGAAGATATTGTGGACTTTATTGTAGGGAAAATATTGGATCAATTCAACATAAAGCATTCTCTTTTCAAGAGATGGGAATAAGTTGCCAAAAAAAACAAATCGTGTTTTTCCAATTCTGTCAATGCTTGAAATAGATTATTTTTCACATATTTTTACAAAGTTTTTGAAGATTTGTGCCCCGTATTCAGTATGTTCAACTTCTGGATGGAATTGTAGACCATATACTGGTTTCTTCTTATGTCGCATGGCTTGAATTTCACAGTCTTCGCTTTTAGCCAATTGTTCAAAATCTTTAGGGATTAATGTCACCTCATCATTATGTGATTCCCATACTATTGATTTTTTAGGAACGCCCTCAAAAAGAGAATCTCCCTCTTTTAACAATCTCAACTCCACCTTTCCAAATTCTGGAACTTTCGATGGCTTTGCCTCCCCGCCATAATGTCTGGCCATGAATTGATGACCTGCACAGATTCCCATAATCGGAAAACCTGCTTTTTCAAGGTATTCTGCACAGTTGCCAAGTTCACTTTTCAATCCTATCCGTGGTGCGCCACCTGATAAAACCAAACCATTTATCTTCTCTTCAGCCAGCTCTTTAAAAGAGGTTGTATTTGGAACTATTTTTGTATCAACATCGAGATATTTTAGAGTGCGCCATTCTCTGTGTGTCCACTGCCCTCCGTTGTCTACCACATAGATTTTTACCATCTACTTTTCACTCCCATTCTACAGTTCCTGGCGGTTTATTTGTTACGTCATATACAACACGATTTATCTCATCTCCGAGAGTGTTTGTAATTCGGTTAGAAATTCTGTCGATTACATTAACTGGGATCTTGCTAAACGAGCAGGTCATTGCATCAATACTCTGCACAGCACGAACTGCTACAACAGACCCGTACGCTCTTTTATCGCCATGAACTCCTACAGATTTTGTGGGGATGAGAACGGCAAAATATTGCCAGGGTAGTTCCATATTTTCTTTCTCTGCTGCAATTTCTATTTCCTTTTCTACAATATCGCATGCTTCCCTTACAATTTCAGTTCTTTTGGGAGTTGCCTCGCCCAATATTCTAATTGCAAGTCCGGGGCCTGGGAAGGGTTGCTTTTCTGAAACACTTAATTTCAAGATTCTTGCAACTTTTCTTACCTCATCTTTATATAAATCTCGAAGTGGCTCTACAAGTTTTAAATTCATATTTTCTGGAAGTCCACCTACATTATGATGAGATTTTATGGTATCTCTAAGTCCCCCTCCAGATTCTATCCAATCTGGGGCTATGGTTCCTTGCACGAGATATTCTATTTTTTCATCATCGGCAACTTTTTCAAATAATCGAATGAACAACTCTCCAATTATTTTGCGCTTTTTCTCCGGATCTTTAACACCTTTTAGAGCTTTGTAATATTTATCACTTGCATCAATAAATCGATAGTTTAATTTCATTTCATCCATCAGTTTTTTGATGGTTTCTGGTTCGTTTTTACGCATGTACCCTGTATCGACATTGACGGCAATTAGTTGGTCACCTATCGCCTTATTTACAAGGGCTGTGCAAACAGTACTGTCAACACCGCCTGAAAAAGCAATCAATGTCCTTCCAGGCACCTCTTCTTTTATTTTTTCAACTGTTTCTTCAATGAAGTTTTCAGCATCAAACATATTTCATCACTACTTTGCTAATGCGTTCTCTCTCATTTTTTCTCTATATTTCTCTAGTTGGGATGAGAGTTTTTTATCGTTTATTGCAAGTATTTCAATTGCAAGAAGTGCTGCATTGTCCCCTCTGTCTAGTCCAACAGCAGCTACTGGTATTCCGGGAGGCATTTGAATGATTGAAAGTATGGAATCTAAATTTACTTTTCCGCTTACAGGAACGCCTATAACCGGTTTTGTAGTATGGGCTGCAATACTGCCAGGTAATGCTGCGGAAAGACCTGCAATTCCAATGAATACCGCTGCATCGTTTTTTTCAACAATTTCCTTTAGAACCTCTGGAGTTCTATGTGCTGATGCTACATTGATGTCATATTCAATGTCAAATCCATCGAGAATTTTTCTTGCTTTTTCTGCAACGGGCATATCTGATTTCGATCCAAGTATTAACTGAATTTTCATAACCATCAAATCTAGAAATAGATGCCGATTAGTTAATAGTTTCGACATGCCCCCCTCCAATCGTAAACTAATTATATTGAATTCTTATGTTCACACCAAAATAAAAATTGGAATAAGATGAAACTAGTAATCTGTGAAAAAAACATCGCTGCAAATAGAATCGCCTATATTTTATCTGGGGGAAAATCGAAAAGCAAAAGACTCGGTAAGGTACCTATTTATGAATTCACAAGAGATAATGAAACGTGGAAGGTTGTCGGGTTGCGAGGGCATATTATTAATCTTGACTACCCGTCTAAATTTAATCAGTGGTGGAGTATCCCTCCTATCAAGTTAGTTGATGTAGAGCCATATAAAAAGGTTAGTGAGAAAGGCATTGCTACGGCTTTAAAATCTCTTGTAGATAAGGATCCTTCTCTAATTGTTGCAACAGATTTTGACAGAGAAGGAGAGTTAATTGGTGTTGAGGTTGTAAATCTTCTTAAAGAGTACAATAAAAATATAGATAAAATAAAAAGAGCAAAATTTAGTGCCATTACAGGTTATGAAATTAAGAATGCTTTTGATAAACTGACGGATGTTGATTACGATCTTTCAAGTGCTGGGGAATCACGGCAGGTAATTGATCTTGCTTGGGGGGCTGTTTTAACAAGGTTTATTTCACTTACTGCAAACAGACGAGGAAAGGATTTTCTATCTATCGGAAGAGTACAATCTCCTACCCTTGCCCTTCTTGTAAAAAAAGAAAAAGAAATCAATAAATTCAAACCAAAAACCTTTTGGAAAATCATTGCAGATTTAAAAAAGGAAAAATCCTTTAATGCGACACATGCTGAGGGGCAGTTTTGGGATGAAAAGCAAGTAAAAACGATATATGACAAAGTAAAAAATGCTAAAACAGCAATGGTTAAAAAAGTCAATAAAGAAACAAACAAAGAAACTCCCCCTTCGCCTTTCAATACTACTAGTTTCATACAAGCTGCTTCATATCTTAGACTTTCAGCATCAGAAGCAATGAATGTTGCAGAGGAGCTCTATATGGCAGGTCTTACCTCTTATCCAAGAACAGATAATACTGTTTATCCTGCTTCATTAAACATAAAAGATATTTTAGAAAAACTAACAAACTCGCCTTTTTCAAAAGAGGCAAATGAAGTAATCAATAATCGCAGAAAATCACCTACTCGCGGTAAAAAAAAGACAACGGATCACCCTCCAATTCATCCTGTTGGAGTACCATCTGGTAAAAAATTAACTAAAGAGCAGGAAAAAGTATATGAGCTTATTTGCAGACGATTTTTGGCTACACTTTCAAAGGATGCTATATCTGAAACTGTTACTGCTTCTCTTGATATTTCTAAAGAGGAATTTAAGACAAGTGGTTATAGATTGATTGAGCCGAATTGGAAAGGAATTTATACATATTTTAAAGAAAAAGGAAAACCACTTCCTGAATTAAATGAAGGAGAGACTGTTGATGTATCTAAAATTAATTTAAAAGAAGATCAAACGAAGCCTCCAAAGAGATATTCTCAAGGTTCTCTAATAGTTACAATGGAGAAACTTTCCCTTGGAACAAAATCAACACGTCATGAAATAATTAATAAGTTGTATCATAGGAAGTATATTACGTTATCGCCATTGGCTCCCACCCCTATAGCAATTGCAGTAATTGATGCATTGGAAGATTGTGATGTTGTTAAACCTAAGATGACGGCAGTATTAGAAAAAGATATGAGCTTAATTTCAGAAGGGAAAAAAACGCTTGAAGAGACTGTCAAGGAATCAAGAGAAATGCTTACCGAAGTTATGAAAACTTTAGAAAAAGATAAAGAAAAAATTAAAACAAATATCAAAGCAGCTCACTTGAAACAGAATACGGTTGGAAAGTGTCCAAAATGCGGAAAGGATTTGGTTATAAGACTTTCCAGAAAAGGAAAGAGATTTGTTGGATGTACTGGTTTTCCAGCTTGTAAAAATACATATTCATTGCCTCAAAAGGGGGTCATAGAAAAAACAGATGAGGTGTGTGATGTGTGTAACACGCCTGTTGTTAAGGTTAAGGTTGCAGGTAAGAAAGCTTGGGATATGTGTCTGGATGCTGACTGTAAAGCAAGAAAAAAGTAATGCATTTCAATATTTTTTAACTCCTTCTTCAGTTATGTATCCTGTTACATATTTTTTTGGCGTAACATCAAATGCAGGGTTTTTTACTTCTGTCCAGTCTGGCATTATAGTTTTTCCGTTAATTTTTGATAATTCCTCTCTCTTACGTTCTTCGATTATTATTTGGCTGCCCGTTTCAATGGTGTTGTCAAAAGTGCTTACAGGTGCGGCAACATAGAAAGGTATGCTATTTTCTTTTGCAATCACTGCTTTTTCATATGTGCCAATTTTGTTTGCAAAATCGCCGTTTTTTGCAATTCTATCCGCCCCTACTATGACCATGTCTACATCACCGTTTTTCATAAAATATCCTGCAGCATTGTCAACAATAACTGAATGTTTAATGCCTTCATTTTTTAGTTCCCATGATGTAAGCAATCCTTGACAGCGGGGACGTGTTTCGTCAGCATAGATAAAAATATTTTTGCCGTTTTTATGGGCTAGTCTAATTGGTGCAAGTGCAGTTCCATAATCTACAGTTGCAAGTGCACCAGCGTTACAGTGTGTTAGAATGTTCATGCCATCTTTGATTAATTTCTCTCCATTTTCTCCAATTTTTTTACATCGGTTAATAATATCTTCTACATATCTATTTGCTGCGTCTAACAGGTTCTCTCCTTTTTTAAATTCGTTTTCCATGTAATCGATTGCATAGAATAGGTCATGTGCGGTAGGACGAGTTTGCCGTAATTTCTTTGCTGTTTTGCGCATTTCTTTTTTCCCTAAGACCATTCCATATGCTGCTGCTGCCCCTATGGCTGGAGCTCCACGAACTACCATGTCTTTTATCGCAAATGCAATGTCATCTACTGTTTCTGCGGTATAAATTTTGAGGTTGTATGGTAGCTTTCTCTGATCAATAAATTTTACTTTATCATCTTCAAACCAAAGCACTCTTTGCTCCTTTCCTTCAACCTTCATTTCAAGTCCTCACATATTTTTAAAACTGCGCTTTCAACTTCTTTTACGTTATTTCCCACGAATAAAATTCCCTTGTTTTTTATGACAATATTTTTGCCTGTTCGTAATGTTTTTAGTATTTCCTTGACTAGATCAAGGGTTCCAGAAGGTTTTTCTTCTTCAGTTGTAGGGTATTTTTTCGCAAGTTTTTCAGCTAGCTCTTCATTATTTATCTGAACAATTGCGTTAACATCGTCTCGTGCGTGATGAATCATCCAATGAACCGGTGTTTCAATGGGTGGCTCTCCAGGACCTATTGCTAAAAGAACCTTTTTTACTGGATCATAGTCAACAATTTCCAGTAAGTTCTCTCTTTTTATTTTAGTAAAATCAGTATAATTGCTATTTATTAGTATGCGTTTCCCGTAACCTAGACTAACAATTACCGAGGTAACATTTTCTAGGATATCTGAGTCTTTAAGCTTTTTACCAAGCCTTGCGATATCTGTTATAAGTGGGCAGTTGCTTTGTTCTCTTGATACAAAAAATGTTTGGAATCTTATATTTGTGAGGTTTCTATCTATCATTGAATACATGTAGATTAAAAGCTTTCTTTTAGTTTCTGTTTGTTTGTAGTTGTTTTGATGCTGGAGAGTTGAAGAAGAGGATAGATACGGCTCTGGAGAAGGAACAGTAGAGGCTACTAAATTTCAATGGTTAACCAATAGATTACTTCGGAAAATTATATATATAACATAACTCCTTACAAAATTGTGAAAAAATTATGAATGAGACAAAATGGACCGATTATTTTGAGAGACAGGCAAGGGATAGCAGATACAAAGATTGCCCTCCTAAAACAAAAGAAGAGATAAAATGGAGACAAGATCTAAAAAAGATGTATAATGAGTTTTTTAGAAAGAATTATACCTCTGCCAAACAGGTGAACACGAGAAAAAGCTATACATCTTCAATAAACAGGTTTTTCAGGGCCATCAATCAAAACCCGTTGACTTATTTCAAAAATGGACGTAAAAAAACCGATGTCCAAAGAGATCTTAGACTTGGATTTGAACGTCTTGAAAAAAATACTCCTTTAACACAAAAGCTTACTATGAGTCGGGTTAAAATCTTCATGGTGGCGCAGGATAGAAAATTAGAAAAACTGGAGGATTGGAAAAAAATAAAAAATCAACTGAAAGGAGCAAGAAGAGCATCAGAAGACCTTGTGCCAACAGCTATTCAGATAAAAAAAGTTCTTATAAACGGGAACGTAACCTCCCGCGGGCTGTTTACTATAATGGCCTGCACAGGCTGTAGAATCGGAGAATTAACACATATGAAGATAGATGATGTCTACAGGAATGAAACACCAGTGCGTATTCATCTTAGACCAGAGATTACAAAAACATCTACTGGCCGAGATATCTTTTTAACTTCAGAGGCAGCTAATGCCCTTGAGGAGTGGTTAAAAATCCGGAAGGAATATCTGATACGTGCGATTAAAAAATCAAAATACGCTAAAGACGATAAAGACACTAGGGTTTTCCCAATGACAAATGATAACTGCAGGACGATATGGGAGAACCTTGTTAAAAAAACTGATCTGTATAAAATCGACAGTAGAACAAACCGTGTCACACTCCATCCGCATTGCCTTCGCCGGTTCTTTAGGACATATCTAGGGCATGCCGATCTGGCAGAAGAGATAATGGGCCATGCCTCTCTTTATGGATATAGAGATTTTAATCTTACAGAACTTGCAAAATTGTTTTTGGAGTATTCGAAAAACGTAACAATCTTTGCAGAAGTTGATAAGGAACAACTAGACGATATCCAAACAAAAATGACAGACATGCAAGAAGAAAATCAGAAACTACAGAAGGACGTTAACGACCTGAGGATGGAATTACTGGAAGTCAAATTGAGGCGAGTAGAGGAAACAAAAAAGGATCAGGAATAAGTAGGTTCAGGATATACCCTGCTACCTACCTCTGCCACCTACCCTTGCTACCTACCCTTGCTACCTACCTTCGCTTTTGTCTTCTTCAAATAAGGATCTCCTTTCGAATCAAAAAGAATTACGGCTGTGCCCGTCTTTGTCTTTTTAAAATTTTCAATTTCAGAAACCGTAAATTTTTTTATGTACTTATTAAGCGGTGATCCCAATGATTTCTCAATTGTCTTTTGGACTTGTTCAAAAGATGTATATGCAATACCAAAGACATAAGGATCCAAATGAGTCAGTTTTTGCCATAACAATGGAGGCATTAAAAAAAGAACCTTCCCCATTTCCCCTGTCATTATATTAATTGCAACATCCTGGGTGAACCCTCTAGTACTTATCCAATTGTTAGCAAAAGCTGCAAATGTGGACAAGTAACACAAATCATATTTCACTGTTGAAAAATTAATATTTTTATTATAAATTCTGCCGTTTCTTTCTGTACGATGATAAATTGCGCTTCTAAATGACTTACCATCAAGATATTCTTTTAATACAGCTTTCTCCTCAGGGGTTAAAAAAACATTCTCACCTTCCAAATCCTTCAAAATATCATCAAGTAAAGGTTGCACCTTTGCACAATAGTATTTTCCTACCGTTCTACCGTCTATTGGTAAAGCAGAAGATGAGGGAATGGGAGGTTTGTATCCGATTTCTTCAATCCAACGGTCTTCCCTTAATTTTTTTATTACCCGGTCTACCGCCCTGCTTTTTTTATCATAAATAATTTTAGAGATATTTTTGATACAGTTCGTTTTTCCGTATATCAAAAGATACACTTTTTCATCCAAATCCAGATTTTCTCTTTTTATTTTCTCTTTTTTTCTATTCTTTTTCTCCATATGTTCACCCAACTAAAGTCACACTTTTTACAATTAAGTCACTATATGTAACTCTATTATATATATGTTCTCCATATCAGTAAAACATGGTTCAAATGAAGAAACAAACTATCGTAATGCTTGATGACACCACAAAAAAATTGTTGGACAAGTACTCACAAAATCATGGGCTTTCTAGATCATCAGCAATTCGGCTAATAGTACGCGAATTTTTCATTAAAAAAAGAGGTGTATCATGAAAACACGGAAATTTAAGAGAGCAGAAGAATTTTTGCGAAAGACTGGAATATCTGTGGAGGAGTCTCTGGCCCTCTCTGACGCAGAGATCTTGAAATTGTTAAAATAAAAATGTAGAATAATTCGAAAACTCCTTGGTGGTGAGGAGGGCGAAAATAATAATTTAGAATTTGAAATAAAAAAAAGGTGAGGAAATATGGTTGACAATCTGGATCTGGATTTCAAGTTGAATTTAGGGCTAATTATTTTCGCAAGATTTTCTGATATTCAAAAGCTTAAAGATTTTTTAAACTTGCACCCTGAGTTGAGGGTGGTATTTCAGAAGATCGACAAGGAGAAACTTAAGATTGTGAAGGGGGGAGGTTTCCATGACTATTAAGAAGCCCAAAACTGTTAAAATAAGATTTTTGAAAAGTTTAAAACTATCAGATCACTCATTTAAAAGTGGAGACATTAAAAATTTTGACAGGAAAGGAGCCGAACATCTAATAAAACGGAAAATAGCCGAGTACGTTCAAGAAAACAGAAAGCAAAAATTAGAAACCGTACCAGATAAAAATATTGATGCATTAATTAAATCTCATTATAAAGCTGTAAAACCCATCATCATGGATTTAGCAAAAGAAGGAGATACTTGGAGAGCTGGTAATGGTGACTTTTCAAAATGGTACAGATATAAGGGCGAGAATGTACAATTATTTGACCTTACAACCAGCAGTGACTATGATTATCTGACGACATCCAACCATCGATCCCGATCCCTCTACCATACGCTTAACTTTTATGATGACAAACTAAGGATGGAGATGATACCAAAATCCCTGCATAACGAACATGGCGACAAAATCACAATAGGATCATTCGCAGATACCAGGACATACTCGCTAGGAGTGGATATTGATTCACTGGACAGCATTACAAAAAAAGACATAAGGGATTCCGTGGAAAAACTAGGACAATACATGATCAACAGATTCCGAGAGACATGCCCCACGAGCGTTTACTCCTGTTTTAGCGGTGGTGGAATCTATATCTATATTCACCAAAACCTGTTCACAAAAAAGTTCGAGGACGATAAGAACGCCGAATACTCATGGAAAATGCTAACAGGATCCTTTAATGCATATATCAAAGATATTGAAAGTGACTTTTTCAAGGAGTATCCAGAATGTAAAGGAAAAACAAAAGCAGATGCAATTAACACGAAAAAACGGGTTTTTAAAACACTATTCAGTGTTCATAAAAAATATCCATTTGCCGTCATCCCTCTTGATATAGACAATATAAAAATAGATCTCCAAAAAGCAAAACTTCCCCTTGATCCAGATGTCATCAAAAATGCTAAAAACTGGATGAAAAAATATAATGTCGATGAAAGAACCCCGCTATTAGAACGTCTTAAAAAATACGAAGACAGTGTGAACATAATTGATGATGACACCAAATATGAAATAAAAGTAATGGCAGAGAAGGCTGAAAAGAAAGATTGGCCACCTTGTATGCTAAAGATAGCATCAATGGAGAGACCAGAGGGTGCCGAAAGTATCAGTGGCGCAACTAGAATGAAGGCAACTATCGCTACTTTTCTGGGGCAGGCAGGATATGATAAAGAAGAAGCATTGAAGATATTCAAAGCAGTATCAAATCAAGTAGGTGGACCAGAAACAAATATTTTTGAATCCTGGTATAAAAAGATGTCATGTCCGGCATGTGACACCATTAAGAAAAAGGGCAGTGGTTTCCCCCATATGGATATGGGAGAGCTGGAATTATGCCAACCTAATGATTATTGTAAAGGCATCAAAAACCCAATTGAATATATTGCCACGGTTTTTCCCTTTAAAATAAACAACAAAAATTATGCTGTGAAGTTCAGGAAGGAAAAAAACAATCTAATTTATAATGTTGGTGAAAATGGAGAAACGGGGCTAGAGACTAAAGTTCCGATGACTTTTTTTCAGAATGATAGCAAAAGAAAAAGTTTCTATAGTAACATATGCAGACATATCGGCATTGAGGGTAAAGCAGAGAAAAAAGAAATTACGAAAATAATTGACGAGAGAGTCTTAAACAAGTTGCAGAAGACAATCGCAGCAGAGAAACCCAAACAAATGAAAAAGAAACAGGAACGAACAGATCATGAAATAAAAATAATAAATAAATATAGCACAGACCAAGTAATTACAAAAATACAAACGAATGACAGTACGCGAATAGTGCACACAACAAATGGGATTTTTTGGGAACAGAGTAGATCACGGACGAATAAATTTGGAGAGTTGGAACAGTACTGGGCAGCAGAAAGAATATACAATGGATATATTAAACCAGTTGTCAAAATGTTAATTGACGGTGAATTTACTGTATTCAGATATAAAGGGGATATGGAACAAGTTGCAGATATCCCAACTATTATACGATCAATGAAAAAAGGCGGTGGCGTACTTAACAAGAACAGATTTGATGATTGCTTAAATGCAATATTTCTGGATCTTCCGCAGAAAACAGGTCATGCCACGTTTGGTGTATATGAAAAAAATAAAAAACTGGAACTATGCCTTGATGTTATGCCATTACGAGATAAGCAAAGACAAATAAAAATTAGAGGAGAACCAGCAGTTGAACAGAAGATTACAAAAGAGACGTTAAAACCATATTTCAAAGTTTTAGAATATTGGTCCCCATATGAGGTGTTACCAAGCATGGGAGCAGGTGGCATATCCCCGTTTGCCTTGATGCTGAGAAAACAGGGAAAACTCGTGCCGATAATATGGAATTTTTCAATGCTGTCACGATTAGGGAAATCCCTAGTGCAAAAAATTTTCTCACTTTATTTGTTTTCAGTATTTCCTGTCACAGGAGATGCTGTAAATTCGAAATATAGATTATCAACAGTTTTTGATGCTGTTGGTACATATTTTATAGTTGATGAGGGAGAGCAAGTTCACTGGTCTGATCTTGAGGGGCTATTGAAAGAGGCACCTGAAAACTTCCTTTGCAACATTAGAGGAACACCAGAGCAGGGCATCATTCAATATCTGAGCAGAGCGATACTAGGCATTAATAGTAACAGTTTTAAAATTCATAGCGAAAATGTATTAGTTCGAATACTTAAAATTGAATTTGATACATCAGTTGTCGGCGATAGAGCAGGAAATGAGACAGAAGTGGAAAGTCTCACAGAAACAATATCAGAACTATATCCTATAGGATGGAGATTAATAGAACTCTACCTTGATGAAATACAGTACTCAATGGATGTTTTACTTGAAAGAATATCCAAACATGAAAAAGCGTTTAAGAAATTGTATAAAAATTTTATAGACCCAAGACGGGCAACAGCATGGGCCGTGATGTATGAAGGTCTGAAGGTATGGGAACATGCTGCCAAAAAATTTGGGATTGAATGGACTGCACCTCCGTATGAAAATTATGTAGAAAAAGTTATTGATAAAATAGAAACAACTACAAGGGAAACAGGAGAGACACCTATTGAGGATTTCATGCAGTGGTGGGAGATGTGGAAAACCCTGCATGTGGATAGGGTGCGAGATGATGAGGGATTTATTGATACACCAAAAGGTAAAGATGTAATATGGGCTGAAAAAACATTAGACTGGGAAGGGAAGACGTTTTCAGGAGATGTTATAACAGGAGCTGTTTTGAGGGAATATAAAAATGATAAAAAAAGCAAAATTGATAATCTGGCAGACCTGCAGAAAGCCATAACTATAAAAACAAGTCTCCCAAAGCTTCGTCTGCTTACATCTTGGAAAATTGGAAGGGAACCCAAGTGGGGCCTCTTTTTACCAGATGATTTGATGATGCAAGAGGCACAAGAGAAATTACCTGTTGATGAGACAGATGGCGTAGAGGATAAAAACCATACAAAACAACAAGACTTTTCGAATCAATCAAGAGACATAGAAAGGATAGAAATGTATATTTCGGAGGCAGGAGGCAAAGATAAAACAGTTACAAACAAAGGACTGTATGAATTTATAAAAAATGTACTTGGGGAGAAGAATCCTGAAAAATATTTGGATATTTTAAAACAAAAAGCAGTCATAACGGACTATGGAAACGATAAAATCAAGTTCACGGGAAAAAGCATTGGAAATGGGTGAAAAAAATATGAAAAATGATGAAAATATGAAAAATGAGCAAACACCTAACCATGCCCCATATGGAGAAAAACAGCTAAAACACATAAAATGCCGGTTAGGTGGAAAAATGCCGGTTAGGTGGCAACCTAACCGATGTTTATATGGAGGAAAATACCCAAAAGTTAGGTGGTTAGGTGGAAACCTGCGTATGTGCCCATATACGTATGTGTTTTTTATTTTTTTATTTTTAATACGTTTATACACATTTCCTCTTATACATATACGCGCATGCGCATATAGAAATACGTTATTACGTGAAGCTTTTAAGAAATATATATATACACGTAGAAAAAAAAATAAATTTATGTTTGTATATATGCATACATGCAGGTTTTCGCCTAACCGCCTAACTTCGCTTTTATATCATACTTTTTATAAATATTTCATATGGAGTAAATCGAGTGAAAAATGGCGGTTAGGTTACCCACCTAACCACCCCCCAAAAGTTAGGTCACATTTTTCAATATTTTATAGTTTCTATAAATATCTTATATGGAGTAAATCGGGTGAAAAATGGCGGTTAGGTGGGACATATTATCTGGCTACTTTTAATCAATTTTGGAGGTCAAATAATGCATTTTAAAGAAAGATCACGTCTGAGGCAGTCAATTCTCAGTTTCTGTAAGGAGTTAAAATGAAAAATAATGTAGTAATAAAAGAATTGTATGGTGAAGGTGACTGGCTATATTGTCCGCTATGTAATGGTGAATATGGGCATATACAAGAAGTGGAAAATATACAGTGTGAATATGGTATTGGTTTACGGGTTATTATAAAAGGAGAATGCGGACATTTTTGGCGGTTCCGCATTATACCATTTAAAGGAAATCTAAAAATATTTTCAGAGCGCAATGATGATGGTACTAAATGTGGTTTGAAAGAATCCGATTCATATGAATGGCGTTTCCGAAGGGACTTAGAGTTCAGGCACAGAAAATGCTTGACGAATCTCATTTCCATAATGCTAAAGAAGATAAAGATTTGGAAGAAAAGGTTGTGTGGCATTGTGATGTGGGGGGTTAAATAATTGCACCTTAGGGAGAGACCTAAAATCCGGATAGGAATTAACAAGTTTTGCAAGGAACACGATATTTCTGTCATCGATATGTTTGTAGATTTCCCCTGTTCAAGTTCCATTAAAAAGCAACTGAAACTAATGCTACTCGAAACGGATCAACTTCATGTTGCAGAGTTGCGGAAGTTGACGAAAGATAGGGAGGATATGTAGATGAGTTCTGATGATGACTATAGGGATATTTCAAACATATTCATGGATAAACACACAGAAAGAAATTGTTCTGTCAGATATTTTCCAAATAGGCAAATATCAACAATATGTGAGACATATGATAATCCTGATACAGAAAAGATTGAAACAAAAATAATGCAACCTGGGATGAACCGGGAAGAGTTGTTGAGATATTTTACCAAAGCTAACGGAAAAATAAATCTGGCATTTTTAGTACGGTCCATCATCTATGAGGCATATGAAAAAGAAGCATTGCTAGACGGCCTCGAGAGGGGTAATGTCAGACATTTTTGGTACACTCATCTAAAAACTGTTATCCTAAGGATACTTGGATTGAGTGAAGCAACATCAAGTATCAAAAGCACAATCGGTACCGCATGGAAATGGCTGATTGATTCAGGTGCTGTTACATATGAAGAGATGAACGTATACAGCGATAAGGAATCAGGGAGGCTTAGTATTGTCAAAGACAGTCCTTTTACAAATATCATAATCGCTGTTGAAAAGCAGAATTTTTATGATACATTTCAATGGATTCCAAGATTGTTTAATTGTACTCTGATAACAGCAGGCGGCCAACCAAGCAGAGCTGTGACAAGACGTTTTATCTATGAATTGCAACAAGACGGTGTTGATTTAGATCAAACTTTTCATATGTGTATTGCCAGCGACCTTGATTGCAGTGGATACGACATTGAAGGAGCTTTCAAAGACCAGTTTGTAAAAGCGATTGAATATTATGGCGGGACTGGAAATATTGAGATCCATAGATTGTTTGTGAGGAAAGATCAGGTAACACCGGAACTCCTTAAAGCCCAAGGTATTGCATGGCAACCGGATAAAAAGAAAAACACAAGGGATACTATTTGGAAACATTTTTGTGAAAAAACAGATGGTGGATTATACATTACATTGCCTGACGGTTGGACAGGTGATGTTTTTGAAATTGATGGCAAACCTATGGTTCGGGCATTGCTTGAGATGGATGCTTTTTCTACTTCACTTATTGAAAAATCACTTGTGAATGAACTGTTGAAGATAATCAGAGAAAACAGTGATGAAACAAAAATTTTGATCCCTGAGATTATGAGAGTTTTCAATGAGATTAAAAATGATATTTCCGGGGAGTTATTTGAACGATGGAACCGTGAGCTTATTGATCCGTTGAAAGAGGAGTTTCTGAAAGA
>Ga0208771_1000145_pt1 | contig 44638 bp, 30 predicted proteins | sample AntAceMetag02UKX_FD_184775 | JGI IMG/M metagenome (GOLD analysis project Ga0208771, IMG submission 184775) | Saline lake microbial communities from Ace Lake, Antarctica - Antarctic Ace Lake Metagenome 02UKX (SPAdes) (version 2) | ecosystem: Environmental > Aquatic > Non-marine Saline and... | reverse complement strand
GCGACCTTTATCATATCTATATCTCCGGATTAATTTTGGCTATACTTGTTTGTCAAAACTAATATAACCAAAACCGGAGATACTTTTTATTAACTTTTCAAAAAAACTTTATCTTGGACAAGAGTGATAAAATGTCTAAAGTGAGGATTTATCATGAAGTTGGTCAAAACAGCGAAAAAGGATTGATGGGCTGGGCTGAAGTAGAAAAGATGCTTGTAAGAATCCTAAAAAGGCTGCATAATTATGACTAACTTAGTGTCCACAAACTTTGGGGTGATACATGGAATATGATCGACCAAACCGCCGTGAATTCATCGCGAAAACCGGCGCGTGGGCAGTCAGCGCCGCGCTCGGCACCAAGGCGGTAGCCGCGGAAAAACAGAGAACCCAATCCAGCACGCCAAACGCTGAAAAGATGGGATGGCGCCTGGCCTGTCAGCTTTACACCTTCCGCAACCGAAGCTTCTACGAGGCTCTCGATGCGATCGCCGCACTGGGAATTCGAAATGTTGAGTCCTGTTTCTTCCTGAAGCTGGACCATAAGCGCCCCAAGCTCAAGACCAACGAGTCACTCTCGCCGAACCTTCGCCGCGAGCTAAAGAGCAGACTCGCCGATCGCGGAATGAGGATGACGAACTACTATGCCGCTCTCGATGCCGACAGCAGTGTCTTTCGCAAGATATTTGACTTTGCCAAAGAGATGGGTGTGGAGACCCTCGTCGCCGAACCGTCGATCGAAGTATTCGACGCGCTCGAGCAACTCTGCGACGAATACAAGATCAACCTCGCCATACACAATCATACCCAATCACCTAAGTCGAAGTACTGGCGTCCCGAAAACGTCCTCCAGGTCTGCCAGGGCCGGAGTAGGCACATTGGCGCCTGCCCGGATATCGGGCACTGGGTCCGTTCAGGGCTTGACCCTGTCGAGTCCCTAAGTAAGCTCAAAGGACGCATAATCACGTTACACTTGAAGGACGTCGCCGAAGCGGGCAACCTAAAGGCACGCGATGTGCCGCTGGGTATGGGTAAGGCAAACTACGCAAACATCTTGAAACATCTCGGCGCCCAAGGCTTCCAGGGAGTGATGACTATAGAGTACGAGCACCTGTCCGAGAAGTTAGTACAAGATGTTGCAAAGAGCCTGAAATTCGTCGAGGACGTTGCAACCTCCCTGCAAGGGTAGGATTATCGTGGCACCGAATGCCAACCTGGACCTCAAATTTCCACAAAGCCAATGGGGATTTCTATAGTGTCCATCCCTTGCGATAAGGCGGATTGAGATATTGATTGGCGTTCTCGCTGTTAGTGAACCTCATGTTCTCGCCGTCCCAGTAGAGTTTCTCTTTAGTACGAATGGCGATCAGGCCCAGTAATATGACCTCGGTAAGCAAGCCGCCATGCTCGACAAAGTCTGAGCCGGCGGGTTTGCCGCCTTTGCAGGCATCGATCCATTCTTGGTGATGGCCCGGGGAGCGGGGAATGACCTTGGGTATCGAGCCGTATTCCTTCATTTTGGATTCCGGAATCAGTCTGTGGCCGAGAATCTTTCCCTTGTCACCGATATACAAGTTGCCATCACGGCCGTCCATCCTGCGCTCCGGCTCTAATTCCTCCGGCCGCGCCGGTATCATCCCCCCGTCCCACCAGGTCATCTCAACTGCCTCTCGAGAGCCTCGCGCAGGGAAATGATAGCGAACGATGGAGCCAAGCGGCGCCGATTCCTCAGCAATCTCGGGCGGCGCCATATCATTCGTCGAGCAGGCCTGGACCCACGTAGGATGGCCCAGATTCAAGGCCTTGAAGATAGCCGAAGACTGATGACACCCAATGTCACCGAGGACACCTGTCCCGAAGTCCCACCACCCACGCCACTTGAAAGGCAGGTATGCAGGGTTGTACGGTCTATAAGCGGCGGGGCCGAGCCACAGATCCCAATCCAGCGTCTCTGGTACAGGGGGAGTCTCTTTGGGCCGAGGGATGCCGCGCGGCGTAATAAATCTCTTTCGTTTCGACCAGCCGTGGATCTCGCGCACGTCTCCGATGGCGCCGTCAAGAATCAACTCCTGCAAAACACGAGCCTTTTCGGAAGCCTGGCCCTGGTTGCCTAACTGGGTGGCCACCTTAGCTTCGCGGGCAGCCTCCGTGATTTTGCGGGCTTCGTAGACCGAGTGCGTTAGCGGCTTCTCACAATAGACATGCTTGCCCATCTTGATTGCCGCTATGGAGGCGACGGCGTGAGTGTGATCCGGAGTAGCTACCACAACTGCGTCGATCAGCTTGTGTTCTTTTTCCAGCATGACGCGGAAATCGGTATATCTGCGAGCCTTGGGATAGCGTTTGAACGTACCAGCGGCGCGAACCTTGTCCACATCGCACAGGGCAACGATGTTCTCGCTGCTGAGCTCGCCAAGATCACCTGCTCCGCGACCACCGACGCCGATACCGGCGATGTTGAGCTTCTCACTTGGCGGCGTGCGGCCCGGACCTCCCAGGACGTGCCGCGGCACAATTGTAAAAGTCGCCACGCCTGCAGCACCTGATAGAACAAAATCGCGCCGATTCATTTTCTTTTTGCCGGGTTCAGTTTTCATGATCATCTCCAATTTCATAAAAAAATCTTCTTCGCCGCCCTGCGGGATGATTCGCCCTCCAACAAGGCGACCAGCAAGGGTACAAAGCGAAGTAATCTATTGTAATTTCAGGTAACGGACTTCGTCCTGACCTGTCCAACATGGCACGGACATCATCTCATCTGTGCGCCGATGCGGATAAATAACGGCCTTACCGTCAATGTTTCGATTGCGAATTTGGTTCAGGATATCGACTGCGTGTTCGAGGTCTGCGATGCGTGTAATATGAGAAGCCGGATCGATTTGCCTCTGTGCCATTAACTGAAGTGTGCGCACCATATCCCATGGCGAACCCCCACTGGAGCCCGTGATCACGATTTCCCGATAATGCACTATGCCTGTATCAAAATCGAGAACATCCTCACCTCTTTTCAATCCTCCAAAGAGATTCAATACGCCGCCCCGCCCCAAATAGTGCTGACCCTGGTCGATAGCCTCTGTCGAGCCTACTGCCACAATGACATCATCTGCGCCATTGGCGTCAGTCAGATTATCGATCCTGTCTTTGACATCTTGCTGCGTCCCATTGAGCCAATACATCTCAATGCCTTGTTCCTGCGCCCGTGACGCATAGAGTGTGCGGGCCTTTTCCAGGCGTGCGTCCAGCAAATCTACAGCCACGATAACGCGAGGTCGGTAGCTCATGGCCAGGTCCACATGCATACGCCCCATGGCGCCAATCCCGAGAATCATCACCACACCTTGTGGTTTAAGACCTCGGTACGCTTGTCGCGGGCCCAGACCATCATCCTGCTGCAAATGAAGGTGATGGTCCTGGGAGGATATAACACATGAAAAGGGTTCGGCTATCGCTGCATGGGCATAGGGCAAAGACAAATCGGGATAAGGCAGCAGACAGCGTCCAGCCAGCACTTCTTCCTGGATGAGTATATACTCGGCCAGGTGTCCCGACAGGGTGTATCCCACTGAGACCTTACTCAGACCACGGGCATTGTCCCTGAAACGTTCGCGATGGTTAATGGGCGGAGTGTCCACTGCAGGCTGAATCACAAAGCGCTGGCCTACCTGGTATTGGTCCTGCAGGGCCGTACCGATTTCGACCAGCGTCACCGTGCCTTCGTCACCCAGGATCAGGGGATATTTAGCAGGATCCCAACCGGCTAAGTGGCGGTGTTCACTGCCCTGTTCAATGAGTTTAATCAGCGAGGTACAGACCCCCGCAGCATCGACTCGTGCCAATAATTGCCGGGATCCGGGTCGTGGCACAGGAACTTCTTGTAGGGCCACATGATCGAAACCGGTTCCACTGAGCACCAGGGCACGCATCGTTTCAGGGATAGTAGTGGTTGACATAGTTTTTCCTTTAGTTAATGAGTCGCAATCGCCTCAAGTTCGTCAAACAATGGATCATTAAATTCCAGGTCGCTGACTTTACTCAACGTTGCACGCACTCCTTGACGCCTCAATTGTTCGGCCAGGTCCAGAGATTCCGGATCATCCGGATGACGGAATTTCAGGGCGGCCCAGATGGCCTGCAAAATGAACGAATGGGGTAATTGGTATTGCAGGGCCAGTTTGGCCGGCCCGATCAGCCGTTCGCTGCGCCCCAGTTTGCGTTTCGGTTGACGCCCAATACGCACAACTTTATCTCTAAGGCCTCGATTCCCGCACCGCAGCCAGAAATCCTTTTTATAGGCTTCAATATTTTCCTGACTTAATCCGTGCAAACGCTGCACAACCGCACCTAACTCATCAATCGTACCGCGGACCAGAGACACCACCTCCTCATCGGCCACAGCCTCGTGTATCCAGGTATGACCCCATGCAAAACCAAAGTATGCACATGCGGAATGACTGCCGTTATAAACCATAAGCTTGCGGTCTAAGCGTGCGGATTGATTATGAACAAATTCAATAAAGGCAAGTGCTATTGGCATGGCGCCCTTAACACTGCCTGCATCAACAGTCCATTCGCAGTAATCCTCGGTTTCCAGGGCAAGTGCATTGGATGGAGTAGGAACCACTCGATTAATCATGCAGTCTGGAAAGGCGAACATTTTGTCACTGTAGCAACGCTCATCTGCCGACAATAGTGCACGCACATGGTGTCCCAGGGTCGATGAACTATTTTTCATGTTCTCACAGGCAATACAATTAATCGGATTTGACCGGCCTGTATTGCGACATTGACTAACGCCCAGAGCAATGGTTTTCGCCACATCCGGAAGGTTCTGCGCAAATACAGCGGTCAGTACTAAATCCGCGTGAATCATTTTTTGTGCGATGTTTTCCCTGTCACGAGCATGAAGGACATCGAATCCCTCTACCCAACATTCTTCCTGCGTGCCGTCCAGATTATGGATCAAAACCTGATAGCGACCTGCATCGCGGAGTTGTTTAACCAGATCGTCCTTGATGTCTACGAAGGTCACATTGTACCCAGCCTGTGAAAACAGCAGTCCGATGAGCCCCTTGCCGGCGGCTCCGGCACCAAAAACGATGATTCCAGGTATCGATGGCCTCTGGTTCATAATTTATTCAACATACCGAACTAATGACATAGCGGTTTACTCGACTTTACTTATATCAACCTTAATGTCTGTTTCTATTTGTTGCCATTTTGTGTTTTCTGTCCATCCCCAGGCTTTTACTGAAGCAACTTTTAAAGCCGTTTTAAGGGCAAAATCGAGTTCAGACATATCTTGTACAGCACTTAAAAAACCGGCTAACAGATAATCCCCACAACCGACGGTACTTAAAACTTCTTCACGCTTTTTACACCTACCTTTTAAAGCCGCGTTCCTTCCTACCACCACAGCGCCATTCTTACCACGACTTATCAGGATGATTTCTGTTTTTTCCAGAAGTTTTCGCCCGGCTTCGACTAAATCGGCGGAACTATCGTTTATTTGCTCACCTGATATTTCTCCCAGCTCGAAAACATTTGGCTTGGCCAGCCATATAAGCCCTGTTGCGATAATTTCTTTTAACGCAGGGCCGGAAGTATCGAGCACAATCTTGCCCCCCGCTTTATGGCAGGTCCTCATAATTCGAATCGCATCACTCAATATTTCATTTTCCGGTATAGCACCTGACAATACACATATACTGTTTTCATTAACAAAGTCTTTCAAATCTGCATTCAGTTTCTCCATCGCTTCGGGACGGGCCAACTCGCTCTTGCTTCGCAGATGCATTTCCTTTTTGTTTTCTGTATCGATAACAGTAATATTGCGCCGTGTGTGACCGCAGGCAACTGTCATCTTAACCGTTATTAAAGGCCAGAGAGACTCAACTGCTTTTTGCATCTGTTGATAGTCACCATCTCCCCATAGCCCGGCGGCAACGCTTTTTTGTCGCATCCAGGCAAGAGCTTTTGAAACATTAAGGGCTTTCCCGGCAGGGCTAATCGTTTGTTTATCAATATGTTTATGCGTACCCCATTCAAGATTTTTCCCATAGCATGTAATATCCCATGCCGGTGAAAAGCCGATTGTAACTATCGAAGGCTGTTTTTTATTCATTCCGGTATTTCTCATCTAACTGGCGTCGAGCAGGGACTTCACGATATACAAATCAAGTTCTACGTAATCCTGTTCAGAAATAATCGCGTTCATTTTTGATTCATCAATACTTCGGGATATTAAAACAAGTTTCAGAAAAATATCACGACCGGTCTATACTATATGATCTCGAGAACAACTACCGATTTCGCCGGCAGAGTTGTCTTCAGTAGGCCGCCTTTAATTTTAGCATCTTTGAAAACGGCAGGCTTAACTGCATTGGGTTTATTAAATGTATTGTGCGCGTTAATGTTTTCATCAGTTAAGACTCTGGCCGTAACTTTCTTTGCTTTGGCGCCTTTTAATTCACACTCAAGTTTCGCAGGTTTTTCAGGGTCGAGGTTGCAGATCGTTATATGGATTTTGCCGTACCTGTCCTTTGACGCTGAAACATTAAGGCTTGGAATTTTATCTTCACCGAATACATAATCTGCGCAGTTTAATTCGATCGGCAGCAGTGTCGCCTCATGATGCACGGTGTACATTTCAAAGACGTGATAGGTCGGAGTCAGGAGCATCTTCTCACCTTCGGTCAGGATCATGGCCTGGAGTACATTGACAGTCTGGGCAATGTTCGCCATCTTTACTCGGTGACAATGATTGTTGAAGATGTTAAGACTCAGTCCTGCAACGATAGCATCGTGCAGCGTATTCTGCTGATAGAGGAAACTTGGATTTGTTCCCGGCTCGGGCCTGTGCCACGTGCCCCATTCATCGACAAGCAGTGCGATATCCTTACCCGGGTCGTACTTGTCCATTATAGCGATATGTTTATCAAGCAGCTCGTCCAGGAACAGGCCCTTTTTAAGCTGAGCAAACCAGTCCTCCATATCGAACTCCGCGGCGAGTCTTTTCCGCTTTCCCGAGCCACAGTAATAATGAAGGCTCAGCCCGTTCATTTTCAGCTCCTGTAGCTGTTCTGGCGTCTCGACAGTTTCCCGCATGAGTACTTCTGTCCAGTTATAATCATTGCTGTTGGCGCCGCATGCAACAACGAAAAGCTTATTGCCACTGTAATTCCTCACATAAGTTTTGTATCTCCTGTAGAGATCGGCATAGTATTGAGCCCTCATTGTACCCCCGCAGCCCCAGGGCTCATTACCGACACCCCAGTACTTTACTTTCCATGGCTTTTCTCTTCCGTTTGCTCTCCTGAGGTCCGCCATTGGGCCTTTACCCGCGAAAGTCGTATATTCGACCCATTCATGCATTTCCTGAACACTGCCGCTGCCGACATTTCCGGCGATGTATGCATCACAGCCGAGCTGTTCGCACAAGTCCAGAAACTCGTGTGTGCCGAAGCTGTTATCTTCGTATATCTGCCCCCAGAACATGTTCAGTATGGGTTTGCGTTTTTCCTGTGGCCCTACTGCGTCTTTCCAGTGATATGTGTCAGCGAAACATCCGCCGGGCCAGCGAAGAACAGGGATGTTAATTTCTTTGAGGGCTTTGACGATGTCATTTCTGACCCCGCGTGTGTTGGGAATGGCACTATCGGGGCCGACCCAGATACCGTCATAAAAACATCTGCCGAGATGCTCTGCGAAATGACCGTAAATATTTCTGTTTATTATTTCCTTACCCTCGTTGGCATTAATAATCAGCTTGTTTACTGCAACATCTGCCTCTAATGTACTGTTGCATATCAACATCGAAAGTACTGAAACGAAAATGATTCTTAAGACGATCTTTCCCCGGGTTACAGTTTGAATTCTTTTGTGTTTCATTTTCGTCCTCCTGTTAAAATACACTGACATCACCCTGATAAACACTCAAGCAATATAATTATAACTCTACCACATCAATGATTCTACAAATCTCTTCTTGGACTATCAATAATTCAATTCCGAAAGCCTGTAAGTTCAACTATTGAGTTACGCTATAAAATGTTATATGATAAATGTCAGATAACACTTTTTTACATGGATTTGGCAATTTATGCAAAGAAATCCGGAATTGGGCGCGTAGGGCTTAAAATGCCTTGCCTGGGGGAGTATTTTGGTGTTATAAAGTACTTTCACGTGATGTCCGGCAGGGTATCTGATTAGAGTTTTATTGAAATTATACTGGAGGATCATTTGATGATTTTTAGGGTTGGTTCGGTTATTTTGGGTTTGGTGCTTATATTGGAGGCTTTTGCGCCGGGGGCTCAGGAAAATTATTTTCCGAGCTTTGCCGATGAGCATACCGTTGGATTGTGGCTTTTCGATGAGATTGATTATCCTTATACGACGATAACGGACGCGAGTCAGTATGAGTATGATCTTCGCTTGATGAAGGGCGGAAAACTGGTTGACGGCAGGTATGGTCGCGCTCTCAAGGTAACACCGGGACTTGATTACGCGATTGGTTATTCTTCGTGGAAAGGTCTTGTTGCGTTTAACAGTATGCGAGAACCCAGCGGCAAGCCGGGCAGCGGGGTTTGGGGGCCGACAGTGGCTCCTGAGAAGCTGCTCAGTGCGCTCAATGGTAAAGATTTCACCTGCGAATTGTGGATAATGCTTATGTCGAGCCCGGCTCAGGATGTTGTCCTTGTCGATCTTGGCGATAAATACGAAAACGGATTTAAATTGACGTTAAAAAAGAAGGCCGCCAGCCTTGTTCTGGAGAATGTATACGGAGGATTTAAAGCTCAATGCCCATTGTTGTCGGGGCAGGTTTGGGGAAGGGTATGGCATCATATTGCTTTTACTTACTCTGCGTCGAATAAGAAACTGGAGTATTTCATTGACGGCATGAGTCAGGGTTCGGCGGCTGTTACCGCTGTTAAAAAATCGAATGTGCCCGTAAGTATATGGCCCAAGTCGCTCTCTGGTACGACTTATGGGATTTTTAAGAAAGCTAACAGGAACGATCTTCCGGACTTTGAAAAGCGAAGAAAAAACAGGTTTAATTTCTCGATAGGACATGATCGTCACGGCGAAGGGGACTTCAACGGGGCTGTCGATGAACTGCGTTTTTCGGATGTCGTCCGTTATACGAAGGATTTTCCACGGCCTGACAGTTTCAGCAGGAACTATCGCAAGGATGCCGCAAAGCCGGCGGTGGCGAACGGGCCGCCTCTGTTGTTTGGTCTTGGCAAGGCTTATCTGCCGAATGAGGTGGTTGGTCTTGGTTCGAGAAAGCATGTTTTTATCGATGACGCGATGATTGCGCAGAAGCGTAATGTTAGTTTTAATGTGAATCCCCTGGTTGAACCGACTGAAACTGATGTAAGAAGCGGTTGGGACACGCCAATATTAGGCCATGACGGCAAGGTATGGATGTTCAGGATGCCCCACTATGGTTCGGGTACGGGCAGGCTCCTTCTTTACGTTTCGGCCGATGGAATCCATTTTAAGGCGCCTGACCTTGGTCTTGACGCGAACCGTGATTTGAAGCATAAGAATGTGGTTATTAATCACACTCCCTCCGGCGGGCGTGTTTTCAAGGATACAAATCCGAACATCAATCCAGAGGAGCGGTTCAAGTTTACAGGTTGGGTCTCCCAGCGTGGTATTTATTTGTACCTGTCACCTGACGGCGTGCACTGGCGGCGCAATGAGACGTGCATGCTGCCTCTGGTTAGCGGCGGCGGGAGTGAAACGTTCTGGGATGACCAGCGTGGTGTCTATATCAATCTGCTCAAACGTGACGGCAGTTACAACACAGGTGACTATCCGGCAGCCGGTCGCGGTGCGGCTTTGTTTGAGACGCGGGAGCCGACGAAGGCGTGGCCTTTCAATGAAGTTGCTAATCCGTATTATGAGGGTTGGGCATTTCCTGCCCCCACAGGGGAAGGTATTACTGTGATGGGGCCTGATTTGTTTAACACTAATGACGGGCATGTTTTCCGTACGCGGGCGATTAAATACGAGTGGGCAGAGGATACTTATGTTGCATTTCTTTCGCGAAACGGCCAGACAGAGCTTGCGGTCAGCAGGAACGGGCTTGCCTGGCATATTTATGACGGCGATAATGATCTGCCTTATATATCGACTCGTTTTGGCAATGAGAGGTGGATACAGGACGGTCTGATTCGTCGCGGTGACGAGATATGGCAGTACCTGAACGCTCTTAAAGGTAAGGTTCTACGTTTTTCTCAACGCCTTGACGGATTCGTCTCAATAGACGCCGGCGAGTCCCCAGGTGCTCTTATTACTCGGCCTTTTGTTTTTAAAGGAAGCGAGCTTGTCATTAACGCCAATGTCAAGGGTTCGATGAAGGTTGCAATCCTGAACCTGGCGGGAAGAGAAATGCAGGGTTTCAATATGGGGCTGGCGGATGCACCGAAGGGAGACCTTCCGGGCTATGGGCTCGGACAATGTGATCCGGTAAAGGGTGATTCCTTGAGGCACGTTGTGAAGTGGAAGGGCAGCAGTGACTTGAGTGATCTTGAAGGAGAAGTTGTGCGTCTGCGGTTTGAGATGCAAAATGCGAAGCTTTACGCTTTCAAGTTTGAATAGAGTTTGGTCTTAAGAGAAAGACTTGATATTCTATTAGAAAAGAGGCTCAGCGGTGTAGCTGGGCAAGGATATACGATTGTTTATGGATAATCACAGGTGAGTTGTCCCAATGCTACGTAGCATTCGGCCAACTTCCATTTTAGGACGTGCAAATATGAGAACATCAGTGTTACTTACAGTCGCTTTGCTGGTAGCTGTTGCTGCAGCCGGAAATGCAGAAATGCCCGCAGAGAAGGAATTCGTCAACTCCATAGGTATGAAGTTTGTTCGCATTCAGCCGGGAACTTTTAAGATGGGTGTAGGAAAAACGCCTTTGCCTGCTGAAATAACAAACCAGCGAGGTGCACTGGATGAGGGTGATTTCGATGAAAAACCTGTTCATAAGGTAAAAATCACAAAACCTTTCTATGTCGGCATTCATGAGGTAACAAACTTTCAATACGAGTTGTTCGATCCGCGGCATAAGAAGTTGAGGGGTAAGGATGAGGGGCTTTCGAAAGAAGACGATGAGGCGGTAATCAATGTGAACTGGTATGAAGCGCAGGCTTATTGCCGGTGGCTGAGCGATAAAGAAGGTATGCCTTATCGCTTACCGACTGAGGCGGAATGGGAATACGCCTGCCGGGCCGGAACAACCACACCTTACCATACAGGGAACACACTACCCGATTCGTTTCGTAAAAACGCTACAATGGCGGTCAAAGCGGAACTTGTTCCACTGCATGTCGGCAAGATTAGTCCTAATGCATGGGGTATTTACGATATGCACGGCAACGTTGAGGAATGGTGCTACGATTGGTACGGGCCTTATAAGAAAGGCAGGCAAGTTGACCCATTGGGATATGTTAGTGGTGATTTCCGAGTCACGCGGGGGGGCAGTCATGCCACTCATGTTTATTATCTGCGATCTGCCAATCGCCTGGGGACGGTTCCGGAAGACAAACACTGGCTTATTGGTTTTCGAGTGGTAATTGGCGAGATGCCCAAAACCAAACCTTTACCCCTGCCGGAAGCGCCCCTAAACCAGCAAAACGTAATTCAGCGCGACAAGAAACTGATCAGCAAGGGTCCTGACCCGGATAAAGCTTATTTCAAAGGGCCTCGCCAGTATGTCAAGATTCCCAAAGAAGCGGAAAATGGTCCTTTATTTGCCGGTCATAACCATTGCCCTGCTATCGTTGAATGTCCGAACGGCGACCTGTTGACAATATGGTACACCGGTATAGGGGAAAGGGAAAGAAATCTGGGTATTGCCGCAAGCCGTCTTGTCTATGGAACAGACCAGTGGCAGCCGGCATCACCTTTCTGGGATCCACCGGATAGAAATGATACAGCGCTGTCGCTGTGGTTTGATGGTAAGGACACAATCTATCATTTCAATTCACTGTCTGTAGGCGCAAACTGGGCTATGATGGCAGTGGTCATGCGAAAGTCAACTGACAGCGGCGCCACATGGTCAAAGTCTCGGCTTATTATCCCGGATCACTGGTATGGACGCCAACTAAGTGAGCCGGTATTCCGCGCCAATGACGGGGCTATCGTCATTACTGTCGATGGCCCTGACACTCTTTGGATGAGCAAAGATGAAGGTATGACATGGTTTAATCCAGGCGGTGACATACCCGGTAATCACTGCGGCGTTGCACAGCTTGAAAACGGTACAATCGTGGGTATATCGCGTACAAAACGCACTAAAACGATGCCGTTAAGTATCTCCACCGACAATGGCAAGACCTTCACTTATAGCGACACCGAGTTTCCTCCTGTCGGCGGCGGCCAGCGCGCGGCATTGCTGAGGCTCAAAGAAGGCCCGCTCGTTATGGCAGGCTTTGGTAATGTATACGGTAGCACTCAGTTTTATCCTGTAATGATTAACAGTTCCTCCGGCGAAAAAATACAGGCAAAAGAACTGTTCACAGCAGTTTCTTATGATGGCGGAAAGACCTGGCCCCACAAACGTATAGTTGCTCCCGATGATCCACCACAACACATAGAACACACTGACGGCGGAGCCACGATTTTAAGCAAACGCAGCAGCGAGCACAGGGGTTATCTCTCGATCTGCCAGGGCCTGGACGGGGTCGTGCACCTGATCTCAAGTCGCACACATTATGCATTTAATCTCAAGTGGCTTCTGACGCCACAGCCATCACCAGATCCGGAGTTCAGGGTCCGACACGAGGTTGAGACATTCGATGGTCCTACGAATCTTGACCTCCGGAACTGGGCAGATTATAAGGCTTACAAAGGAACCTTCAATGGCCAGGGTCAATATACTATTGATTCGTCGATGCCTTATGGCGGCCTCAACCGTGTCATTGGCGCCGGTTCCTTCGACGCGAACTTCAGCATCAAAAACATACGGCGTCCCGGCCACACTATCATCGGATTTAAGGATAAATTTTCCCGTACGTGGCATTTAGGATTCGGACGCCGCAGAATGGAGCATAGCTTAAAGGATTCGGAAGCTCCTGTTGAGAGGATTTCGGCTATTGGTGTGTGGAAATCTGAATTGTTATCTGAGTATTATCGTCCGCCCGAATCTGTCAAGATCAGGTTTATCTATAATGAGAAAACCCTAAGGTGCAGATTCTTTTATGGGTTAAATGGCTCAGACGCAACCACTGAGTCCAGGATGAGCAAGGAAGGTTTTTACCTTAGCCAGCCATTTAGTGAATCTAATACGGTAATCTTTCTGGCTACCGGAGGCAGTATAGACCTTGACCACTTCGAGATAAAGCCGATAGATCAATAAGCAATTGAGAGCCGTTACTATTTGAAGAGTTTATAAAAAACGGCGTTCAGCCCGGAGCTTTGTATTGCCCCGGGTTGAGCCGAATTTCTTATCGTTTGCTTTAAACAGTGTTTATCCTGTGTAGGCAAGCGTGTAAGGTTTGCGATATTCCTTTGTGAGCAACGCGTTTGCCTTGTCAATATCCTTGGAACATTTAACGATGCTCTGTGTCTCGTCGGAGTATGTCAGAGTTGCATTGCCCAAACGTGTACCGATGTTTCCGAGGCAGCAGAGATTCGATAAAACTGCGCCCTTTTCGATGTGTGAAGTCAGCATCGTAGGATCATCGGCTTTGACAGCATCGATGAAGTTTTCCATGATTTGGCCGGGAGACTCGACTCCGTAATCTTCAGGTCTGATCCTGATCTTTTCGTTGTCTCTATAAGCCGTGCGTCCATGGATGTATCCTTCGGTGCCGTAAAAGATTGTGGCGTTGCCGAAATCGGGCATCCCATAATCCGTCCACAATCGCATCTCATAAACGACCTGTACGTTTTCATAAACATACGTGATCAACTGTGTATCTGGAGTTTCATGGTCGTCGTCATACCACAACTGTCCGCCGGATGTTACGATCTCTTTGGGATACTGTTTATCGAGACCCATTCCCCATACTGCCAGGTCGAGGTGGTGGATTCCATCGTTTACGAGGTCCCCGCCGCCGTAATCCCAAAACCAGTGCCACTCGTAATGCCAGCGGTTTCTGGTGAACTGTGTGACGGGGGCCGGTCCAAGCCACATATCATAATACACACCTTCCGGGGGATTCGTCGGTTTGGCACGACCGATCTTTCCGCGGTCCTGACAATTTATAGCTTTGGCCATATAGCATTCACCGATGATCCCTTTTTTAATAGCTTCTTTTACCGCCATATGACCGGCACTGCTTCTGCGCTGTGTGCCGTGCTGAACACACTTTCGATATTTGTGGGCGGCTTCTATAAGAAGATTTCCTTCGTGTACGGTATGGCTGGAAGGTTTTTCGACATAGACATGCTTGCCTGCCATAATCGCAGCCAGTGCGACCGGAGTGTGCCAATGGTCACAGGTCGCAATGCTGACCGCGTCGATACTCTTGTCTTCCAGCATCTTTCGAAAGTCAATGTAAGCCTTGACGGGGCCTTTCACATCCGACTCTCTCTTGGCTATCTCCTTGGCACGATTGAAATCGACATCACAGACAGCTACGAGTCTGCTATTCTCGATGCGGGCAAACGTTGATGCATGGCCGCCCCCTTGGCCGTTAATTCCGACAACGGCAACATTTACCAATTCGCTCGGGGGTGCGGCGCCCTGGGCCCTTGTCATGATAAGAGGTGCAGATGAAGCGGCAAGTCCAGCACCGGCTGCCTTTTTCATGAATTTACGTCGTGTAATATTAGACATGATAAACCACCTGTAAAATAATATTTATTTCGAATTACCCGTGACGGATTGCTACCAGGATTTTGCCATTGAGAACAACAAGAAACCAAATCAGCTTGTTGTCTTTCTACAAAAGTGTCACTCTGGGAACCGTTGAACTCCATACTGAGTCTTTATTGATTCGGTATTGTCGAAGGCTACTTAACAGCTCTCACTTCAGTGTAATCACCACGATCGGCAATGACTATTTTCTTGTAACCTTCAGCGGGCAAAAGGTCTCCGTTATCCTTCCACTCTTTAGGGTCTTCGTCGTCACCGGGGGTATCGTCAAGGCGCAATATGCCGCCGCCTACATAGATAATAGCATCGCGGTCATGTTTTTGCTCCATGCTTTCAGCGTGCATTATACCGTCATTCAAGTAGATGCGGTGGACCCCGCCTTCACCATCGGGAAACGTAAACATGCCTTTAACGGTGAACGTGCCGCCATTGAGATAGATATAACCGTCATTGTCCGTGCCCAGGTTAAATCTGCCGTTGACAGTGAAATTGCCGCCGTTAACTGTTATGGTAGCCCCGGGACCGTTCAGGATGGAGTTTGATGCAGCGGTAATGCTTTCGTTGCGTTCGATGACCAGCGTGTCCGTAATAAGCATTTCGGCGGTATTCTTACCATCTGCGAATTCATTGCGACTGATTACCTCACCGTCCCTGTCCCACACAATTGAGATACCATCGCACGCGAAATCCTTCCAGGTCGATTCGGCTTTCTTCCGGCCGTTCGGCCAATACTGCGTCCACATACTGCTGCCGTCTTCCTTGTGCTCCCAGTTCCATATATTCTTGCCGTCCCTTGACAGGTATGTCTCTGTCCCAATTTTGCGACCCTTGTCATAATCCGCCTTGTGCTGAATTGTCCCGTCCCGATAGTACCACGTCTCCGGGCCGTGCAGTAAGAATCGTCCGTCGTTGGCGATACCGCCGCTGAACTCAAACTTCTTTTTACCATCAGGATATTTTTCCCGATATGTCTTCACTCTCGAAACGCTGCTCGCGGTACTCTTCATCAGTTCGGCATCGGACATCTTCTCTTGACTCGTATCCCTGGCTAAAAGCCACGCCTCGTTGAATGAAAAGTGCAGGCCGGATTTGTTCATCGATGTGATCAGATGTATCATCTCGTCCGGCCCTTGTCTCGCAACAGAATAGCCGATAGTTATCACCGGTTCCTCTTCATGAAGCTGGGCGCCGGTGAGTTTCTTGATAAGCCAGTTTTCACCGTCGTCTTCTGAAAAAGCGACATAAGAACCCTTCTGTGTAATAGAAGCAGGATGGAATAGATCTTTTCTATTGAAGTCACCGGCAAAAAACAACCGTCCGCTTTTGAGCCTCAGAAGACTTGGCCTCTGATTTGAGCCCTGCGTGCAGAAAGGCGTCTTGGCAATTTCATAGGTTTTTCCACCGTCTCTGGTTAAGCTGCGCGGCATAAATCCGTCGATATCACTCCTCTTGCCTCCCATTCCGAGTATAGACGTCCCGTCGCTCAAAAGTGCAAAAGTGGTGTGCCTGCCGAAAGTTCTACCTCCCGTATCGTACCACGTCTTGCAATTGTCGTGCGTCGCATAGAGAACCGAGTCGCCGTCGACGCCGTCACATGCCACGTAAAGCGTGCCGTTCTTATCACGAACCGCCGTGTTGATAGGCTGATTTGAACGCCCGCCGAGTTTATTCATACAATTCGGAAATTGAACCTCCGACCACGTGGCCCCGCTGTCTTTGGAAGTTCTCCACTGAAACGGAAACGCCCCAACAAGCCTCGGATTGCCCCAGAAGAAATACAAAATGCCACTGTCTTTATCCGTCCAGAGCAACGGTGCGTGGTCATTGGAAGCAGCAAAGTCGAACTGTCTTTCCGGCATATCCCATTGGTCTGCTCCGAAGCGCAAACGGCTCGCTATCAACGACACGGTAGGCTCATATTCGGCATAAGAAGTGTAGCTTACAAACAGGATATCACCGTTCGGACAGACCTCAAGGGCCGGGCTTTGGTTGTGCCCCCTGAATGATGGGTGCAACCCTGCTTCGTCTATCGACTCCCCACGGCAGCTATCACATGTCTCAGGCGGTGACGGAAGCAAGTATCGCTTCCTATAATACGGCTTCGAAGAATCAGGGCCCAGCTTCACAATGCCCTTGTTCTGCTTGACACCCTGCTGAGCATACGGCGCCTGATACGCAAGCGGACGGGTGCCAGGCATCGATCCCTGAACCACACGGAAACCAATATTGTGATAACCGCCAATGCTCTTCTCATCTTTTTTGACATTTTTCGCCGACCCCTTTGCCGCCGAGTCGTTGTAATAGAGGCCAAAACCAGGAGCGATTGAAGCACGGCTTGATGACGCGTTGAAAATCTCGCGATGCTTATTTTTATCGCCGTCATCAAGCAGGCCGCCGCGAACAACCCGCGCCATTCCGTATTCCGGACCGACCGGATCAACCTGCGCCGCCGCCGGATATTCACCGTGCCAGTCGAGACACCATTCGCGCACTCCCCTGTGCATATTTTTGAGTCCCCACGCATTGGCCCTTCCACCTCTTGGCGGCCTGTCGCCTGAGGAGTACAGACTCGTCGAACCGGCCCTGCACGCATATTCCCATTCAGCTTCCGTAGGAAGCCGATAAACTTTGCCTTCCTTCTTACTGAGCCACTGGCAAAACGCTGTCGCCTCATACCAGCTAACGCCCGCTGCGTATGGCAAATGCTTGGCTGTCCCCACAAACTCGGCCTTGAACAGTCTAAACTGCTTGGCAGTTATCTCCGTCTCCGAGATGTAAAAGGCCCTGGAAATGGTCACCTTGTGGACCGGTTGTTCATCCCAGTAATCCCTTCCCAAAGTGCTGCCCATCTCAAACGAGCCGGGGCCAATCTTGACCATCTTGATCCCCACCGAGTTCACAGACTCCTGGGCCACGGCAAATGCCGTAGAACAGGCGATTACCATCAAAAAACAAACCAATATCATCACTAACACAGTTCTTTTACACATGACAGACTCCTTGTGAAGACAAAAAATTCATCAATTCAAGCCAGCCAAGGCCTCTAAACAGACACTCACCGGCTAAAAAACATACTCTTGTTCATTTGACGCAACAAAGCCAGCCTTTTATGCAGAAAATCGCCGTTACCAGCTACGCCGAGAGCGGTTGCGACTATAGTATATACGTTTTGGAATATAATACCCCGCAGAACGTATCAAAAGGAATTTTTTGTCAGACTGTGGAGCTTTATATGACAAGTTGCCTCTGGGTAGAACAACCCACCTTAAGGGCTTCCGCAGGACGCTCACATCCTACAGCTATGGCATAACAGTAGCGGCTTATAAAGAAGTCAAGATTTGGCACTGGATTCAATGACCGGTTTCGTCCTTTAGGACTCCAAGTTCCTGTTGCCAACAAGCGACAAGCTTGTTGTTGAGTGAAGCCACTTTCTTTTCAGTAATTAAATCAATAGAAGAACTTATCTCACTTCACACGAAATTTATTCATATAGTTAAAGGCAAGGCAAAAGGACCAAAGAAGATCACAGTGAGTCAATAAGTTCAAGTACTTGTTTATCCTGCAGCAACCGTTTGCGCAACTTTTCGTAGTTGACATCCTGAACTGAACAGCGCCGCTCGATGGCGTGAATGGCGGCGGTGGCTGCGCTTTGGCCGAGAATCATGAAGACCGGCTCCATACGGATTGAGCCATAGGCAATATGCGATGAAGAAACACACACCGGAACCAGCAGGTTGCTGCATTCTGACTTGCGGGGAGTGGTTGCCCTATATGAGATAGTATAGGGCCCACCGGGTTTGACCTGGATATCACCTTCATTTTGCACATAGGCCTTACCGTTAGGCTTTATAGCAACATATCTCTGCGTATTGTGTGAATCCATGTTGTACGAACCTATCCCGACAGGATCGGGTACGGGTTTTTGTCTACGAATATGCAATTCGGTCATTACAAACTCGCCGATCATGCGTCGGGCCTCACGAATATAAAGCTGATGCGGCCAGTGACCGTTGTCGGTGAATTCATCCTTAGCCAGGCCCCATTTGTTCGCTTCGGTTCGTATCTTATCGGGGACCCGAGGGTTGTTGGCAAGAAACCACATCAAACCCTTTTGGTATGTCTCGTGCTCCTTAATGATTTCGCGGCGGCGCTCGTAAGAACCATCAGGGTAATCATAGTTCATCCCGATATTGTCGGTCGAAAACGCGCCGTAGTTGTTGGTGTCGGTCTTCGCATTCGGTATGAGACTGAACAACTTGAAGACTTGAGACCGGGCCCCGACAAGATACCGGGCCAGCAGTTCATACCGCAATGGGTCATAACCTTCCGGCTTCCCAAAAGCTACCCGATTCTCAGGCACCTTAGTAAGGCACATGCGGAAATTGTAGGCCTGGACGCGATGGTCGCTACTACCTTCGACGCCTGGTCCGCCTTGGTGAATACCGAGTAATAGTCCGCTGGCCGGGTCACCGGGTACTACGTACGGATCGACCGGATACTTGAACTGATGATACTTGGCGTTTTGCGTCTGAACACCGTTAAGCGTTTCGCCGTAGGTGCTGTTGCTTTCGCGGCCGACGTGATAACGCACACCTGCAGCCGCCATCAGGTCACCCTCGTAAGTGGCGTCGATAAAAACCCGGCCTTTGTACGTGCGGCCGCTGAGCATTGTTATGGAGACAATGCGTGCCCCCGCCTTCAGCACTCCTTTTTTGCGATCCAGCCATTCGTCTCTATCTACACGAATACCGTGCTCTTTGACGAGGTTCTCAAAAACCTGCTCAGCCACGTGAGGCTCAAACACCCATATCGCATCGTCAGCAGAGCGGTAACGTTTGTAACCTTCTCTCTTAGCGTATGTCCAGACTGCCGGGTCGTCGTAGTGCTTTTTGATCCGCTGATAGAACTCGCGTGAAATGCCTCCGATCACTTCTTTTTGGCCGGTGTCGGTCCAGCCCAATCCTCCAGACGAGAGTCCACCCAAATGTTTATCCGGACAGACGATGATAACGGTCTTACCCATCCGCTCCACCTGAACCGCCGCCGCGACCCCAGCTGAAGTCCCACCATAAACCACAACATCTACCTCAAAAGTCTTCGTCCGCTGCGTCACGACCGAGCAACCCGTAACGACAGTCAAAACCAAGAATCCACTAACAACAATCCTTGCAACGATCCTTCCCATTACTATCATCTGAGATTTCCCTATGAGTTAATTGTTTGTTTATATTAGTATAATTCTGTTTCATGATAGTAGTTACCTTGTAGCCACTGAGTCTAATTTGCTAATAGAATATCAAATCCCTACTGAAAACTCAAACTGTCTTAATTGACTCAGCGTGGTGACTTGCGAATGTTAAAAGTGAGGAAAAGCTATACAACCTTACTACAACTCAAACGCCAAATAGCTTACAAAATCACAAAAATCTCGAATCCATAAGATAATTAAACTAAAACACTTAAAGAATTATTGGTAAAAGTAAACATTTTCAATGACCGATTCACTTCCATCTCATATAATAGGTACTGCTTGAGTTCCAAATTCACTCCTAATCAATTAGACCTGCTTTTCGATGATCTCGGTATTGTCCGACTCTATCAAGACTGCGAATTTGGTGCTTAGCAGGTGGAATCGATTCCACTATTGTTTAATCGAAAAACCTCTCCTGGATGACATAGAAGAATACAAATCCAGACCTTTATGTGAGAATATCAACAGAAATCTTTCAGGGTGTGATAACAAGAACCGTCTGATTAGTCTCTGGGGCGGTGGCGGGAAAGTACACGTCCTTACCGGCGGCGCAGCTTGCCTTGATGTAGTACTCGAAGTCGGAATTCTTTAACTCTTCGGCGAGCAAAGCAACCGAATAGACCCCGCGCCCGATATGATTAAGGGGGACCTTCCGATATTTGCCATCACCCATCGGACGCCAATACAGCGATGCTTCCTTCGGGCGTTTTGCGGCCAGAACGATTACCTTCAGTCTGAGATCCTCGCCCGTCATAAGCTGAGTGCGCACTGTAGGAAGAAGCATGCGGGGCGGCCCATCATAATTCTTTGAAGGCATCGCATCGATCGGCAGTGTCTCGCCTAATATTTCGGCCAACTCCTTCCCGGGCTTCTCAAGCAGTTTAGGCATAATGTGTTGCTGCCAGTTTGCGACATTACCCATCGCACCGTTGGTTGTCACCGTAGCCACCAAATAGCGATGCACATCAGCCACCTGCGCGACAAGCTCTATCCGGATTGGCAATGCGATTCCACACCCCAAATCTTTGCGTTTCTCCGCGTCTGTTTCGGCCCGGACTTTTGCCATTGCGGCGTTAAACCGTGCCCATGTGCAGTTGACCTTGCCGACTGCTTGCATATACCGAAAGTTGTTCAGCCAGTAGTCGAACCGCTCCAGATTTCCGGCACCACTGATTTGTTCGCGCAGCTTTGCCAGCTTATCGACAAACGCATACTCCTTGATGACATCTTCCCACGGTCTGTCGTCCGGTCTGATGCCGCCTGGACCTTTCACCCATGTCGCCGGTCGCGGAAGATTTGCTTTTTGCTTATTTCCCGTTTGACTCTGGTGTCCTCCGTCCAGACGAGTGAACAGCTTTGAGATTTGTTCGGCTGCTTCCGTACCGAATTCGGTCAGCGTCCAGTCGTCGTAGAAGTCTTCGACCGGCATATCACGCTGTTTCTTTTCGTCGGTTATTTCCACCTTCCAGGACTTCTGGTCCCACGCTGCGCCGGAGAGGGCCGAGACGGTTGGGCCGAGAATGCGGGTCCGCCAGTGGATCCCGAAAAGGCCGGTGCAGCCGTACCTCAGCGCATCAGCAGCGTCCCTTCTCATCCGTCCGGCCCAAAGCTGTGGTACTATCATCGCAGGGTCGTCCTCCATCCACGGTATTGCCCACTTTGGGCGTCCCTCAACCCGGGCAAAGTTGGGTTCGACAGGGGCAAAACCCACGCTACGGTTAATGCAGCTAAACGGCATGTGTTTGGGCAGAAGCCTGTCGAATTTCGCGCGGTCATTCGGCGGACCAAGCACCCAGCCGCAAGTGGCTAAAGTAAACGGAACCCCGACGTTCTCGGCCCCCCCCCGCGGCGGTGAGCAAGTCACGCTCCGTCGCCAGCACCTGCACTTCTTTGGCACCGTCCCAGGTCCAGCCCTCCGGCGTCCACAGCCAGTAATAGTCCAATGGATACGCTTTGGCTATGCGATCAAACATTCCCTCATAAAGCTGCTCGACAATAAATGGATCGCACGGGTCTTTGCCCAAAGCCTTGATGCGCTCCTTAACCGCGTTCGGAATCATCAGAGGTGTCTCGGTGCCAACGCAAGTCTTTATACCAAGCGCATGTGCATATTCGAACGCTTCCTTGAGCATCGAGCCGGTGCGATTGAAAAGCTCATTGTTTTGTTGAGGTGTTTTGGGAAAAGGCACCATGCCCGACATAACCTGTGGTCCGTAATCATCACGCTCGAAAAGTTTGTCCGCGCCGAAAACATATTCGCCAGTCTTCTTTGGAGCATACCCCCACATACCGCGTAGTGAGTTTGCATAGCTGGTGACATAGCTGAACTTCACTTTCCCGTCGGGCTCAACGTCCTCGGGCAAGCCGATCCACACGGTCGGTTCGGGTCCGTAGCCTCCCTCTGGATACGTGTGCAGCCCTATGAAATTCATCCGCAGCTTGGCCAACTGGGCGATGATGGCTTTGTAGTCGTCGGTGCTCCACCAGTCGGGTCCCTCGGGAAAATCGTGGAACGGCTGAATGCCGCGCAGCTCGAACAAAGGCTCACCGCGTTCGTCCTGGTCGGGTAGAGAAAAAGGTATCTGCTTATCAGGAATCGTGTCACCGTGGAGGTAAAAGCGCACGCCGAAATGTTCGATAAACCGATACGCACCGTAGAGCGTCCCTGTTTCATCCCCGCCGGTAATCAAAACCGCACGCCGATGCCCAATATTGAACGCTTTGAGCTGATACTGCTGGGCCTCAACTGATACCACCGAAGACTTGAGTCCTTCGTTCTCCTCGGTCAGTCCTTTGACTAATGGGCGGTCCTTTTGTGCGACGATTATCAGTGATCCCTCAGAAGCATGTTTCTTCTGATCCCCGATGACCGGCCGCAACTCGCCGGTACTCAGTCGGTCTATCTCAAAAATGCCCGGCAGCTCGCCAGTGCGTAAATACAGATAGCGACGAATCTCCCTCGCCGCCAGACGCTCGGCAAAACTTGCCTTTACCGCTCTGACAATGCTAACCGTCTCCTGCGCAGAGGCCGCGTCCGTGACCACTAACGCCATGAGCGAAAAAGCCAAGACCTCCTTCAAAAACCGCCTGTTTCTCACCAGCATACAATTCTCCCTTCTCACTTGCTGCAACTCTTCACTGATCTAAACTGACATTTCCCATATTAAACTCTTAGCTACGCCGCTAAGCCTAATTTCCATTAGAATAACAAATCTGTCTCGCAAAAAAAGGTTTCCTTTTTTGACTCTGTGTGATGCCCTTGCGATTGCAAAAAGCGAGAAAATCCATACAAACAGACTACAACCGAAAAACTGAATAGCGTGCAAAACCGCAAAAATCATGGATCTATAAGATTCGTAATATCAAAGACTTAAAAAAATAACAAAAAATGGACGTATTGAACATACGTTTGCAAACGGAAGGTATGTCCTATGTCGTTGACCTTGTAGCTGTGATGGGTGAAGGCAAAGCATATCAAAAGGTCAGGATAAACCAACCCACACACAAAGTCAATCCAACAATTCTCCCCCACCTTTTGCCCAACGACAAAACAGCCACAACTCAATTTGACACTTCTGATCGATTACTTTTTACGCAAGATATTGGTTTTCCAGTCATATAGCAGCAGGGCCCAGTCATTGGTATCCGGAGCTGTAAAGCTAATACTGCCGCCGGTATGATTGACAATATCCTCCTGAACCCGCCATGCCCCGGTTCTGGTATTCATCCAGGCGACGTTATACAGTGGTGCGCCGGGCACATTGACCGTGGTGCTGCCGCCGTCGCGGAGATAGACAACCACGCACATCTTGCCGTTATCGTCTGCCCCGTACAGGCACCAATTGTAGGTCCCACTGGCTCTATCATCATCCGGCTGCATATTATGAAAGGGCACTGGCTTGCGTAAGGGATCATGATAAGCCATGAAGAACCGCAGCGCATGGCGACTATCCTCCCACAAGCACTCCATCTTTGTGAAATCTTCGAGACGGTTATGATCATGCCATCCGCTGGTTTTATCGTAGCCGAGATACCACTCCACTCCGGCACCTCCGGCCATCAGGTTGGCCCACAGGTTTCCCTTGCGCACGATATCCAGATCCTTGCCGGGTCTGGGCACCGGTTTGTTCCCCTCATCAATATAGACGACCAGGGGTAGTCCGGCCGCAGCTGAATGATTTCGCAGGATCCGGGTGATGGCGTGAATCCCCGACTTATCACTGGGCCCTTCGTCGTTATAATTAGACGACTTCTGCTGATTGGATGTCGCGTTGACAATCCCAAACAACTGATCGTACCGTCTCCACACCCTGTTATTTTTGGTGTGACAGGTATAGGTGTGGCTGTAGGGGTCCAGATCATTCATCAGTACAATGCGCTGGCCAATCTGACTACTCGCCCCGTCATCGCTGCCGCCATGCTCCTCCCCGACATTCCACGCAACGGCATGGTGATGAGCAAAACGGGCAATGATCTCCCGGTAATACAGTCTCTCGAGATTACAGAGGTCCAGGCTGTCGCAAATCATGTCGTCATTTTCGCTCTCCGAAAACACCAGATTCCAATGGATACCTTTTTTGTCGCCGTAACTGAACACGCGTTCCCATTGTGCCAGCTTAGAGATGTCGTACTTGCCACGGTCTGCGGCATCCGTACTGATCCAGGGGAACACATCCTTGGCATCACCTTTCGGGGCCGTAATCATAATCACATAGAAATTATTCATTTCCTGCAATTCGCCCATGTAGCGGATCGCTCCCAGGATACCCGTCCCTTTCCCGCCTTTCCAGGTATACGCAGCAGCATCTGCAGCACGGTAGTGATTTGTCCTGTGAATGGCGTAATCATGTCCGTCTCGGGGGGTGTTGTCCATTTCGTTGTCCGCGATAAAATCCTCCGGGCTGTCGGCGCCGATCCGGATGAAATACTCACCCGATTCGGCAAACCGGCAGTGATGCTTATTGACATACTGAAGCTGCCCCTTGCCGCGAAAGTCCCGGCCCAAGGGACCTTTGTCCGAGGCGCCGACCGTAAACGTGCCCGTTTCACCATCCGGAGCGGTCCCTCCCGATCCGCCGGGATTGCTCATGGGAGCGACAGCCACCCAGTTTCCGGTGCGGAAACGAGCGGTGAATGACCACCGCCCTTCCATGTCCGGATTCAGGCGAACGCGCCATTTGTTCCCGGAACCGTTGCCGGTATCAGCCTCATTGCCGGCGGCGGCGAAAAAACCGGTGACCCAGAATTTCGTTCCGTCCGGACGTTCAAATTCAACATCCAGACGATGATCCGAAAAGGTGGCCGCATTGCTTTCACTCATGCTTGTCCCGTCAAAGGTGATTTCCACCTTGTGCCACTTCATCAGTGTGGCCGGATTCTCCTCGTCCCCGTGGATTGTATAGGCTCCTAATACAGAAGTCGAAATCATCATCAGAACCATACTAGCCCAACAAGTTTGAATAAAGATCCTCATATCCACACCCTTTCAATAAGATAAAAATCTTCTGCATTCACATAATTGGCGTCTGATACGCCACATTTTATGCAACAATCTGACATTTCCCTACGAGTTAATTGTTTGTTTATATTGGTATAATTCCGTTTCATAAGAGTAACTGCCTTGTAGCCGATGAGTCTTATCGTCCAACAGAATATCAAATTTGTTTTGAAAACTCAAACTTCATTAGTTGACTCTGCTTGATGAATGGCGACTGTAAAAAGTGAGAAAAATCCATACAACCAGACTACAACCGAAAAACTGAATAGCGAGAAAAAACGCAAAAATCAGGAATCTATAAGATTTGTAATATCAAAGACTTAAAAAAATCTCAGAAAACGGCGAACGTTTTGAACAAACTATTGCAAAGAATATCCTCCGCCACATAACCTTTTGTAATATATGGCTTTACATTCCAATCAATTTCTATTCCTCGATTCATGTCTCCATTTTGGTACTGATGCGGACGAATCTCAGCCATCTTTTCCGCTTGATTGAGCCCCCTATAATTACGATAGAATGAGTATTATGAAAAAAGCTTGGGTCTATAAAAGACAAGGTATCAAAGGTTGGTGGGTTGGATGGTATGAGAGCGATAAACGCAAAGCTAAAGCCCTGCCGACCAGGAAACTCGCTGAACATTATTGTCAGTTGAAGTATAGCCAACTCAACTCTGACGTATTTACAGGAATCGTGTCCATAGCTTGGAAGCAAATGATCGAAGAATATAGAGAATCTAAAAGGGTTCAGGGAGTTACCAAAGCGACACTTTATGAAACAGCTCTTACACTATGACACTTCGAACGGGTGATAGGCAAATGTAGTTCAAAACAGATTGTACAAACCAGCATAGATAAATTCATTCTCCAAAGAAGCAACGAAATAAAACGGTCAACGCTTAATAAAGACATCAGGAATCTAAGAACATTTATCAATTGGTGCCGAGAAAAACGATACTTAAATGGAAATATAAAAATTAGGGAATTGAAAGAAGATGAACGGCCGGTTAAATCATTGAACGGTGCTGAGGTTAAAAAATTGATGTCAGTGGCTGAACCTTACCAAACGATTAAGATGCGAGTTTTATTGGCTTTAGGCACTGGTCTTAGACGAAGTGACATTGAATCATTAAGATTTAGCGATATTGATTTTGTGAATAATTATATCACGACGAACAGCAAAAAGACCAGAAAAAGTATGGGCTCTCGTCCCGTGTCAGCTTCAGTAATGACAGAACTTAGCAAATATGTTTCCGAGTTAGGTGATGGGCAAGAAAGATTATTTACTGACAATTTCAGCCACAAGCGGTGGAAGAAGATCTGTAGAGCCGCCGGGATAACTGACCTGAAGTTTCACAATTTGCGAAAGACCTTTGGCTCTCTGCTTGCTCAGAATGGAATATCTACTGCTGTAACACAGAGACTGTTGGAGCATTCCTCACCACGCCTTACAAATAAGGTGTATACGAATGTTGACCCCGTTTTGCGCCATGCGGTAGAGCAGTTACCTGTTGAAAGCTGGCTATAATGATGAATTAACGCTTATGCGCTGCTGCAAATCTTGACAGATACCCCGAAGTGCAAGTACAATAGCTGTATAAAGAGTTTCAAAGAAGATTTCTTACTTTGTAGTTCTTCTTAACATTTTAGGATGACGATGGCAGATAGCCGGTTATCACAATCTGAAAAGATTGCATTGCGTGAGCGAATCAAAGAGTTGACCTGTCTCTATGATATCGCACAGATTGCAAGTCAGCCAAACAAATCGCTGGAAGGAATTATCCAAGGCATTGTCGAACTTCTTCCTCCTGCCTGGCAATACCCCCAGATTGCTTTCGCAAGAATAATTTTGGATGGAATTTCCTACACGACCCAAGGCTTCCGCGAGTGCCGCCAGAAGCAGACGGCTGAGATTGTTGTCGGTGGTGTGCCAAGAGGTGTTGTTGGGTTGGTTTATGTAGAGGAAAAACCCGATCTTGATGAGGGGCCATTTCTTAAGGAAGAGCGAAGTCTGTTAAATGAAGTTGCCAGACAAGTGGCTCTTATTATAGATCGCAAGCAGGCAGAAAAAGATAGAGTGAAGCTACACAATCAACTCCTGCATGCTGATCGGCTGGCAACAATTGGGATGCTTGCCGCAGGTGTAGCCCATGAATTAAATGAACCCCTGGGAAATATTCTTGGTTTTGCTCAGTTGGCCAAGAAAGGCGATGGAGTTCCCGGGTCAGTAAAACAAGATATCGAGAAGATTGAGACCGCCTCTTTGCATGCACGCCAGATTATCCAGAAGCTTCTGGTTTTTGCCAGGCAAACGCCATCTAAAAAGACACAGCTTGACCTTAACCAGATAGTAGAAGACGGTTTGTATTTCTTTGAAGCTCGATGTGCCAAGGCAGGGGTGGAACTTGTTCGCAAGCTCTCGCCCGAGTTGCCTCAGATCACAGCCGACCCTGCACAATTAAACCAGCTTCTGGTCAATCTGGTTGTTAACGCCTTGCAGGCAATACAGGGAAGGGGCAAGATCACGGTTCAGACGCAATCTTCCGACCAAGAGGTTCATCTGATTGTTGAGGATACGGGTACTGGTATGACCGACGAGGTTTTTGAGCAAGTATTTATTCCATTCTTTACAACAAAGGATGTTGGTCATGGGACAGGGCTAGGGCTGCCGGTGATACATGGAATCGTTACTGCACACGGCGGCTCGATTAATGTTGAAAGCAACGTCGGTCGAGGCAGCCGTTTTGAAATTCGACTGCCTGTTGAGGAACCGCAGAAAATGGAGGAAAACAACTGATATGTCGTCTTTGCCAGGGAAAGAGCGTATTCTTGTTGTAGATGATTCGTCCGCTACACTGGAAGTAATCCAGCGAAATCTGGCTGCGGAGGGATATCAGGTCTTTACAGCACCTGGTGTGGCTGAAGCAATTGAAATTCTTAAAGGAACTGAATTGGATTTGGTAATTACAGACCTCAAGATGCCCAAAGTCAGTGGTTTGGATTTAGTGCGACATATCGGGGAAAATTTCAAAGATACTGAGGTCATGATGATTACCGGTTATCCATCAGTTGAAGGAGCGGTCGAGGCGGTCAAGACCGGTGCTGAAGAGTTTTTGCCCAAACCTTTTACTGATGCCGAGCTTTTATCTGCTGTCGGGCGTGTACTGGACAAAGTGAGGCTCAGTAAATTCGGGGATGCCACAGCAAACCAGCCAATTCCTGTGTATAAAGGTCTTATCGGTACTTCGGAAGCGATAAACAAGGTTGCCATCGCTATAGGCAAAGCTTCGTCTACTTCGGCCACCGCACTCATTACAGGGGAAAGCGGTACAGGCAAGGAACTTGCAGCCAGGGCTATCCACTATGGCAGCACGCGGTCATCTTCGCCGTTTGTGCCAGTAAATTGCGGTGGTATTCCTGAAGGTCTGCTTGAAAGCGAATTATTCGGACATGTCAAAGGTGCGTTTACCGGAGCAACGGAGTCCCGTGCAGGGTTCTTTCATACTGCTGATGGCGGCACGATCTTTCTCGACGAAATCAGTGAGATGAGTCTGTCCATGCAGGTCAAGCTTCTTCGCGTTCTTCAGGATAAACAGATTTGCATGGTTGGTTCCGACCGCAGACGAGAAGTGGATGTAAGGATTCTGGCTGCAACTAACAAGGGTTTGTACGATTTAGTAGAAAAGGGGCTTTTTCGCGAGGACTTGTTTTACCGCCTCAACGTTATTACGATAAGTATCCCGCCATTGAGAGAAAGAGGAGATGATATCATATTATTGGCACATCATTTCGCAGCCAGATTTGCCGCCGAATCGGGCAGGCCGCCGCTTCGCTTTTCCGATAAGGCCCTGCAAAGTCTTCGCAGTTATAATTGGCCCGGAAATGTCAGGGAGTTGGAGAATGTAATTCAGCGTCTTGTAGTAATGACTGACGGCGATATTATAGAGGTTCCTGATTTGCCGGAACTTTGCCGCTTTTCCGCCCTTCGAAAAACAGATTTTACCAGGACCCTTGCCGAAGTAGAAGTTGAATATATCAGCAATGTTCTGGCGGAGGTTAACGGCAACAAGACCCGTGCCGCAGAAATTCTCGGTATCGACCGCAAGACCCTGCGTGAAAAGCTTAAGAAAGTAGAATAATCCTCATCTTGAACTCTCAACGCCGGGTAAATTCACCCCGCTGGTTCATATTTCCCCGCTGAAACAGCATATTTCTGATACGAATAACAATGTTGTGAACTCAGTCCATAAACAGGCCAATTTCGTGAAATGCATCGATTCTGCTCGATTAAGATACACATTCTGTCGGCGTAGTGGCTGCCAAGCCGCCTTTTGCCATGGGCATATTTCCATTATTCAATGATTGGTACGGTTATTGCATTGTTTTCGGGTGATTACAGAATACTAGGTAAGGAGAACAAATCATGTCAGAAAAAAATATGCGAGATCGCAGCCTGTGTTGCAATTGCAGGAATGCCGCAGACTGCACTTTTCCAAAAGACCGCCGAAAACCTGCCCTGTATTGTGAAGAGTATGAAGTTGATGTAATCCCTTTGGCAAGAATAGCCGGAAAAGAAAAGCCATTACCGATTGCCCTGGTTGATGCTGAAGCTAAGGATTCAGGTAAATTCATCGGGCTATGCAGCAATTGCGATAATCGCAAAACCTGCGTTTTTCCAAAACCCGAAGGCGGCATCTGGCATTGCGAGGAGTACCAGTAGAATGGAACAAAAGACAGTTAGCTCAAACAAAGACAATATCTGTGCGGAAGAAAAAATAGAGCCGAAGGACATCTTAAGAATTTTAGAGAATCATAATAAGGACAGGGGCGGACTCATCTCTATCCTCGAAGAAATACAGGGTGAATACGGTTATCTTCCTGAAGAGGCGCTTAGAATAGTAAGCGAGCGAACGGGGCGCAGCCTGGTTGATATATATGGTGTTGCAACGTTTTATAGATTTTTTAGTCTGCAGCCTAAGGGTAAACATCTTATTTGTGCGTGTCTCGGTACGGCCTGCCATGTTCGGGGGGCACCACGGACTATAGCAGAACTTGAGCTGCAACTGGGTATCAAAGCCGGCCAGACTACTGAAGATAAGGAATTTACACTGGAAACAGTAAATTGCCTGGGCGCTTGTGCCCTTGGGCCGGTGGTTGTTGTTGACGGCCATTATTTTTCAAAGGTTAGAAGGTCAAAGGTCAAACAACTTCTGGATCAGGTACGCGAAGGATTTGACAAATTCGACATAGGAAAAGATGAACGCATATTTCCTATCGATGTAAGTTGTCCTCATTGCAACCACAGCTTCAAGGATGAGACTTTGGGCATCGACGGCTATCCCTCGCTCAAGGTAAATGTTGCTACAGTTCACCAGCAGGGTTGGATAAGGCTGTCGTGTTTATATGGTAGTTACAGCGTTTCTGCGGAGTTTAAAATCCCTGAAGGTACGATAGCCAGTTTTATTTGTCCGCATTGTAATTCAGAAATCCACAGCACGTCGGATTGTTCACAGTGCGAGGCACCAATGATACCGATGCTTGTTGATGGCGGCGGTATAGTCCGGATCTGTTCACGCCGTGGATGTAAGAACCATATGTTGGATTTGATTTAGTTTGTGTAAGGCCGCCAAATGCTAAGATTATCTTCTATAAAAGAGTTGAAACAATTACGAATAAACCTTTCCAACGCCTCGGATAAAAACAAGCCTTGCATAGTCATTCCCGCTGGAACATGCGGTCTGGCCAGCGGAGCCGGTGACCTTATACGTATAGCAAAACGTGAGATTCTGGCGAAAGATTTGGCCAAAAAACTTCGTCTGCGTATTACTGGTTGTCACGGTTTTTGTCAAATGGAACCATCTGTAATCATAGAGCCTCAACGAGTATTTTACCCCAGAGTTGACCTCGAAAAAATGGTTTGCATCGTTGAGGCAACGGCAAGAAACGAAGTTCTCACAGATATGCTTTATGTGGATACAGAAACCGGTAAGCCTGTGGAAAAGCAGGATGACATACCGTTTTTCAGTAAACAGGTTCGCAGACTTCTTTCATGGAACGAGAAAGTAGATCCTATCCGAATTTATGACTACATCGGAAACGGCGGATATTCTGTGTTGGAGAAGATTTTTACTAAAGCTAATCCCGACTGGATTGTGGAGCAGGTTAAAAGTTCGGGATTGCGCGGTCGCGGAGGCGGTGGATTTCCGGCAGGACTGAAATGGGAGTTACTGGCAAAACAACCCAACAATCATGGTAAGTTCCTCGTGTGCAATGCCGATGAAGGCGACCCCGGCGCCTATATGGATCGCAGCGTGCTTGAGGGCAATCCGCACAGCATCATTGAAGGGATGCTTATTGGTGCTTATGGTACGGGTGCAACTGAAGGTATCGTTTATGTTCGTCATGAATATCCCTATGCGATTAAGCATCTTAATATTGCCCTCAAACAGGCACATGAACTTGGTCTTTTAGGCGAAAATATACTTGGAACCGATTATTCATTTGATATTAAAGTTGTCAAGGGCGCCGGGGCATTTGTCTGCGGTGAGGAAACAGCACTGATACGCTCTATCCAGGGGAAAATGGGTGAGCCTCGTCAACGACCGCCCTTTCCTGTACAAAAAGGTATTGGCGGCAGACCAACCGCGATTAACAACGTTGAAACATGGGCAAACATCCCTTTAATCTTCAGGTTGGGAGCCGCCGAATTTACAGATGTCGGAACCAGGAATAACTCAGGCACCAAAATATTCAGCCTGGTTGGAAAAATTAGGAATACCGGCCTTGTCGAAGTACCAATGGGCATGACCATTAAGGACATTGTTTACGACATCGGCGGCGGCCCCATTGGAAAAGCAAAAATAAAGGCCGTACAAACAGGTGGCCCATCCGGGGGGTGCATTCCTGCCGAGAAGTTTGATTTGCCGGTAGATTATGACAGCTTAACCGCCGCAGGTTCGATCATGGGTTCCGGCGGTATGATTGTAATGGACGAGAATACCTGCATGGTCGATGTTGCAAAGTACTTTATGAATTTCCTGAAGGACGAATCCTGTGGTAAGTGTTTTACCTGCCGAAAGGGTACGCAGCGAATGTACGAGATTCTTGACGATATCTCAAAAGGCAGGGGAACTCTTGAGCATCTCGACCTTCTAACAGAATTAGCAGAGGTGGTCAAAGATACTACAATGTGTGGTCTTGGACAAACAGCTTCTAATCCGGTTCTCAGCACCCTGCGTTATTTTCATAGCGAATATTTAGACCATGTGTTGAATAAGAAATGTCGAGCTTTTGTCTGCAAGGATTTAGTCGGTACGCCATGTCAAAGTGCCTGTCCTCTGGATACAGAAGCCTGGCGTTATGTGGCTATGATTGAAAAAGGCGAATATGAACAAGCATATAAAATAATAAGGGACGCCAACCCATTTCCATCCATTTGTGCGAGAGTTTGTGACCGAAAATGCGAAACGCGGTGCAGCCTCGCAGCCAGTGGGGACGAAGCTGTTGCAATTCGAGCCTTGAAAAGGTTTATAACGGATAGAGTTGATCCCTCGGTCTATAAGACTGTAACGACTGTTAAGGACATCAAGGATACCATCAGCGTAGCAGTAATAGGCGCAGGACCCGCCGGTCTTTCGGCCGCCCATTACCTTTCTCTCCTTGGCTATAAAGTGACTGTCATTGACGCAGACACCGAACCTGGTGGAATGCTTATCAGTTGCATACCGGCTTATCGCTTACCAAAGGATCTGATGCGTAAGGAGATAGAGTCACTGCTTGATGATGAAAATATCACTTTAAGAAACGGAACTGTCCTTGGTCGTGACATAACTATTGATGAGCTTTTTAAAGATATTTTTAAAGCGGTTTTTGTGGCAACAGGAGCGGATAAAAGCCAGCAATTAGGACTTGAGGGAGAAGACATTGATGGAATCTATTCATCAATGGAGTTTCTAAAGGCTTTCAATTTAAGGGGCCAGGAGTTGGCTAAGGGACATGTCGGCATTGTAGGCGGCGGTAACTCCGCTGTCGACGCCGCGAGAGTCGCTGTTCGCCAGAAGAATGTTAAAAGTGTAACGCTTTTATACCGCCGCACCTGTCAGGAGATGCCGGCTTATGCCGAAGAAGTTGAAGCGGCCGTGGAAGAGGGTATAAAGCTCGAAACATTAGTCTCGCCTGTAAAGATACGTTACATAGAAGCTGCGGAAGCTGAGGGGGTAAAGGTTGAAACCTTCGTTGAGCCGGTAAAGATAGATGCGAGAAACGGGCATCTGGCTGATATCAAGTGCCTCAGAAACAAGCTGGGTGAGGTAGACTCAAGCGGTCGACGAAAGCCCGTTCCCATACCCGATAGTGAGTTTACTATCAACCTCGATACCTTGATAGTAGCTATTGGGGAACGTCCTGACAGCGAGTGTCTTGATTCTATGGGGCTGGAAGTTGATAAGAGCGACAGGGTAAAGGTCGATGCCAAAACCCTTCACACTAATCGTCAAGGAGTATTTGCCGGCGGTGATCTGGTCACAGGACCCAATACGGTTGCTGATGCCATAGCGGCGGGAAAGAAAGCCGCAGCAGTAATAGACCGTTATCTTCGCGGGCAGGAACTCGCCGAGCCGCCAAAAGTAAAATTGCCGGAGGTCTTCATAGAACCTGCCGCCGTAGGCGAGGAGGAATACGAAGAAATGGCAAGAGCAGAACCCGCCACGCTGTCGGCCAAATCGAGAAAGAAGAGCTTTGTAGAAGTGGAGTTACCTCTGTCTCTCGAGCAGGCAAAATGCGAAGCCCGAAGATGTCTGAGATGCGATCTCGAATTCATACAGCATGTGGAAAATCAACAAGCCAAATTAGCTGCGGTGGAGGAAAAATCAGCATGATTAATTTGAAGATAAATGGCTTGAACGTTTCAGTCGAAAAAGGCACTACCCTGCTGGAAGCTGCAAAATTTCTTGGGTTTCCAATTCCTACACTGTGCCATATGGATGGGCTGTCACCCTATGGAGCCTGCCGGCTTTGCGTCGTAGAAATTCGGGAGGGTTCAAACGCAAAATTGGTTTCCTCATGCACCTACCTAGCCGAGGAAGGGCTTAAGGTACGTACCGCCTCAGCACGGGTGTTAAGGGCTCGTAAGATGATTTTGGAACTACTTTTGGCTTCCTGTCCGCAATCCAAAGTAATTCAAGACCTCGCTTCGGCCCATGGTATTCGCAGGCAACGTTTCAAACAGGAACACGAGGATTGTATTCTTTGCGGCCTGTGTGTACGTATGTGCCAGGAACAAATGATGGCTAAAGCTATCGGTTTTAGGGGACGTGGTGAGAACAGAAGTATTGGCACACCGTTTGATATCAAGTCTGACGTTTGCAGGCTGTGCGGCGGTTGTATGTATGTGTGCCCGGCTTGTCAGCTTCGCTGTACTTACAGCGAACCGGAAAAAGCAATCTGCGGCGGTTGTGCGAATCTCACCCCGCCATGTGTCGAGAAGGAACAGTTTGAGGATATGATGTGCTATATGGATCCCTGTGTAGCTTGTGAGATAAAGAAAGATTAACAGAAAGTAAAAGAAAATAAAAAGGAGCCAAAAAAAATGTCACTTACTCTCTCAAAGGTAAATGCTTCGGCTGCGACATTGACAAAGAACAGAACAGAAGGGTCGGTTGTGCCCGCTTCAGGCATGTGTGTTACGTGTGTCGATGGCTGCATAGGTATGTGCGAAATAGGCAAAAGCGCTTACCGTGGTCACGAAGTAATTTACCCGCAGCCTTTCGGTATGGTCACTACTGCTGCTGAAAAGACTTATCCGGTTGATTATTCACACTTCAACATCATGGGAACTGCTGTTGGCGCCCACGGAATCGAGGCCGATAGTGACAAAGCCATCTTCCCCGCAGTAAATCTGGAAGTCATTTTTGGGCAAAATAATGGGATAAAGTATCGTTATCCTTGGCATATACCGGGAATTGGTTCCACAAACATTGCGAAGAACAACTGGGAAGGTCTTGCCATCGGCTCCGCCCTGGCAGGAACGGGCCTGACTATCGGCGAGAATGTTGTCGGAATGGATCCCGAGGCTGTTATAAAGAACGGCCGAGTGGTTGATACCGCAGACCTCAAACGCCGTGTCAAGCTCTACAAAGACTATCAACGTGACGGCTACGGCGCTATCATTGTGCAGGCAAACGTCGAGGATACCCGGCTGGGTGTACAGGAATACGCCATTGAGAAACTCGGAGTGGAGTGCGTGGAACTCAAGTGGGGCCAAGGTGCCAAAAATATTGGCGGAGAAGTCAAAATCATGGATCTCAAAAAAGCACAACTGCTATACGAGCGTGGCTATGTAGTGCTTCCCAATCCTACCGACCCTGATGTAATCAAAGCCTTTCAGAATGGGGCATTTAAGGAGTTTGAGCGGCACTCACGTGTCGGTATGGTGACCGAAGAATCATTTGCCAAGAGAGTAGATGAACTCCGTAAAGCAGGAGCCAAGTATATCTTTCTCAAAACAGGTGCCTATCGGCCGGCGGATTTGGCAAGAGCAGTCATTTTTGCTTCCCGATACAAAATTGACCTTCTGACTGTCGATGGCGCAGGTGGCGGTACAGGGATGAGTCCCTGGCGTATGATGAACGAATGGGGCATACCTCCTGTAGAATTGCACTCGCTCCTATACGATTACGCCAAACGCCTTGCTGACAAAGGTGCGTATATTCCGACATTGGCTTTGGCTGGTGGATTCACTTTTGAAGATCAAATCTTCAAAGGTCTTGCACTTGGTTCTCCGTTTGTAAAGTTGATAGGAATGGCCAGAGGGCCTATTGCGGCAGCTATGGTAGGTAAAACGATAGGCCGTACGATGGAAGAGCAGCAGATACCGGTGTACATTGAGAGATTCGGAAATTCTAAAGATGAGATTTTCGTAACCGCAGGCACGCTACGTAAGGAACTGGGAGACACCGAATTTGAAAAGCTACCGACCGGTGCCTTGGGGCTTTACACCTATTACGAACGTCTTGCCCAGGGCCTGCAACAACTAATGGCAGGCAGTCGGAAGTTTGCTGTAGAATATGTAACAAGAGACGATATAGCAGCCTTAACGCATGAGGCAAAAGAAATCAGTGGAATTCAATATGTGATGAACGTGGATCAAGGAAAGGTTGAAAGAATTCTCGACAGTTAAAGTGGCGTAGACTTGTGCATTGGTGCGCCAATTGCTGTGAAACAGTGAGCGTTTTGAGTTGGCCAGTTATAACGAATATAGATGCTTTGGAAATTGGATTGATATAAACAGAAGTTGGAGGATTAATCCGTACAACCCAACTACAACCAAAACACCAAATAGCGGGTAAAATCGCAAAAGTTCCATATCTCTAACGTTAGAGATATCAAAACTTAAAAAAATGCAGAAAAAGTAAACATTTTCAATAACCGTTTTTTTAACTTTCTATGGATGTCTAAAAAATTGTGGCAACAGAGATTTTGTCTTTTGACTTTGAACTCTTCATAGGTGATCGTTGCTGCTTTCAGCAATCTTCGCCCAGTAACATCAACTAAGAAGAAAGGGATGGCTCATCAAAGTACGATAGAAAGTAAGTCGCAATCAAGCTATTATTCAATCAGGTAACGTTCCTTCACTTTTCACAAGCGCATTGTAAGCCTTGCTATCAAGCAGTTTTACCTTATGAAGGACAAGGCCATATCGGCTTCCAGGAGGATTTGAGTGTATTTTAATATCACGCCAATCCCGCGCAAAATTCGCCGAGTAGCAAAGCCACAACTCCTTCCCGTCATCGCTGATGAATTTCGAAGGAAAATTCAAAAAATAGCCCTGCTGCCCAAAATCTTTCATGTATGTCACCAACCTCCAGGGCCCCGTAATCTTATCAGCTTCGAGGATATAGGAATTCATTCTCCCGGCTGTAGGCCAGCCGTCCGTTATGCACATCAGGTATTTCTTCAGAGGCGCATCGTAAGTCACCGTCACACACCCCATATTATTATTCCAGTCAAGCAGTGGACTTATTTCGTTAAAGTCATTCGACCACACTGCGTCACCTTTGTTGTCATGCCCGGCATAGAATTCGTACTTTGACCTGTCGTTAATATTTTCGATAGATGGTGTTACCCGCGTCATATAAATCTGGTCGCCTGTTATCCAGCTAAGGTTCGCAAACCGTGGCTTGGCATCCGGTTCCTCCGCGCCGTGCCCGACAAGATAAGCCTTTCCATCGGGCGAATGCTCCATGTTCTTACCGAAGTCCACGAAGTGAGGCGAACCAATCTTCACCGGATACGCCCACATTCCAGTCTCGCCGAATAGCGGCTTCGAAGGGCTGTGGGGCGTTTTCTTCCACCTTTTCCCTAAGTCCGTCGATACCCGAAAACCAACCAGCGGCCCAAGCCAGGGCCAATTATAACGCGAAGACCCGTAATATGTTGTCCCATAAGGAGCAAGGCAATAAGTCCCGTAGTACCACACACCATTATAAACTAGGCTACCGCACGGATAACGACCGCCGTAAGGATACGGATCGGCGCCCAACATACCAAGGCTGTATATTTGCAGGTTCACCGGATCATCACCGATCATGACAGCATGACCCGTCGTAGCCTGTCTTTTCTCCCTTTTCCCCGTATAACCGTTTGATGAAGACATCTCTCTTCCACCGTCAAGCCGAGGTGCCCACCCATCCGTCCATGGCGAATACAGGTTCCCGTCTGATGCCCACGAAGGATACCACGTATCAGCAACTTTGTAATTGCTATGTATCCCCGTGAACAACAACCCCACCAGTTCCTTTGATTGTTCGAACGGACAATCCGCCGGTGGTTTCGATTCCCACACAAAAGCCTTTGCTCCTACCTGCTCATCGGCCGCAAAGCTCGAAAAACTACCTGCCAAAACAACCCCAAACACCGCTATTAGAGATTTGAGTTTCACCATCGCCATGCCCCTTATATCAGTAACCTTTATCTGACAAACATTCCGAATTCATTGCTCTGCCACTTAAGTCATGAGTGTAAGTCCCAAGGCACCAAAAAGCAATTTTCTCTGCTAAAAAAACACTCCCAAAAAAGAAAGATCAATCCACAAAGGTATGCAGATTTCGTATGTCTTCGTTGAGGCTCGATCGCCCGACTATCCCGAGAATTGCGGCAATTAAATCGTAACGTAACTGTTAACCAATGAAGTAGCCAACAAACCTCCATTGCCTAAGGTAATGTGCGAGAAAATGAATAAAGTTCCTGCCTGAAAAACCGCCATTTTATAACATCAGATGAAATAACCAGTTACGGCCGATGTGAACAAAATTCTGTCAGGCAAACAAATTACATATTTGTTGTTGCTGCTGAAGCGTGTTACAATTATGTAATAGTGTATGCCCGTAAATACCAAAAAAGGAGCACTAAATATGTCTGCTAAACGTTCGGTTTCAAACAAACAGCAAGAGCCCGTAACACCTCATTTGCCGGAACTGGAAACGCTTTACAAGATCAGCCAGTTGCTGGTTGAGGGTACCCGTCAAAAGCAGGTCTTGGCTGAAGTGCTCGATACGCTCGATAGCGAATTGGGTATGAACAGGGCAACGGTGACACTGCTGTCACCGGATAAGGGCGAGATCATGACCGAAGTCGCACACAACCTGCCCGAAGAAGAACGCCGCAGGATCCGCTATCGAATGGGAGAAGGCGTCACCGGCCAGGTCATACAAACCGGCAAGCCCATGATAGTCCCGAAGATATCGCAGGAGCCGCTGTTTATGGACCGCTTCAAGCGGCGTAATATATCCAAAGAAGAAATTAGTTTCATCTGCGTGCCGATTTCGATAGGCCGCGAAGTCATCGGAGCAATCTCGGTCGACCGGATTTTCGACGAAGCCGCTTCGCTGGATGAGGACATGCGCGTACTGAGTATCGTCGCGAGCATGATAGCCAACGACGTGCGCGCCCGTCGTGAAGTCGCTATGCAGCAGCAGGCGCTTGAAGACGAGAATATTAGGCTGCGTCACGAGTTGGAAGATCGCTTTCGCCCGGAAAATATCATAGGCAATTCGAACGCCATGCGGGACGTCTACCAGAAAATTCATCAGGTCGCCGCCAGTGATACCACCGCGCTGGTCCGCGGTGAATCCGGCACGGGTAAGGAACTTGTCGCCCACGCGATTCACTATTCGAGTCCGCGAGCCGATGGCGCGTTTGTTAAGGTCAACTGCGCGGCGTTAAATGAGAACCTGCTGGAATCGGAACTGTTCGGACACGAAAAAGGCGCTTTTACCGGGGCGATACAAAGCCGTAAGGGACGACTCGAAGAAGCGAACGGCGGCACACTCTTCCTCGATGAAATAGGAGATTTTACCGCCGTCACCCAGGTTAAGCTTCTTCGCGTCATTCAGGAACGTCAGTTCGAGCGCGTCGGCAGCAATCGCACTATCAAAACGAACTGTCGAATCATAGTCGCTACCAACCGCGACCTCGAAGCGGCCGTGGGAGAGGAAACTTTTCGCCAGGACCTCTACTACAGAATAAACGTATTTCCTGTTTTTCTGCCGCCCTTGCGCGATCGCAAGGACGATATTCTTCTTCTGGCCGACCATTTTGTCGAGCAGTACGCCAAACGGATGAGCAAAGACGTGCGGCGGATAAGCACACCGGCCATTAATATGATGGTAGCGTATCATTGGCCGGGAAACGTCAGGGAACTTGAGAACTGTATCGAAAGGGCGATATTGCTCAGCACCGACGGAGTAATCCACGGCCATCATCTACCACCGACACTCCAGACCTCCGATGCCTCAGAGACCATCGGCACCGGCTCGCTCCAGGAGAGGGTAAACCTGTTCGAACGCGACATAGTAGTCGACGCTCTGAAACGGTCGAACGGCAGTTTCGCCGGGGCCGCACGAGATTTGGGGACGACGTCGCGAGTGATCAGGTACAAAGTAAAGAACCTCGGAATCGATGCGCAAAGGTACAGCAGAAAAGGCTGAACCCGGCGGGGATTTTTTTTCTTCCGCGAAGACGCAGTGAAAGGAATTTGCCGGACAGGTTTAATTTTCCCTTTTACTCACTTGCAAGGAGATTCGCGACTTCACGTTTTATGAGTTCTGGCATATCCTTGGTCATCCAATCGTTTTCTTTTAGCCACTGTAGGCATTCAGACTCATTGAGAGAGTCATCCGCAATAAGCTCGGATATGGCAATAGCACTTGAACGACTAAGACCAAGCCCTATGAGAGAAAGTTGGGTTGTTTGAGAAACGCCAAATTCTAAAAGAACATTCAGCTCCCGTAGTCTTTTAACAAGGTCTTTTCGTTCAATACGTTCCAAATACACTCTCAGGAGATCTACATAACATGCAAGATACTTCGGTGCTTGAAAACGAGCAAATTCCTCAACATCCTTCATTGTGTCCCTGATCAAAGCGGATAGTTTTTTTTGAATGAGGTGTCGTTCATAGTATTTCTGACGGCTTGAAATTATCCGAGCCAGCGGATACCCCTTCATCCAATCAACAATTAACAATGCGAGTTGGCGCACCCTGATACTCCCACCAAATACTGACCCAAGATATTCATTGATATGGTCAAGTATCTGAACATATCCCTCAAATGCATCTTCGCTTTCTGAGGGAATAGGGATTAGTTCTTCGGCAGACTCTTGTTGGTTGACTGTTCGATCATCGAAATATGACAACAGACTATCCATTGCAATTGGGCTAATCCCGGGATTTCGCAGAACAATTTCTTGTGGCGTTTTAAGATTTCCAACGACTTCGGCAATCCTCTCGTCCAAAGTGCGAATAAGCTCCTCAGGAAAACGGCGCGCCCAAATAGCCGAGGCTATACTGCTGTTTCGTATGTACGAAGACACAAGATATGAAAAGACATATTCTAAGTGTGGATTCTTACGTGCTTCCTCTCGCGGTGTTTGGTTTTCAATAAACGATAGAAGCTCATCGCTTCCTGACAGGACTTCATCCGATGTCCTCGAAATCCGAAACTTCGTTCGCCCCCTTGGAGCGCCTTTCTTCCAAACGTCCTCTCGCTTCGCATCGACACAAACGACATTGCCCTGAAATTCCTTACCCCATCGTCCCGCACGACCAGCAAGATTCCAGAAATCACTTGGATTCATAGGTTTATTACGCCCTTTTTGGGGGCCGCGGACAAATATGCTTTGACAAGGCATGTTAACGCCTTCGATTAGCGTGGACGTGCATACCAAATACTTTATCTTGTTTTTGCTAAACAGTCTTTCTATTTCTGTCCGGATCAAAAGAGGCATATTGCCATAATGAAAAGCAATACCTCGACGGAGGACGTAACCCAAAGAATAGTTGCGATGGATTGTCTTCTGAATGAGTTCAATGAGATTGTGGATTTCCTTATCTTCGGATGATTCAGAATCATCTCCAATTAAATCATAGAGTTGCGTTGCCCTTTTCTCCGCATCGGCAGCTCCATTGACATAGATGACGTTTCCTCCCTCAGGGTTACCTAAAGAAAAAGCGACGAACGGTAATCGCTTGCTAACAAGCGAGGGACTTGATGGTAGCTGTATCTTTCCGATTTCGATCGGATTCTCTTCCAGAATCAATTCTACATCCCAGATTTGTGGCCGACCAAATACTTGAGAAACCCAGATCAAGTTTTGATTGACCATTGTATCTTCACTTACAAGTGCCTCCCGCAAAACACCATCAGGAGTATCCTCAAGCATGATATCAGGATTCTCTGTCATAGGGCTGGCGAAAATGATCCTGCATTGCGGATTCCTGCAAGCGACCGCCTCAATAGCCTGTTGCAGCAATACCCCCCGATAGTTATCGCCTATTTTCTGAGCTTCATCAATGACCAGCAAATCCACGGATATGTCGTTGTTGAATGCAGCCAGTAGAACATGAAGTCGTTCCTGCGTGAAAACGAATATATTGGCTCTGTCGGCCTTCAATGAGGATTGTAATGGAAGAGTTACAACTGAAGTATTCTCCACATGCTCGGATTTAAGAATACCCACAATATCCCGCTGAACTTGCTGGATAAGTGCACGCGTTGGGACAATATAAACAACTGTTTGCTGGGGATTGTTTCGTAAATATTCCGCCAGCCACCGTCCGATGATAAATGATTTTCCTGCTGATGTAGGAGCTGAAATACTGATCCAATCGTGTGTGTTTACGCTTTCCCAGAAGCTACATTGGAACCTGTTTGCCTCAAGGGACTTATCATTCGACAATGCAATAGTGTTCTCAATAGATCGCTTAATCCAATCTTGATATAGAGGAAACGGCAAGCGATCAGAATAGCCGTGTTGAAGGAGATCGCGGCCTTCCGCCAATTTGATTGCTGGTCGGTTCGCCAAGGTGTCCAAGACAACGGCTGCTGCATGTTTTTCCACGTCTGAGGTATTACCGCATTCCATACAATATTGGGCGATTCGAAGAGCGGTATCTTGGCATTTTTCGGCCTCCGATTGCGCAAGCAGGCTGGCGCATAATAGGAGATAGCCCCAATCGTGTTCTTTATGAGCGTCCTGATCATTTCGTTGCAGGCCGGAAAACTGACTGGCTACAGAATCAATGAGCAAACTGTGGTATCGATTACGAAATCCAGAATTATCAAGCAGCCATTCTTGAAGATCAGTTTTACTCATTGGCTCCGCCCCAGTTCAGATCGAAATGCTTGGCGAAACTCCTCAACACTTGGAAAAGGAAGGCAGAACACTTCAATCTCGAATGTGTCAATCCTTTCTTCGATTACTCGTTTCTTTATGTGTGTTTTGCGGTCGTCAAAGATTGTTTCAATATCATGCTTCACCTGTTCCATTTCCTTCGAGTTCGCCGTTGTCGGATAGGCATCGGAATCAAAACCTATCAGACATAATCCCCGATACTCCAATTGCCTAGACTTAGGATCATCCGGATCAAGATAGCCTTTCAACGCGTCCTCCAATTCCCTGTTGTCGAAATCGATTCCGTCTCGCATTAGTTCGAGATCCCGATTTTGTGTAGCGGCGCTTCCACCAGCGTCAAGAAGAAATGGCGCGATGCTGGCAAAGCATTCACGCGCCGCTTGTGCAGCATTGCCGTGAAGTTTTGATTCTCCCCAGTACAATGCCAGATTGCCGTTAGATTTATTTACTCCAACATGAATGCCGTCACTACCATGAACATGCATTTCAGTATTAGTCTTCAAAACCATTTTGGTAAACATCTGCGGTAGCCGCAAAACAGTTTCAGCCAGGACAGAGAGCAAAACTTCGCCACCCTCGCCGCTCTTGGGCAGACGTGAGCACAGATTTCGTGCCTTGGCATTGAGTTTATTTATCGGAGCAGCAGAACCGGTGTGTATCGCTTTATTGAGAGCACGTTGGAATTCACTACGCGGTATTGCAAAGTCTGTAATCTTATGGCCGATAAACCGAGCGAAGTCTTCGACTTTCGGCCTCTTGTTGCCATCCAGGGCGATACAGTGGCAGTGAGCTTGCGTTCGTGTGTTGTCTATCCCAACATCGCAACAAACTGTTTCTAGATAAGCATCCAGATCACCAGATGCCGTTCGCAAAAGGGGAATAAGGCGATTATACATATCCGGATATTGTTCTGCTATCGCTTGCTCATCCAAAACAGATGTCTTCTTGGGAGCCATAATGCACTATCTCCATATCCACATCTTTTGCACATACAGCGGCGTGCGGGTGTGGTTGCTGGGTCATTTTATTGCGGTCTGGTGGTTTTCCTTTACCCGCGACCTTACAATATTTAACTATGGGGGATTATAATTTAAGTAGCTGGTTAATCAAAGAGTTTTTGGCAAAATGCATGATAAGTCCTCGACCCCCTCGGGGATGGAATCCGCGGTTGCATTTTCAACCAAACAACGAATTACCCTCGACGGGTAGCTACCCCCTATAATTGAACATTGTTAACTGGAGAGTTCTGGAGTAATATTGTGTTTTATTATGAAAGGAACTCTTTATGAAAAGGTCGAAATTTAACGAAACTAAGATACTGGCTATTCTCAAGGAAGCCCAGGCTGGTATGAGTGTTGCCGAGATTAGCCGTAAATACGGCA
>Ga0208771_1000143_pt1 | contig 45135 bp, 56 predicted proteins | sample AntAceMetag02UKX_FD_184775 | JGI IMG/M metagenome (GOLD analysis project Ga0208771, IMG submission 184775) | Saline lake microbial communities from Ace Lake, Antarctica - Antarctic Ace Lake Metagenome 02UKX (SPAdes) (version 2) | ecosystem: Environmental > Aquatic > Non-marine Saline and... | reverse complement strand
AGCGATCGGAGCCGGTATCCCGGGCATAGCAATCATCTTCTTCCTCCTCTTCTTCCTCCTCCAGAACGCCCGGCGGCCGGTCAACATAACCTATCTCAGCGAAAAGATCTCCCACCGAACCATGGCCTCCGGCCTCTCAGCCGAATCCCAGATCAAGACCCTCCTGATGGCCATACTCGCTCCCGTGATCGGATTCCTGGCCGACCGGTTCGGGATCGGCAGCGCTTTGATAGCAGCCGGAGCGGTGATGGGGATATTATCAGTCGGCGTCTGGCTCCATAAAAATCGGATCTGAAATAGACCATATTCGGAAAACATATCCCGGTAAAATACAATTAATTAAAACCACAAAGTACACGAAGATAAACAAAGAAAACTAAGGAATTTTTCCTGATTTTTTCAAATTCCTTCGTGAACTTCGTGTTCTTCGTGGTTTAAAAAAGCTTTTCGAACAAGGACTAGCTACTCCAGGATAATACCGGCTTTCTCCTTGAGGTAGTCCGCTATCCGGGCCGCCACACTGTTGTTGGTCCGGTTGTTGGTATAGCCATGCTCCTTAAGAATGGTGGCAATCTCCTTGACTAGTTCAATGCGATTGAGCGTAACCACGGTATCGCTCGCCTCAGGTGGCGGGGCGGAAACGGGAGACTGAACACTCTCTCCGGGATCAATAACCACCGCGCTGCCCCACTTCGCCACGGTCTTCGGGCCGATGCCCTTGACCCGTCCGGCCAAATCGGAGAGACTGATAAAGGGACCTCCCAACTCGCGCGCGGCAATAATCGTCTGGGCCTTCTTGGCCCCAACCCCTTTGAGCCTCTGGAGTTCAGAACTGGAAGCAGAGTTGACATCAATCTCCTGAGCCCGGAGTTGCTCAACCCAGCAAAAAAGCACTGCCAGAACCATTAAAATAACTACCTTTCTCATAGCATCCTCCTTTATTATACTTATTTTGACGTTTAAGTTCTTCCAATATTCAAAACAATTGATTTTATCTCTCATTATTTCTCTTGAACTGATAGAGCATATTTGATACACACAACACAATTGTATTCCTTGAATTCGTAACTCTCTAAGATCGATAGATTTGAATATTTTAAAGACCAGGTAAGACTTAAATCAAGATTCAAAACTTTTGTTTTTTCGGAGAAAAAACAAAAGGGGCGAGGTAGCTCAGTCGGTAGAGCAGCGGACTGAAAATCCGCGTGTCGTCAGTTCGATTCTGACCCTCGCCATAAAAAAGATTCCCCATCCGGGGAATCTTTTTTATTGGAACATGTGTTGACAATAGTCAACTGTAAGTGATAGATTAATAATGGCTCGGAATAAACATCCCATAGCAGTTATTGAAGCCGCGGTAGCTTACGGGGAAACAAAGGGTTGGCGATATAGAAAGGCTGGGCGGTCTTCCCATGCCTGGGGTCGGTTATTGTGCCCTGAGGAAAGTCGCGATGGCTGCATGATGTCCATCTGGTCAACACCAAGAAATCCGGAAAATTATGCTCGGCAGATCAGGAGAAGAATCGAGAGATGTCCTCATCAGGATGGATAATACCATGATGGAAAAAATGAAATATTATACCTTCCAGTTAATACTGTCGGGCATATCAGAACCAGATGATAATATTGAGGACGCTCTATATGAATCTGGTTGTGATGACGCGCTTCTCTACTTTAAAAATAGTATCTCATTTTTGGAATTCGACAGGAAAGCCGGATCTATTAGACAAGCTATTATATCCGCCATTAAAGATGTCGAGAACGCCGGGATCGGCGTTAAAGTAGTTCATGTTGCTCCCGGCGATATTGTTACCGCCGCTGAGATTGCCCGAAGAGTAAAACTCACGAAGGAATATATCCGGTTACTTACTCAGGGGAAAAGAGGTCCTGGTGATTTCCCCCTCCCCCACTCACTAATCGCCAATACAACTCTATGGAGCTGGGCCGAAATATCCAAATGGATGTATACTCATACCAAGCTCAAAGATAAAGAAATTGCAACTAACGCGCAATTCCTAAAAGATATAAACCAGGTCATGGAGATCAGGGAGCACAAGGGAACCTATCAAACACAAAAAAAAATTCTACAGGAGTTAGAAAAATAATCATATAAAAGGAACATAACTATGAAAATACTGGTAACCGGCGGAGCCGGATACATCGGCAGTCACACCTGCCTGGAGCTATTACAGGCCGGACACGAAGTGGTAGTAGTGGACAACCTCTCCAACAGTAAGGAAGAATCGCTTAAAAGAATTCAGGAGATCAGCGGTAAAAGCCTTGAGTTTCACCGGGTGGATCTCCTCGATCGGGAAGCCTTGGATCGGGTATTTGCCGGCGCTGATATAGACGCGGTAATTCATTTCGCGGGCCTGAAAGCGGTCGGTGAGTCGGTTAAAATTCCTCTCAGTTATTACCATAACAATATCACCGGCACCCTGATCCTCTGCGAACTTATGGGGAAGTACGGGGTAAAGAACCTGGTATTCAGCTCTTCCGCTACCGTCTACGGCGATCCGGCGACGGTCCCGATCACGGAAGACTTCCCGCTTGGCTCCACCAACCCCTACGGCCGGACCAAGTTGATGATCGAAGAAATTCTCCGGGACTGGCAGGCCTCTGACAGTTCCTTGAATATCGCGCTCCTCCGCTATTTCAATCCGATCGGAGCTCATAAAAGCGGCCGGATCGGGGAAGACCCCAACGGAATCCCGAATAACCTTATCCCCTTTATCAGCCAGGTCGCGGTGGGAAAACTACCCCAACTGCGAGTCTTTGGCAACGACTACCCTACTCAGGACGGCACGGGTGTGAGGGACTATATCCATGTCGTCGATTTGGCGATTGGTCACCTCCGGGCGCTGGAAAAATTGACCTCCAACCCGGGCGTTGTCACCTACAATCTCGGCACCGGGCGCGGTTACAGTGTTCTGGAGATGGCTGCGGCTTTTGAAAAGGCCTGCGGCAAGAAGATACCCTATGAAATTGTTGAGCGCCGGCCGGGCGATATCGCGGAATGCTACGCCGACCCAACCCTGGCCAACCAGGAACTGGGATGGTCCGCCGACCGGGAAGTAGAAGAAATGTGCGCCGACTCCTGGCGCTGGCAGTCCAGGAACCCGGAGGGATATTGATTGAATAGGCAGTGGGGAGTGGGCAGTAGGCAGTGGTTTTGACTTCGCGAAGATTCGTGAGATTCGCGGTTTATAAACGGGGCGGTGAGGAATAAAAAGCGAATAACGAACCGCAGAATATCGAATTTCGAATATCGAAGTTTTAAAAAAACCGAGGTGAGGCAACTTCGGAGTTCAACATTCGGAGTTCGATATTCGATATTCGTTTTAAATTGGGGCCGAGGTTGGGGGATAATCAGTGGAATCTGCGTACTCCGTGGACTTAAAAAGGGGCCGAGGTAAGGCATCTCACCTAAAGGTTCGATGTCTCCGCTTCACTCCGAGGGAACAATTAGTGGAATTCGTGTAATTAGTGGACAAGAAAGGGTCCGAGGCGGGGGGATTTCCTCTCATTAATCAGTGGAGAAAAACCGCTGACCGGCTTCCTTTAACTTCGCGGTCAAAAACCGCATCCCATCCTCCACTGCCGGTGGAGAGCCGGCAAACCCCAATACAAGATCCCACCCCCCATCTACATTTCGCGGCAGACTGGAGAATGAGAGCTGGGGGTGGGCAGCGATAAATTCATCCATCAGATCGGCCAGATCCGCCTCCCTGCCATCCGGAAGAACCAGTGACCGGGCAACCCGCTCGGGGCCGGGATAATAGTAAGTATCCAGAATCCATTCCATCATCGGTTCCGCCATCACCGGAAAGCCGGGGAGAAAGTATCCGTTGGCAATTGAAAAGCCGGGAACTTGATTGAATGGATTGGGGATGACCCGTGAACCATTGGGAAACTCGACCATCTTCAATCGATGTATGGTGGGGAGTTCTCCATAGTGTTTCTCCAGGATCGCCACCGCTTCTTCGTTATAAGCAAGTGTAGTTCCAACCGCCTCGGCTACGCAGCGCCGGGTATGATCATCCGGGGTAGCTCCAATCCCGCCACAGCAGAAGAACGGTTCCGGACGAGCCATCGCCCACTTCAACTGTTCCCTGATCATCTCCGGCTCATCAGCGATAATCAGTGTATATTTGAGAAGGAGATTTCGCTCCGCCAGAATATTCCGGGCATTCTCAAAATGCTGATCCCCTACCCTCCCATCCAAGATCTCATTCCCGATAATAATCAGCCCGAAGCCATTGATTCGTTTTTTCATAATAATAAAATACAGTAAGCGGTAAACGGTTAGCAGTAAGCGGTAAAAGCAACGCCAGAGTGCCCGGCCGACCGCTTACCGCTCACCGATTACTGCTTACTGATTACCTTTCTTAAAAGTCACTCTCAGAAGAACCGGGCTCGTAGACATAAGCATCGGTCGGCATAAACATGGGATCCCCGGGGAAAAGGAACGAATCATATCCAATACAGCTCCGGTAAGACGGGAAGACCTGAACCCAATCTCCTATCAGCTTCTGATAGTATGTCTCGGACTCTTTAAGATTGGCTTCCTCTTTCACCGACTTTTTGATACTGCGAGCGAACCATGTACGATCATAATAATTGAGTTTAAGAGCAGTGAGCTCAACCGATCGGCTTACCTCCGGTTTCTCCAGCGAGTAGTTATTCATCTGACTCCCATCCGCCAGAAGATCAATCTCCGTATCCGGAGTCAACCAGTTTGTCTCCGCCATCTCCGAAGTTTCCCCTGCCTGGTAGGGGCGGCCATATTTCCGGCTCAGGATAATCTGGAAGAGGGTATACTCCATGACACTCTTAGGCCTTACCACATGGTACGTCCCTCTCCGTAGTTTTCCATCCTTAAAATGATAGGTGATCTTCACCGGAATCTTCCCCAACAACTTACCATCATAAACAAGTTCATCCTCAGGCGCGCCGTCGGCAAGACTCCCAGTCTTCTCTCCCTTCTCCACTTCCGCCCTATCAGTCCCCCAGGCTATACCTCTGAACCCCCCTCCTCCCTTATCCGCTTTATTGGCAGGTACTGATTGATGAGTGGAAGTACAACCAAAGAGAAGCAACGATATACTACCTAAAATAACCACAAAATATTTTTTCATATTTAACCTCATAGAATTTCAAGTTAGCGCCTTCGGCTCTAACTTAAATGTTAAAAATTACGGACGTTGATAAATAAGGACGTTGAAGAAAAAAACGTTAAAAAGAACTTGGCGCTTTGCGCCAACTTTAGGTAGCCGCACCCTTCAGGGTGCGCAGGCTAAAGCCTGCGGCTACCTCTTGTTCAACATATATTATGCGCCAGAGGCGCATCAGCCTCTGGCTGAAAATTACGAAACAGTAAATATATCAGAGTGGAGTAGGGCATTACAATAAATTAAAAGCCCGCCAAAAAACAGATATAACCAACGACCAATCCAAACAAGAGATTGAATACCTTGATCATGGCAAAGTCCTTAATACTGACCGAGAGAAGGGGGAGCATCCCGTGGCCATCCTGAACTATTGAACTTGTCAATAATATCGAGAACGGGATAAACCCCTGGGAGAAGAGGACGACAAAGATCAGGTGGGGACCGGAATCCGGGATCAGACCGATAAGCGCCGCGGCAAGAAGAACCCAGGCCTGGTTGCGGGAGACAAGTCCAGCAATATCCAAATGCGCCCCACCCAGGTGGATAACCAATAGGGCTCCCATTGTCCAGAAGAATATTCTCAGGAGATGCTTTTTCACCGTATGTTCCCAGATATGAACCTCCAGAAAGTGATCGGGAACAGTAATGATAATAAAAAGGAGAAAGAGGAGAACCAGGCTGAGGGTTATCCTGATCCAGTTCCAATCCGACGGTCCGATCTCCCCTGAGAAGACCCCGGAAATAAGAACCAGGCTGAGAACGATCAGAGCTGCCCGCTGGAGGGTGAGAGATTTCAGGTTATGCCTGAAGCCACTCCAGGACAAAAGAATCCTATCCGGACCGGTATGTACCTCCAGCTCATCACAGGCCTGACATGGCCTGAGATGAAGCACAACTGTCGCCTTATCGGCAATCCAGCCGGCCAGGATGCCGGCAGCGAAGAGAAGCACAAAGAGAAGAAGAGCACGGCCTGGAAAGAGAGCCAGCATAACAAAAGCCGCGTCACCCGAGGTAGATACCATGGTGGCCACAATAGCGCCGAAGGAGATAAAACCGTGAATGTAAAGAGATGCCGCCGCGAAAGCTCCCAGGCATCCCGGGGTCGCGCCCAGAAATGAACTACCCAGATACTGCCGGAGGGGCCGACCACGCATGAAATGCTCCATCCGGCCCCGGGTGAAGACATTGAGGTAGTCCACCGCCACCATCATAGCGAAGACAAACCCGGTAATCATCAAGGAATGCTTGAGGACTTCGATAAACATAAAAGAAGTGCCTAAAGTGATCTAAAGTTAAAAGTGCCTAAAGTTATTGCCACTGGCGGAAAGGAGTACTGGAGTGATGGAGGGGTGGAGTGATGAAGGGGTGGAGTGATGAAGGGGTAGAGTGATGGAGTGATGGAGTGATGGAGTATTGGGGACCCTGCAGCGGGTGATATCCAGTATTCCATTACTCCATTACTCCATTACTCCAGTATTCCAACACTCCAGTATTCCAACACTCCAGTACTCCATTACTCCACCCCTCCATCACTCCAGTATTCCAACACTCCATTTTTCTTCCCCGTTAAACTTTATTATGAAGAAAATATTTTATATCCCCCCTGTACCCCTCCTTAATCAATCCTTCATCCAGTAGATGACCGAGGTATTTGACTATTTCATTTCTATGAAGGCCGAAAGTGGCGGAGAGGTCGGCCAGTGTAGCCGGGCGCCTCTCCAGGTAGGTAAGAATATCCGTGCTGATATCCTTATCCATCACCCCTTCCCGCTTCCCGCTAAAACCGGCTACTATTTCAACCGGGAGATTACCAAGCCGTGCCTGGAGAATAGATCGAGCCCTTGTCATTTCCTCCGAATTAAGGGGATTGGCATCGGATTCAGCCGGGGGACGCGCCACTGTGTTCAATTGAACCTTATCCGGACGAATGACCGATATCCGGCGGGCGATCGCTTTCAACTCATCGTCAAAATCATTGATCCCTTTCAGCAGCATAACCTCCAGCCAGACTTGCCCGGGAAAGCCTGCGGTAAATTCCATGATTCCCCGGGTCAATCCCTCAAGATTAAGTCCTGTAACGGGACGATTGATTACCTGATATACCTCCTCGGTACCGGCATCCAGACTGGGAACTACCAGGTCAAGCTCATGTAATGCTTCTCTAACCTCCGCCTGGATAAGAGTTGTTCCGTTGGTAAGCAAAGCAACCGGGATCTTTGTTATTTTTTTTATAGCCGGGATCAAATCACCAATCCGGGAGTTAAGGGTCGGCTCACCGGAACCTGAGAGAGTGATATAATCAATCCGCCCGGGCTTTTTCAGAATCTCTTCCAGTTCCCGGAGAACCGTGTCTATTTGGATATACTCTCTCCTTTCCAGAGTCGTCTCCGGAGTCGGCCCCAGTTGACAGTAGATACAGTTTAAGCTGCAAATCTTAAAAGGAATAATATCGACCCCCAGCGAAAACCCCAGCCTCCGTGAGGGGACCGGCCCGAATATATAATGTTTATCTTCCATTTTCTAATCCTTGTTAGACATATAAAGCATTGCTTTATATGTCTAATAAGAGCTTGAGTTTTGCCTTTTAGTTCTCTTGTTAGACATATATGACATTGCTTTATATGTCTAATTAGTGTCTGGCCGAAAACCCCAACTATCATATAATTTGTCATTACGAGGAATCCCGGTTGTATCAACCGGGAAAGCAATCTCTTCACAAACAAAACAGATTGCTTCGTCGTCCCTCCTCGCAATGATCTGATTTTTGGTTTTTCGGTCAGACACTAATTAGCTATTAGTTGATTTACTTTGTTCCAGATATTTTTGATGGATTCGGTGACTTCTCCCTTGGAATACTCCACTACCGAGAGACCTTCCATCTGAGCGTCGGTTACTACCCGGTCATATTGGATCTCCCCAACTATCTCCGCCTGATACTCTCCAGCCATTGAGATAATTTCTTCGGCCTGCGCCCGGTTAAGATCCGCCTTATTGATAACCACACCGGAGGCTACACCAAAATGACGGGTCAGATCCAGGATCCGCTTCAGGTCATGGACTCCGGAAACGGTAGGCTCAGTCACGATCAGGGCATACGATGCCCCGGTCAAAGAAGCTATTACCGGACAACCGGTTCCGGGAGACCCATCAATGATCACCTTATCAGATGATTCAGCCCAAGCCAGATCGACCGCTTTTTCCCGGACCACGGTCACCAGACGCCCCGAGTTCTCCTCGGCGATCCCCAGCTTGGCGTGGGTCATCGACTGGTTAAAGCGGGTGCGGGATACAAACCACTCCCCGTTAATCGCCGGCCTCGTAATGACCGCCTCCACCGGGCAGACCAGCGCGCAAACACCACAACCTTCACAGGCCAGCGGATCGATCCGATAAGTAACACTCTTCCCTTCTTCTCCCTCTTTGTCAATCGCTTTAAAACGGCACTTTTCAAAGCACTGCCCGCAGCTGATGCACCGGTTCTGGTCGATCTTCGCGACCACGCCGCCACTGAAGAAACCTCTCTCCCTGACCTCTGGATTTAAAATCAGATGAAGATCGGCCGCGTCCACATCACAATCCGAGATTACGGATGACCCGGATAGAGCCGCAAAGGAAGCTGTCAGGGAAGTCTTTCCGGTGCCTCCTTTACCACTGATCACTACGAGTTCACGGGGACGGGGACCATCAGAGATTTCAGATAATTTCGGCAGGGATGGAGCCTGATCTTCGGTCTTATCAGATCCCAGGATCGGTTTCACCTTCCGCTCTTTTTCTACCTCAGATTCAATCCTGACGATAATCTCCTCAAAAAGAAGACGATACCTGGAGAGTTTCTCCACCACCAGATCGCCGGAAGAATAAACCTCCGCGATCTCCCTATCATCAGGAATCTCCCCGATAACGGTAAGTTCCGCCTCCCGGCAATATGCCTTAAGAGCATCGTCACGATACTCGGCCCGGTTTACCAGGACTACCGGTTCCTGTCCAATCTCCCGACACATCTCCACCGCCAGTTTCAAATCATTGATCCCGAATGGGGTAGGGTCGGTGACGAGTACAACCAGATCAGCATCCATGGCTGTCTCTACTGCCGAACAGGCGGTCCCGGGGGGAGAATCATTAATAGTTATATCAGGTCCGCTGAATTCCTTAACCCGGGAGATCAAACGGGGAGACATCCCTCCTTCTCCCGTCTCCAGAAGAGCGTAATGATAATCCATCGTTACACCTTTTTCCCGGGAATTTAACCGGGAACCATGGAGAAGATGACCTATCTTCTTCACCTTCTCAATTATGGCATTCTCGGGACATACAATCGTACAGGCACCGCAGACATGGCACAGTTCGGGGAAAATTATTACCTCTTTCGGTGTAACCGCGATCGCGTTATAGGTACAGGCTTTTGCGCAAAGCCCGCATTTCGTACACTTATCGGGATCCACGCTTACCGGAGAGAGGATCTCAATCTCCTCTTCTTTTTCAATTCGCGGTTTTAAAAAAAGGTGCCCGTTGGGCGCCTCAACGTCACAGTCCAGGTAAGTTACCTCCCGCCCCGCGTCCGACAGGACAGCGGCGAGATTGGTTGCTACCAGTGTTTTTCCAGTTCCTCCTTTTCCGGAGGCTATTGTTATATTCATCATATCTTTTGCCATACAGAACTTAATTTTCCGTCCATCGTTAATAGTTTATCGCTTCTGTCATCGATCTTGATGGTGGTCACCACCCGTTTAACATCCGGGCCGAAAGTCACCCGGTGCATCTCTTTGGCCAGATCGATGATAACATCCAAATCCCCCTCAATGACCGTGCCCATCGGCGTCAATTCGTACTTTATCCCATGCGCGTTCTTAAGGACTCTTAACGCATCAGCAACAAAGTGACTGACCGAGGGGCTTTTGGTCCCCAGAGGAACAACACTAACTTCTATCATAGCCATGATATTAGTCCTCCTTTTAAAAAGAGTTATAAGTGCCTAAAGTGCCTTAAGTGCCTAAAGTTGTCGCTTCATCCGGGAAATGCCAGGCCAAAGCGCAACTTTAGGCACTTAAGGCACTTCTAACTTCAGGCACTTATAGATATGGCGTAACCTTGGCAACCAGAACATCCTTCGGTACTACCCCTACCTGCTGATCAACCATCTCTCCATCCTTGAATACCATAAGGGTGGGGATAGCCCGGATGCCGTATTGGCGTGAAACGCCGGGAGCTTCATCAACATTTATCTTGCAGACCTTGAGTTTTCCCGCGTAGTCATTACCCAATTCTTCCACAATCGGCGAGACCATGTGACAGGGACCACACCAGGGAGCCCAGAAGTCAATTAAGACGGGCAGTTCTGAATTTATAACCTCTGCTTCAAAGTTGGCGTCATTAACAATAATTTCCATTTTGTCTCCTTTTTTTAAGATTTTTCTCCGAAAAAACTTAAAGGTTTGAAATTTAATACATATCCACGATTAAAGTTTTCATCGTGAATCAATCTTTCGAAAAACTTTTCCCGCAGGGAGAACCCCCCTCTTTCAATCTCCTTAATTATCTCCTCCAGAGATAATCGAGCGAAGTTAGAAAGAGGATAATCATCTTTATGATGCTTGGGATAAACAGAAAGCAAACCTTCTTTTTTCAAGATCCGGTCAAATTCTGCTAATAATTTTTCTCTCCGATCCAGATAATGAAGGACATCATAAGCCAGGATAACATTAACGGATTGGTCCGGCAGATCGACTTTCAGTTCTCCATCAGTTATATGCGTTTCAATATTGGACAACCCTTTCTCTTCCGCCTTTTCCCTCAACTGACTCAATTTATTGTTTTCCTTATCCAGAGCATAAACCCCGCCCTTTTCTCCCACCACCTGCGCCGCCGGAATACTATAATGGCCTGAACTACAACCAAAATCCAGCACCCAATCTCCGGGTTTAAGTCCTATTTTTCTTAAAAAATTGGCTCCTTCGGCTTCCAGCCAGATTTCAACATCAGACTTCATGTTCATTAAAATGGGCAAGTTCCAGTCGAACAACTGAGACCGGCAGAGGATCCCACGCTGAAACCTGACATTTTTTTTTGCACCTTCTTACTCCCGCAATCCGGGCACTTTCTCGCCACTTTCTCCGCCGTTATCCCCTCTAAAAGATCAAAGAGATGACCACACTTCTCACATTGATAACTGTAAATCGGCATGGTTTATACTCCTTTTAAATATTGGAACTGCTGGAACGGTTAATAATCCACCAGTAGATTCCGTACACTTAACGCTGCCACCGTTCCCTCTCCGCAGGCAGCGGCTATCTGTCGGACATTTCCTGAACGGACATCACCCGCCGCGAATATACTCGCCACCGAGGTCCGCATATTTACATCGGTCTTGATGAATCCTTCCTCATCCATCTCTATCACTCCCTCTAAAAATTCCGTATTGGGCTCGACTCCAACGAAGATGAATACCCCCTCGACCGCAATCGACTCATTCTTATCCGTCACTTTATTCTTAATGGATATTGACTCCACCTCATTATTCCCGTTTATGGAGATCGGTAACGAATTCATGACAAAAGTAACCTTCCCGGTCTTCTCCAGTTCCCCGACCACATACTTTTCACCCCGGAATTTATCCCTCCGGTGAATCAGGTATACCCGGGACGCAAACTTGGTTAAGAATAATGCCTCCTCCAGAGCCGCGTTTCCCCCTCCAATAACCGCCACGATTCTATCCCGATAGAGCGGCCCGTCACAGGTCGCGCAATATGACACTCCCTTCCCCAGAAACTCCTCTTCCCCCGGGACACCCAGCTTCCGGACCCGGCTGCCAGGGGCCACAATCAAACTCCTGGTCTGATAAACTTCCTTGGCGGTCTCCACCGAAATCATCTCTCCGGAGGGATCAACGCCTTTCGCCTCTTCCAGTTCTCTGACCCCGACCCCAAATTTCTGAGCCTGTTCCTTGAACCGGGCTCCTAACTCCATCCCGTTAATTCCCTCGGGGAAACCGGGATAATTCTCGATAACCCCGGTCATATTCAGCCAGCCGCCGCAGAGCATCTTATCCAGAAGTAAAGTGCGAAGATTCTCCCGGGCGGTATATATTCCCGCCGTCAAACCACCCGGGCCGCCGCCGATAATTATCACATCATAAATTCTTTCACTCATTTTCTTTCCTTATGTTTTTACCTGCTTAAGAGCTCGGCAGAGAGTATCCATGGTTTTAGGATCTTTCAAATAATAGCAGCGGTTCTTCCCTTCCGTCCGACAGTCAACGATACCCGCCCAACGAAGGACCGAAAGATGCTGTGAGATAGTGGCCTGCCGCACCTTGAGTCGGCCTTCAATATCTCCGACGCACCTCTCTTCCTTGAGAAGTTCAGCTACTATCGTCAACCGAGTTTTATGACAGAGGGCTTTTAAGACCCGGCTCTCATTATCAAATTCTTTCTTCATAGTGGGGGCAATATATTCAATTATTTGAATATGTCAACAATTAAATTTTGCAAAAATTGCTGATTTGAATCCCCCAATTTAACCCCAGCATGGGATGGACAAATCCTCCTCCTCCCAGGGCAAGCAGCTTAAAACCCAGCTCATCTTTCAACTCCATAATCTTCCGGGAAGCGTAATCGTAAGAACTTCCCGTCAATCTTAGATTAGCGATCACGCACTCCTGTGAGCCATCCACCCCCATCTGCAAAATTAACACCTCCGGTTGAAACTCTCGCAGCAAGCCCGGAACCTCCTGAAATCGGGCGATAAACTCATCATCCCCCGCTCCCTCCGGGAGGAGAAAGTTGTGATTAAAGCCCTCTCCCGGACCACTCCCCCGCTCGCCCTCAAATCCGGTCAGATAAGGATATAAAGTGCGGGGATCCTGATGAAAGGAAGCAGTCAATACCATCGGATCTTCATAAAAAGCCCGCTGGGTCCCGTCCCCGTGATGAGCGTCATAATCCAGCACCATTACCTTCTTGATCTTCTGCCGCTGCTGAAGATAGTAAACCGCCACCACGATATCATTGAAAATGCAAAATCCCCGCCCCCGATCCGCGAAAGCGTGGTGCCAGCCACCGCAGACATTAACCGCCACTTCCGCCTCGTCCCGGACCAGCGCACGGGCGCCGCTGACCGTAGCGGAGACACTCAAGCGGGCTACATCATATATACCCTTAAAACCGGGGACCTCGCTTCCTACATTCCTTCCTCCTCCGGTGTTCGCCTCTTTAACCAGCCCCACATACTCGGGTGTATGAAAAAGTGTCAGAATATCATCCCCAATTAATTCCGGGGAACGAATCTCCAACTGCTCCAGCAAACCCGTCCGCCTGAATTCCGCCAGGGCTTTCGGATAGCGATCACCTCGCATCGGATGCCCGGGCCCAAAATCCAGGGCCTCAAAATTGGAATCATAATATAAGACCACTTTATTCATTAAGATTACCTTATTGGTTCCCACCGCATAACAGCTGCTTTATCCAGGACCATCCAGGCATCTTGCCAGTTTATTCTATATTTAAGTTCCCTTTTCTTCATTAATCTTCTCTCCTTCTTCAATGAGGTATTCCCTTGATATGTAGAAGAAGGTGATCCCGGTCTTCCGATCCGTTTAACCAGCCGTAATCAGCATCAGCCTTGGAGTCCAGTTCCTGAAGATACGGCTTGAGATCAAGCAGGGGCGTACCGTCAAAGGCATCCAGACCAGAAACAAAAAGATTATTCCCCTGCCTTCTCTCCAGTCTGACCACGCTCAAGCCGATAGGATTGGGCCGGTGGGGAGAACGGGAAGCAAATAATCCTACTACCTGATCGGTCCAGGGGGGTCGGGCTTTCAGGGAGATCTTCCCGCTGCGCCGGTGAAGATAATATAGCACATAAATATAGCTGAACTCCTCCAGTCGGTTGAGTCCCGCTTCGTAAGCCGGCTCAACTTCAATGATAAACTCCCCTTCATCATTTTCCCGGGGTTGATATGGAGCAAAATTCTTATATGGAGTATGAATAGTCCCGATTTTCTTTAGATTAAAATTCGAGGGAATCTCTTTTACTGCCGGAGGAGAAGATGTCCGTTTACCTTCCTTCCGATCAGAAAGTTTATTAAGCGCACCCTCTATATGCCGGTTCATTCCCGCGGCTAACTTAATGGCTTCTTGTAATTCTTGAGCGCTGGCCTCCCATCCCTCCGCTTCCAATTGCTGGAGCCATTTTTCCAGTTCCGAGGCATGCTCCTGGTTATGCTTGATCCAGTAATCAAGAAGAAGACGGAACCTCTTCTTCCCCGTTTCTTCGCTTTTCTTTTGTGCCTTCTTATTCACGGTCCAGTATCACGTAATTATCAATAAAATCAATTTCCCGGATAAAACCATTTTTCACTTCTTTACTTTTCCCCATCAGATCTCGGACAACCAAGGACTCCCCCTTTCGGGTAATTTTGGTCACTTCCTCTATTAAAAGGTCCCCTTCTTCCCGACGGTTAAGATATGCTTTGGCTAGACACATTTTCATCTTCCTCCCTGGCGAATAAAGTATTACGACTCTTGGCCATCTTTTTCATTAATTCATTTAATACTTCTTTAATTTCCCCTCCCCGGAAAAATAATTTCACTCCTCTCTGCTCCAGCCTCTCCACTCCCCGCTTGCCAATGCGGGCAGAGATGATAACGGGACAATCCTTAAGCAACTCGTACACATCCAGGGTCTTTAAATGCTGATTGGTAGAAACATAGGGGTTGACCCGAATTTCGATAAATCTGATCTTCCCCTTATGCACCAACTCATAGATATAAAATCGCCGGGCGCGGCCCAACATCTTGGGAAAGATGGTAAAACCATCGTCACTGGGAAAAGCAATTCTTATATTATTTTTTGAAATCTTTTTCTCCCGCGTAAATTGGGACTTCCAGCCAGTTTTCCGGGGGTGTCAAAGGACAGGCATAATCATTACTATATGCGCACCAGGGATTATAGGCTTCATTAAAATCTAGTACCCACAACCCCTCATCCGTCTTATTTACATAGGGTTGAAGATCCAGATATCTTCCGGCGCCATGCGTATCTTGCCCGCTGGTCGAATCCCGGAAAGGGAGAAATAACTGCTCCTCATAGACATTGCTTTTATAGATTTGCAGTACGCAGTTTTGACCTTTGATCATAAATCGAAATTCTCCCCATCTGATAAAATCCCGGATATTCCCTTTTGTATCTTCAATCCTTATATTTTCTTTATCCTGATGTTCGAAAGCTTCCAGCTCAAAGCGATATTCCAGATCAGGGGGGTAATAATCAAGTCCCTTAAATGTCTCTCGGTATTCAAAGGACATCGGGGACTGATAACCTCTGAAGAATATATCCTTATTCTTACGCTCTATCTCAACATGTTCCTTCCAAATTTCAATATCCATTATCAATCCTCCTTATTGATTAAGCCGACGGGGCTCTTTCAGAGTACAACTCACGATAAAGCCGCCGACGGTAAGTATCGTGGTTATTATAAATAGTGTTTCATAGGAAAAATACTGGGTGATAACCCCCCCGATTATGGGGAAGATCACTATCGGCAGGGCCAATGTCCCTTTCAGGCCGATATAGGTCGGTCTATCTTTCGCAGGTGCTATATCTAAAAGAAAATTTGTACTGCCAATATTGCGGCCATTGATAAAGACTCCGACAGCCGCGAAGATGAGAATAAATAAAGCAGGATGCCGGACTGGTATTAATAAAGCCATCAGAGGGATAAGAAAACCGATCAGGGAGGTAAGAACAATAACGAGTTTATTCCCCTTAAAATCAGAGAGATGCGCCCAGATAATATTAGAGATCATTCCACCGGCCATCTGGACGGAAAGAAATATTCCCACCATCCCCAGTTCCATCTTCAGGACATTGCGGGCATAGAGTACATAGAAAGGCATGGCCAGGCTTCCACTGCCTACTATGATTTGAACTATGATAAATCTCCGAAAATTGTGATCTAATTTAAATATCCTGAAAGATTTTTTTAAAAAATCAGAAAAAGGCAGGCGCCGCTCATATACCTCATTAATCGGTTCTTTAACCGACCCCAGAGCCAGGTAAGATATACTGATAAATATAAAGCATAGGAAAAAAAGCAGCGAATAATTATTGGGAAAATCTATCGCTTTATTACTGAGAATATTCTTAACAATCCAGCCGGCGCCGACTGCCATTAATCCTCCTCCCAATTGGCGATAACCAAAAAACCGCCCTCTCAAATTAGAGGGAATTGTCTTGCCCCAGATGTCAAAGAAAGGAATAGCGGCGACACCACCCATAAAAGTAAATAAGGTAATAAAGAAGAAGAACGAAAAGACCACCAATATAGGATGAGAGAGCGCGAAGAAATAAGTTATCAGCGCTAAAGCCCCCCAGCATAATGCCCGAACAATAATAGCCGCGATTAAAAAAGGTTTTTTCCGAGCTCTGCTTTCTATTTTATGGGCGGTAATCAACTGGGGCAGCGCGCTCCCGATTCCCCCCAGTGGACCCATCAAGCTGGAAGAGAGCCCGATGAGAATTTTCGAGGTGGTGAAATTATCTAAAAATACCGGCAGGACAGTACTGACATTGCTGAAGGCGATGCCCCCGTTGTAAAATATCCCATGGAGCAATCCCATGGCAAAGTTCCAGCCATAACTTCGTAAATCCCTGTTTTTTACGTCCTTCATCCTGATCCCTCACGCCGCGCCCGGAGCAATCTTACATACCCAAAAAAATATAGAAACTCTTGAAAATCATTCAGTTTATTATTTATCAAAATCTGTTTCCAATCCCGACCGATGAAGTCAAACGCGTAAGGACACTCCATAAACCGAAAACCTGAACGCAGATACCAGGGCATCTGATCGAGGGAAAATTCATTGTAATCAAGGATGAAGAGCTGGCCGCTCTCTTTTAAGTAAAACCCGATCCGTTCAAGCAGTCTTTCCCGTTCCTGATGGGGAAGTCCATGCAAAACAAAAGAGATGAATATTTTATCAAACCGCGCCCGGAGGGGGAATTCCCGATCCAGGCGAGCTTGAACAATCCGGGCAGCAGGAAAACGGGCGCATTTTTTTCGGAATTTTCCTACCATGGCCCGGGAAATATCCATCCCGAGATAATTTCCCGACCCGGAAAGATAGGGCAGGATCAAACGAGCGTTTCGGCCGGTCCCGGCTCCCAGGTCGAGAACCCGGTCATCCGGCTCAATATTTATCTTTCGTACTACCTCAGCTATAAAAGATGCGTAACGCCCTCCGGTAATTATATTTAGAAAAAGATCGTAAAAAGGAACCTCCCAATCTCTCACCTCCACTTTTGATTTCGGATAAATCTTCTTCAATTTTATAATCCCTTCCAGGCACTCTGCTCCATGGCTAAAAACTCCTGAACTTCATTCGGATTCATCAAGGTGGTTTTTACTTCCACCTCCGCGCCCAGTTTCTCGACCGGTTCGCGAACGCTATTTATCAGACGGGATTCGATAGGGATACCGGCAGAGGGAAAAGCAAGAGTAATTGTAACACTATTCCCAATGACCGATATTTCTTTAACTATCCCCAATTCTATCAGACTGAGATCGATCGCCGGATGTTTTATCTGCTCCAATGTCTTACGAACTTCATCTTCGGATATATATGTAGTCATTTTCATCCTCCTTGCTTGAGTAATGCCAGCTCTTCTTCCAGGTCCTCCAGTTCCTGCAGCAGAGTCGCCGGTACAGAATGAGCCGGCATCCGGTTCTCTAATTCCTTAATCTTATCTTCCAGATCGGTAATTTGATCCGGCCTGATTGTTTTCGACATCTTATTCAACTCCTTTCCCCATAATTTTTTTTTAAAAAAATAAGTTTTAGCACTTGAACTATGTTTGTATGCATGTATATTATCTATCATATTGAAAGTCAAGAAAGAAATTATTAAACCCAAGATGACCATACTCAGCCCAATACTCGAAGATTACCTGGAAGTTGTTCTTCGCTTTCAACGAGAAAAACATTTCGCCCGGGTCAGTGATATTTCCCGCACGCTGTCGGTGGGAAAATCAGCGGTCACGGCCGCGCTGAAAAGCCTGGCGGAAAAAGGTCTGGTTGATTACCGGTCTTACGAACCGGTCACTCTCTCGCGGAAAGGAGAACAATTAGCGGAACATATTCTTTTACGCCGTCGGATTATTCAGGATTTTCTAGAGAAAGTGCTGGCGGTTGATAAAAACAGCGCGGAAACAACCGCCTCTAAGATGGAACACGCGATAGACAAAGATATTCTCGATCGCTTTATCTGCCTGCTTGCTTTCATCTCCAGAGCCAGAATAAAAGGAAAAACTTTGCGGGAAGAGTTCATCCAGTTTAATAATAAAGGTATCGGAGACTGGAGCTGCCAGCAGTGTATTGATGACTATATGAAAGAGCTGGCAGGGGATGAAATTTGATACCACCTTGAATAATGGAGTCAAAAAATCATGATAAAATGGATACACGATCAAAATAACTTTAATGAGATCCGGGAAAAGCATAAGGAGTACCTGGTACTTCTCTTCTGGGGAGATTTCTCCAGTCCAGCAAAGCGGGCTTTCTCTGAACTGGAACAATTTTCCCGGGATTATGCTGATATCCCAATCTACGCGGTGGATGTTTTGAAAATTAAAACTATTCATAAGGAATACGGCGTCCACAGCGTTCCCACTATCCTGGTGATCAAGAATGAGAAAGTAATCGGATTGTTGGAAGGGGTTGAGAGTGCCGCATATTATGGCGTACAGATCGGGGGGGCAGCTCCGACTAAATTGGCGCGCCTGGCCAAAAAGAAAAAAAAGCGGGTCACAGTTTACAGTGGTCCCGGATGTCCAGCGTGTGGAACGGTAAAAGCATATCTGCGCCAGAATAGTATTGCTTTCAGGGAAGTGGATATTTCCCGGGATCAAGTAGCCGCGGAAAAGATAATCAAGCGAAGCGGTCAGCGGGCTATTCCTCAGATTGATATTAATGGCCGGCTGGTGGTGGGATTTGATAAACCCAAACTGGATAATCTGCTTGGAATACAGGCGGAAAGGAGTTAATGATGAAAATAATACCGATTAACGGTCAGATATTGCTGAAGCCGGCGGAACCGACCGAAAAGACCACCGGAGGAATTTTTATTCCGGAAAGCGGCCAGGAGAAACCGCAGGAAGGGGAGATCATTGCGGTAGCGGAAGATGCGACCGAAGAGGTTGCCGTAGGGGACCGGGTGATTTACAAGAAATTCAGCGGCACCGAGGTTTCCATGAATGATGAAGATTATATCCTCCTCACCGCGGATAACCTGCTGGTTAAATACGTGGCCACCGACGAAATCCCCGAATAGCTGAACCTTACTTTTAACGGCCTGCTATCGCATATTTTTTCTATTCTATCACAATTCGGGGGACACTATACTCAATTAATAATTATGTATAGTGTCCCCCGAACCCTATATGTTATCCTAATCTATTTTCGTATCTCCGCCCAAAGACCCGCTTTATCATGAATTACTCGAGAATCGGATATACCCGCCTCAAGTATAAGTTTCTTTAATTCCCCCGGTGAGCTATAAACCCGGGCATCTTCTCCCAGAGAGCGGTCCCTTAAAGATTTCATCCTGGCCGTCTCTTCCTCGCTGACATACCGTCCAAATCCACCCCCGACAAAACCAATACCCCCTTTCTTCATTACCCTATAGATTTCTTTAAATACCCGCGCCTTGTCTTTCCAGCAATGATATGAACCCCGGCTAACTATAAAATCCGCGAACTGGCTCTCAAAAGGCAGATTATAAGCATTGCCTAACACCGGAATTATCCTATCCTTCAGGCCTTCTTTCTCAATGTTCATATCTGCTATTTCATATATAGCTTTAACATTTTCCAGGGCATATATTTTCAAATGAGAACGCCGGCACAACTCAATTGCAAAAAGAGCTGTGCCACAACCCACCTCCACGCAGATACCTTCCAGAATGCCATAATCCTCAATAATCTGCCTGGCGGTAGAGATAATTGCCGGCATAAAGTTCTGTCTGACTTGCCTGTCAAAATGCTGAGCTTCTGAAATGCTCATATTCTTATAATCAGCAGGAACCTGCTCGTTAATGTGTATTGTTTTATTCTTCATCATTCAGACCAAAATCTTAATTTTTCGACTTATATTGTTCGAGTTGTTGCAGGGTATTTTCAGCAATGGTTCTGACAAATTTAAAATAATTCATATTCCTTATCAGACAAGCTTGTTTTACATCTTCATCACTAAAATAATTTATATTTCGTTTAACCATCTCTACATTTGCCTCCACTTCCCGCGGAATTCTTTCTTTATCGTGTCTCACCGCGTTCTCCGGGCATACCTCATGACACGTTCCGCATTTGATACACTCATCCATATCTATCCAGGCTGTTCCATCTTTCATCTCTATAGCATCCACCGGACATTTTTCTACACAAATCCCACAAGCAACACATTTTTCTTCATCTACCCAGGGCATTTAATTACCTCCTATTTTTAAAAAATTATCACTTTCCCTGCCCCCCCGGAAATATATTTTTCCGGATACAAAGATTTTATTTCTGAAATGTGCTGAGTACAGTGACAGGGGCAAACACATTTTATATCTTCAAGCAATTCAAACTCCCGGAAACCATGCAATCCCCCGATCAGAGCAAATACTTTCCCAAATTGGGAAGCACTTCGAAGAATAGCTTCTACCCCGGGATGAGAACAGCCAGCAATAATTATAATACCTTTTTCTGTCTTAACCGCCAGGGATTGTTCTATTCCTTTCAATTCTCCGGTGGAAAAAATATTTTCATGAATCTTAAGTGGTTCCTTAACCCTGATTACTTCTTGAGCGCCCCGGGGAGCCGGACAGGAATCAGGAATAAAAACCTTGACCTGGTTGTTTTCTTTAAGAAAGCCGGCCAGACCACCCATATGATCAAAATGAGAATGGGAAATAAATATCTCTTCAATAGTTGATGGAGCAATATTCAGCATCTCCATGTTTTTCAAAAGAATGCGTTTTCTGGCCCCGGTATCAAAAAGAATTATGGGTTCATCTTCCACTTCCACCAGACAGGAGAAACCCCAACCGGATTTTAATCCTTCTTGATAAACAGTATTGTCATAAATAAGAGTTATTCTCATTTTATTCTCCTTTTATTATAACTTTTACTGTTATAATGACCGGACCAATGTGATTTTTTTCTTTTGCCTCAAAAGAGTATTTGTTCGCAATTTTAGTCCAACATGAACATCGAAATTATAGCTACTGAATCTTTAGGCGTTCGGGGGCTTTGCTGCTTTATCAAAGCAGGAGAGAGAAAGATATTAGTCGACCCGGGTATAGCGTTAGGTTACACCAGGCATGGTTTACTTCCCCACCCTTTTCAGGTAGCTATTGATGAAAAGATCCAGGAAAAGATTATCCAGCGATGGTCGGAAGCAACCGACATAGTGATCAGCCATTTCCACGGAGATCATGTTCCATTAGCGGATGCTAATCCTTATCAGCTTAATATCAGAAAAATAACCGGATTAAATCCTCCGGTTAGAATATGGGCTAAAGCCTCGGATCATCTTTCTTTGCTAGAAAAGAAAAGAGCTAAGCTTCTTTCAAATATTTTAAATATCAGTTTAATCCCCGCCGAAGACAGAAAAGAAGGAATAATAACTTTTTCCAATCCGGTCCCCCATGGCCGAAAGAGTCACAACTTGCAGACAGTAATAATGACCAGAGTTGAAGAAGATTTAGTCTTCGTTCACGCCTCTGATATCCAGCTTCTAAACGACGAAGCCGTATCGCAAATATTAGATTGGAAACCCGATATCGCCCTGGTGGGCGGTCCTCCACTTTATTTAGGTAACAGAATTTCCCAAAGTCTCATTAAAAAAGCCTGGCTTAACGCTCAACGACTTTCTCAAGCAGTTGATACCTTAATCCTCGATCATCACTTGATGAGAAGTTACGAAGGATTGAAATGGATCAAAAGCTTATCATCTAAAACCAAAAATAAAGTTATCTGCGGGGCTGATTTCATGAATAAACGCAGGCTCTTATTAGAAGCCCGCCGCCAACAATTATATCAAGAGATGCCGGTTTTAGCGGGGTGGCACGAAGCTTACACACAAGGGAAAACCGACACCATTCATTATTGGAACGTAGCCAAACGAATTTATCAACTGGATGATTAACCCGGATTAAAAAAATTGTTACACTTTGAAAATATCCACCACCGACCCCGCGTCGGTGGTGGATAGAAAAAAATTTCAAAAACTAAAGAATTTTGGTTAGTAATTTTTGTTGATATTTACGCCTGTGAATAATTGAATACGGCCTGAATGCAAATCCGGGTAGTATCAAGAACAGGGATCCCCAGAACTTCTTCATTTAAAATCAAGGAAAGCTCGGTACTGCCTAAGATCAAGGCTTCAATTCCTTCCGACTTTACCATCTCCCGGGATATCTTCACAAATTCTTCTTGCGTGCTTAATTCGATCTTTCCATCAGCAAGTTCAGTCATGGTTTTGTCATCGATATACTTTCGGTCTTTTTCGCCCGGAATACTCAACATAATTCCATGTTTCTCCAGACTTTTCTGATAGAAATCCCCTTCCATGGTAAAACCGGTGCCAAAAAGCCCGACTCTGTTAAATCCATAACTTTCCGCTTTGCGAGCGGTCTCATCAACCATGCTCAAAAGTGGAATCGGGGAGGCTTTAACCAATTCCTCAAAAAACATATGAGGCGTGTTGGAAGCGATAACGGCAAAATCAGCCCCGGCCGAAGCCAGAGAATTGATAACTTTAGAAAGGAAGGAGATTGTTTCCGGATAATCTCCGGAAATTAATCTTTTCCTGAACTCGGCCATATTCACACTGTAGATAATTACCGTGGGATAAGCCCGATCAGACAAATTTTCCTGGGCCAGTACCGTCAATTGTCGATAAAATTCCAGGGTTGACTCAGGGGCCATCCCGCCCACTATTCCTATTTTCTTCATGTTTGCTCCTTAGCGCACCATTGGTTCTGTTAAAACTTTCCGTATGTTTTATATCTAATTATCTTCTTTGAAGCGTGTTAGAACCCTTTCTTGGCACTCCCCCTTTTTGAATATCCAACAGCCAACAAGGAATATCCAAGGTGGGAGTCCTTTTTGATTGGATATTCCTTGCCCTGCCTCGCCATAGCTTTAGCGGCGGCGGGTTGAATATTAGATATTCAGTTCCCCTTTACCGATTCCATTCTTTCATAAAACTTTTGAAAGTACCGCATCATTTATCACATGCGCCTTCCACCACCACCTCTGCCTCCCCCTCTCCCATCCCTTGGTCCCCTCCCCAATCCTCTTCCCGCGCCGCTTCCCATTCCTCTTCCCGTTCCTCCTCCCATTCCTCCTCCCATTCCTCCTCCCATTCCTCCCCCCATTCCTCCTGGGAAGGCTCCGGGTGCCGGCGGTTGCCCCCAGGATGGCAAGGGACCCTGATCTACTCCCGGAGCATTGATCTGAGTATCAGAACCTATCGCTCCGACCGGACAAGACGCCATAGCCAGGGCCACACAATCAGCTTCCGGGTTTTTCAATACAGCTTTGTCTCCCTTCATTTCAAAGCCACCGGGACAGACTTCCACACATTTGCCACAACCATTACATCGGTTATCATCTAACCATATCATAACTTTACCTCCTTAAAATTTTGCTTTGCAAAATTTTAGTTTTGTATTCTATCTTCATACTAATTCAAGTAGTTTCAGATTGTATTTTTTGCTTGAATTAGCATTAATTTCAGCCTTTTAAGGGAAACTGGATGAGACTCAATCGGGATCTTCATCCAGTCGGAAAATTCCAGAATCTTTGCTGGCTCTTCCCGGGATAATTTTTCGAAAAAATTTATAGGGTCCAGAATGATGGCCTTAACATGCTGAGGAAAAGTCTCGTTTGCTCTCCCTGTATCCCAGTCCTTGAAAATTACTTTCCAGAATAAAAACCATCCTGGGGTCAGCCAATATATCTTCTCTTCCCCGGCAATATTATTTCTCTCTTCTGAATCAGCTAACATATCCACGCAATTAGCCGCCTCCACCCGCGAAATGTTTTTACCTGACTCCTCCATTATTTTGTCAATTGTATGGAGGGGATTTTTAAAATCAAGATAGCACCGACTACCATAAACCACGATTATCTTCTCATCATATTCTTTAGCCTTACTAATCTTCCGGGACAACTGGTCTTCCAAATCCCGGGGAATTTCGTGCAGGCCAGGGGTCGTGTAAAGAATTCTATCTGCGTCTAAAAACCCGGTTTCTCGCAGAAAGCTCAATTCCGGTTTCATTACCCCGCAAGATACTATGCTGAATCCCTTAAATGATTCACTTTTTTCAAGCTCACGCATTTTTTTGAATCGTAATACTCCGGTTAATAATACCTATATTCAATTTATATTCGCGAAGCCGGACTTTATAACCCGGCTTCGCGAAATCATTCTCTGCTTACCATCCATACGGAGAGTAAGCACCCGGTTGCTGATAGGACGTAACGGGAGCATATGGACTGGAATATCCATACCCAAATCCCCTACCCCAACCTCTTCCTCTCCCGAAGCCCATTCCCCGACCTCGGCCAAAACCGCCCCCGCGAGCACGGCCTATTCCAAACCCCCGTGAGGGATATCCCCCCCCGTAAGGATTCATGTAGCCGGGATTCGGATAACCGGCGCAAAAACCGGCTCCTCTTCCGGTCATTGGCCCCATTCCGGCGGGGCCTGTTCCATTACCTGCTGGCATTTTTCTCACCTCCTTTACCCCACACATAATTTATGTGCGGGGTTAGTTTTGAACTACTACTCTGACTTTGCCAACTCAGACAGACGTTCATCTATCTGTTTAAGCTGGTCATCCAGATACTGCTTTTGATCCTGTAGATACTTCTGCCAACCCTGCAGCATCTGCTTTTCCTGTTCCTGAGACGGACCGTATCCCCAATATCCACCGTAAGGTTGCCCATATGGTGCATATTGCGGAGGATAAGCCCCTCCCCAGGGTCCCATTCCCCAAGGCATGATTCACCTCCTTTTTAAAATTTTCCTTCGGAAAATTTTAGTTTTAATACATATAAAAATCTTATGGATCAATTTTAGACTAAGGTAATGGCTCCATTCGGACATTCCTGCTCGCATTGGCCGCAGCCCACACAGTCATCACCAATCACCGCTTTTTCTTCTTTCAGCTCAATAGCGCTTACCGGACACACGTTCACACATAAACCGCAACCGGTACACTTTTCCAGATCAACTTCGGCTTTCATCCGTTTCTTTTCTCCTTTTCTCACTTCCTTTCATTTGAAACTATCCATCACAAGGCGGGGTCGCGCAAGGCACTTCACGACCGCAGCAGGTTTGGCCGGCACCGCACCTGGTCCGTGCGAAATTTCTCTTGTAATCATTTTCATAAAAGCCACTCCCCTTGAAAATAATCCCAGCACCGGTGCCGATCAGGCGCTTTAGTTCACCTTCACATCGGGGACACTTTTTCAAGTGTTTAGCACTCATCTGCTGAAATTTTTCAAACGTGTATCCGCAATCACGGCATTCATATTCATAGGTCGGCATCTTTACCCCCGTTTACATCTGTAATTTTTATCTTGTGCTTTAAAATTCTTCTAAAAGTTATATCTACCTCTCTGATACCTTTTTCTTCTCCAGCCTCTCCAGCCGGGCATTACATATTGCGAGGACGGTATATTACCCCGACAGAAAGCCTTTAAAACCTCATCCACATTCCCCTTTATTCCCGGTACGACCCGGATCCCCTGAGCAGCCACCTGTCTTGCCAGATAAGCTGAAATCCCTCCACAAATTAAAATTTCTATCCTCCATCTCAGCAAGAATCCAGCCCGGCGAGGTAGAAACTTTTCCTGAAGATGTATAACAAACTGCGAAGCTATTTCTCCTTTTTCAATATCCGCAATCGAAATTTGTTTTGCGGTATCGAAAACCGGTGATACCCTCCATTCCCAGATGGGAATAGCCACTTTCATAGTTTTATCTTTTCCCCCGATATATTTTCTTCTGAAATTTTCAACTGATCTTAATTGTTGATAAGCAAAAACCATACCAACACAGATCAGTTGATATTTAAAACATTGTTAGTCTTTTGGAATTAAGGGATTGTGTAAAATATTAAAGAGTGAACCTCGGTCATCAGAAATGCAATAATGCTACTATAGACTTATTATTTAGTAGCGGTATTGCTACCAGAGAATGATGAATTTCAGGAAACCAGTTCATAAAATACTCCCGGTATGGATGTTACAACTTAATTATCTTTCAGTATGCTATTGGCACAGATATTGCTGTTTATAAATTAACTATGCAAGATAATCAGAGAAAAGAAATCAGACTGAAAGGGAAAATTATTTCTCCCGGTATCGGTTTTGGAACTGCTCAGATCCTGGATCTCGAAATCGCCGTTATAAAGATTGCAATACTTCCTGACCAGGTGAAGAAAGAACAACAACGGTATTCTCGGGCAGTGGAAGTTGTCCGCGATCACCTCGAGGAACATGTTAAGGAAGCCCACGCTGGATCCTGGTTGAGTGCTTCCCAAATATTGAAAGTTCATAAAGCCATGATTGAAGATGAGGGTTTCCATAAATCGATTGGGAGACGAATTGTTTCCGAACTTAAAAATGTGGAATGGGCTATTCTGGAGGAAGCGGAATTAATTATCAGCAAGCTTGAAGCAACCAGGAATCCATACTTTCAGGCTCGCTCGGAAGATATTCGAGACCTGGCCAGGAATATCCTTGAAGCGCTTACTCTGTCCAAGAATGCGTACAAAAAGACACTGCGTTGCTCAGAAGAACCAAACATAATCCTTAGCGGTAATCTCTACCCTTCTACGGTAATGCAAGCTCAACATTATTGCGCCGGCGGATTCGCCACCGAAAGCGGTCTCCTCTCTTCTCATGCGGCAATATTATTGAAAGGGTTTGAAATCCCCTCCATCGGCGCGGTGAAAGGACTGAGAAAGATCGCCAGAGCTGGAGATCAGGTGATTATTAACGCTTTAAGAGGCATAGTCATTATTCGCCCCAAGCCCGCTACTCTACGAAGATATAAAGTCATAAAGAGACATCTTGAAGTTCCCCTCTCGGTTCCTCCGCCTCCTCCTATCAAAGCCCGCACCCAGGACGGAACTATCATTCATTTGCTGGCAAATATAAATAACTCGCATCACGCGGAGATGATGCTCAGGAGCAGATTAGAGGGGATCGGATTGTTTCGAACTGAATTCCTTGCCCTGGGCAGCGGCGCTATTCCCGACGAGGAAGAACAGTTCTCAAACTATCGCGCGATAATAAATACCGCGGCCGGGAGAAAAGTAATTATCCGCACATTCGATATCGGGGCAGATAAGCAAAATCCCGCTATCTACCAATCAAAAGGTCAGAATCCCGCTCTGGGAGTTCGCGGGATACGCCGCCATCTTCTCTGCTGCCCAGAAGAATTGCGCACCCAGTTGCGCGCTATACTTCGGGCAGCACATGATACTTCAGTTGGCATCTTGTTACCTATGATCACCACAAGAGATGAGATCAAGCAAGTAAAGAAGCATTTGCAGATTGTAAAAGAAGAATTGTGCGAAGAAAATAAGCCATTTTCTTCAGATTTCATTCTGGGAGCTATGATTGAGATACCGGCAGCCGCAATTGCCGTAGCGGATATATTGGAAGAAGTGGACTTTATCAGCCTGGGGACTAATGATCTGCTGCAATATTTCATGGCCGCCGATAGAGACAATGAAGAAGTTCTTCAATATAGTGATTATTCCAACGCGGCTTTTCTTCGTCTGCTGCAATTCATTATCGAAGAGGCAACGAAAATGGGTAGGGAAAAAGATGTTGCATTCTGCGGAGAAATGGCATCTCATACATCTTTGCTGCCGATTTTGCTCCGCTTAGGTTTCAGATCATTCAGTATCTCACCAATCTCGGCTCACGCTGTTCGCAAGATAGTAGCTAAGACGAATCTTTCTGCCCCAGTTAGACCATGATTAATCAAACCTGAATTATGACAACAAATATGAACAGAGAATTGGTAAAAGAATGCCGGGATTGGTTTGACGGCTATGTCCGGTCATTTCGGTCAGAGGACCAGGATTTCCAACAGAATATTGATATGAAGGAAAAGCACACCCTACGGGTCTGCGATGAGATCCTATCTCTGGGAAAAGAACTAGAATTAAATAATGGGGATCTTTTCCTGGTTGAGATACTGGCCCTCTTTCATGATGTCGGGCGCTTTGAACAGTATAACCGCTATCGAACATTCGTCGATCGTGACTCCGAAGATCACGCCGCCCTGGGAGTTAAAATACTGCAAGAGAAAAAGGTGCTGGCCGGGCTGGACGAGCCACCACGAAACCTGATTCTACGAAGCATCTCCTATCACAACCGGGCGGCGCTACCGCGGGAAGAAACGGAGGAATGCCTCTTTTTTACCAAATTATTGCGGGACGCGGACAAGCTGGATATCTGGAAGGTGGTGACCGATTACTATCACCGAAAGGACAGGAGACGGAATGTCGCGATTGAACTGGGACTTCCCGATACGCCGGGGATCTCCCAAAAAGTATATGAATCGTTAATGCGGAAGGAAATTGTCGATGCCGGTCACCTGAATAATCTCAATGACTTTAAATTACTCCAGATCGGATGGCTTTACAGTATCAACTTCACACCTACTTTTCATTGTATCAAGGAGAGAAAATACCTGAATATAATCCGTAAATATCTGCCTCAAACGAAAACAATTGACAACATTTTCTCGATCGTTCAACTTTACCTGGATGAACAAATCCCGACCTAACCATGAACAAACAGATCAATAGCAATTAGGAGAGGGTCATATAGAAGCCAATTGCCTGATTTGCGCGACGTTCATCAAACGAGATGAAAGAAGCAGCCTCAATCACAAACTTTAATTAAAATCCGGGTTAAATCTTCATCAATTTGGGGATTTGCTTGTTCCTCACACTTTCAGCCACTTCTTTAATTTCCTCCAGAATTTCTTTTTTCACTGGCACTCGTATTTCTTCAGAAAGAGCTTGTTTATTATTAACTTTCGTTATCCTCAAATACAACTCCATCGACTTTCCCATTCGGGCAAACATTAAATTATCAGCGGCGTTTTCCCATTTTCTTATCTCCTCTTTAAAGGCACTGGTGCTGACGCTAATTATATATGTTCTGGTTTTATCCTCTCTGATAATTCTCTCTAATTTATTTAAATTCAATTCTCGATAGGTAGGCGAGAATAGCAAAAGATTCAAAGCTGATGCAAAAACCAAGGTTCCCAAATCTCCTCTTTCAGGAAATGATTTTTCTATGTCGTCAACCACATGATCCCATACTTCTGATTTTAATAAATTTGCTTCCCAGGTATTTTTAGCGACTTTATTCCAGCTATCTAGACCGGGATTAAATTGAATATACGCCATCTTGTTTGAATACTCATCAACATCCAAATCATAAAGCCGCCTTAATGATGTTTTGACAAGTTTCATCTCCGGGTATTGGAGTGGGATGAATATGATATTACCTTCAGCTTTCAACCAATCATACGCAAATGCAAAACCTATTAAGGGTTTGCCCGAACCACCGGGTCCACTAATTAATGTTGAGGAAGGACACAATATTCCTTCTGGTAGGAGCTTGCTCAACCAACCTTGATTTAATTTTAATTGTGTCATTTTTATTCTTTCCCCGGCTTTTTTTCTCGGGGGATGTCTATATTCAAAGATTTTATCTTTCGATAGAGGGTGGTCTTATGGATGCCAAGTTCCCGGGCGGCAGCCGCGCGGTTCCAGTCATTTCTTTCCAGAACCGTTTTGATAAAATTTGCTTCCACTTCTTTAAATGAAAGCGATGCCGATGAAGAAATATCCGGTCCCCGATCCCGCGGCAGGAGATATTCAGGGAGATGCCGCGGCTCTATCATCCCCCGCGGGCAGAGAATAAAAGCATGTTCGATTATGTTTTCCAGCTCTCTCACATTACCCGGATAATTGTGCTTCATTAAAAGCTCCAGTGACCGGGGGGAAACATTGATAATGTTCTTCCCCCGAAGCCGGTTGAACCGACCGATAAAATAGTCCAGCAGGAGCGGTATGTCTTCCCGGCGGTCGCGCAAAGGCGGAATGAGAATCCTGACAATATTGATCCGGTAATAGAGGTCCTCCCGGAATAATCCCTTCTGGACCATATCAAAGATGTTCTTGTTACTGGCGGCGATTACCCGGAGATCGGCCTTAACTGATCGGGTAGATCCCAGGGGTTCGTATATTTTCTCTTCCAGAACCCGGAGCAACTTGACCTGAAAGGCCAGCGAAATATCCCCGATCTCATCCAGGAAGATGGTCCCCCCTTCCGCCAGGGCAAAGCGGCCCGGTTTGTCTTTCTTCGCGTCAGTAAACGCGCCGGCTTTGTAGCCAAAAAGCTCCGACTCCAGCAAGGTGTCGGGTAAAGCGCCGCAATTAACGGTTATCAGCGGCCCGTTACTTCTCGGGCTGAGATTGTGGAGCGCCCGGGCAAAAAGCTCTTTCCCGGTTCCGCTCTCACCCTCCAGAAGAACCGTGCTTTCACTCGCGGCTATCTCCGGCATGATATCAAAAATCCGCATCATTTGCTTATTACGGCTGATAATATCCTCAAAAGCATGGCGGCCCCGGAGCTCTTTGCGAAGTTCCTCCACTAGACTCAGGTCACGAAATGTCTCCACTCCTCCGATTACATTGCCAGTTTCATCCTTTAGAAGAGCGGTAGATATGCTAATCGGGATCCGGTCGCCGTGGGAATCGATGATATATATCGGCTTGCAGACGATCGGATTCCCGGTCTCCATCGTCCTTCTCAACGCGCAGTCGCTTTCGCAGATACTGGCCCGCAAAACTTCACTGCACCTTCGACCGATCGCCTCAGCCCGGGGAACTTTCGTGATGGTCTCCGCGGCCCGGTTGAAAGAAGTAATCTTCCAGTTATCATCCACCGTAAAAACACCATCCCCAATACTATCCAGAATCACCTTACAATATTTCTCATACTCTTGTTTCATGATTAATCAGGATTATTTCAAGTGCCACTTCTCGTACCACTCAAAATTATGACACTGGAGCATTGCCCGGGATTCGGGGAGATCGGGGATCCCCCGGGGATAAGCCACCGGCGTGATTCCTTCCGCCTCAATCTGGGCTAACAGTTTATCTACAAATACCCAGGAAGCTATTACCTCACCGGCCCGGGTAAAGAGCAGGCGGTTGCCGCGGATTATCTCGGAAAAGAGTCTCTGGTACCCCTCCCGGGGGCTTTCCACAAATGTATCTTCCCGGAAGAAATACTGACCGACTTCTTTAACTTCCATGGTCAGACCGGGGACTTTATGGTTGAAGAAGGACATGATCCAGGCATCGGGCTGGATAGTCACAATGATCTTATTCCTCGGCAAGATTGCTCCATCAAATGGCGACCTCTTGGCTTTCAACTGAATAATTATCCGGGCGTGTTTCTTCTCCAGGGCCTTGCCGGTCCGAATGAATATCGGTACATCCTTAAGCGGTCCCCCCGCGACGTAAAGCTTTAAGGCCAGATAGGTAGAGGTGCGGGAGTCGGGGCGGATGTATTTCTCATCCCGGTACTCCTGGTACTGACCAAGTACGATAGTATCAGCCAATGGAGTAGCATATCTTATATTCTTGATAGCCTGGAGTTTGTTCTTCAGGATATCTTCAACCGTATTTTCCTGGGGGCGTTCCATGGTCAGGAAAGCTATAATCTGGAGGATATGACTCTGGAGCATATCTTTTATCACCCCGGAATCATCATAGTACTGCCCCCTATTTCCAATGCCTTCAGCTTCACTGACGGTTATCTGGATATCCCTGACATACTCGGTATTCAGGGTCGCCGCAAAGATGTTATTAAGGAAACGAAAGGTCAGGAGGTTCTGGATAGCCTCTTTGCCCAGATAGTGATCGATCAGAATGACCTGATCTTCCCGGAAGTAACCATAGATTGAATCAAGTAATCTTCCGGCGGAGATCATATCCTCCCCGAATGGTTTCTCAAATACCACCCGCCGGAACGGACCATCGACTGTAGTCTCCGCCAGTTTATATTCATGAAGCTGCCGGGAGATGGTCTCAAAGAAACTCGGAGAGATCGCACAATAGTAAATGATATTGGTATCATCCAACCTCCGTTCGGTCAGGAAATGCCCCAGAACACTCAGTCCATCCGGTTGGCTAACATCGGCCTGGAGATAAAGAATCTTATCTTTCAGGTCCGCCGTCTTCAACTGGCCTGACATCAAATCATAGTATGAACTGTCATCAAGATCGCGCCTCCCCACCGCCACGATGGTCAGATCTCCCCCCACCAATGGGTCATTGAGAATGCTTTCCAGGGCCGGGAGCAGTTTGTCCCCGGTCAGGTTCCCGGTAGAACCGAATATAACTACCGTCAGTCGTCGGTTTTGCGTATTCATATCTATCCTCTTTTTCCTTTGCTTCCCCCTGCCTCGGACCCTTGATTAGCCGCAAACCAGCCGTCGCTCTTCGAGCTATGGCGGGTCAAGAAATGCGCAAAATGCACAAAATACCCTCGCCTCACCCCATTTTACAAACCGCTAATCTGTTGAATCTTCGCGAATGTCTTTGGTCAAGTCCTGATTTAAAGTTGTCACTTTTTCTGGTTGCACCACCCCGACCTCGGCCCCTTTTTTGTCCACTAATTACACTAATTCACACTAATTGCTCCCTCGCTGCTCCCTCTTTATGAACTACGAATTTCACGAATTTAAAAACTGTAAACAAACGATCCAAACTTAGCTGGTTTTTCTGCCGTCAACTGACAACTGTCAACTGACAACCTTCTTTTCCCTCGGCCCCTTTTGCAGTCCACGAATTTTACCCCGCGATGACCGAAGATCATTTTGCGTGGTACACGAATTTCCACGAATTGCTTCCCTCATAGCAAAGCGGAGACATCGAACATTTATGTGAGATGCCTTGCCTCACCCCCTTTTAAGAACTACTAATTTCGCGAATTACGCGAATTTGAAACGCGACATTCGATGTTCGAAGTTGGAAGTTCGACGTTCGAAGTTCAGATTTCCCACTGTCTACTGCCCACTGCCTACTGCCCACTCCGTATGAAAAAATTCACCCCGGGGCCGGTCAACCCGCTCGTAGGTATGAGCGCCGAAATAGTCTCGCTGGGCCTGGAGTAAATTAGCTGAGAGCCGTCCGCTCCGGTAACCGTCATAATAAGCCAGAGAACTGCTGAACGCCGGAATCGACAACCCCAGGCGAAATGACTCGGAGACCACCTCCCGCCAGGCTGACTGACTCTCCGAGAGAGCAGCGGCAAAAAAGGGATCTACCAGCAGATTGGGCAATTCCGGTCGCCCGGCATAAGCCGCGTTAATCTTATCCAGAAATCGGGCCCGGATAATACAACCGCCCCGCCAGAGGAGCGCGATCTCTCCCAGATCGAGATTCCAATTGTAATGAGAAGACGCCGCCCGCATAAGATGAAATCCCTGGGCATAAGAACAGATCTTTGACGCGTAGAGAGCGGCCCGGATTTTATCGACAAAGGATTTTTTGTCCCCCTGAAATGAGAGCGCCGGACCGGCCAACTCATCCGAAGCAACCACCCGTTCTTCCTTATACGCGCTCAGGTTGCGGGCAAAGACCGCTTCAGCGATGGTAGGAAGAGGAACTCCGAGGTCGAGCGCGCTCTCCACCACCCATTTACCGGTGCCCTTCTGGCCTGCACTATCCAGAATTATCTCCAACATCGGGCGCCCCGTCTCATCATCCGTCTTGAGCATGATATCCCGGGTAATCTCGATTAAATAACTGTTCAGTTCCCCCTCATTCCATTCGGTAAAAACTTGCGCCATCTCTTCCGGAGTTAATCCCAATGCCTTTTCCAGCAGCCAGTAGGCCTCGGCGATCATCTGCATATCACCATATTCGATACCATTGTGGACCATCTTCACGAAATGGCCGGCTCCGTCCGGGCCGATCCAACGACAACAGGTGACTCCATCTCCCACCCGGGCCGCGATGGAACTAAAAATATCTTCCACCAGAGGCCAAGCCTCGGCAGAACCTCCAGGCATAATTGACGGTCCTTTGAGCGCACCTTCTTCTCCCCCGGAGACTCCGGCCCCCATAAATAAGATGCCTTTTCGCTTCAGCTCCCCACTCCGCCGAATTGTATCGGTGTATCGGCTGTTACCTCCATCGATAATAATATCTCCGGCGTCAAGACCCGGGATCAGCCGCTCGATGAAATCGTCCACCGGTCTTCCCGCCTTAACCATTAAGAGAATCTTCCGGGGACTGGAAAGAGAATCGATCAGTTCTTCGATCGAACGACATCCCTTGATCTCCCGGCCCGCCGCGTCTTTCTCAATAAAATCATCCATCTTACTTACCGTCCGGTTAAATACAGCTACTGAGAAACCATGATTGGCCATATTTAAAACCAGATTCTGCCCCATCACGGCCAGTCCAATCAAACCAATATCATATTTTTTCATATCTCACCTTAAATTCTCGCCTTCGGCGATAATTTAGTTTTGTAACACTTGTGCGGGTCTTTAAAAATACGGCCCATAAAAAGCTGAAGTGTTACCTGATTTTTCAATTGAACGGAAGAGCTAATAACAACTCACTACTCTTTAAACCAATACCAGGACGTGAACCATTGCAACCTACCGATACATTGGCCTTACCGGTAACCAGAGGATAGGCGGTGCATTCTCCGCAGGCAGCCCCGATCCCGGAGAGCGAGCTATTAATTCTTTCTCCAGTTCGAGCGCAAATCTCCTGTATTGCAACCTGGATTTCATCGGCATCCCCGATCATAATCAGAACCGCCGGCTTTAAATCACCCGCGGGATAAGGAAAATAAACCAGATAAGGAGCGCACCGGCTGAGACATATTCCTGTTTCCAGGTAGGCGCGCGCGATAGAAACATCGCCCGCGTCACCCCATCCCACCAAAATCCGGGCCATCTCTTCTCGATCCGTTCTTCCAATCCCCAGGTAAAACCGGGCCAGGGGGCAGGATATATCTTCGGATCGGATATAAAACGCTTCCCGCCGGCCCCGGCCGATAAAGCGGCAGTGCTTATCCCGGGTATCCAACCGGGCGATCCCCGGCGGGGGATGATTGACAAACGATATTCCAATTACTTCACTCATCAATAAACCAGATGGTATTTTCTGCCGGGAGGAGGCTGACCGGCAGAGATGGATTGGGACCTTTAACCGCCTGGTTAAAGACCAGGCCTTTCTCCCTTCCGGAGGCCAGGATAACCCGGACTCCGGCAGAACAGAGAACCGGGAGCGACATGGTCAAACGCCGCAAGGGCGGCTTGGGACTGTCATAGACAGCAAAGACCAGTTCATCCCTCCGGAGACCAGGATGATTGGGAAAGAGGCTGGCGATATGACCATCTTCTCCTACTCCCAGCAGGCAAAGATCAATCGGACGTCCACCGGTGACTCTATCCATTGTTTCGGCATACTCCCGGGCGGCCTCGTCCAGATTCTGATATTCCGCCGGCATGGAATAGATATACCCCGGAAGCGGTCCACCCCGTTCCCAGGCTGCCAGGGTAGCGCTACTGTTGCACTCTTTATCTCCCGGTGGAACACTCCTTTCATCAACCCAGAAGAGATGGAACCGCCGCCGAACCTCATTCGGCATCCGGCTGGCCAGAGCGGTAAGAACCGGCCCCGGAGAACGCCCCCCCGGAATCGCCATCACAGCTTTTCCCCGCTCTTCTACAGCCCACCGGAGTTTATCCAGAATCGTCTCAGCCGCCTGGATCGGATCATAAACCTGGGCACGGAGACTATATTGTTCAGCATTCATTTAGAGAACATAGCGCCTTCGGCGCAACGTTCTAAAGTGCCTTAAGTGCCTAAAGTGCGCTTAAGTGCTTAAAGTTAAAAAATTCGCCTCGACAAGAGAGCTGAGCATTAAATTGTTTAATTTTTTAGCAGTTATTTTACCGATACTTTTAATTGAACAAATCGGGATCCCGAAGTATTTCTGGAGAGAAATTTCCGAAGCAGTAAATTACCTCACTTTGTTCGCAAATTTCTATAGTATCGTCCTTCATTCCATTCGGACTTGTAGAAAATGTTGGAGTTGTAATATCTCCCCACACATAGTATGTGTGGGACTTGGAAAACTACAAGCAGAGCGATCCTCCAATTACCACAAAGAATGCCGTAGTCATTCTGATCCTACAAGCCCTGAAACAGACGCGAAAGGGCGATAATACGGAATTACAATTTATTGTAATTCTGACTATAGGATTGTCTCTCCACTGGCTGCCAGGGCGGCCATTACCAGGGGATATTTGGTTGGGACCGTGGTCAACCGAGGATGGGTAGCCATCTGAAGAGTCTCGAGTTCGGTCAGAGAATCCCGCTTCTGAATGGCCATCCCGATAATGTTTATGATCTCCCCGCATGATATTCCTCCGGCAACCTGTCCGCCCAGAATAATTCCCGAACCCCGGGAGAAGATCAGTTTAACCCGAACCGGGCTGGCAAACGGCATCGTGGCGGGATGCTTATCCACCACCTCCGCGGTCCCGACCACAATCTCAAACCCCTCTTTCTCCGCGCTAATCCCGGTCAGACCGGCCGAACCCAGAACCAAACCATTAACATATGTTGAGTAGATGGCTATCGTCCCTTTATTCTCGCGGATGAGTTTCAATTTAAAGAGATTGGCACCCGCCACCCGGGCCTCGGCAGTCGCGGTCGAGGCCAGCATGACGGAGATCCCCTTGCGGGTATAAAAATCCCGCTTGGTCGCGCAGTCCCCGATAGCAAATATATCTGGATCGATCGTCCGCAGGTACTCATCCACCCAGATACCTTTCTGCCCCTTCAGAACCAGATCGGCCGCAGCCGCCATATCGACATTCGGGCGTGCTCCAATCCCGATAATCACTCCATCAACTTCCAGTTCCTCACCATTGGAGAAGCGTACCCTCTCCACCCGGCCGTTCCCGAGAAACTCAGTCACCTCGACGCCCGTCATTACGGTCACCCCTTCTTCCTGAAGCTTCTCTCTAGCCAGGACGGAGAACTCCGGGTCAAATGAATTGGCCAACAACCGCGGCAGAAGCTCCACCAGATAAACCTGATGGTCTTCCAGATGAGAAAGCTCGTCAGCAAATTCAATTCCGATAAATCCTCCTCCCACCACCAGCACCCGCTTTAAGGACTTCATCTCCTCCACCATCTTCAGAAGGTAGGGCAACTCTTTTTTAACCAGAAATATCCCTTCCTGATCTATGCCGGGTATGGAAGGGACGATCGGAGATGAACCAACCGCCAACACCAGTTTCTCATAATTATATCGGTCTCCAGCTTCGGTCAGAACCACTTTTTCGGCCCGGTCAATTTTGATCGCCCGATCGATTATCACTGAAATATTTTTCTTGGCAAGCGGCCCGCTGCCGGAGGCATTATCCCGGGGATCTTTAAGCGCGGATAACATATAAGGGATCCCGCAGGGAACAACTCCCTCCTCCACATCTTTCATCAACGTAATAGACTTCTCCGTATAATACTTACGGGCTGTCAAAGCGCATACCATCCCCGCCGGACCGCCGCCAATCACCAATATATCTGTCTTCATAAGTTATCGCCTTTGGCGCTAACTTACTGTAAATACAGTATAATTAACGCCGTTTGTTGTTTTTATTACTCTATCGAGCTACAATGCTTATTACAATTCTATGCCATTAATAGCTTGTTTTTTTGCTCATCCTGAAGTTTAAGCTGGGAAGAAAAAAATATCCAGGAACTACTCTCTACCAATCCTCATAAATATATTTCTTATACTGCTTGATTGCCATCTCCTTCTCATCGATGATGCATTTAATCAGATCTCCGATTGAGACAATACCAACCAGTTCTTCTTCTTTCATAACCGTCAGATGGCGGTACTTCTTCGCGGTCATTATCGCCATGCAGGTCTCGATCGTATCTTCCGGGGAAACACGGATAACCCGTCGGTTCATGATCTCGCTCACGGGACGGTCCTTTTCGGATAGTTCCTCTATAAGAATCTTCTGTACAATATCCCGCTCCGATACCATACCCATCACTTTTTTCCCTTCCAAAACAACTATGACCCCGACCCCTTTATCAACCATCATCTTCCCGGCTTCAAAGATAGAGGTCTCAGGAGAGACCGAGAATACAACCGGATTCTTCCTTTCCAGTAATGTTGCCACCGTAGTTGCCATATCAATACACTCCCATGGTTTATCGCCGATTTATCGGGGATAAAATTTATCTTCAAAAAAATGTCACCATGAAGTCAATTAATACCACTAAAACAGAAAACTTTTGAGTAAGCTATTACCCATTCCCCAAATCAATGCCCTTTAACGCAGAACCTATTCAATTTTAATACCCGGGCCGGGCCGGCAATGGTAACCCCGTAAAATACAACTGGCCGCTCCCGATTCAGAAACTGTTCGATCGTTCCATTGACCACGGTAGTACCGGTCACCAGGACAAGCTCCGACCAGGCAATGATCTCCTTAATATCCCCCGGAGATTCGATCCGGACCCCCTTACGGACCTCTCCGATATTCTCCGGATCTAGATCTACCGCCCGGACCTGATACTCCCGGGCCAGAGCCTCCAGCAGCCGAGGTTGGAGCCCGACCAGGGCGACCCTCTCCAATATCCCGAAGGTTTCCCGTAGATATCCGTTCAGTTCCCGCGCACATTCTACCGGCTCCTCATCGCGGCAGTGAATGGTTCCCTCCGCCAGCCCCAGATACCGCATAACCGCATTGAGCGAGGCGATGAAGACCGCCCGCTTAAAGTTATTAACTAACTCGATATTTGCGATCTCTTCAATCCCGGCTTCGTAATCTCCGAAGAGGTCGGTATAAGCATGCCCTTTTGCTCCCCGGAAGATTGCTTCCATCAGACGCTCCCGCCCCTTTAAGAGCGGATAATCATCATCTTCGGGAGTGCCGATCGCTTCCTCCGCGGTAAGCGGACGGGTCATAACACGAATCTCTTCTCCCTCTAGTCCATGAGTCTGGATTAAATCGAAGAAATACTTTTTCAATGTATCATATACCATAATAAATTAGCTCCTGCGGCGCTAATTTAGTTTCGAACCAAGACCGACATAATAATATCAGATCAACACTAAACCTAAATTGAGTGATTCATGGTTACTGAAGCTAACGCCATTTAAAAAAAGTTAAAATTTTCAGACAATGCGATATTCATCCTCCCACTTCATCCGGAAGATGCCAGTAAAACGGTATCCCCCACCTGGCCGCTCACATGGCGCGCGACCACGGCACATTTTATTTTAAAGAGAAAGAATATATTCTTTTCCTCCCCCCAGAGAGTTTCAAAGTTGCCCTGGCCCTTGCTGATGACCAGATCGGTATCATGATATAATTGCAAAAATTCGTCCGAGCAATCTCCGATTAGAGTTCCCGGAGCATTTGATCCGTTGGAGATCACCTGGCAGATCCGATCCAATCCGATCTGCCGAGCATCTTCCATTATGACATCATTCAGGACCGGGCCGCCCCGGACTACCGCGATTACTTCACCTTGGTACTGGCGCTTAATTTCCTCGATCAAAAGACGGTCGAATACAATTTCACCCGCGTTATCACAGAGATAGAGAACTGTCTCGGCCCGACGGAGGGCATTCTGAAATTCTCTAAACATAAAGACCCCGAACTCCACCTCGAGAACGGTTTCGATCTCCTTCATTATATCAAACTCCCCGGGAGTTCCATAATCAATCACATTGCCCGCAATCGCCAGGCGAACCGCGGTCCGAAAAGGATCGGAAGAATCTTCTATCCGGCCTTGCAAGCCCGAATAAAGATCAAGAACCTGGCGGTTGGATTTCTCCCGAATTTCCTTAAAAGGGTCCCGTCCGGCCCGGGCGGCAATATCCGCGTAAAGTCGGAGGGCAATCTCCGGGGGAGAACTCTGGAGTGAGAACTCGGATAATCTCCTCCCGAATTCAATCAGAATCTGCTGTTGCTCATCCTCCGGTAGGTTTGCCAGGCGAGCAGTCTTCAGCGCCTGTTGAAAAAAACAAGGGATACAGTCAAGGTAAGTCCTCATATAAAACTAGCCCCTCCGGGGTGATTTTTATGTTTTGAACAATAATTAATATAATTAGATTGCCGCAATATCGAGAATAGTCCAATCATCCTGATCGAAAATATTTTGTTAAATATCAAATACATCTCCACCCTCCATTTTATGAAAACGGCTCCCAAAGGCATGCGATAAGGCTGTTTCGGACCGCACGCCCGTGCAGTGCCCGGCAATGATCCTTTCCGGCGCGAATGGTTCAAGTGAGCGAATAATCTTTTCAAGCTTCGTTTGATCAGCCGCGCGCAAGTGGAGGCCGCCAATGATCGCTTTTATTCTCTTTCGGGGCTGGAGTTCTCGAACTTTCCGCAAAGAGTTGATCAATCCGGAGTGGCAGCATCCGGTTATCATGATCACCCCATCATCATCATCAAGCAGAATAAACTGATCATCAATAAAGGGATCGGGGATAGACCGATATCCTTCTTTGACAACCAGGAGTGGATCACCCTGTTCAAATGAGGTTAACCGGGGAATCTCACCGCTGAGATAGATCCCGGGAGATATCTCCCGACCGGTCTCGGCCAGACTGAACCGTCCACCCAACTCTTCCAGGAGATGGCGGGGAAACGGGATTCCGATAGGACTGAGCTGTCCGGATTTTTCCAACCTGAACCGCTCCAGAAAGATCCCCGGATGAGCATATACATCCATCTCCCCGGTCTCATCTAATACCGACTTCAATCCGCCGGTATGATCATAATGACCATGACTAAGAATAATGCCATTAATATTGTTCAGGTCTATCCCCAGACCACGAGCGTTATCTACAACCAGACCACTCTGCCCGGTATCGAAGAGCCATCTTTCTCCGCCAAACTCCAACAAGAGAGCGATACCATGCTCAGCGCGTATTTCCGGACGAGACGACCGGTCTTCAACTAATACGGTGATTTTATTTTTAGTCATGTTTGGGGGGAGAAATAAAATTTCCAATCAAATATATAGCCCTTACTCGAAAGGATATTTTCAACTTTTTGTGCTAAAAAAATTAAATATTCACCACGAAGGTCACGAAGAACACGAAGGAAAACAAAGAAAACTATAAAATTTTTCCAAGTTTTTTCAAATTCCTTCGTGAACTTTGTGTTCTTCGTGGTTAAAAAGTCTTTTCGAGTAAGGTATATCCACAGTCTCCGTGTTAAAAGCAGTGGCCCGGTTCACCCCTTTGATCTGCCGAAATGATGCTCCCTGACAGATATACTTCAGGGCCAACTCCGGGTCTTCCACCCGCGCCCCGCTGATCACGTCAACGCCATATTTAAAAAGTATCGGAGAAAATGGGGTCGATGGCCCCAGCATTATGGTATAGGCCTGTGGACAATACGAGAGAAGCTCTTCGGTGGTGTGATTGATGAAGGAACTTCCGGTGATGGCGGCCACATCGGCCCGGGCCAGAAGATCCCGGGCTTCCGCTACTCCCTCCTGCCCTTCCCAGGGTTCTCGGCTGACAACCCAGAGGTTCCTGACCTCCGAACGAAGTTTATGGAGAAAGGGGAAGTCCCCAACTATAACCACATTCTTTCCCCGGCCCCGGTCAAGGACAATCCGGGCAGCATTAATCTCCTGGAAAGTGAAGCCTGATACATCAATCAAGGAATTGAGGGCGGCCATCCCCAGGGATGCTTCCAGCAATCTATCGGAGAGGGCATAGCGGGCCAACTCCCTGGCCTCCATTCCGATTAACTCCCCGGATCGCCGGACCCAGGCCGGTGATGAACCGGAACAGGGATCACGGAAGGACGATGAGAGTCCCCAATCCAGACTCTTAACCGCGATATCAAAGGCACAGATATAGACTTCTTCGATCCGGGGCCCAGCCGGCAGAGTTTCGATAATTTCCTCTAATAACCCCATATTGTTATTCCTCTATATCACTATCTTAGTTCTTGGAAATTTATTTTGGCCTAATAATCTTCATTAGTCCTTCATTTCAGGCAGGAATAACAACAAATTCCAAATCACAAGCACCAAATAACAAATAAGTTAAGACCTTACTCCTATGCCCTGCTCATGGTAGCCCCGCATTTCGGGCATTTGTGATCAGTACAGGGAACGCCTAACTGATGGGGAGCAGTCGCGCCGCACGCGGGGCAGACACATCCTCCCCCGGGACCGGCACCGGGCCGCGTACCTCCCATTCTACCGCCTCCGCCGCTGCCCATTCCCGATCCACCCATCCCTCTACCCGTTCCCGCTCCTCCTCCCCCTCTTGGTCCTGTTCCATCTCCAAATGGCATTATACACCTCCTTTTTAATTTTTGCTCCGCAAAAATTAGATTGTTTTGTTCTTGATAGCTAAGTACTTAGCTTCGCAACTTTTTTGAACATGATTAATCTATGTATTCCCCCCAACCTCGGCCCCTTTTATTAGCACCCGCTACAAGAGCCTTTTGCTGTTCAGCAGCAGATAGTTGGCAACCGCGTTGTGCATACTACCCGCCGCCAGGATCGAACAGTGGATATGATCCTCCGGCAGGCCCCCCAGATAATCTATCAGTCCCGCCGGAGATATAGCGAGAACTTCCATCAGGGTCTTTCCCCGGGCCAGATCGGTAACCGCGCTTCCAACCGCGATCGTGGCTTCACAGCCATCGGTCTCAAATCCGACATCCTTCACCCGGTCATTGTCTATCCTCAGATATATCTTCATCGTATCCCCGCAGATTCCGCGAATGATTCCAAATCCATTTGGTTCCGGGATCACCCCCATGTTAAGCGGGTTCTGAAATAATTCGACCACCCGGGGAGAATAAACCTTACGGTATTGATCAAAAAGAGCTTTCTTCAATTCCTGCTCAATGCGATCGAGTTTTTTTTCGTCATTCATCTGATAAAGTCCTGTCTTGAAAATTTTTCATTAATGCTCATTATCTTCATGATCGCATTCATCCTTCTCCACACCATAACCTCTCCCCGCCCCCGGACGGCAGAGCGACTCCCCTCCCTCTAACTCTCCCGCCGCCAATTTATCTATCACCTCTTCTATCGATCCGGTTACTCCGGCGATCGCCTCTATCCCGAACTCACGAAACAGTTCCTGCGCCCGCATCCCCATCCCTCCGGCGACAATCGCCTCCACCCCCATATCATGAAAATACCGGGGGAGATAACCCGGAGAATGTCCCGGGTTGGGAATAGTGTTTTTATCCTTAACCTCACAGTCCACAATATCCACCAGGGTAAATTCCGGACATCGTCCGAAATGAGCCGAAACCTGGCCACTATCGGTCGAGATAACAATCTTCATAATAAATTTCCTCACTTTGTTCGTAAATTCAAGGAATAGGGAATGGTTCACCTATTTCCCATATAATATTGTTCATTTCATAGTATTATTAAAACCTATACTTATTTACTCCCGTCTTTGATAACGATAATAATCTCGTCTAAAGCCCGGGCGGTATCCGAATCAGGATATTCATCTATGAACGGCTTGCCGGTATCACCGGTGATGACAAACCTGGGATCAAGAGGAATCCTGCCCAGAAAAGGCACACCCAGTTCCCGGGCGGCGTTTTCTCCTCCCCCTTCTCCGAAAATTTTAATCTTTTTTCCACAATAAGGACAGGGGAAATCGCTCATATTCTCGATAATTCCCAGGGCCGGAATCTTTATCTGCCGGGTGAAATCTACGCATTTGCGTCCATCAAGCAACGCGACTTCCTGCGGGGTGGTCACAATAATCGCACCCTGAAGATCGGGGATCAACTGCGCCACACTCAATGGTTCATCCCCGGTGCCGGGAGGGAGGTCAACCACCAGATAATCAAGATCGCCCCACTCAAAATCACTGAGAAACTGCTTGATCACATGCATCTTCAAGGGGCCCCGCCAGATAACAGCCTGGCCGGGATTATCGATCAGGAAGGCCATGCTGACCAGCTGAAGGCGGGGCCGAACCTGGATCGGCTTAACTCTTCCCGCCTGATTCCCTTCAAACTGCTGCCCCTCGCTTCCCAGCATTAAAGCCACATTAGGACCATGGATATCCGCGTCCAGCATACCGACGGAGAACCCATCCCGGGCTAACCCCGCGGCCAGATTAACGGCGATGGTGGTCTTCCCCACCCCTCCCTTCCCGCTGACAACCATAATGGTATTCTTGATCCGGGAGAGATTGGTTTTTAATCGGAGACGCTGTTCATACTGCTCCTGGCTCTCCCCCTGCTTACGGTGTAACTCAAAATCCGTCTCATCTTTCTTATTCATAAAGTGCCTCTTTTACCTTATCGTAAATATTTTCCAGCCGCTGACGCAGTTCAGCTTCCGCTATCTCCACCGCAGGTCGGCCCGTGATCGCCGCTTCCGAGAATACTCTGTTAAACGGGATTTTTCCCGCCACCGGAATGGCATTATCAAGACAGAAGCGCTCGACTTCCCCGGTCAGGGATCGGTCCAGATCATACCGGTTAATAACCGCCATCGCCCTGATCCCGAAGAATCGCAAAAGCTGATAGACTCTCTCCAAATCGCGGAGAGCCCCCAGTCCCGGTTCCGTCACCAGAAGCGCCATATCGCAGCCGGTCAGGCTGGCAATTACCTGGCAGCCCAGGCCGGGAGAACCGTCCAGAAGCAGGAGTGAATCCGGGATTGTCACCGCGAGCTCTTCACCCTTCATCCGGAGCGCGGTAATCAAGCCGCCGAAACCGGGTTGTCCGGGGCGCAGCCGCCCGTGAAATAATTTTCCATACGGGGTCTCTCTCTCAAAGATAGTG
>Ga0208771_1000139_pt1 | contig 45641 bp, 37 predicted proteins | sample AntAceMetag02UKX_FD_184775 | JGI IMG/M metagenome (GOLD analysis project Ga0208771, IMG submission 184775) | Saline lake microbial communities from Ace Lake, Antarctica - Antarctic Ace Lake Metagenome 02UKX (SPAdes) (version 2) | ecosystem: Environmental > Aquatic > Non-marine Saline and... | reverse complement strand
CTGAGCCTGTCACGCTCCTTCTGACTCATCTTCAATATCCCCTTTTTCACTGACACCTCCTTATAGGCGCCAGTATAGGGGACATTTCTATTTAGTCTCAGGGGGACATTATCATTTAGTTATGACAGCAGGGATTTTGCGTTTCCCATGCCTGAGGACAACTGGTACTATATTCAGGTTTCACAAAACCACTCAACGGGAGCGCAAGGACCGAAAGACGGTGTTTTTGACAGCGGAAAACAAGAACAAACACGGGGCATTCCCCCTGTCTTTTATCGCTCTTCTGGCATCCGCCGTTTTCGCTGGGGCCCTTTTGTGGCTGGGCGACTGCGCGATAATGATCAGGCTGCGCCAGATCCCGCCCGGCCCGGCATACCTGCCCGCCTCCCTCTCAATACTCCTCCTCGCAGGGGTGCTGCTGGCCATGGTCGAATGGCTGATCTTGGCCGTCTCCTTCTCCCTGGCGTCAGCCCTGACTTCCCGCCGCGGAAATCTATTCAGGCCGGCAGCGGGCCTCTTCATCGGTCTTTTTCTCCTGCCCGTCACCGTTCCCGTCTGCATCAGGCTCTTCAGCGGAGCCGGGATATCGAAATGGAAGTGGGCGTCCGCCGGCCCCTGGCTTATGGCGGCGCTGGCCACGGTCCTGTTCGTAATGTTAGCATGGCTCTTCCTGGCGGCATTCGAGAGATGGCGCACCCTCCCGGGCGCCAGGGCATTCCTCGAGCACGCGTCTGCCTCTCTCGCCCTGGCCGGGGCAGTCGCCGCCGTCTTCCTATTCGACGTCTATTTCTACCCCCACCTGTACCAATACCTTCACCTCGCCGCGGCGCTCATCGGATTCGCGGCCTGCCAGCTTCTCTTCGGCAGCGCCGTCCATCCGCTGACAAGGAAAATTTGCGGGACGGACGGACGCGGGGGCGCAGCCGCGGTCATCTCCGTCCTCGTCCTGGTTCTCGCCTCCCAGATCGTCGTATTCCCTCTCTTCCTGAACTCCAACCGCCAGAGGATCTTCGCCTGGCGCCATCCGTACTACCACCGCAGGACGGTACAGATAATCCGGGGATTATGGGACCTGGACGGGGACGGGTACTCGCCCGTCCTGGGCGGCGGCGACACCTGCGACCTGGACCCTTCCATCGTGCCTGCCCAGGCGGCCTTCATCACCGCCGGTGGCGCGGGAGCGCCTCCAGCTCCCCCCCCTCGTGACAGGCGGATGCGGGAGAAGATCGGTAAGCTGGTCCGTGAAACCGAGCGCTACAACATCATAATCATCTCCATAGACGCCCTCCGCGCCGACAGGATCACCGACGAAGAGACAGCCGGAAAGCTGGCCCCCTGGATGAAGACGCTGGAAGAAAGGGCCATCCTCTTCACCGGTTGCTATGCCTCGTCCTCGTACACCCTCGTCTCCATGGCCGGTATGTTCTACTCCCAGATATGCCCGTGGCAGGAACCGCAGGCAAGGCGCTCGCTGACCGAGCGGCTCCGGGACGCGGGCTACTCAACCGTAAGGGTGATCCAGTACGGGATGAGCGGCGGCGAGAGGTTGTGCTACCTGGCCAGCGGCTTCGAAGGGGAATCCCTGGTGGGCAAGGATAGGTGGGAGGAAGGGTGGTCCGGCGACCTGATAGACGGTGAGCTTCGTGAGGCCGCCGCCGGGGAGATCGCCAGGCTCAAGGACAGCAAGTTTTTCATGTGGATCCACCTGCTCGACGTCCACGAGTGGCCGTACCTGCCGGGGTCTTTATTCCCCGGCCCCATGAGCGTGAACGAAAAATACGACTACATCGTGGGAAAGACCGGCGAGGAAGTGAAACGGCTTCTGGCCGCACTGGAGGAGAACGGCATCTACGACCGGACGATAGTGGTGGTGACCGCCGACCACGGCCAGGGACTCGGCGAACACAACATCATGACCCACACGCAATACGTTTACCATCCCCTGATCCACGTTCCCCTGGTAATCGCCGTCCCCGGAATAACGCCGGGGCGCGTGGAAGAGAACGTCAGCCTCCTGGACGTGGCGCCCACGCTTCTCGAGCTGGCGGGACTGGAAACCGGCCCTCACTCCCGGGGCATCAGCCTGGTTCCGGCCCTGGTCGGAGGCCCCCTCCCCGGAAATCGCCCCATAATATCCATCAACTCCAAGCAGCGCTCGGTCATACAGGGGAAGTGGAAGCTGATCTCAACCCCCGAGGCGCTGGCGGTGGAGCTCTTCAACATCGATGAAGATCCCGGTGAGAAGCGGGACTTCTCCGGGGAGAGGTCCCTGGACGGGCTGAAGAGAAGCCTGTGGGAAGAGCTGGCGCCCTACCGGCACATCAAGGTAAGGGGGCCCGCCCGTTAGGAGATTAGACCCTGCACCGAAATGAGGTGTACGCTTCGAAAGGATATGGTGGCCACCCCGGACGATGAGCGGCGGGGAATACACGGAGACCCACTGAATGGCCGCAACCCTGCTTATTGCGCAGCAACCTCACGCTCCGAGAGCCTGTATATCGAATAGCTGTTCACGCTCCTTACGTGCTCGAATAGAAAAGCCTCTCTTAGCTTGTTGAAATCCTCCGCATAAGAGAACTCGCGGAGGTCATCAATATACACCGGTACCTTCCGGTCGAGATATTCCCTGATAAGCGGTATATTTTCCGAGGCGACAGGGAAGAGAAGCTTCTTGCCCTGCCTGGCGAGGTTAACACGCGCGGAGACGGGATACCATATAGCATCCTTCCCGTCCGCCAAGAAATGTCCCATGTAGGCGCCATCGATGCCGGAAATGATCACGGCATTGCCGTCGATAATTCCCTGGTAGGCGTGCACCATCTCGTACCGGCAGGGAAACGGGTGTCCGGAGACGAACTTTTTCCGGACAAGTGCGAACATCCCGGACAGGGAGAAAACCAGGAGAATGCATAATGCCATCCGCTTTGCAGTGCCCGCCCTACCGCCCGCCGCCAGGAAACATGAACAGAATGCATCCGCGCACACGATACAGACGCACGGAAAGACGGGCAATAAAAACCGACACATTGTATAACTTCCCGAGCCCGATTAAATCCAGCAGCCTTCCCGTCAGCCTGCTTATCCTCGGATCCATACCTGTTTTCGATAGACCGTCAAGAAAGGCGACCCCGTATCTCGTCGGCGACAGCGAAAAAACAGGGAGGGTATCCTCTCCAAAAGGCCTGGACCATATCCAGGTTTGATAACCCGTTGTGGACCAGGAACCGTAGGCGGAACTCTGGTACAGCAACAAGGGCAGGAAAGTGGCTGAAACGAGCAGGATGTAAATTGAAACAGGGATTATTATTCCTGTTTTTTTCTTAACCAATACGTAAATAAGCAATATTAGAATAATCGGAATAAGTACAATCGAGGAAAGATGAAGCAGGAGCATGAAACCTGAAAGAAACCCCAGCAGCGCCGAGAGGAACAACAACACCCCCCTGCGTTTTGACCTCCAGGCAAGGAGCAACAGCAACAGCGCGGCAAGGAAGAACGCGAGGCGCGGTGTCGTTGCCATTATCTTGCCCGACTGATAGATAAAAATGGGATTAGCGGCCAGGAGAACTGTCGCAAGAAGGGCCCTCTTCCGCCCCACCGACAGGAAGGCTATCGAGAAGGTGAGAAGCAAGGCAAGCAGAGACGACGCCTGCACCGCCCGGATGCCGTTGCCCACCATCGTCCCGAAAATACGGTAGAAGGGCATAAGAATAATGTGGAACCCGAAAGGACTGACGGGGGGATACTCCACACCGTTCATCACCATGACCAGGCGGCCCTTTGCCAGGAGATTGATTGCGGGTATGGCATACTGGACCTCATCGTGAAGCGTCCTGAGGTTGGCTGCGTAATAAGGGGGGACATTCACAAGCCACAGGTAAAGCACCGCAAGTATAACCAGGGCAACTCCCGCAAGGGCCGCGCCACGGCGCCCGGCCGGGCTGTACGACAATGCCGGGGGGGCAAGAAATGCGATAACCGGAAGGAGGAGTCCCGCACATATAATCTTGAAGGAAAAGTCGGCCGCCTGCTCGAGGGTATAGGTATCCAGGACTCCGTCTCTGCTGATACGCGATGCCGCATTTAATAAACCCTTTTCAGGCTGATTTCCTTTTACAACTTCGCTTCCCGCTCTATACCGGCATCGTTATGGTTTCTCGTTTGATCCGGGACGCAGAGAAGATAAGCGGATCCCCTGTCTTCTAAATGCTCATGACACTTCATTTCATTGGTGCGGGCTTCCAGGATCCTCCATCCGGCATCGCCAACCATATTTAGTAAATAAGAATAGCTGAAACGGAACCCCCCCAACCCGCGGGACGAACGTGATTCGAAATAATCCTCCGAGGTGTTTGAAAGGGAATAGATTGTTTGAATCACACAGGCAGTCCTGATTTTTCCTCTTAGAAGCTTCAACAGCTCTCCGGGGTTTGATATATGGTAGAGACCGCCCGCGCAGATCGCAAAATCGTAAGTGTCCTGAATATCAAAAACGTCGCACTGCTCGAATGTTATCTTTCCCTGATTCCCCAATATCCTGGTAATTAATCGCGCCTTGGAAAGATCGTACGCATCTCTGTCGGTACCGTGAACCATCGCTGCCCCCCGTCTGACAGCGTAGTTAGAGTAGAAACCGTCGGCGCAAAACAACTCGATCCCACTCGCCGGATTTTCTTTTTTCCGGCAAAGCGAAATGGCGCGGTCAATGAGATCGAAAAGCGGCTGCTGCTTACACTCCTGAGCCGGCCTGTACATCCCCCTGCGCTGCCGTGTGTGAAAGCCGAGGACTGTAAAATCATGGTACCAGGGAGATATTAATAAGGTGAACTCCGGTTTCGGAAGCTGAGCTTTTAAACGCCTCGTTTCCTCGTCAAGAAGAAACGAAGGATAGAAGCGATAAATTTCCCGCTGCACCTTGGTTTTCAGCAACTTAACAGCCCTTGATATCTTATAGATTTGCCAGCCGATTTTTGTCATATATTTCTCTCACGTTACGGCTCTTGATGCTGTTAGAAAGAGATGAATTAGCTCGCTTCGCTCGCAAATTTATTAACGCTCCGATTTCGCCGGAGTTCTTTTGAAATTTCGAGGCAGTAAATTATAACACCGGACTTTTTAACGACAAGGACAATACGAAAGGGAACGTTTCGGATGGAACGGTATCACCCAATGGAGTATACTACTTTGGTCAACCGTAAAAGAAGGCCGGAACTGACAATGCTTAAGCGAAAACAACGATTTCAATCACTTGCCGTCATACTATTCTGCAGCATCACTCTCTCGGGTTTCACGGGCTGCGGACGGGAAGCGACATTTTCTGACGAAGCTATCCGGATCGGGATCGTGGCCGACATCCACTGCGAGCCGGACCAATGGGACAAGAAGGGCACATGCGCGATCCCTTACATGAAAAATTTTATAGATGAAATGAACAAGAGGTTCCTCCCCCATGCCGTCATTGAACTGGGCGACAAGCTCAACAACGTGGACGGTGAAACGGACGCTCGAAACATGGAGGCCGTCAAGGCTGTCTTCGATACCATCGAGGCCCCCCTTTATTATACGTTCGGGAACCATGAGGTTTACACTCTGAGAAAGAGGGATGTCAGCTCAATCCTGGGTACGGAAGAGACGTTTACCTCTTTCGATATCGGCGGGCTTCACTTCGTTATTCTCGATAGCCAGTATAACCCAGCAAACGGTTCGGACAGATATACCCAGAAAGGAACGCCGAAATGGATGGGCAGTGGCTACATCACCGTTCCCTCCCTCGTGGATGGCTCCGATGGTGGCTACGCGAAGGCGATCATCGATCCGGAAAGCAATATCATGGATATTGATGTAGTGGGCAGGATGCCCGCCCACTACAGGCTGGACATTTAAGGCGGAAACCCGGTCATGGCAAAGGGAAAGAACATAATCATAACGGGAGGAGCCGGATTTATCGGGTCCCGCATCTGCGAGAGGCTTGTCGGGAACAACACAGTCACCATATACGACAACTTCAAGAGGGACGCACTGAGGTTCACGGCACTCCGGAAAAACAAGAACCTGCGGATAATCGAAGGCGACGTTCTCGACGGGGCAAAGCTTGAAGACGCCATGTGCGGCGCCGATATCGTAATACACTGCGCCGCCGTCGCGGGAATTTACAGTGTGGGAGTCAATGCGGGACAGACAATCAAGGTCAACTTTCTCGGCCTCTACAACGCACTCGAGTCGGCCGTCCGCAAGAACGTTAAACTCTTCATGGACTTCTCCACCAGCGAGGTGTACGGGCCCTTCGTCTTCAGGGGGAAGGAATCCGATTCCACGACCCTGGGCCCTGTTGGCGAGAAGCGCTGGATCTACGCGGTGAGCAAGCTTGCCGGTGAGCACCTCGCGCACACATACTCGGAGGAGCACGGCCTGGGGGTCGTAACCATCCGCCCCTTCAACATATACGGGCCCGGCCAGGTCGGCGACGGGGCCGTTAAAGAGATGGTGACGAAGGCGCTGCGGGGCGCACCAATTACCGTATATAACGACGGGACGCAGATACGGGCATGGTGCTATATAGACGACTTTATCGACGCCGTCATCGCAGCGCTCGAGGAAAAACGTGCAGTCGGCGAGGTCATCAATATCGGCAATCCGCGGGAGGCGGTTACCGTCCTTCAGCTCGCCGAAGAAATCAGGAGAAGAACCGGTCTTCAACCGGATATACTGTTCAGAGAGCATCCCGGCCCCGAGGTGCAGATGAGAATACCGGATATCGGGAAGGCCGGGAAATTGCTCGGTTTCTCGCCGCGCGTAAGCCTCGGCGAGGGCCTTGACAGGAGCATAGCCTGGTACAATAAACACCTGGAGCAGATATAATGAAGCTCATCGTAACGGGCGCATCCGGATTCATCGGCACGAACCTCGTCCTCGGGGCGCCGCGCGACTGGGATGTGGTCGCCCTCTACCACGAGTCATCCGGTTTTCCCGATTTCGTTAAAGCCAGGGGTCTGGATCACGTGAAGGCAATCGGCGTCGACCTCACCCGGCCGGAAACGTTCGAGGGGGCGTTCGAGGGATTTCCCCGCGAGTTTGACGCCTGCGTCTACCTGGCAGCGAACGGCGACCCGGCACTTTCCGCGCGAGACCCCCTGCTCGACATCTCAAAGACCACGTGCACGCTGGTCAATTTCCTGGAGCGCTTCCGCATCGGGCGCTTCATATACATGTCTTCCGGTGCGGTGTACGACGGGCTGAAAGGCCCCGTCTCCCCGCGCTCGAATATCTCTCCCACCCTCCCCTACTCGATATCCAACCAGGCGGCAGAACAGTACATCAAGTTCTACGCACTGAAGAAAAAAACCGTCACGGAATACGTCATCCTGAGATTCTTCGGCGCGTACGGGCCTTTCGAGCCCGGGCGGAAGATATACACGAAGCTGACAAGAGCTTTCGGCATGGAGGGCAGGAACACCTTCACGATACGCGGAAATGGCAAGAACCTGATTGACGCGATGTACGTCGGAGACGCAGTTGAAGCTCTTATCTCTGTCATCAGGAGCACCGAAAAGAACGTGACCATGGACTTCTGTTCCGGCACACCACTCACAATCAACGAGCTCGTGATGGAGGCGGCAAGGGCATTCGACGTTGAAAACTCACGGGTGATTCACGAAGGAAGCGTCCCGGAGTACATCCAGTTCCTCCCCTCGCCGCTGGAGATGCTGGAGACCTTCGGCTTCAGCCCGAAGACGCCGCTTGTGGAAGGGTTGTTGAAGCTACACAGCTTTTTGACCGCGGGCCACACTCCCGGGGAGAAAGAGTGAAGACAGGTTCAGGCCGTGACGGGAGGGTGATCGTCCTCGGCGCAGGGCCGGCCGGCCTGAGCGCCGCGATGAGGCTGGCGGCGGAAGGACGGCCCGTTACCGTCCTGGAGAAGAAAGGCTCCGTCGGAGGGCTCTCAGGAAGCTTCCCGTGGAAGGGACACACGCTCGATTACGGCCCTCATACCTTCCACATGAAGGAGCCGGAAATAACCGGATTCATCAGGTCGCTCTACATGGATGACCCGGCGGAGCTCCTGGAGGGCAAGAGAAACATTTACGTCTATCTCAAGAAAAGGATGTTCCACTATCCACTGAGCGCCTTCGAGGTACTCATGAGGCTTAACCCGTTCTTGACCGCCAGAGCCATCATCGAGTTTATGCTGGTCTCCCTGATATACAAACTCATATACGTCCCGGAGGACAACTTCGAATCATGGGGGATCAGGAGGTTCGGCAGGACACTCTACAACCTGTGCTTCGGCAATTACACGGAGAAGGTCTGGAAGATGCCGGCGAAGGAGATATCCTTCAGGTTCGCGTCGGAAAAGGTGAGGGGAATCGACTTCATGGCGCTCGTCAGGAAGATGCTGCGAATCCGCGGCCAGTCCCTCCTCACCTCGTTCTGGACCGACTGGATCTACCCTGTGGCTGGAAGCTATGACATCTACGAGCGAATGAGAAAGGCCATAGTAGAAAACGGAGGCGAAGTTTTGCTGAACGTTTCGATATCACGGATATATCATGATAACGGAAAAATTACGTCCGTGGAATTCGAGACGGCCGGCGCCGGCCGGAAGGCCCCATGCGAGTGGCTCATCTCCACCATACCTGTCAACAGCCTGTTAACGCTGCTCCACCCCCGGCCCAGCGATTTCGCCCTCTACCACGCTTCAAAGCTAAGCTACCGTTCGCTGATACTGGTTTACGTGGAGATCAACCTGGAGAAGGTCCACGACGCCCAGTGGTTCTACCTCCTCGATGAGCACTTCGTCAGCAACCGCGTGTCGGAGCAGCGGAACATCAGGCCGTCCATGATAGAGGCCGGAAAAAACGTTCTCACGTTCGAGATTACCTGCAGGGAGAACGACGCCCTCTGGGAGATGGAAGACACAAAACTTGTGGAGCTGGTCAAAGAAGACATGGCAAAGATCGCCTTCATGAAAGAGATCGATATCCTCGATTCCACGGTGGTCCGGATCGGGAACGCTTACGAGGTATACGACCTGGACTTCGACAGGCACCTCGACGTGGTTATGGACCATATCCGCGGCATCCAAAACCTCATCTCCACGGGCAGGAAAGGCCTCTTCCTTCAGAACGATATCCACGACAGCGTCCGCATGGGGCTGGACTCCGCCAAACTCATCGCCGGAAAGCACAGTGAGAACGGTGGCGGCAATCCGCGTTAATAAAACAAAGTCGCTCTTCGCGCTGGCCGCCCTTTTCCTGCTGGCCGGTATCCTTTTGAGCGAGCACATCTCCTGCCCCCTGATTATCAGGTATCTGAGCGAGGACAAGAGCCTGGAAGAGGGAACGCTCGCCTTTCTCCGGAATACCCGGATCGGCGCAATCACTTCCGGCATTGTCATCGCGCTCCTCGGTATGTTCAACAAAATGGGGAGGCAACGGACGCTTCCTTATGCCGGCTCCCCTTCCATAAAACGTCTCTTACTGGTGCTTATCCTGTGTCTCGCAACGTACTTGATATATGTCCCGTCCTATAACGCAATGCGGATGCTCAACTCCGACCCCGCAAAATACGCCGTTTCAGCGTATAATATTTATGCGGGAAAAGGCTTCATTATCACCCTCAACCACCTTGACTATCCATCACATATACTCATCGGCTACCCCCTACTAATCCTCCCCTTTTACCTGGCCTTCGGCCACTTTCCGGGAAACGCCATATACGCCACCCTGGCATGTTCCATTATGACGCTGGCGGCGACCTACGCCTTCTCCAGGAAGCTCTTCGGGACCACCGCCGCATTGCTTACAGTACTGCTCCTCTCTTCCAGCTGGCTCTTCATAGAGGCGGGCACGGAGGTGCGGAGCGACATGCTTGCGTGCTTCCTGATGGTCCTGTCATTCCTCATCTTAATATCCATCATAAAAAAAGAGAGCGGCCGGCATTTCGCGTCTCTCCTGCTAGGCATAACCCTCGGCTGCTCTTACACCGTTCGGCCGCCGAACCTGGTGCTCCTCGCTGTAATCCCCTTCGCCATTCTGGTCAGCAGGGGACACGTCGCGGCGGTAAAAAGCATGGCTATAATCGCAGCCGGTATGGCCATCATCCTGGTCCCCTATATGGCCTTCTGTAACGCCGCTTACGGCGCACCGCTCAGGACAGGATACCAGGCATGGGGGCCGGAAAAGTTTGAAGATGCCTGCCTGCTTTCGCCGCGAAACATCGCCCTGAACATATCGCACCGCTGGCTCCTCTCCCAGCCCCGGAACGCAGTCCAGACGATGGAGCGAATCCTGCGTACCACGAACGGTGCCTTTTACAGCTCCGCCATCCTCGGTCTGAACAGGGTCTACAACCCGGCCGTCTTTATTTTTATAGTCCTGGGCATTTCCAGCTCGCTCCGCAAACCGGATACCGGCCGCAATATTAAGAGACTCCTCTCCCTCTGTATCGTCTCCATAATCGCCCTGTCGATACTCTTTTACATGATGCTCCCGTTCAATCTCTATCGATACATGCTGCCCGTCCTGCCACTCCTTCTGGCCTTCGCTGGATACGGCATGTCAAGAAAGGTGGAATTCACCTATAGAAAACGCATCCGCCCGGCTTACCTTTTGTACATCGTCCTCTTCGCCATTGCCGTATCGCCCGCCGGGAACTCCATTTACCGGAGAGTGACCCGCTCCCTTCCGCCACCCTATCAATACGAAATTTGCAGAACGTACCGTGGACTGTCCCCGCCGGACGGGTGTATTATCTCCGGCATAGACTCCGTCCTGTTAGATCACTTTGTATTGCAGGAAAACGAGCGCACGCTCTTCGCCCTCTCCCCGAAAAGCCTTTACGTCGGTCAGAAATTCAGGCTCAAACCGGGAGACGCTCTTACCGCCTCCCCCATAGAGCCCGCCTCCAGACACATGGACAAGATACGCGCGATGATCGATGAAGGAAAAACAGTCCTTATGGACGACTGGGAGAGCCCGTTTCACACGGGCCGCTACCGGGACGACCTGGATATGATGCGGGCGAACTTCGTCCTCGAGGAGGTCAGCGGTAAGGGCCCATTTCATGTGTACCGGCTCTCGAACCCGCCCGCCGATCCCGCCACGAGACCGGGGAAGGCCGCCGAATGAACATCAGGAAGGAACAAAACGAAATCGAGTACGTGCGCTGCGACCTGTGCGGCAGCGACAGCACCGATCTATACCACCGGGCACGGGCACTCTACGGATACATTTACGGAGACAGGTTATTTAACGTTGTCCGCTGCAGGGAATGCGGCCTCATATACGTCAGCCCCCGCCTGGCGCACAGGGAGTGGCTCACCAGGTATCACAGCAGGGCGTACGCCCTGGCGGCAAACCCCCAGGATACGTTCGCCAGTAAGGCCATCGAGCAGAAGTACCTTCTCTCAAGGATACGCCTGGGGCAGATCCGGCAGTTCCTCCCCCGCGGCCGGATACTGGACTTCGGCTGCGGTAACGGGACTTTCGTCTTCACAGCCCTCGCCGAAGGCTGGGATGCCTCCGGCATAGACCTGAACGAGGGCCTGATCAAAGCAGCGAACATGTACTGGAAGGGCCACCCTCTCGGGGAGAGCTGGAAGAACGCCCGGCTGGACCCCTCCAACATGCTGGCCGGGGCGGCGGGGCTCCACAGAAAAACGGACCGCCTCTTCGCGGCCTCCCCCGATGAATTCTCGCGGGAGCATGCCGGAACTTTCGACCTTATCAACAGCTCCCAGGTCATGGAGCATCTGGTCAGCCCCTCCCAAACGGTGGCCAGCCTCGCAACCATGCTGGCGGCTGGCGGCTGGTTGATCGCGGACGTACCGAACATCAGGTGCTGGAGGGAAATCGTGAAGCGGGGGGCCACGCTGAATCCCACCGCCCACCTCTACTACTTCGATCGCAGCACGATTAAACGGCTGATGGCAATGAACGGCCTGGAAGTCGTCTCCATATCAGCCCGGATAACCCTTCTGGGCGCATGGGTGAAGCTTACGGCCATGCCGGGATTGAAACGCTTCATCCCGCGGCTTGCCGGAGCCATGAGATTCCTGCCGGACGCGGGGCTCGGCTCCGACCTCATCGTCGTGGCCAGAAAAAAGTAACCGTGCCAACGGGGATAGCAAAGCCCGCTGCCGGTCAGGCCAACAGTATTTATTAACAGTCATTACATTCGGATGTTTCAAGCTTTCAAGTTTTAACTTAAGATGTTATCTTCCGCTAAAGTAAGGTCAAGAATATGGAATATGTAAATTCCGCCTGTCGAAGAGCAACCGAGGAGCGGTAAGTTGAACGGATCGGTTCCTCCCTTGAAAGAGAAAATACCATTCTGGATTGTCCTCGTCTGCCTGGCAACGCTGGTCTTCGGGATCGCCGATCACGATCTGTGGACGCCGGATGAGCCCCGTGAGGCGGCAATAGCATACGATATGGCCACCGGTGGGTCCCTCCTGGTCCCCCGCCTGGCCGGTGAGCCGTTCGTGGAAAAGCCACCGCTCTACTACTGGGCCTCGGCCCTGATGATGAGAACACTCGGGAAGGCTGTGGGCGAGACGGCCGCCGCAAGGATGCTCTCCTCCATCTGCGCGGCGCTTACCCTTCTTGTCGTGTGGCGTGTGGCAAAGAGGTACCTGGGGGGCGACAGGGCGCTGGCCGTGGTCATGGTTCTCCTCACGATGGCGGGCTTTTCCTTCGCCGCACACCGCATCATCATCGATCCCCTCCTCATGCTCCTGTCCACAACGGCGATCCTTCTGCTTTTCCGAGGCCTCGACGGGAATAAGCCCCTTCCTCTCCTGTGCGGATATCTGGCGGCCGGACTGGCCTTTCTCACCAAGGGGTTTGTCGCGTGGGGCGTGATCGCGATCCCCTGGGCCGTTCTGCTGGTTCTATACTTCAGAGTCATCCGCCGGCGTCCCCTCCTGCATCTTGCCGGGCTTGTATTGCTCTTCGGTCCCGGAATCGCGTGGGCAGCTGCGTTTTACAGCCGTGGCGGCCCGGACCTGTTCCGGGAGTGGTTCATGGACAACCAGGTGGGGAGGTTCCTCGGGAGCAGCGGCCACCTGGGTCACATCCGGGGACCTTTCTACTACCTGCCCCTCATCCTCGCCCTGCTCCTTCCCTGGACGCCGGCGTTCATAGGTTGGGTCGCGCACGCCAGATGGCGGAAGGCCCCGGGGGATGCCCCGGGCGCGAGGAACCTCGTCTGGTTGGCCGTCGCCTGGTCTTTCGGCGGCCTCATTCTTCTATCTATAGCGGGGACAAAGCGCGATCTCTACCTCTTTCCGCTTCTCCCCGGCTTCGCCCTTCTCGCTCCGGCTTCGATACAGGACCCGGCACGGTGGGTCAAGGCGTTGCTTGTATTTATCTGCATTTTACTTTTAATACCCATGGCCTGTTTCTCGTTCGGAACGCTGGTCTGGGAGGATGGCAAGCTGATTCCCCAGTGGTGCTTCAATTTTCCCATCATCATCTGTACCGCTGCCGGCGTTTACGCGATGCTCCGGTACAGGTGTAACCTCCTCGCGCGCGTCGCCGGCGTGGGCGGCCTTTTTTACCTGGCTGCCATCCTGGCGGTCGTGCCGATCATCGATCAGTCCAAGAGCTACGGCCCCGCCACGATTCGCATCGCGCGGGCCATCCCGGCAGGGGAGGATGAGCGTGTGTGCGGCTGGCGCGTCGACGAGACCAGCCGTGCGATTTTTTATTACTACACCGGATTGACCCTTACTGATGTGCGTGATAAAGTACGGTATGACGAAAGCCTGAAAAGGCTCCAGTCCATTCTTGACGGCACGGACCCGCAGTTTAACCTGGTTATAACGATAGTGAAGAAAAAGAGGCACTTCCTGCCTGAGGGCGTCCACGCGGAGCCGGAGCAGGTCCTGGCGCAGGAAAAGATGGGCGTGCGCCGGACGGTCTCTTTGATAAAGGGAAAGAACAAGTCAGAGAAACAGCCATGACATTCGCGCGCACTGAGTTCCTTCCCTTCTCGCGCCCCGCGATCGACCAGGACGACATCGACGGTGTGGTGGAAGTTCTCAAATCGGGCTGGATCACTACCGGCCCCAGGACGGCGGAGTTCGAGGAGGCCTTCAGGAGCTACACGGGGTCCCTGCACGCCTGCTCCCTCAATTCCGGCACAGCCGGCATGCACCTGGTCCTTATGGCCCTGGGCATCGGTGAGGGGGACGAGGTGATCACCCCATCGATGACCTGGGGCTCCACCATCAACATGCTGACCCTCCTCGGAGCGAAGCCGGTCTTTGTCGACATCGACCGGTACACGTTAATGGTGACGCCGGAGTCGGTCGAAAAGGCCGTGACCGAAAAAACAAGGGCGATCATCCCCGTGCATTACGCCGGAGCCCCGGTTGACCTGGAGCCGCTGCGCGGAATAGCATCCCGGCACGACCTGGTTCTTCTCGAAGACGCCGCCCACGCTCTCGGGACAAAGTACGGGGACGAGCAGATCGGTTCCAGGGGCACCGCCGTATTCAGCTTTCACGCCATAAAGAACATCACCACCGGCGAGGGCGGCATGGTGGTAAGCGACGATGAGGGGCTTATCGAAAAGGTAAGAATCCTGAAGTTCCACGGGCTGGCCAAGGATGCCTGGCAGCGCTACAGCAAACGCGGCTCACCCCAGGTCGAGATCATCACTCCCGGCTACAAGTGCAACATGACAGACATTCAGGCCTCCCTGGGGCTGACCCAGCTCGCTAAGATTGAAAAAATGAACGAAAAGAGGGCGGAGCTGGCGGCACTGTACGACAGGCACCTTTCGGGGATAGAGGAGATCCTCCACCCGCGCGCGCCTGATTACCCCCACGTCCACTCCCACCACCTCTACATCGTCTTTCTTGATCTGGACCGGGTAACGGTCAGCCGCGACGGGTTCCTTGCAGAACTAAAGAAACGCAACATCGGCACCGGCATCCATTTCCGGGCCGTGCACACTCAGGAGTATTACCGCACCGTAGGCTACGGCCCCGGCCTTCTGCCGGAGACGGAGTGGGTGTCGGACCGCCTGTTTTCGCTGCCGCTCTTTCCGGGGATGATCGAGAAGGACGTCTGTGATGTCGCCGGTGCGATCCGCGACGCCGTCGCCGCCGTCAAAAAATAGAGTTCATTCCTATTTTAAACCACAAAACGCGGAGTGAAATATGAGAGGCTAACCCAGCAAGTGAATTGTGGTTGCCGGATCGATATATTATTTCAAGATAAACTGATCATTGGATAGAAAAGCGTAAAAAGACAAATAGCAAACCGCTGATTAAACGGATTTGACGGATTACGGTAAAATCGCTTTTATTTTCTAATCAGTTTAATCCGTTTAATCAGCGGTTATGCAGCATTATTTTTTTATCTTCTCCGTGAACTTCGTGGTTTATAGTAAGAATTACACGCACGATTCGGAATAGTCCTAAAAATGAATACGAACACCGATAAAAGCACCATCTCCGTCGTGGTCCCCGTCTTCAACGAGGAGGAGTGCCTGGAGGAGTTTATCGAGAGGACGGCGGGGGTGCTGGGAGGAATGGAAGAGACCTCCGAGCTCATCCTGGTGGACGACGGCAGCAACGACGCCTCGCCCGCCATCATCGGCCGCGCGGCAGAGAAGTACGGCGGGTATATCGTGGGGATTGTGTTCAACAGGAACTACGGCCAGCACAGGGCGATCCTCGCCGGATTCGCCGAGGCGAGGGGCGACATCGTTATCACGCTCGATGCCGACCTGCAGAATCCCCCGGAAGAGATCCCCCGCCTGGCTGCCAAGGCCCGGGAGGGTTACGACGTGGTCGGCACCGTCCGCGTCGACCGCCGGGACACGTGCTTCCGGAAGCTGTTCTCCTGGATAATCAACCGGATGACGGCTCAGGCAACCGGCGTCCGCATGCGGGATTACGGGTGCATGCTCCGCGCTTACAGCCGGCCCGTGGTTAACGCCATCCTGCAGTGCCCCGAGCGCAGCACTTTCATCCCGGTACTGGCCAACACTTTCGCGAACAGGACGGCCGAGATCGAAGTTTCGCACTCCGAGCGTACTTCGGGCGAATCCAAGTACGGCTTCACGAAGCTCGTCAACCTGCAGTTCGACCTGCTCTCCAGTATGACCACCTTTCCCCTCCGCCTACTGAGCTTCATCGGAGCGATTATCTCCATGATGGGTATAGGCTTCGGCACGCTGCTGCTGGTCCTGCGCCTGATATTGGGTCCCGAGTGGGCGGTGGGGGGCGTGTTCACGCTCTTCGCGATCCTCTTCTTCTTCGTGGGGGCGCAGTTTATAGCGATGGGGTTGCTCGGGGAGTACATCGGGCGCATCTACCTGGACGTGCGGGCGCGTCCGCGCTATTTTATCAGGGAGCGCGTTGGCAGATCGTCCCTTCCTGAACGAACTGGAAAAAAAATATGAAAGCTGTTGTTCTTGCCTACCACAATATAGGTTGCACAGGCCTGGATGCCCTCCTGCGTCACGGTTTTGAAGTGCGGGCCGTATTCACCCACCGCGACGACTCCGGCGAAAATACCTGGTTCAGGTCGGTGGCGGAGCTGGCCGCGGCCAGGGGCCTGCCCGTCTACGCGCCGGAGAGCGTCAACCATCCACTTTGGGTCGCCCGCATCAGGGAGATGGCACCTGACATAATCTTCTCGTTCTATTACCGGAAGCTGATATCCAAGGAGATACTCGATATTGCCCCCCTCGGCGGCCTCAACCTCCACGGCTCTCTCCTTCCCCTGTACCGCGGCAGGTGCCCGGTCAACTGGGTGCTGGTCAACGGCGAGAAAGAGACGGGTATTACCCTCCACTACATGACGCCCCGGCCGGATGACGGCGACATCGTCGGGCAGAAAGCCTTTCCCATCGCCGATGAGGACACGGCCCTGACTCTTTTCCAAAAAGCAGAGCGGGCAACTGCCGAACTTCTGGACAAGGTTCTGCCTCTCATTCTTAAGGGGACAGCCCCCCGGACCCCCCAGGATCATTCCCGGGCATCGTATTTCGGAGGGAGGAGGCCGAAGGACGGGAAGATAGATTGGGACCGTCCGGCATCTGCCGTCCGCAATCTCGTCAGGGCCGTCACCAGCCCGTATCCCGGGGCGTTTACCTTCAAGGGCGACCGGAAGCTATTCATCTGGGAGGCGTCAATCGAATCCTGCGCCGACGGCCATGCACCGGGAACGGTGGTTTCGGCAAACCCTTTCACAGTGGCCTGCGGGAAGGGCGCCCTCCGGGTCGTCCGGGCACAGCCGGAAGGGTCGGTCTGTATGACAGGCACCCAGGCGGCGCGGGAGATGGGCATACTGGCCGGCTCAAGGCTCGGTGAGCCGGTCCTTCCGGGTATCGTGCGCCTCAAACCGGTCAGGGTACTGATACTAGGTGTGGGTGGCTTTATCGGGAACGCCCTGGTGGAGCGCCTCCTCGATGAGGAGAAATACGAGGTGTACGGTATGGACCTGGACCCGTGCAATATCGAGCGTTTCATCGGCAAACCGCGCTTCAACTTCGTCGAGGGGGATATCAGCATCAACCGGGAATGGATCGAGTACCACGTGCGTAAGTGCGATGTAGTCATCCCCCTGGTGGCCATCGCGACGCCGATAGAGTATATCCGGAACCCCCTCCGGGTCTTCGAGCTCGACTTCGAGGAGAACCTGCGGATCATCCGCTACTGCGTCAGGGGCGATAAGCGGCTTATTTTCCCCTCGACCTCGGAAGTCTACGGCATGTGCCCGGACGAGGAATTCGACGAGAAGCGCTCGAACCTTGTTACCGGCCCGATACGCATGCAACGCTGGATATACAGCAGCAGCAAGCAGCTTCTCGACCGCGTGATCTGGGCTTACGGCTTCAAGGAGGGGCTTCGATTTACCCTTTTCCGGCCGTTCAACTGGATAGGCCCCCGCCTGGACAGTCTCGGCTCGGCACGAATCGGGAGCTCCCGTGCCATCACACAGCTCATCCTGAACCTGGTCGAGGGAACGCCCATTCAGCTGGTCGACGGGGGAGCGCAAAAACGCTGCTTCACCGATGTCCGCGACGGGATCGAATGTCTCATGAGAATTATCGAAAACAGGGACAGGGCCTGCGACGGGGAGATCTTCAACATCGGCAACCCGGACAACGAGGCCAGCATCCGCGAGCTTGCTGAGATTCTCACCAGGCTGTTTGAAGAGCACCCCCTGCGCAACAACTTCCCCCCCACCGCGGGAATAGTCGAGGTAGAGAGCTCCGACTATTACGGCAAGGGAGGGTACCAGGACATAGTCTTCAGAAAGCCCTCCATCCGCAACGCGGAGAAAAAGCTGAAGTGGAAGCCCTCCATACCCATGGAAGAAGCCATTAAACACACGCTCGACTTCTTCCTCCGCCAGGCGACGGTTGTGGAGGAAGCGGACGCGGTGTGAAGGAGGTTTTGGTGCAATGAGCAAATCCGGACCCCCGTCATACAGCACTTCACAGTTCGAACACTCAGTCGCTCCCTGCTGCCCATGATAAGCATCGGTCTCCGCGTTGACATCGATACGTTAAACGGGACCCGCGCGGGCCTCCCCCGTCTGCTCGATACCATGGGGCGGTTCGGGATACGGGCCTCTTTCTTCTTTTCGGTGGGTCCGGACAACATGGGGCGTCATATATGGCGCCTCTTCAGGAGGGATTTCCTGATCAAGATGCTGAAGTCCCGCGCCCCGAGCCTCTACGGCTGGGGCATACTGCTCCGCGGCACCCTCTGGCCGGGACCGCTTATATGGAAAGTCCTCCAGCCTCACCTCCGGCGGGCAAAGGTGGAAGGGCACGAGATCGGCCTCCACGCCTGGGACCACCATCGGTGGCAGAGCCGCGCAGGGCGCATGTCCGTCGAGGAGGTCGCGGGCGAGCTGGGTCGGGGCATGGCAGCGCTCTCTGAAATCGCGGGAAATCCGCCGGAATCGTTCGCCGCGCCGGGCTGGAAATGCACGGACGCGCTGCTGCGCGCCGAGCAATCTCTCGGTTTACGCTACGCCAGCGACTGCCGGGGGAGCACCATCTTCTATCCCGTCGTGGACGGCAGACGCCTCTGCGTCCCCCAGGTACCCGTGACGCTGCCCACGTACGACGAGGTGCTCGGCCGCAAAGGGATTACGGACAAAAATTACAATGACTATATCCTCTCTATTGTGAAAGAGGACCGGCTCAACGTGCTGACGATCCACGCGGAGGTCGAGGGGATGATGCGCAGGGAGCTTTTCGAAGAGTTTATCAGGAAAGCTCTCACGTCCGGCATAACCATTGTCCCCCTCTGCTTTCTTCTTCCCGGGGACCTTTCCGCCATCCCTTCGGGCGCCATCGGCAGGGGCTCCATCCCCGGCCGCGAGGGCTGGGTCGCCGTACAGGTTCAAGGTCGTGTGGCCGATTCCGTGCCGACCGCAGTGTAATCCCTATCGTTCTCCGGTCAACCTTCTCATGGCCCCGCTCATGAAGCGCGGGAGAGAACAGCTCGTCTTTCTCAGGCCCAGGGCGCACGCCTTGTAGGCGCAAGTCAGGGCCGTAAGGGCCGCGGAGGCGGGCATATTCGGCGCCCACTCCGCGCCGAACTTCAAGTTCTTCCTCCCGTAAGAGAACGCCCCCGATCGCAACGCGGCAAGCAGGCCGCCTCCCTGCCGCGCCTCCATCGATAAATATAGGGGAAACCAATCGTCCTTCTTGTGAAGGTCGAGGCCGCAGCAGCCGAAGAGATTACTGTTATGGGCACGCCCCCTTTTGAGAAGGGCGAGCCCTGCTCCGTTCGGGAAATATTTTGAGTCGTGAAGGCCGTTCCATACCTCGATGCCGTCAAGCGCCCTGAAGCCGGCCGGCGAAATGCCCCGCGCCTCATCCGGGTGCGCCAGAATGGCCACCCCCCCCATCTCGTGAATCTCATCGGCCAGGGAACACATATCCCCCGACCGCGGCAAGCCACCGACGCCTGCAGCCAGGAGATCCCCCCCATCCGGCAATTTCACCTCCAGGCCGGGAACGACGGCCATCCCCCCGTCCGACAGGCTCCGGGCCCTCCTGACAAGCTCCCCGTAGGCGTTCCGGGTCATCCCCTTTAAATGCTCGTTTAGAAAAACAACCCCCGCTCCCAGAGAGCGGGCAGACTTCACTACCTCCTCCAGAGAGACCTCGCCGTCATACGAGAAGGTTGTATGTACGTGAAGGAACGCCTTCATAATTCCGGACTCCTTGATTCGAAATTATTGCCGTACAATCCCCGGAAGTACCTCCACCTCACATGGATCGAATCGAGAAACATGCTGACCGGGTCGCCCAGGATGCTGACGCGTGAGCTGGGCGAATCCACCCATACGACAGGAACCTCCGCTACTGAATAACCAAACTTACCCGCGAGGAAGAGTATCTCCATGTCGAAAGCGAAACCTGACACCCTGGAGCAGCGGAACAGTCTCCGGGCAACGTTCCGTCTGAACATTTTAAAACCGCACTGAGTATCCCTGAACCGCGTGAGGCCGAGTAACCGGAGGATAAAGTTGAACACCTTCCCCATCGTCTCCCGGAGCCAACTCTGACGGACCCTGACATCTGAGCCGGGCAAAGCCCTGGAAGCTATCGCTATATCCGAGCCCGCATCGAGAGCGGCGGCCAGCTTCTCGAGCTCCTCGATGGGCGTGGAGAGGTCCGCGTCTGTAAACAGAATATATTCCTTCGAAGCGGCCAGGACGCCCTTCCCGGTAGCGTGGCCCTTCCCCCTGTTCTCCTCCCCCCCGAGCACCTTCACCCGGCCCTCGCCTGACCTGACGAGATGCTCTATGGAATGGAGAGTCGAGTCCGTGCTCCCGTCGTCCGCTATCACCACCTCGTAGTCAAAGTTGCCCGACCTGAGATACGAGAGTATGCGGAAAAGGGAGCCCGGGAGCCTCCTCTCCTCGTTATAAACCGGAACCACCACCGATATCGACTTCATATAAATTAGCTCGCTGCGCTCGCAAATTTATCAATGCTCCGACTGCGTCGGAGCCATATACTTTTTTGAAATTCCTAGGCAGTGAATTAGACTTATAGGTAAAACAAAACCTATTTATCCACGAATTTCACTAATTTTCACGAATTTTTTCCGACGCATCGCTAGCTTTCATTAAATTCGTGCTAATTCGTGCAATTCGTGGATGTTATTTTATCTATTCTCTTCGGGGAAATAAAAATTCTCGGTAGATGCGGGTGTAAAGGTTCTCCCGCGAGCACCCCTCGGTCCACGACCGTCTCAGGGCATACCTGTCGGCAGCGGAAGTGTTCGCCCCCGGTATGGATGTGACAGCCAGGGAATACCCCGCCTTCCTGACCATGGCGATCGTTTCATCGTCGAAATCCCCTTCCTGGCCGTTCGGGTAGCAAAAAGAGGCGACATTTCTACCCAGGCGCGATTCCATCACCTCCTTCGAGCCGGCGATCTCATTCCATGCCCTTTTTCTATCGACTCTCGAGACGATGGCGTGGCTGCGGGTATGGGAGCCGAACTCCATGCAGGACCCCGACATCTCCCCTATCTCCTCCCACGATAACATCGCCCTCTTTCCCCCGGACCGCCTTCCGAGCTTCGCCCGCACCTCATCCATGACGGAATCGCCCACGCGGGGAGGTGCCGGCTTTATGAAACGCTTGATAGAGTCGATACAAGCGCGCCTCTCTTCAATGCTCCCCAGCGTGAACATCTCCCCGTCCATTGTCTCCAGTTCGACCGAATGGCTATCCGCCGTTCCCACCATCTCGGCCAGTTCGGTGGTCCACAGCACGCGGTCGGTCCCCGCAAAATCGCTCACGATAAATGCCGTTACGGGCACTCCCCTCTCCTTTATCAGGGGATACACGAAATCATAAATCTCCCGGTAGCCGTCGTCTATGGTAATCGCAACCGCGCGCTTCGGTAAGCTCCCGGTCAGGGAGGAGAGTGAAACCGGCGTGAAGTTCCGGGAGATAAAATCCATATCGGACGCGAAATCCTCGAAGCTGACCGACGGCTGCAAAGGATCACGGACGGGCAGTATCCTGTGGTACATTAACACGACAAAGCTCCCCCTTAAGCCCGTAAAAGGCGCGGCGGCGCGGTAAAGACGGGCCCCGATAAACAGGCGCGCCAGATTAGCCTTCACTTGCTTAGTCTCCTTCTCGCGACCCTGCCAGCAACCTCCGGTAAAAACCTCATAAGCTCGCGAAATCCCGGCGCCGGATCGTCCCTCCTCCATGTAAAATAGGTCGCCTCGCGGAAAAATGCCCCGATGAAGCCGGCTAGAGCTCCCGCCCTCGCCGGGTACGGCCCCGGCCAACCCGCAGGCTTTCCTTTCATGACGGACATAAGGTGGTTGATATCGGCCACGAGATATCTTCCTCGCCGGCCGGGGCAGCACTTCTCCGACATCAAGATATCCTCTCCCAGCGCCAGTCTATAGATAATCCACGGGACGTCCACGCCTGAGGCGACGGCCAGGGGCAGGGACCCCCAGAGCCGCCCATTTATCTCCATGAGGCGGGCAATGCCGTCATCGCCCACGCGGAACTCCACCATGGCCGGCCCGTGCCAGGCCAGCCCTGACATGAGAGACATCGCGTACGCCTTCATCCCTTCATCCGGCTCACAACTCTCGCAGTAAGCCGATCTTCCTCCCTGGGGGTGCTCTTCGCGGAGCCTCCTGTGAAAAAAGAGGGCGCACGGCCTGCCCCGGTCAAATACCCCCGATACACCGACACCGAAGCCCGGCCTCCACTCCTGCAAGATCGGGTACCCGGCCAAGGATCCCTCGCTGGAGTAGAAAGCGGCGCAATCATTCTTATCGCGGATAAAGACCGGCACCCGCCGCCCCGACACCCTTCCATCCTCGATCACGCGTGATGCTCCCGGTTTTGCAACAAGAGGGGGCCCCATGCTCGTTAAGGCCCGTGAAAGGTCCTCCCGGCTGCCGATAAAAGCCGTTTCGGGCACGGGTATACCCAGCCTCATGGCCAGCTCCAAAGTTGCCACCTTGTCGGACGCCGTCCCAAGCGCATCGTCTTCCGGAAGCGCAAGCCGGGTAAGGCCGCGAAAAACCCCCCGGTTACGGCAGACCGGAAGTATCGTAGCATCTGTAGAGAGAATCGTCACGTCGGGGCGCTCCGCCTCCAGTATTTTCCGGAAGTCGAGAATGAAACGATCCACGCCTTCCGACGGACTCCGGTAGCTGAGGTATCGAGCGCAGTACCGGGAGCAAGCCGCAATGGAGAAAGATCCGGCCGAGCCCGCTGCTACAACATCCATGCCCCTCTTCCCCAGAGACCGGACGCACTCGAGCGCGGCAACGGAATGGGCATCGAGGATAAGAGCCTTCATCCCTTTCTGGCTACCACGGCCAGCCATTTCAGGTAGCTGGGCCGGAGCTTTAACGTCGCTAACCCTACAAGCAGCCCCAGGAGGCGGAGAGGAATATCGCGGTCAAGGCGCGGCCGTAGGTCCATATAATCGTCATGATAGTAGAGCTTTATTTCCTCAAAGCCGATCTCATTCAGCAACCCCGTGAGATGAGAAGGGTCGACGCCCGGCGTATAGTGGTGGTGAAACTCGGCCAACCTGGCGAGGCGGTCGACCTCTTCTCCGAAGTCGGTTGCCTGCGCACTTGGTTCCGCCTCACTCTCATCGAGGAGACCGAGAACGCGCTTCAGCGAAACATACCCCCTGGAAATCCATCGATACAACCTGGCGGACGCCGATGTTGTGAAACCTATATTGGGGTCCCAGTCGATATAGAGATACCCCCCTTTTTTCAAAACCCGCGCTGCTTCTTCCAGGACCCCCCTGTAATCGAAAAAGTGATGAAGGACCGAATAGCATATGACGGCGTCGAACGTTTCAGCGAGGAAAGGGACACGCGAGCCGTCGGCGATCACAACGCGATGCCCCCGCTCAGCGGCGCGCCTTGCCATCTCTCTGCTGAGATCGATGCCGTAGGCCCTGTCGAACGCGCGCTCGGCATATCGCGTTACGAACCCCAGGCCGCAGCCGATCTCCAGGGCACGGCCACGGCAGCCCCTCCTGCCGATCTTCCCAAGAACCCTTTGTACACGCACGCGGGACTTCCAGGGGAAGACGACGGGTTCGTGGATCGAATATTCAAAGGCCGTCCGGTCGTAGAACTCCAGGTTGGCCTTGCGGACAACCTCCTCGTTAATCTCGTGGTCTCGCACCGGAAGCACTCCCGTCTGTTATTCTTCTCCCCGCTATCTTCTCACTAAAAGCCAGGGTCTTACGCGCGCTCTCCGTCCAGGTGAAACCGCTCCGTGCCCGCTCCATACCGGCGGCGCCCATCCTCCGGGCGAGAGCCCCGTCGCCGAGGAGGAGGTTCACTCTTCGCACTATTTCATCTACATCCTCCGGCGGCACGAGAAACCCCGTCACGCCATCGAGTATGGAGTCTTCGACGCCGCCGGGTCTCCCGCCGATAACCGGCTTCCCGCACGCGCTTGCCTCCAGAAAGACGATCCCGAAACCCTCCCAGCTCACACCTTCCGCCTCGCGATTTAGCATGATAAAAATATCGCATGCATTATAGTAATCGGCTATCTCATCCTGGGGGATGAATCCGGCAAAGATCACCCTGTCCCTCACGCCGACGACCCGCGCCAGCTCTTCGAGCGCCTCCCGCTGGGGGCCCGCCCCGCCGATGAGATAAACCAGGTCGGGATGCCCGGAGATGAGCCCCGGCAGGGCCCGGATAACCATGTCCTGGCCCTTGTGCGAAAGAAGGCGCGAAAGGGTAAGAATGACCTTCTTCTTCCCGAGGCCCAATCTGGCCCTCAGTCTCGCGCCGGCCCCGGATGGCCTGAAGAGCGATGTATCCACGCCGGGGTTAATAAGCTCTGCCCTCTCCCCCTTATATCCCTCACCGATTATCGCGTCGCGGGCGTAATTACAGGATGCGGCTATGCCATCGGCGTGCAGGCACAGAAATCTCTTGAGGGGGTACCGCAGTCTTGAGACGGGACCGAAGGGATTATCGTGGAGCCATATAACATACGGGATACCGAACATCTTTCTTATAACAAAGCCTACCAGTCCGCTCGCTAGGGCTTCGCCGCAATGCAAGATATCCGGCCTCCTTCTCCTGACTTCCGCGATTCCGGCGAAGAGGAAGGGCAGATAGAGCGCCAGCTCCGCCACTCCCGCGGCCGATGCCATGTTCAGGAAGGGAACGCGAACACGTTCAATGCGATAGCCCGCTGTCCTGTCGAATACGCCACACCCATCCATCCATCTCGTCATCATGCATAACTGAGCATCAACGATCCTGGCGCAGATGTTATGGTAGACGATCCTTGATCCTCCCCTGTGCGGAAGGTAATCGTCTGTCAGCCAGAGGAGCCTCATTCTAGGCGAAGAGACCCTTGTTCTCCGTAATCCAGCTATGGAGATTCCCGATGCCTTTCCTCACCGGGTACTTCGGCTTCCACCCGAACCGACCGCGCACCTTCCTGGTATCGCTGATGTAGACCGGCTGATCTCCGGGCCTCCAGTCGGCGAAAGAATAGTTCATCTCCCGCCCGTAGAGCTCCTCCATCAGCGAGATGAGCTCGAGGAGAGAAAGCGTGTTGTCCGGGCCGCCGCCGACATTGAAGACTTCCCCCTTGATCTCATCAGCTCTTTTCACGCCCTCGAGATAGGCGTCCAAGAGGTCGTCAACATGGAGTATATCCCTCACCTGCTTTCCGTTTCCGTATATCGTTACAGGATTCCCCTTCATGCCGGAGATCAGGAAATGCGCCACCCAGCCCTGATCTTCGTTGCCGAACTGGCGAGGACCGTAGATGCAGGACATGCGGAAAACGAGCGTTCGCAAGCCGTATATCCGCGAGTAATCCCTCACGTACTGGTCGGCGCAGCCTTTCGAGCATCCGTACGGCGAGTGGAAATCAAGCGGCCTGTCCTCGCCCACCCCGTCAGGGTAATCGGCGAACCGGTACCGCTCATCCCCCTCCACAACCTCTATATCCTCCATGCCTCCGTAAACCTTATTGGTTGAGCTTAACAGAAACACCGGATCCGCCGAACTCCCCCGCGCCGCCTCCAGCATATTGAACGTTCCGAGTGCGTTCACCTCGAAATCATTCCGAGGATCGGTAACCGAGGTCGTCACCGCGACCTGAGCGGCCAGATGAAAAATAATCCCGGCATCAGCAGCAGCCTTGCTGCACGCTTCCGGATTACGTATATCGCCCTCGATAAACCTTATAGATCCGGGGTGCTTTCCCAGAAGCCAATCGATATTCCTCTCAGTCCCCCTCCTGGATAGATTGTCCAGGATGACGATGTCCATTCCCTCTTGGGCCAGGCGGCTCGCCAGGTTGCTTCCTACAAACCCCGCGCCGCCGGTAATCAGTACCTTCATAGCACCTCCTTGGTTATAACAGTACGCATCCGGGCCTTTTTTGAGCCTTGATAATCAATTCAGAACCGAAAACGTAGGCATATTCCTTAATATCAAAACCGTGCACCCGGAGCAACTCTCTTAACCGGGCAAAGCTATAATGGGTGATATGTTTATCTTTATATGAATTGGGCATAAGTATCCCATAAAGGAACTCGATAATCCACCAGCTGATTCGGCCGTAATCCGGAGTTCCCAGGATCAAAGTGCCCCCTTCTTTGAGGACATCCCTGAATCCATCAAATATAGCCGGCCCCATCGGGACATGTTCGATGACCTGAGAACATATTACCTCATCGAAAACCTCCGGACGGAACGGAAGACCGAAAATCGACGCATTGACCAACTTGGGGTTGGTCATTCTCAGATACCTCAATTTGCTCATAGACATATCGAGCCCCACGGATCGGGGAAGACTCTTGATAATCCTGCTGCTCCCGCAACCTATATCCAAAATCCTGCCGTTGTTTCCCAAAAATCTCATAACGGTACTATAGCGACGACGCTGCCAGTACCGCTGAAATGGTATAACACTGTCATAAGCCCTGTCATCGTAGTCCGCGGTCTCGTACGAATTTCTGAGCTTCCACATGGAAAAGAGGGTTTTCAGATATGACACGCCGAACGCCACAAGCTTGGCCTTGGAGCGACCGTGGATTCTGGGTACATACGTGAAAGGAATCTCCTTTATAGTGTAGCCGTCGTTCCACATCCTTATGGCTATTTCTTCAAGTATGGAAAAGTCACCACGGAAAAGCTCCATGCCGCGCAAGATGGGCGCTTTATACAACCGGAATCCGCTGGAGATGTCACGAATAGGGAGCGAGAGAATCCTGGAAAACACTCTATTTAAAATCAAGCTTAGGATTTTTCTCCCCACCGACATCATCGCCCTCCCCCCCGGCACATATCTCGAAGCGATAACGAGCTCGGCGCCCTCGCGCTCCAGGTACATGGTCTTTATAAATTCCGGCGAATGGGAGAGGTCGCCGTCCATGGTCACTATGTATTCTCCACCGGCTTCCGCAAATCCATCTTTGAGTGCGTTTCCGTAACCCGGGTGTTTTTGTGTTATCACCTTCTCCGCGAAAGGACTAGCATGGAGGACGGTATCGTCGCTCGATCGCCCATCCACCACTATGACCTCGTAATTCACGTTGAGGCCGTCCACTACCCGTCTGAGTTCCCTCAGGAGGGTCTTAATATTTCCGCCCTCGTTTTTGACGGGAATAACTATGGACAGGTCTTTTATCACTTTCGCCTCTTTCTGCAGCTGATGAGGATGGCCCCGGCGCTTACGACAAGTGCCGCAAGGCTGACCAGGCGCCCGATTTCATAGGAGGCCGGCTGGAAACGGAATACAACCGTATGGTCCCCGGCTTCAAGGAAAATTCCGCGCAAGAGATAATTCATCCTCAGAACCTCCTTTTCGCGGCCGTTGTCGAAGGCCTTCCACCCCGGGTACCAGATCTCGCTGAGAACGAGGTAAGCTGGATGGCGCACGCTGACATCAAGCCTGATCTCGTTCGGCAGGCAACTGCTATATGGAATACCCCTGAAAGGCTCTACTCCCGGGGCCGCCCCCGACTCCTTCTCGAGAAATACGACCCGCCTGGGATCCATATCACTTAACCGGCGCAACAGCTCTTCTCTATCCCGGATTACCCGTGCTTCCGGCACCACGAATGCCCGGGGCAAGGCGGTCGTGTTCTCGTACACGTAATAGTCCGGCTCCCTGACGATACCTCCGAATTGCCTGTAGAGGGGGACATCGTGAAAAATCCCGCACAGCCTGTAGCGCCCCTCCTTCGCGGGCTCGAGTGAGAGAATGAAGCGAACGTTGAGAAGGTCCAAGACGGTGTTATTGACGATATCGTCCACCGACCCGTCCGTGAGGGGAAGCTTTGTAACCGCTCCCCCTTTCTCGACCGATGCCGCGCTGTTGGTAAACCGGAGATAATCATCAAGCACGGAAGGATCGTACCCGTCCACGAGCTCTATGCCGTAATGCTGGGCGATAACCTGGGGAAGGGGGCGGGGATTGCCCATCCCCAGGACGCGGAACCTGCCCTTCCGGCTCTTGTTGATGAAACTCAGCGGGGCGGTCTCCTCATAGAGTTCCGCCGGGCGGATGGTTTGCATCCTGCACCCCACAAACAGAAGCTCGGCTATGACGGCAAGGGAGATCAGTGGTATGACGATCTTCCTCCGGAATGAGGGTGACCGGCCGAGAATCAGGCACAGCAGCAGGTAGCTTGCGGCTATGAAAAGAAGCAGCTGCAGGCCCATCCATGTCCCCTCCGACAGGAGATCCCCTATCGCCGCCCGGTGGGCGGCGAAGGGAGAGCTGAATCGAGCCAGCCCGTACAGGTAACGAGCGCAGCGCAGCGCGAGTCGGCCTCCGCCGGAAGTGTTCAACAACCAACCAGGAATCGCGACAAGAATGGCGCAGATGGCCAGCCTCATGGACAACCTGAAAGAGCGGCCCGGCGGGCGGTCAAACCTGCCCGGACGGAGCAACGAATCCATGCCAAGGGCGGCAAGGACTATCCAGGAAAAAGAGAAAACCCACAGGGAACGGGCAGGCTCGCGAAAATATCTGAAGGGGGGAAGAAACTTGTAGCAAAGGTAAAAGAGTGGGGATAATTTGCCGAAGGCGTAGATGAAACAGATGAGTGAGAAGGCGATGAAAAACACCTTGACTCTTCTGTCGCTCAAGACCATCCCCCACAGAGCGAGCATGGATATGCCAAAGCCGAAATAGATGCCCCCGTATGGTCCCTTGCCCGGAACGATATAAATACACCTCCATATCTGCCATGGATAGAAGAGCGGATACGACGAGTCATAGAGCGAGAGACCGCCCCTGCGGCTGCAATACTTTGAAAACTCGATAGCGGGCAGCAGCTGCACAGCCGCCAGGGCGGCGAAGACGGCGAAGGAAACGGCAAGATAGCCGCAAATTTTCAGGACATCGGACCGGGGTGCCCCGCGCCTGCGGCGAAAGACCAGCCAGGCAAGGTAGCACGAGATGAGGCAGAGATTAAAGAAAAAATACTGGGGGTGACAGCCGAGAAACTGGATGGCGGCAACCATACCGAGCAATATCGCATAAAAAATCCTGACCCGGCGGACAAGCCTTTCCGCCAGGAACATCAACAGGGCGGTCCAGGGGAAGAGGAAGGCCACATTATGGTAGAGATACATGTACAGAGCCGCCCCGCCGAACATGTACAGGACGGCGCCGAGCAGGCGGGCAAACCTGTCCAGGCCGATCTCCCCCAGATAGAGATACATGAAAAAGCCGGCCAGGACCGCGTGAACCATGAAATAGTAACCGTAACTATAATCCGGCGGCACCGGCAAGAGGAGCCACACGAGGGGATAAAAAGTCATGGACTGCTGGTTTGCCTGATACGGCGCTCCCGACCATCGCAACTGGTTCCAGAGGGGAATCCGGCCGTGCTTCTTGAGTGACTCTACCAGGAAGGAGCGCTGGGGAGCATGGAAGCGGATAAGATCTGAGTCCGAGCTGTACACCATCTCCCCGGGACGAAGGTATACGCCCCGGAAATAGACGAGGGCAAGGAGCACGATAATACTGATATGGACCCAGCGCTTATTCATTCGTTATTCGGGTTCCTGGTTTTGTCATTCAGATATAGACTCCCCATGTGTCCTTGGCGGTATTGAATATAATCCTGATATTACACGATCAAGTGTTGAGTAACTTATCATATACATTATGAGTTTCCCTGGCGCACCGCTCCCAGGAGAAGCGCCCTACCCTTTCGAGCCCCTTCCTCTTCATGGACAACGCGAGCGACCTGTCGCTCAAAACCAGAGTTATTGCCCCGGCGATCTCTTCGACATCCTCCGGATCCGTATATAATGCAGCTTCACCCGCCACCTCGGGTATGCTTCCTCTTTCCGAGGTTATGACAGGGCATCCGGAGGCCATGGCCTCCAGGAGGGGCAGACCGAATCCCTCGTACAGCGAGGGGTACACGAAGACGGCGGCGAGGCTGTATAGAGGGAGGAGGTCGGCATCATCCACATAACCGGGAAAGAGCACATGTTCCCGGAGATCGAGGTCCTCCACGAGACTGCAGCATTCATTCCGGCCGTAGTCCTTGCCGGGAAGGACCAGGACATGGCGACAACCCCTCTTCCTGGCAACGGCATAGGCGCGGATTAGATTGAGGCTGTTCTTCCTCGGATGCAGAGAGAGCGGCCCCAGGATATAATCGCGCGGTAGCCCGAGCCCGGACCGCCAGCCGGCCCTCGTGTTCTCGTCTTCAACAACCCGGAAAACCGGATCGACTCCCTCGTGAATCACCTCCACCTTCTCGGCAGCGGCTCCACAGTGGAGTACCAGATCGTCCCTGGTGCGCCCTGAAACCGCGATAACGGCGGCCGCGGCTCTCACGCCAGCCCTGAATCTTTTCAGGAAATCAACGGAGCAATCGAACGCCAGTTCCGGCGTCACAATGAAAGAAAGATCGTGCACCGTCAGGACCTTCTTCGCCCTGCCCGCCGAGGGGATCAGGTTCGCGGGGCCGTGGAATATGTCCAGCCTCATTCTGCGGATGGCCAGGGGAAGGTAGATATCGAGCCAGAGCTTATAGAAGCGATCCTCCCGGACGGAATCGGGAACCATGGCGCCCTTCAGACAGAGTCGGGGGAAAGCCTCATAGCCCCAACCCGACATCTCCCTTCTGCCCAGAGACGGATAGATGAGATAGAAACGCTCATCCGTATAGAGGGAGGCCAGGGAACTAACGAGGTTGTGCGCGTAGACACCGATTCCCGTGCGCCGCCGGGAGTTCAGAATACGCGCATCAAAGCCGATCCGCATTATCCTCACTATTCCTCTGTCTCAAACGGTAATGAGCTTCAACAAGCCACACGAGAGGACGGGGACAGGCCCGATCGGACAATGGGCCGAACCTGTTCAAAAGAGCGTTCCATATTCCATCGAGCGCGGCCCTTCCACCCTCGTCGTTTCCCTGCTCTCTATAACCCTGATAGACCCAGTAAGCCTCCTTGAGATAGTGGTAATAAAGTAAAAACCACCTGCTGAGCGGTATATGGTTCCGCATCAAAAGCAGCCAGTTCCTCGTCCAGAGATGGCACTGGCTCACGGAATGAACGCCCCCCATGGCTCTCGATACCTTATGCCAGAGCTTTCCCCCGGGGACAAACACGATGCGATAACCTTCAGCTATGGCGCGGAGCGCATAATCGTGCTCCTCGTGATAGATAAAGAACCGCTCATCGAGGAGCCCGGCTTTCTCTATCACCCCCCTCTTTACCAGCATGGCGCAGCCTATGGCGCCATCGATTTCGGCAACATCATCGAACTGGCCCACGTCCTCCTTCATGTTGCCCTCCTGGCTGAAATTGAACATCCCGTGAGGGGAGACGGACAGACAACACCCGGCCCACCAGACAATATCCGGCTCGTCGTAATAGTAGATCTTCGGCCCGAGAATCCCGATCCTGCGGTCCGAGTCCGCTACGGCGATAAGCTCGTCGATCAGGCGCGGGTCGAGGACAGTGTCGTTGTTGAGTAAAAAGATGTAGTCGCACCCCAGATTGAGCGCCCTCATGACACCTAGATTATTTCCGCCGTCGAAGCCCAGGTTGGCCTCCGAGTAGATCATATCGACACGGGGGAAAAGCCGGGCGATCCTCTCACCCGACCCGTCACTGGAGCCGTTGTCTACCAGGATGACCCTGAAGTTCGGGTAATCCATTTCATATAATGACCCGAGGCAGTCAACGGTGTCCTCATACTGGTTCCAGTTGATCAGGACCACTCCTATGAGCGGGCAGGCTTTCATCGCCGTGAAGACTTCTCCCGGTCCGCCCTCCCCATCCCGCCCGATATCGAATAGCTCCTTTCCGTCTCCCTGTAATAGATAGTCGCGGCGGCAATCGAGGTCCAGTGAAGGTGTCCCGCAGTGCCTATAAAAAGAAGGACCATCTTCGACCAGGAGATAGAGGGCATGACCATCGACCAATCCAGCACGATTCCCGCGCACATGAGGTTCATTACGGCAGGAAACTTGAACAGATAATACAGCGAGCAGAAGAAGACAATCACCCTTTGAATCGTCCCGCGCAGCGGTGATACCCTCCCCCGCCCGGGGCGCGGAGGAGACTGCCCGGCGGGTTTTGAAGCGGGTTTGCTCTTGACCCCCTCGAGATACACCGCCTTGTAACGGCAGTCCTCGACGATATCCGCAAGAAGCACGGCCATCGCCGCCGAAAAGGCAAGGATAAGAACAGAACCATCATCGCCGGCGCGAAACAGCCCGATTCCCAGGAAAAAGATCATGCAAGGATGAACCGTGTAGTGGACCAGATAGTCCATGTAGAGACCGGTGAGGCTCGAGGATTTTCTCAGCCGGGCAACCTCGCCGTCACAGCAATCGAGAATAAACCAGAACTGCATCACGAGCGCACCGGCAACCCGGTGAAGGAGGCTCACTGACGTGAAAAGAAGAGCGGCGCATAACCCCGCAGCCATCATGAGGCCCGTCACCGTATTGGCCGTGAGCCCCGCCGCCACAAGAATCCTCGTAAGGTAGATGGAGAAGAAGCGCGCCACATGACGGGTATAGAAGCCGTCGTTGTTTCTCTGCGGGCGCTGCGCCGCCTCTCTCATCTCGCGTATCTTCATCTATAAATCAGCTCGCTACGCTCGCAAATTTATTAATGCTCCGACTGCGTCGGAGCAGAATACTTCATTGCTTCTCTCCGACCACGATCGCCATCTTCATATCGATAAGGCAGTCATCGGGAGTAATAACCATGTTGTAGCACTTTCCGAACACGGGAGAGGCATGCCGGTGCATATCATATATCTTGTTTACCGCAGCCGTGGGAAGGCCGCTCTTATCAAGCCAGTTTTTTACGCTCATATGCCTCATTACGTGATACCTTATGTCGGTCTTTTTAAACCCGGCCCCCTTCATCAACGCGACAAGGTCTTCCCCCATGAACGTAAGGCGCTCTTCCTTCAGCTTGAATATCTCCGTAAAATCCTCCTTCACCTTCTCTGACGGTGGAACCCCCTCGACCAGCACCATCAATCCGCCCTTCTTGAGAACTCTGCAACACTCTCTCATCGCCCCCCGGGTCCCCTCGAGAATATGGTGAAAGACCATCCTGGCCGTAATTCTATCGAAGACCCCATCGCGGAACAGCGGCTCCCTGATATCCCGACGCACGAAATAGCGGTTTTCGCCCCAGTCCCCCCTCTTCATCATTGCGGCCGATTTATCGATTCCGATCACCTCCCTGACAAAACGGGAGACGCTTCTGGCAACGGCACCGGTACCAGTCCCCACATCAAGGACAAGGTGGTCCTTCTCGAACTCCCCTGCTTTTATAATCGCCGATATCAGAGAGCGCTTATGCACCCACTCCAGACCGTCGTACTTCTTCGACCTGATGAACCAGTAGCGCGCGCCCTCGTGGGCCGGCTTGTTTGAGTCACTCATTTTTTCCTCCACCCTGTTAAAGGCGCGAATTTCGACAACATGAGCCTGTCGCGCTCATCAAAATAGCCCGTGATCATTAACATGGCAAGGCATAAAAAGACGTAGCAGGCCCCGTCGACAGACAGGCGGAGAAGCACGGTCAGGCGGGATGCCACCCCGAGAGGCCCAAGCAAAGCTTCTATTACCGGGAAAACCAGGCACGCCGCCCCTCCCGCCACAACGACCTTCAAGTAAATGCCCGTGAAAGGCGTTCTATCCTCCCTTGAGAAAAGGCCCTGGAACCTCGCCATGAAATAGACGACGGCAACGACCATGGCGATGGTCGTTCCCAGCGGGGCCCCGTAGAAGCCGAGCCGGAGGATCAGCGCAACGCTGAGAACTGTGTTCAGGACAGCGTTCAGCACGGACGCCTTCATCTGTACTCCGGGCCGGCCCATACCGATGACGGCGGAGGAAAGCCCTCCGCCCGCGGCGATAGAGGCGCAGTAGCCGACAACGAGTATCCTTATAACGTTCGCCGACGCTTCGTAGCCCGGCCCCATCCAGCCCTCCATGATCTTTCCCGCAGCGCACCCCAGAAAGAAGGCCATGGGGACGGCCACAAGCGCTATGTACTTCGTCGCCCTCACAACCGAGGCGTGGAACTCGCGCGCGCTCCTGCTCACACTCAGCTCCGAGAAGGCGGGCATGAGCGCCGCCAGGAACAGCGTCGGAACCCTGCGCACAAAACCAACCACCACGGAACCCAGGTGATACAAGGTCACAGCCTCCAGGGAGATAAAATATCCTATCAGGATCTTATCGAGCCGCAGGTTGGACCACTGGGAGAACTTCATAACCTCCAGCCTCCAGCAGAATGGAAAAAGATGCTTCACTGTCGCCACGCTTACGAAAGAAGGGGAAAGCCTCAGTGTCGGCAGGAGCCTGAATGCCAGGATGATTTTAACAAAGCAGGCCAGGGCCGAGGTGATCAGGTAGGTAATCACCAGTCCCTTTATGCCGTGGCCCAGCTCCAGCACGATTACCGTGCCCAGGGCATCCAGCGTTACCTTGACAGTGAGAACGATCTTTTCGATATCCAGCCTCTGCACCCCTCTGGGTATACACGTCAGGGCGCTCAGACCCGTCTCCATAGCGTAAATCAAAGCCGCGATCTTCAGTACGAAAAGGCCGTCACCGTAAAGGGCCTTTTCCACGAAGACCTCCGGAAATATCCCGATGATGGCAGGCGCCGCGACCCAGACAACGGCCACCACAGCCGCGCCGAAGGCGAGATAGAGGACAAGGCCGGTGTTGACTACCTGATTAAGCTTCTTCATCTCTTTCGATGCGTTGTACTCCGCGACGTATTTCACGAAAGCCTGTGCGAGGTCAAAATCCAGGAGGCTGCAGAAGGTTACAATGGAATATACCACGGCCCAGAGACCGAACGCCGCGTTGCCGATCCGCCAGATTATATAGGGGGTTATGAAAAACGAGAGAAGCGCCTGCCACGAAAAACTCGCCACGTTGACGGAGCTGTTCCGTATAACCTGATCCCTGAGCGTTTTCAACCTTCGAACTCGTAGCCTCTGAAAAGGCCTTCCCGAGTCCTGACGATCTTGACGTGAGAAGACTCGTCATTCACGTCGGGAAAGCTCATGTGACAGTGAAGACATGCCGGGGGAGGATGGCCCTCCCTGAGGGCTCTTCTCAGCCGCCTGTAAGCCTCGCCGTTCCAGATCTCATCGAAGCTGGACTCCTTCAAGCTTCCCATGACGAGATCGGGAGTGTGGCAACAGGGGTTCACCTCTCCATTGCTCTTGACGACAAAGACATGCCACGGCTCCCGGCACCTTCGCCAGGCGTCAACCCTTTCATCCGACGCGCTCCCCATCAGCCGTGGCAGCCAGAGGTTGACGTGGGCGGCACCGGCGGCCTCCCTGGCCCTGTGAAAAGCTTCCCGAGCCAGGCCCCTGTTGTAAAAAAGCGATTTCCGCCTCATCTCCTCGCTGTGGGCCACGAGGTACACAACGTAGATGTTGCTAACGCCCAGCTCTTCGGCCAGGAGGACCACCTCGGGAAGCTCCCCCACGTTATCGGCCATGGCGACAAACCTGAATGAAAGGATGGGATACCTCTCCCGGGCGGCCCTTTTCAGGGCCGCAAGCTTTTCGATATTGTTCAATACGACGGGGAAGCGGGCCCCCGACCGGATGCTCTCAAAGGTCTCCTCACGGGCACCGTCAAGAGAAACAACAAGCTCCATACTAGCCCCGAGAAATTTCTCGGCCCATCTCCCGGTAAGAAGCATGGCGTTCGTCGTCAACTGCATCCACACCGGCATCGGGGAAATGAAATCATAAATTTTTTCGAGCATGCCGGGCGCCACGAGGGATTCACCCCAGCAGTTAAGCTCGGCGCGCAGGGCGTACCCGAGCAGGGGTTGCACCTTCCCGAATACGGATTCATCCATATCCGCCTCCTCGTGCCGGGCAAACCTCCGTCGGCACATGCGGCACATGAGATTGCACCTGTTCGTTACCTCGATCCAGTAATCGGTCGGATACGAGGAACATTTCTCCGGCTGCCTCCGGCATTCGATGCGATTGGCCATCTTGTTCCAACCCCGCCTGCCAAGCAAGGCGCGCATATTTCTAATCGTGTTTTCCAGCATCTTGACCCACCTGAAAGCGCCGCAGTTAAATAGTGGTTATCTACTCCGTGCTTCCCTGCTGCCTCATCACCGGAAGGGCCTCCCTGTCCATCACCGTCTTGACCTTCATGATGATGGCAGCAATTATCCAGAAATAGGTTATCGTCTCCTCGGAGCTGAACCTGTCGCCGAACATGTTGGCCACTATGAAGCCGACTATGCCCGCAAGGAAGCCGTGAGCTGTGGCCCTGAGAAGGGGGTCCGGGCACTTCCTGTATACAACCCACGTGGCCTTGAAAATATGGTGAATGAGGATTATGAAGACGATCAGGGTCGGCAGGCCCATCTCCGCGGCAAGGGAGAGGTAGCCGTTGTGCAGATCCCTCCCTCTACGAACTGGGGCGTACTCATGGATGAGCTTGCGCGACCACATATAACCGACACCAAGTACCGGGTTCTTCGCGATCATCTTGATGGCCCCTTTCCAGAGGACCAGGCGGCTCTCGGCCGAGACCTCATACTGCCTGTATTCTTCAAATCTGTGGACGCTTACAGTGCTCGTGCTCGTTATCCGCTCCGCAACCGAGCCGGGGAGGAAGGCGTGCGGCGCCTTGTAAATCATGAGGAATAGAATGAGCACCGCGACCCCTATAAATTTATTTTTTAAAAAAGCAAAGGCAATGGACGCCACGGAGAGTGCTATCCAGCCTCCACGGGAGTACGAGAGCATGATCGACCTCAAGCACCAGAAGAAGGGTATAAGAAGTCCCCAGTAAAGCGGTTTCCTGATATTCTGCCAGAAAATGGCCAGTAAAATGAACATGTTATACACCAGGAAGGCCGCAAACAAGTTCCCCTGCGAGGCAACTTCTCCCCATCTTTTCTCCCAGCGAAAATGGGTCGGCACCCAGGCGTCCTTTATGTTAAGGAAGGCGGCGAGGCTGAGACCGAGCAGGAGCACAACCAGCGTGTCCTTGAGATATTCCCTGTCCCTGATCACCCAGAAGGTAAGGAAGTAGATTAAAAGCGGTGTGAGAAACCGCTTCAAGCAAATCGCAAGGACGGTCCAGTCCTTGTCCGCAAAATAGGCGCCATGCATAAAGGCCATGGTGAGAAGCACCAGCCAGAGTACGATAAGTTTGTCCAGCGAGGTCTTCTCGAAAAACGTCTCGCCCGTTTTGACCGAACGCATGATGAGACCGAAAAACGTGATAAGGATGAGGATGTTGGCGATGTTAACCGCGAAACCGTAGTCGCCGGGAAGCTTCAGGCTGAACGGTATGTAGATAATAAGGGCAAAATATGAAAACTTTTCCGAAAAAAGCGCCAGGATAAAAAGAACGATCTGGGCGGAGACGAGAACCAGCAGCCTCATCTCAGGAGTTCCGACCGCGCCCCTCTGGCTCATCGCCACGACCTTGCCTGCGATCAGGCCGGCGAAGACAAGGCCGATGTAAAGCTTCCAGTTTATGGGAGGAGGAACCCCCTCCCCGGCCAGAAAAGCTTTATTAGTTACTTTATTTCTCATTTCAGTAAGTTATCTAAATTACGGTAGCGGGATTGTGAAACAATAAATCGCGTTAGCAGTTTCCCCCGATATCGCGCGGCCAAATACACTGCTTTATTTAACAGCACCTCTTTAAGGCAGAGGTTCTATGTATAGGAGTACGGGCGAGCGTAGTGGGCGTAGATATAGCGGTAGCGGTATAGATAGTAGGGTATGTAAGTCACGACGTTGGTGAGAATTGCGCCAACGGGCGTCGCATGGGCCTCCTTTAAAAGAGAATATGCCCTCTCAACGTCAACAGCCTGTGTACGCCCGGCCCGCACCACAAGTAGCGTCCCGTCAAGCTGCGCCCCGAGAACGCTCGCATCGGTAACGGCAATGATGGGGGGAATATCGAATATAATCCAGTCGAACTTGCTCCTGAGATCCGCCAGGAGGCTTTTCATCCTGGACGATGTGAGCAACTCCGACGGATTTGCGGGAGCCTTTCCGGCGGGAACCACGTAGAGGTTGCCGCATATGGGCTTATCGATGAACCTGTCTATGCTGTATCCCCTCGAGAGCACATCGGAGAAACCCGGCTCCTTGGAAATGTTGAAGAGCTTGTGAATGGAAGCCTTTCTCATATCGCCGTCCACCAGTATCACCCTCTTCTCTCTGTCCTGGGCAAGTGAGAAAGAGAGGTTGCACGCCGATATGGTCTTGCCCTCCGTCCTCAATGAGCTCGTAACCTGGATCGCCTGAAGAGGGTTGTCCGGAGAAAGAGAGCAGAGGTTCGTCCTTAAACTGCGGTACTGCTCCGCGACATGGGACGTCGGGTCGGTGAAAGCAACGAGCCGGCTGTCTATCCCCTCCTCTGTGCCCTTCGTATCAGCTATGTATGTCTGGGCGCTGATCTCTTCCTTCAGGCTCCTCTGCTTCTCGAGAATGAAAGACTTCAATCTGCCGAATGTCAATTTCTCAGCCATGGATCAACCCTTTTTCACGGTAACTGTTATGAAGACGGTCAGGAGAACGGTTATCGTGAAGACGATAAGCGCGGCGTAGGCCAGACGCTTCTTGGACCGGTTGAAAAGCGCGTCCTCCACAGTGAGAATCTGGCTTATGGACCCCAGCACGGGAATATCCAGGAAAGCCCTGATCTCTCCCACATCGTCAAACGAATGATCGGTGGCCTCCGCGAGGAAGATCAAGCCTGCGCCTATGAACATGCCTATGACAAGACCGATGAGGCACATCGCCTTCCTGTTGGGCTTGAAAGGCACGAGGGGAACCCGGGCCTCATCCAGTATTTTAAAAGCCGTTGCGGCTTCCATCTCTTCCAGCCTCTTCGTGATGTACGCCGTCTGGAGCTTGTCCTCGAGGTCGGAGTACCGCCTGCTGTATATATTATAATTCCTCTGAAGATCGCTCATCACCTGACGCTTCTCGGGAACATCTTCGACTTCCTGGTAAAGTTCCGATATGACTATTTCCGTCAGCTTGAGGCGGTCCTCGATGCCGGCGATCTCGGCCTCGACCCTGCTCAACTGCCCCAGGAGGTCCTGGTAAACGGGGTTGATCGACTTGGTCTCCTGCTTGACCGTCTCCTCGCTCTTCCTCTGCAGCTCCGCCTCGGTTTTCTCTATCTCCTGCTTGAGCCGCCTTACCATCGGGTGATTCTCCGTGGAATCTATCTGGAGCCTGGATAGCCGTATCTGCTTCTCCACGAGGGTCTTATTGAGCTCCCTCATGATCGGGCTGAGCTCCCGCACCCTGGACGATATAACGTACTCCGGGGTTCTCTTCAGGCGCTCCTGCAGAGCATTTTTTTTCGCCACAAACGTCTTCAGCCTGAGATTCTGCTCTATGACATCGGCCCTGTATCGCGTGAGCCTCAGGACATGGATATTTCCAGCCGCAACGGCGGTGCCGAGGACATCGCTTATCTTCTCCCCCGCCTCAACGGACAGGAGGGCCTCCTGGTGTTTGCGGGTGTATGTAGTGAGCTCCGATTCGGCTTCCTTCAGCTTGTCCAGATACACGGACTTCTGGCTTTCAAGAAAGTCTATTCCGGTATTGAGCTCCTTCTCCTGGAGGGCGATATTCTCGTTAATGAAAAGCTTCGTGATGGTGTTGACGACCTTCTGGCAGACCACGGGATCCCTGTCAATACAGGTTATTGAAAGAAGCTCGCCCTTGGCCCCCACGAGCGAGACATCGATATTACCCCTGAACCTTCCCACGAGCTGGTTCATGCCCAGCTGGCTGTCCACTCTCGAATCGAGGCCGATATCCTTGATAACGGCCTCGAGCCTGGTCGTGCTCTTCAACGTCTTGGTGAGTGTAGCAAGGCGCTCCTTGACAGACTGGGAGACAGCGAGTCCCCGGATCAGGGGATTGCGTATTTTTTGCTCTTCGATAATAACGAGGTTGGAAGTCCTATACTGTGAAGGCATAAGATAACTTATGCCGAAAGCGAGAACGAAGCACACTATCGCCGGGGCGAGAAAGAGCCACTTGCGCTGGAATATTACCTCAACGTAGTTCTTGGCCGTGCCGGTAATTGTAGAGACATTGACAGACATACTCAGCCATCACCACCCACCGTGCCAGGCAAGCCCCTTTCCGATATATCCGCCGTGGCCGTAGGCGCGGTCGAACGCGATCAGGCCGGCGTCGAAGTTCGCAAGATCCCACGGCACGCTCGCGAGGTCCTCCGTCGTCGTGGAGAGCTGGCGGACGACGCCGGAAAGCTTCGTCAGCATCGTCGAGGGCACATAGATTATCGTTCCGGGCTGTATCGTGATGTTATGCTTCATCCTCCCCTTATAGAGAATAGCGTAAACATTGACCCACTCGTTCTTCGGCGCCTCCTCGTCAGGAGTAATAATCTGCACCCTCCTCATTGCCGAGGTTCCCTCATATGGGAGCCCCGCCTGATAGAGAGCGTCCATAAGCGTTATACTCGTATCGCCTATGGGGTACACGCCGGCGCCGATCTCGCCCAGGATATAGTATTTCTTGCTGTTATACTCAATTATGAAGACCGTCACGAAAGGCGTCTCTATATAGGCCTCGAGACGCTGCTGTATCTTTCCGGCCAGCTCCTGGGCAGTCAGATCCTCGGCGTAAATGACCTCGTTGGTCAGGGGAAGTATAAGCTCTCCTCCGAGCCCGATGGCGAGGGCCGGGCTGCTGAACTCGGGATGATCGCGCACGTTGAGGCTGATTACGTCGCCGGGCCCGAGCACATAAGACTCCCGCTCCATCAGGTTCGTCGCGGTTGCCGACTCCATCTCCTCGATCCTCATCTCCGGATCCCTCATCATCCTCTGCTCCATCTCCTCTCTCGCCAGGCTCTCGGCCGTGGCCGGGTCCCCGGGCCATAGCGGCTGCTCCGCCGGTGGCTCACCGGCCTGGTCGGCCCCCTTCGCCTCGCCGGCGAGGGGCTGCTCCGCTGGCGCCTCCTTCATCCAGTGAAACTTTATGTCCGGATACTTTCTTTCAAGCTCTTCTCTGCTGGTTTGTGAAAACGCTGCCGACACGGCAGACAGAACCACGCAAAAGCTGATAACCACAAAGAATTTAAAGAGCCTCATATTACTCACCCCCATTACCATCTTTTTCTATCACTTAAAATCAACGACTTGTCCGAGAGAACGTGCCCTTCCCTCAGCGGAAACCACGATGGGACGGAGCGGCTCAGGAACATGGCTGACCATAATCTCATCGGCTTGTCCGCGATACTGCTGGTCAAATAAGCAAACTTGAAATCACCGGCGCTGTCGACAAGCAACTGATAGTCTTCCTTCTCCTCCGGCAGTAAAACCGAAGGGACCGCGCTGTACCAAGACAATCTCCATGGCTCATCGGTAATGACTATCTCCTGGCCTCCTACAACGCTTCCCAGTTCCTCCATCACCAACCTGGACTTTTCCATTCTCATGCGCACCCTCCTCGGATTCGGAGCCCGGGCAATAGCACCGACGAAAGGCAGTATATTAAGGACAATAAATACCCGTATGACCCACAATTTAACATTATCGGAAATAGAATCAGATTTGTCAATAACCCTGTACAAGCCCGTGACGGCCAGGAAAATAATCATCGGCAGCAGCGGCGTAAGGCCCGCGATATTCCCATCATCCGCCGATATCGCAAGGCTGACCAACACAATTGAGCTGTAAACTACCATCCTTACCGCAGCGAGGCCACGATAGGCAATAAAAATCGAGGCTATAAAAGCTAAAGCCATTAAAATACCGCCAAATAGCATAAAGCCATTATAAATTCTCAGAAGGTTGGCAACGACTTTCCTGTAGACGGCAGCGTGCGAATATAATTCATCAAGCTTAGCCAGGCCGAAAGTGCCAAATGTAACATTTGGGGTCATATTCGGCGCCCCCATAATCGCCCTGTATTTGAGGGGGAAACCTATAAAGGGGTTAAGTCCCATCCCATAGTTCCTCAGAATCCACGGCAAAGTTATTGCGGCAAAGCCGATCAGGAACAGGGCGAGGAAACGCCACCTGTCATTTTTTCGCTCGTAGAGGACGCATAGTGCGACCGGGACTATAACCGGGAGAAAATGGTAATCTGAGAGGTACACTCCTCCCGCAACCATGCCTATGAGAAATGAAAGGAGAAACGACTTTCCGCTATCGATATAGATTAAGATACAAAGGATCAGGAACAAAAAAGCTGTGAGCGTATAAGGCAACCCGGATATGGCAGCCCCTAGCATGGGGATGCTTAAAAGATAGATGATCGAAACAATAATGGCTTTGGAGAAGTCAGTGACCATGCGGGCGAACTGGAAGATGAGAATGCCCGTTAGTACAAAGAAGAGCGAGGAACACGTGGAGACACTCACGTCGCTGCCCTCAGACACGCCCGGAAAAAATGACAGAATCCATATGAAAAGGGGCGGCCTGACGATCTCCGGGGAATGGATAATTTTACCGGTCAGTTCCACAACAGCTGGAGTTGCATAACCCGACACGAAACCGTAGCCGATCGCCTTCTGCTTGGCAATCTGGGCCATGTCCAGAGCTTCCCTCAGTGTAAGCCCATTAAAATATCGCGCGCCGAAATAGGCAATCGGGATAAGGAGAACCGCCAGCCAGACAATAAAAATAACGAGATTCTTGGTCATGCGGTCGTAATCGTACTTATGCCTGACCGTCCTGGACCGTTTATGTCTTCTTACCGTTGGCATTTATAGCTCCAGCAATTACTCGTGGGGAGGATTCACCGCGTTTTTAAGATATCCCCTTACCGGGAGCAATCACAGAAAGTACTCCCGGCACCATACGGTCTAACGGAGGCGGGAAAAATACCCGCCCCCACTGCCCTGACGTTGCGTGTCTGAGTTTTAGATTAATCCCAAAAAACACTACGTCACACCCGATATTTCCGCAAGCGCCCCCGTCTCCAGCAGTCCTGACTACCGCCTCTTAGAGCAAGCCGACTTGATCTTGCGTCTCCGTTTCTGGCTCGGCTTTTCATAGTGGCGGTGCTGCTTCAGCTGCTTCATTATTCCCTCTTTATCCATCTTCTTCTTCAGGCGACGCAAAGCCCTGTCCACAGTTTCATTTCTTCTTAAGATAACCTTCGGCAAATCAGATACCCCCCTTCCTCGCTTACTATCAGCCTTATATTAAGAACATGGTGCTGTTGTGTCAATAAGGAAGGTAACCGAGGAAAATAGGCAGGCTCGCATACCCGATGACTACGACTACTGCCAGCCGTACTCGCGGCCCCAGTCGCCACCCTCGTATGACCAGCCGGTGTCCACGGCATAATTATCCGGCCTGGTCGAGCCGGAAGGCTGGAAGCTTATCCTTATGTTCGATGGAGTCGAACCGCCGGCAAGGGGATCGCTCCCGCCGGCGATTTCGACAAGATCGCTGAAATCGTCGCCATCGGTGTCGGCGCGGAGAGGGTTGGTGTCTGGGCTCGGTGTCGGGTAGGGGGTGTATTCCGTGTCATCTCCGTTATAGGCAATCTCCTCGTAATCCGTGTAGCCGTCGTCATCCGAATCCGGGTCGTTGGGGCCCGTACCGAGATCTATTTCAAAAGCATAACTTAACCCGTCGCCATCGCCGTCGTCATCGTAGATGTTGCGAGGGTTGCGACCCGCATACACCTCAGACCAGTCGCCCTCCCCGCCGCCGTCGGAATCCGCGTTGTCGGGGTTAGTGCCCCTCCCCACCTCCGCCACGTCAGAGAGGCCGTCACCGTCGGCGTCAATCGGCGGCCACAGCTTGACCGTGAGATGGGCGTAGGTGCCGTGGCCCGGGAGCTGTGGGTGGGGATAATCCTTGATTATCGTCACGCTGCTGAAATCGTGCGCGGTCCTGCGCACCCTCGGGTACGCAAGGACTCCCGTAAAGTAGTCGCCATTCAAGGCTCCCGTCGCACCGCATTTATCCACGTTGAAAAAAACGCCCAGCTGGTCCACGCACTCGTCTCCTAGAAAGATGTCGTCGATCGGGTTGAAGCACAGGAACGAAAAGGAGCAGTTGCTGTAGTAGTCTCTTATAGCCGCCGAGAGAAGCCACCAAGCCGAGCCGTCACGCACGAAAAGAAGATTCTGGGGAAGATACCAGTCGATAGGCGGCCATTCGTTATCGTAACTCTCCAGGTTCTGGAGGTGATTACCGGTCGGCGAAAAAACCATGATCTCGTCGTTGAAGCCCGTGGCCACGTAGAGGTTGCCCCCCGTCACGGGGTCGGGGTGAAAAGCGATCTGGCACTCATCGTAGAAGGCATTTTCATATATCACCGTCTCGTAGCTGCTCCCGTCCTCTGAAAACTTATAGACACGGTACTGTATGGCGGCGTAAAGCCTGTTTGTCCCCGGCTGGAAAGCCAGGCTCCTGATGCCGCCGGGGGGAGCGGGCCCGAACACCTCCACTCCTACCCTGTCCCCCGTATCACGGTCGATCATTATCTTTATTACGTTCACCCCTTCGCCCCACCCCGCCACGTAGAGATGGTCCGTGTTCGGGTACGAGGGGTCTATCGGCTCAGGATGAAATGCCATCGCCAGGGGACGGCACACGCCGTCGGACGCGTCGGCGAAGGCGGCCGCGTCTATCGTGTAGGCAGGCGGGTCGTCGAGAGACATGCGCATTATCTCGTGGCTGTACTCCAGGGCCAGGAAGGCGTAGTTCGGCTGCCCGGCGGCATGGCGGGGCACGATGATTAAAAGGAAAACCGAAAACACGAATAGAAGTATATGGACGTCTTTTTTCACAATACCCCTTCTTAGCCTGAATTATTCATGTGATTCCGAAAACCGGCATAGATAGCAGGGAAGTTTGCTTCTCAGCGATCTGGCGAAAAATTGATTTTTTAGATTGATATAGCGCAATCAACTGATTACCAGGACATTACGGTGAAATCCGCCAAGTTGATGAATAATTCAGGTTTGCACCCTACAAATTAAGGCTCCTGTAAAATAGTAACTGCTTTTATATCAATTGGTTAAACACCAAATTGTTTTCAATTTCCCTCACAATTTTCTTGACTTAATGAGTGGCATATTTTACTATATCACCTTGCAGTTCAGG
>Ga0208771_1000136_pt1 | contig 46235 bp, 83 predicted proteins | sample AntAceMetag02UKX_FD_184775 | JGI IMG/M metagenome (GOLD analysis project Ga0208771, IMG submission 184775) | Saline lake microbial communities from Ace Lake, Antarctica - Antarctic Ace Lake Metagenome 02UKX (SPAdes) (version 2) | ecosystem: Environmental > Aquatic > Non-marine Saline and... | reverse complement strand
AACTTCCTAAATTCGTTATATGGCGAAGAAAAAAACAGTTCAAAAAATTGAAAAAAAAGGTACTGTTAAGAAACAAGTATCTAAGATTGATCCTGTGAAAAAAAGAAAGGCAAACAGGTATAATACTTTTCGCACTTACGCATCTAAGTATTGCGCTAAAAATTATGGCCAACCGTGTTCAAATGATAAAATGAACAGGGTTTATCGTCAGATAAAAGCTGAATATTACGACAACGGAAAATTTTTATCAGAAGCAGAACTGAATCAAATCATCGCTATCAGCATGAATCAATTCGATAAAGGTTTGCCACCTCCGCAAATCCAAACTTTTCCTTGGTATGAAATGCAGGATATATTGCTTCAATATAAAGATGTCTATTTTAAACCAGATGATATTTTAGTTTTTGATTTAAGTGATTTAGGTTTTTTGGACTTATTTGTAAATCCATTTGATGAAGTTATTAATACAGTAGCTTTTGAGATAAGAGCAAGATTAGACACCCTCCGTAAAGGCGATAAAGATATTGAGTCACCCGTTCCGATGTGGGATATGATTGAATTGGATATTAAATCAAAACCTCGCAAGTTTAAATATAAATTATCAGTAGGTACAGCCGCGTCAAATGAATATGCAGTACTTCCAGATATTTCTAATGATCCTTTTACACCAACACCAGAAACGCCACCAGAAACGCCACCAAAAACTTCACCAGAAACGCCTGAACCAACTCCTAAAAAGACTAAAAAGACTAAAAAGAAAAAAAGAAGTGGTGCAAAATCTAGTGCTATTTTAGATGAAACAAGCCGTATAAAGGCTGAAACTGTTCTTGTTCAAGAACAAAGTAAGTTAGCCTCACTCCAATTGCAAAAAGCAAACAAAGCACTGGAATTAATAGGTAAAGGGTTCTCTATTGATCAAGTTAATAAGCTACTTGGAATATAATTTAGTTGGAAGTATCTAAATAAAATATATCTTTGTCTTCACTGATCATTTATATGCCTTGAAAACCTGATCACATTTTCACAGCAGGATATAAAAAATCCATTCTGTTTTAAAAACAGGATGGTTTTTTTTTACCCAAAAAATTGGTATTATATAAAATACACTTATATTGCGTTGTATATCAAAATTTAAATTATGCAAAATTTAAACTCTATTAAAAAAGGCCGCGCGATAAGGACAGATATATTTATTTGTTCTATATGCAAAAAAGAATATAAAAAAAATTCAGATGCAGTAATTTGTGCTTCGCAAGGTCTAATTGTTGGGCATAAAATTGGAGATATAGTTATTACATCCATGTTTTACCATTTCGGATGGTATGACGGCCAAGAAAACTGGATTTATAAAATAAATGACTCCGAAATACACCAAAACAAGCGTCGATATTCTTTTTACTATGTTGTTACTGGTGTTAAACAGCGTTTACAGTCACACATAGTAGATTATTCAGTTTTAACACTGGCTATGTCAAACTTATCAGGTTATAGAAAAGGGTATACTTGTAAAAATCACATTCTTTTATTCCCTGTAGAAAATCCACCAGAAGATATACTACAAGAATCAAAAGTATTCCTAAATCAAATATTTACTACAACATTATGAAAAATGAATATTCCTCACCTAGTATAAAAGATTTAGTAGGGTCATGCGTTCCTTATTTTGAAAACCATCAATTTGAATCTGAATCTATTGAATTATCTGTACAATCGGTTTCCAAAGATCAAGCAAGACTTGCTTGTATATCTGGTGCCTATTCTGAATACTATGGGTTTACTTCTGGCAATTACACAGTTTTAAAGGTTAAAAATTCAAGTGAAGTCATAATGTCAGACACAATGATGGAAGTGAGAACTAATTATCACTTTATTCGAAACGCAAATGGGCACGTTTTAATAGCTGGCTTTGGTATAGGATTAGTTGTAATGGCTATACAAAATAATCCTTTAGTGAAAAAAATCACAATTATAGAATTCAATAAAGAGGTAATAGATAATGTAGCAAGTAAATTACCTTTAAATTCAAAGGTGCAAATTATTGAAGGTGATATTTTTGGGTGGAAACCATATAAGAATGAAAAATTTGATACTATTTACTTTGATATATGGAATACTATATGCGCAGATAATTACCCATCTATGAAATTTCTTCATAGACGTTTTGGCAGAAGGGTACAAAAGAATAATCCAAAATCATTTATTCGTTCTTGGAGAAAAGAAGATTGTTATAGACTGTATAAATCATCATTATTAGATGATTATCATTACTTAGACGGTAAAAATTCTGCTTTACAAGCAAAATTGGAATAAGGACTGTTTTTTAATAAGTTAAATAAACGAAGTGCCATTAATAAAAAAAAATGGGAAAATCAGATAAAATAACAAAAGCAGGGGCTACAGAACTTTCAAGAAAACTAGTACTTATGAAAGCAATAAATACGGTTTTGACAAAAGAGTTCGTGTCAAAATTAGATAGTTATTACTTTTTTAAAAGTCAAATAAAGTCTCTTAAAAAATGGCGAAATTTTTGGATTATTTTTTCATCGATCACCATAATTATGATGATCATTATACTTATCATAACATGAAAATCATTCTTTTATTTGTATTAATATTTGTGCTATCAAGCTGCACACCAAAATCAGTTTGGGAATTCTCTTCTTCAAAAGATTTCGAATATAAAATTGAAGTTGGAGACTATACAATAATTGATAAAACAGATTATTTAAAACTGAAACTAAGAAATACAGACACAGTGAAAGTTCAAATAAATCAAGATCAATTCATTATTACACCTTTCATTAGAAAGGATTCTATAATTATAATCAATGGCAGAAAGTAAAAATTATTTAGCCGAGTTTGGAAGTACACAAACAGGTGGTGGCCGAGTCTTTTTAATCGATATATATGAACACTGGAACAAGGAGAAAAGCAAACCAGTTGGACTTGTCACCACCTTCTTCCACCATAACGTTAAAAACCTTTTGTACGATGCTAGAAAGCACATATCTAAAGCCCAAGCAAAACGGTGTGTTGAATGTGTTCGTAACAGGCAATCAAGAATGGTAATAGCACACACAGGATTTGCATTGTGGGGGGGTAATATTTATTATTAAAAAAAAAATGGAAAGCGAAATTGGAAAACCAACAAAGCAAAAAAGATTTGCGAACGTGCAGATGATTCTTGACTTAATTCAAGAAAATAAAGCCAAAATTGAAACAATAGATAAAGTTATAATCCAAATTGAAAAACGAGAGATTCAGGCAGGTGACGAGTTTGATAGCGAAACTGGATTTGAATATTTAATCTTTTTTGCGGATAAGAGTGCATATCTTGTTGGAAAGACTATAATAATTGAAGATAGAGAAGATTATGCACAGGCTTTAAGTTGGCCGCAAGAACATTGCATATCCTATTACCAAGAAAAACCCAATGTGCCACCTATGGAAGTCATTGAAAAGTTAGAGGAGGTATTAAAAATTGTTACAATATGATGATGAATATACACTTTCTAAAATTAAATAAATCTCATGGAAATAAGTGATGAAAAATATAAAAAAATTAGAGAATTCGAGGATTTTTTAAAGGCCATATTTGGTGTTAAAGGCAATGTCAATTATCGTGGAGGCTGCACTGTTATTTTAACAAAAGGTGAACGATATAAAGCCACCATTTACGAAATTGACGATAAAAAAAACGGAAAATTTCAAATAACCATTAGTTCAATAAAACCATCAAAATAAAACTTATGAGTCACATAGATGATTACCCTGAAAAAGCAAAGGAACAGGCATTAATAATTGAAAGTCTAAAGCCTTATTTACATCTTTTAGATACAGATTATCTTAAAGAATCGAACAAAAAAATTCGAGAACAAGCCTCCTTTCAAGAAAGCGCCTCTGTTTTGAGTGTAAATTACAATTCCATGCATGTAAAAATAATGCGGGAACAGGCAAAGGCATTAGAATCACTTATTGATTTTATCAAAGCATTAAAATCGATTGATTTAATGAAATCCAAAGCGGACAAAGAAGATCAAAACCGCGCGGCGATTGATAATTTATTTTATAATCCTAAAATCTAAACCATGGTAATGATAAAAAAGTTTTTTAGGGCAATAAGTGTTTTTTTTATAATTATAGGCTTTCTGATAATTACCTCATTTGTTTGGATTGGAAAAGGCTTTTATAGGTATAGACTTTTGTTTTCAATTTGGAAAAACAGAAAGCAGTTTGAAAATATAGAAGATCTCAAAAATGGAAAATACACCACCACTATTTTAATGAAAAATAGAATTTCATTTAAACCGTTAGATTTAATTGTTTCCAGAAATGGTGGGGTAAGTTACATGAAGGTGTTTTATCGCCCGATTTTGCAAAATCCAGAAATGTTTGAAGGCTTTGCCTCACTTTATTGGAAAGATGGCTCAGAATACACAACAATAGGTTTTTTAAAAATAAAAAATGGTGAAATAAGCAAGCCTTTTAAGTTCAAGGCATGCTTTGATCATTCTTCCATAAGTGAAAAAAGGTCTATATCAGAATGTGAGGTTAATTTAAACGAATTTATTTTCAACTTGAAGTGAAACAAAATGAAGCATACAAAATTAAAATGGATTTTACTTGATCAAGGATTAACGCAAGCGGCGTTTCTTCGAAAGATGTTAACGATGAATAAAAAACCATTAACCCGATATATTTTAGTCGGTTTATACAATGGGAAATCAACAAATCCAACAATAAAAACATTGGAAAGAATTACAGAAGCGTTAACCACAGAACAATTTAAGGTTAAAGCGAGTGATATTTTGCCAGTCGATCAAAAAATAACAGAAGAAGATTTTAGAATGTGGAAAAAGGAAAGCCAGAAATAGCCATACCAGCTAAGTTTTTAAATCACTTTTATGATAAGCCGCCTGTATGGTGGTTATTCTGGTGGAGATTATTTGCAGACATAAGTAATGGTGGTGGACAGGTAACTTATTCACAAACAGCTCTTTGCAGTTGGTTGTCGGTCAGTAGGTCTACTTTAAGAAGAATAGTTGATTTTGGTACTAATTTTAATGATGGTGGACAGTTGGTGGACAGTAAATGGACAGCTGGGAGTCTAAAAATCAGTTACATAGGAGTACTTAAAGAACAGTTAGTGGACACTTCGCGGACAGTAGCTTTAGAATCATCTGATATTCCTTTAAAATCGAAGCAAATTGTTAAAACGCCTGTAAGAATTGACAAAAAAGAACGTCGAAAGTCAAATGTTGTTTTTAGCAAAATGATAGAAATATATAATGATTGGATGTTAGATTATACAGGGTTTCCAGCTAAAATTGACGGTGCCCAAGGTAAAGCGATGAAGGGAATAATTACTTACCTAAAAACAGCAATTGAAAAATCTAAAAATAACGATGGTCTATTAGAAGAGGTTGAAATCAGAGTTTTGGAGGGTTGGAAATTAATATTATCAAATTGGGACAATCTATCTCACTTTTATCAGGAGCAAACAAAACTTACGCAAATCAATAGCAATATTCAGATAATATTAACACAGATAAAAAACCTTAAAAAGAAACCTTCTTCTGATAGAAAAGACAAGATGGATAATGAATTAAACGATTATTTAAATAAAATAAGCCAAAATGCAGATTGAAAAACATTACTCAGAACAGATAAAAGAATTTGCCAAAATAAGAGTAGAACTTGATCAGTTCAACAATAAAGTTTTGGATCAAACAAGCATTAGAAAAGCCATAGCAAAGCAGTTAACAGAATGTGCCTATTTTACTGGTGTAAGGGAGTTAAGCACATCAATGATTGAAATGCTTGTGGAATTTACAATTTCACACTATTGTCATTTTACTGCACCTAAAATAAAGTTGGCTTTTGAAATGGCTATTGCTGGTAAGTTAGAATGTGATGCAGAACATTTTGGTGCATTTTCAGGAGTTTTTTTAAGCAAAATTTTCAATGCTTATTTGATCATGGAAAATAAATTAATTTCTGAAATTATAAGAAAACAAGAAATAGCTTTTTGGAATGAAAAACAATCAGAAACTATTAATCCACTTCAAATTGCTAAACAATGGGCACCAACCATTTTTATTCATGGCGAACAATTATCCAATTCAGGCCAATCTGCAAAAGATTATTGGAAAACAGATACAATGCAGTGGTTACAAGCAAAAGTGCTGTACAACTATTTAACTAAGGTGGAAATTTTAAAAATAATAGATCAGGATTTTAGAATAACGCTAGGCATGTTCTGTGCAGAAATGTACATGGATAAAGAATCAATTAAAGGTATATCTAGTGAACTTTCAAAGCTCTATTTAGCAAAAAAAATAATAAAATAAAATCATGCATAATTTCATCAAATACGACAAAGATAATCCTACAATTTGGGCTGGGTTTCTAAAATATTCCATTGAAGCCAAATTAAAAGGTTTTAATAATTATTCTGCAAAAGGAATTTTTGAAATAATGAGATGGCATACCAAAATAAGGGGAAAAGGTGAATTTAAAATACAGAACAATTTTACACCTGATTATGCAAGAAAATTAATGAAATATCACCCAGAATTTAAAGGTTTTTTTAGAATTAGAAAACTTAAAGCGCCTCGGTTATAAAACTTAAAAAAATGTCAGTAGGAAAACCCAAACAAATAGAATGTGGCGAGTGGCTTTATAAAGGATGCTTCATTAAAGAATTGGAACACCCAAAACTAATAGGTAAGTATGAAGTATTTAAAAATGACAAAGATCAAAGCCACGTTGATAGATGCTACACATTTACGGAAGCAAAAAAGTTATGCCGAGAGAATGAATGTTTTGAAAACGCACTAGACTTTTAAAATTACCGAAACTGAGAAAAAATGAGAATAGATGTAAGTGAAAACGGAGAAATAATACTAAAAGAGGTTTACAATGGCGTAGGTCTTGAAAGTAACAGCAAAGAGGTTTTTAGAATCTGCATGAGAGATAGCGGATTTGAATTTACCTATGAAGGAGAGAATTATACTGCTCAAAATGGTGAAGTAAAAAAACTCGGATTAAGTGAACCAAATGCGGGAACATTACCTATAGATAGTGTTAGCAACCGAAGGGAACTTTTACTTGATTTCGCTGAATATTCAGAAAATGACAAAACAAGTACGGCAATAGATGAATGTGTAGATAATTACCTAGATAGTATCAAGTAATTGTTGCTAACGAATAGTATAAGAGCCGTTTTTTCTATGGCTTTTATACCGTGTTAGCCATCTGGTGCGGTAAATTAAAAAACGAAATTTAATATGAAAAACGAAAGTAATAATTATTTTTTTAGGGAGGGAATTAACGTATTGTCATTATTTGACGGTATGTCTTGCGGACAAATAGCCTTAGAAAGGTGTGGAATAAAAGTAAATAACTACTTTGCTTCTGAAATAGATAAACACGCTATAAAAGTAACACAACACAATTACCCACAAACAAAGCAAATAGGTAGTGTAATTGATGTGAGAGCGATTGACTTACCAAAGATAGATTTACTTTATGGTGGAAGCCCTTGTCAGGGATTTAGTTTTAGTGGTAAGCAACTTAACTTTGAAGACCCAAGAAGTAAATTATTTTTTGAATTTGTAAGATTAGTAAAAGAAATTAAACCTACCTATTGGATGCTTGAAAACGTAAAAATGAAGAAAGAATACCAAGATGTTATTTCTGAATATTTAGGAGTAGAACCAGTAAAAATAAATAGTAGTTTAGTTTCTGCTCAAAATAGGAATAGGTTATATTGGTGTAATTTCAATATAAACCAACCACAAGATAAAATGATTGTTTTAAAAGATATTGTTGAAGACGGATTAATAAGTTTAGGATTAGCACAGCGAGGGCGATATGAAAATGATAAGATAATACAGAAATACGAGTTGAATGGTAAGGAGAAAAGTAACACATTAACCACAGTTGCAAAAGATACTTTACTTTTTATACCAGTTGATAAACATAGTTCAAATAATGGATTAGTTTGTTTGGGCGGAGTAATGAAGCCAACACATAAATTGTGGTTAAATGATGGAAAATTATTACAACGAAACTTTTCACAAGGGAATAGGGTGTATTCAGAAAGTGGAAAATCTACAACGTTAAATGCGAATAGTGGTGGAGTTGGTGGAAAAACGGGCTTATACGAAATTGAGGGTGTGATTAGGAAACTAACAAGAGTTGAGTGTGAAAGATTGCAAACCGTGAATGATAACTATACAGAAAGTGTGAGCAATACACAAGGAATTAAAATGCTTGGTAACGGATGGACTGTTGATGTAATAGTAGATATTTTTAACCAAATGGTTTTACAAAAACCAAAGAGCGTGGGCAAAAAATAATTATGGTAATAACAGATAAAACTTTAATTGAAAAACGAATGTAGCACTTGTGGCTAACGGTTAGGGTATGGTGTCGTTGGCTTTTTTGCCAATGCACTATAACCAGTGTTGTGCATAGTACGGATTATTAAACTAAAAACTAAATTATGAAATACGAAGAATTTTTGTTCTCTCAATTGTTTATGAATCATATTGAGAATAAAGAAACAGAATATAAAGAGTTGGCTTACGATATAATATACACCGAAGTATTAAAACATAGAGAACTTTTTTTAAAATCTAACTACAATACTGATATGCAAAGTGAATATGATTGTATTGTTAATTACTTACTCAATGAAGTTTAATGGAAGTAAAAGAAATAACATATAAACAAGCTATGAAGTGGTGTTTAGAAAAGCACTACGCTAAAAGAAAGCCTATGTTTCAATTTGCCTACGGTTTAATTATTGATGACAAAATTGAAGGTATTGTGGTTTACGGCAGACCGCCAGTGCAAATAGAAAAGAATGTTTTTTTAGAGCCTATAAAAAGCGATTTTAAGGTTTATGAATTAACAAGGTTAGTGATACAAACAAAGCAAAAGAACGCTGCATCTTTTTTAGTTGGCAATAGCTTAAAGATGTTACCTAAAAATAATATTGTTGTAAGCTATGCAGACAGTGGAATGAGCCATTGCGGAATAGTTTATCAAAGTACAAATTGGATATATACTGGAGGAAATAAAGCACACGATTGCGAATACATTGTAGATGGTAAGAAAATGCACCCTAAATCAATAACTGAAAGATTAGGTATAACAGCTATAGCAAAATGGGCAAAGGAAAATAATATAGAAAGGATAAAACCTAAAATAAAATACAGGTACTTTTTTATAAATGCTGACAAAAAAACTAAAAAGGATATGATTAAAAAACTTAGATACCCTATAATAAAAAACTACCCTAAATGTGATAAAAAAATGTATGATGCTGGTGATAATATATTAATGAATTACCAAGTATCGAACATTCAGAAATCACTATTTTAGTATTACGCACAACGGATAGTATATGGTGCGTGAGGCACGAATGCAATATATACCGTGTTGTACACTGGCACGGATTTTAAACTTAAAAACAATAATATCATGGATTTACAAAGCTTTTTTGACCTAAACAAAAACAAAGAAAGAAAACGCTGGGAATTTACTCCTAACGACAAAGTAGAATCAACAAGTTATACAGTTGCTTTTTATGAAGCGGAGAACGAAGAAGATGCTTGGATAACTCTTTATATGGCTGTGCAAAAAAGCCTTGGGTTTCATATTAAAGAAACGGCTTAGTGCTTGTGTACAACGTTTAGAATATAATTTCGGGCGTGCATAAGCAATAAATTTAATAGATAATAACAAAATTATGCGTAAGGAAATTGATAGTAAAGAAGCTGAAATTAAGCCTGAATTATATACAGTATTAGGCACTGGCTGGGTTTCAATCGAAGAAACTCAACCAAAACCACTACAAAGAGTTTATGTTGTATGTCAAAATCCTAAATATGGCGGTGGCATAGTTCGCTTTCAAACTATGGCTGAATACATACCATATATGACCGTAAAAGAAGAAGATTATATGGCTGACGAACATGAAGGTGAGGGTGATTATAACGAGGAAGAAGATCAATATTACACTCCACAAGGATTTTATGAATGGCAAAGTGAACCTGAAATGTTCTGGAAAATATCGGCTAAAGTTACGCACTGGATGCCATTAATAGCACTACCGTAATTTTGTGCCTAATGAGGATAATATAATTTTAAATTTTTGGATATGATACACGAATTAAAAACTTGGAAAGAATACTTCACTATTGTTCTTAGAGGTGACAAACCTTTTGAACTTAGAAAAAACGATAGAGATTTTTGTGCAGGACACGAACTTCTGCTAAAGGAATACGATAATGAAACAAAAGAATATACAGGACGAATACTTCATAGACGAATAACTTATGTTTATCGAGGCGGTGAAGGTGGTGACTTTGGATTGAAAGAAGGTTATGCCATACTTGGAATGGAAAAAATTTAATTGTTTATAACGTTGAGGCTAAAAGCACTTGGGCATTAAAATACCGCCAACGGCATGAATAAAAAGCGTTTCTTCTCTGCGTTTTTATTTGATGTTACCCACCATTTAATTTGAACTGAATATGCCAATAGACTACAAAAAATATCCGAAAAACTGGAAGTCTGAGATAAGACCGAGAATAATGAAAAGGGCTGGCAATACCTGTGAATTTGAAGGTTGCGATTTTAAGCACGGCGAACACCTATGGGCGGTTAAGCATAGAGCAAGAACTACTGGTTGATTCAGAGATTTTGAAGAAGCTAACGGCTTGCCTAAAACAGTAGAGAGTAAGAAAAACAAAAAGACTGGAAGGGTTGAACCAATACCTAACCCAAAACGAATAAAAGTAGTGCTTACAATTGCACACTTAGACCATGATGAAACAAACCATGATGTAAAGGATGAACGATTAAAAGCCGCCTGTCAACTATGCCATTTGAGATATGATGCTAAAGAGAAGTATCGTAGAGTTAATGGTGGGTAACGAATTAGAATATGAATTTTTAAATTTTGGATTATGAAAACAAAAACTTTAATTGAAATTACAAACCCTCACGAAGTTGCGAGGTTGCTTAATCTTATTAGGGATGGTAGAAGAATATTAGAGAAGCAAGACCGAACACAAAGAGGTATTGATGGATATACAAAAAGCGACCTCGAAGCTTGGGAGGGTGAGCTATCTAAGCACACAAATGTTAAATGTGAATACGCAGACTCAAAAATTTAATTATTTATATTGTGTGTTGTAAAATCGTTTTAATGTTTTACAACGTCTAGTATAAGAAGCGTTGATGAATAAAATGAACTTTATAAAGACTTATTTAAATAAATTCACTTGAAATCCATATTTTAGCTGAAATTTATACTATATATGTCGCAAGTCGGAATTGTCCAAGGTGCTTCACACAGTAAAAATGGCGTAAAAGCCAAAATTAAAGCCACTGGAAAAGTTCTTGAACTTGAAGGGGGGGAGGTAATTGTAAATAAAAAAACCGTTGCTTCAAACAAACTTTTACATTTTGAAGGAAAAAAGAGGACACCAAAAGAGATATTACATTTCCTTAATACCATGGAGGGTAATGGAGATGCAATAATTATGGATTTTGACGATCAAGATTACAAAGATGTATTTGGTGAGGGTGGTGAGATTCCTATACCAATTGAAGTGGAGAATATGGAAAATTATTTGAAACTCATATCAGAAACAGACCATTATAGAAAATCATATAAATATTGGAAAGATTTCGCATTTGACAATAAATATAGGATGAAAACTATACTTCCTGTGCCTTTGGTAGCATTGATGGTAGTTAATAAAAGTGAAAAACCCCTTTTAATAGAGGTTGAGAATAGTTACCCAGAAAAAAATAAAGAGTTATTTGAAAGAGCAGTTGTTTACGCTCTTTCTGTTTTATTAACAACAGCAATGGGAGGTAAAGATTGGAAAGTACAAGGCTCAGATCTAAATTCAAGAGAGGCATATTTTGAAATCATCAACGCACAACAAAATGGCAAGAGAACGTAAAATATATTCTAACGATTCAAGACTTAGAATATCTGGTTTCTTACTTAAAGATATTTATGTTCCTTCGGAAGATCAAATCGGACAACAAGTATTAAATCATGGATATTATACAGTTGCATTCACGGTTTATGTTTCTACTAGATTATCATCATACAGCAGCAGAGATTCATTAGCCAGTGCGCTTCTTAATTTTGATGAATATACAGTTAGAGATGATCAAGGCAATTATTATCTGATTAGTGGCGCTGGAACGCAAAACTCTACAAATGAAGATGCACCATTTTACGATAAAAAGGTCAGCCTTCTGCCAAAAGAAAAAGGTGTCAATATTATATTCAAATGCTCGGTTATACCATGGCTTGAAAAAGACAAACCTTATCTAAAATTCGGGTATAATAGTACACAAAAATTGCCTTCAAACGTTATTGAAGTTTTTGACATGATGCTTTCTTTAGCTTGTCAAGATTCTTCCCAACGCAATGAAGTCAACTTCAATTTATTTTTGGAAGAAATACTTTCTAATGAACCAATAAATTTGGGTGTTGTCTCTCAGACACAAAGCGATGAATTATTACAAAAGGCAAGAGATTTAAAAATTGAAAAGGTTGGTGATCAAGAGGGTTGGCGTTATTTACCTGCGGCTGGTGGTTTTGTTATTTTAACAGATAATCCTAATTCAAAATCAAATACAGATTCAAAAAAAGAACTTCCTACATCAAAATTTGCACAAAAGTTTCATTCAATTGATATGTTTGGTAATTATAAAACATTACCTCTTCAAGTATCACTTATGGAAAAACATGCTCGAAAAATGGTAGGAGGAGGTATGGACATTGAAGATCTTATGCTTGATTTTACAAGCGTAGGTATGAGTATGGAAGATGCAATAACACTCACTTTGCATACATATATGCTTCCATGGACATCTGCTATGGCATCTTATACTGACTATTGGAACAAACTTAACTATTATCCCTATACCATTAATTCATTATTCATTAAAGTCATTACTACTGGTATGAAGGAAAACCCTTTTTTCACTATTACTGATGATGAAAAAACACAAGTTTTCGAATCAATGGATTTACAATATAGCACTGATATTAATAAAATTTTGAAATGAAATTAGATTTAAACTTTATAGATGTTGATCAAATCAATAAATGGTTTGAATCAAATCCCCCCAAGGAAGTTATGAAGTCTGTTGTAACAACTTTACAACGTAACGGATTTATGCTTTCTGAAATTCAAGGTATAATGCAAGTCATGCCAAAAGAAGGTACACAACCAAAAATGCCAACGATGCCAAAAAAATCAGACAACCCAACTCATAACGGTACTGATATGACAGAAATAATTAATATTTTAACTCAATTAATTTCTGCGAGTGCGGGTGTTGACGAAAAGCAAGTCAATAAACTTATTAAAACGTACTTATCGACTGCGAAAATTGGTTTGGGCATGCTGGACGATACTTTACGCAAAATGCTAACAAAAGAGCCTCAAAAATTTGAGGTTATTTTACCACCAAATTGGAAAAAATCCGAAGATGATAATGCACCTGACTTTCCGCAACCAATAACAGATATTATTATATCAGATCTTAATTCGAGATTACCAAATAAGCCAAAAGGAGGTGGTAACAACGTATATCTTTTTGGAGGCGCTGGTACAGGAAAAACTTACATATTTAAGGCAATTGCTGAATTTATTTTAAACGTCGAGATTGTAACGGTTAATTGTAATCAATTTACTAGCCCTACTGAATTGATTGGAGGCCAAACCATAGAAGGGTATCAACAAGGCGAATTGATCAAAGCATACGCGTCTATTGATGTCCCAGAAGGGAAAAATGGCTTTATGGTTTTGTTAGACGAATTACCAAAACTAGACCCAAATACTGCTGGGGTTTTAAATGATCTTTTAAGTAGTGCCCGTGATGGTGGTTCAATTTCAGATGGAAGGTTAAAAAAATGGAAAAGAGGTGATAAAGAATTTTTTATAGTAGCCACTGGAAACACAAAGCTGAATCAAGCTGATCCTGAATATGAAGCAAATCAACGTCAAGATATGTCACTTGTTGACCGTTTTTCTGGTTCAATGTATAAATTTGTGATAGACCTTAATAATGAGCGAGATTTTTACGCTTCTTATGGCTGCTTGTTTATTTGGAATTATCTTTGTGAATTACGCTTTTTCTTACAGGAAAAGAATTATACAAACTTTGGCTTTGTTAGTCGTCGTTTGATTAATTCTATTGTTGCTACTACTCTATATGAGTTTGCAGCAAGAGAACAAGGCAAAAGTGATAGCGTTAAAACGCCACAAATAGGTATGGAAACATTTCTTGATCTATTTGATCCTGATCAAATTACACAGATAAGAAAAAACACATCATACAACAAATTTTTGGATGCATGCGCAAAACACTTCAGTACAGATGTAGGAAATATGCCTGAAAATTACACATCAGAAGTTACTATGTCCGATGAATTAATAAAGAAATTCATGAAATTGCAAGAATCACAAGTTGCTTACATGAGCAGATACGGAAAAAGGGTAAATTGAATTTATGTTACAAGAATTTAATTATAATGGCTTATTGTTTTACAATGCCCAATCAGAAAGGGGTAAGGAAAATTTAGCATGGTCTTTTTCTCCAAGCATGGAAAACACTTTTAACGCTACAATGGCAACGGCCATTGAAATGCGTAATAATGGTGTGGATTTTGAAGTAAGAGATAAAAATGTTTTTAAAACATCAATAGATTCTCGCGATGAAAGGTTTTCTGGCATAACTTCTATGGAAGAAATAAATAATTATGAAGCTGTAACTTCTTATTTATACAATGATGAATTAAAAAATTTGATGGCTAATATGGATGCCGTCATATCAAAAGCCAGTGGAAGATTAAACGAGCCTTCAAAATTAATTGTGGGTTCAAAGCCTATAGGTATTTTTTCAATGGCGCATGCATCACGCGGTTTAATTAGGTTGCCAGAATATTTTTCCCCTGAATTAAACAGTGTTATAAATGCAGATTTAATTGAAACAGAAAATAAAAAGTTTGTTTATAACACAATAAATTCTTCTGGATCTAAAAAGACTTATGAAATAGAGCAAAGGCAAAAAGGCACCACAAAAATGCTTTTATTACAACCAGAAATTCAAAGAAAAATATCAAAATCTGGCATGTTATACACTGACCCTGTAAAATATAAGGATCATGTTTTAGGATTTGGCACCACTGTAAAAAAGGTTTTTTTATACAAAAGCACAGATGATTTAAAAGGTAAAGGTTCAGAACGATATGTGGATATTTTCATAAATCCAATGCAATCCGCAAATATTAGAAAAGAAATGTGGATTTATCAGATTTTACCAGCTTTATTGGTTGCAAAAGCATTTGAAGGAAGTGGCTTTAAAATAGCGATTCATAAAGCCCCGATGGTTAGAAGTTCAGAAGGCAACAAGGTTTACAAGATGATTAACATAACTACTCTAAGCACTTATGATCAACCAATTAACTATGATGCTATTGCAAGAGGTGGTGGAGATACAAGAATTTTAAGACATCACGATTTTAATGTTTTTAGCACATTCTTTAAACATCATTTTAATCATGACAGTGGAGACGGAATAGGAAGTCCTGTAGTCATTTCAGAGGCACATGAAATGTTAAATCAGTTTGCTTTTTGGAGTGTTAAAAATGCTGAAAAAGGAATAAGTGGTTTTAAAAATCAAAACCCTACCTTGTATCAACTTGTTTACATACAGTCGGGTAACGATCAGGAAACGCAAAAAGAACGTGCAATAACTGAATTCCTGAGAATTATGGACACGATGGGAATGCAGTTTCAAAATTCAGAACAATTTGCAAGGGACGCAATCAAACGCTATGAAGATATATTGCAAAAAACAACTCAAAAGGGAATTGAACTTACACGTTCAAACATTGAGAATTTACGCCTTACATCACCAAGTAATCCGAATTTGCAATTATCTGACGCAACTTTTAGTAAATTAGCGAAAGATATTAATGAAAGTAGAGATAAGGCAATTATTGCATTAGAAAATATAAAGTGATTTAAATCAGTCGAAATGGAAATAATTTTCACAAAGAAACAATTAGAATCAGCCTTACAATGGATTCTAAAATGTGCAAAACCAAATTGGGAAGATGGTTGTATTATTCAAAATCCAAAAATGATGCAACATGCTGAGTTTCCAGAATTTTTATTTTTGAAATACACAAAATTAAAGCAAGATAGCGGTGATAATTTTAGTAGAACAACTAATTACACTTTAGTTGATAAAGATGGAAGTTCACAATCAATGTCAGAAGTTTGGAGTGAAAAACTTGTTAGAATGGGCATTATAGCTGATCTTATGGCCTTTAAAATAGATAATGGTAAATTAGTATTTGAATGAACAAAGGGGATAAAATACGTAATTTAAAAGAAGTGCATAAAGATAAATTCTTAGTACTTTCAGAGTCAGCAGATCCAAAAAACAAGGAACGAGGGGATTTATTGACGCGATTAGTGGATAAATTTGCAGATTTTTATGACGGAAAAAAAGATCCAGAAAAAAATCAATCAATACCAAAAATGCCTTCATCAATTAAAACCATAAGAATAATATGGTCAGAGGCTATAGAATTCGAAGACAATCAAGTATTTTCAAATTGGTCTGGTTTTAACAAAAAACTAAGGGAAATTTCTAAAAATCAAAAAGCAGATAAGGATTACAATCCAGAAACTTACACTAAGACAAAAGTTGAAATAATTTGGCAAAATGGTGAAAGTATAACTACACGAATTGACAGTGGTAAATCAAAAGGGGATTTTTGGTATGATCGTTTTAATAATGTTGGGGCTTATTTAAAGCCTAGTCAAGCATATTATGCAAGTACGATAAAGGGTAGTAGGGAAAATTTGGATTGGGGAGAAAATGAATCAATATTAGAACCACAAAAGGCAGATCCACCACAAAAGGCAGATCCACCACAAAAGGCAGATCCACCACAAAAGGCAGATCCACCAAAAAAAGAGGCAAAAAAAAAGTTGGTAAGTATATCTTTTGATTTTGTAGATAATGATGATGATCATTTGTATGCAGATGTTTACAATAGTTGGGAAGCTGCAAATGAAGCATTGAAAAGAATTTATGAACTGAGCGTTATTGACAATCGAAGTTACTCAGTTCTTGCAGTTTTCACTTGGATAGGCGAAGATGGTATTACATATAATTTAAATGAATCGGTAGGATTTTTTGTTGGAAAACTTGCTACTGATCCAAATAAATTAACTTTGGGTAAAATGCTTTCAACGAAGTATAATCTAAGGCATGAAGAAAGAGATCTTGGAAGCATGACACCAATTGAAAGAAATCCAAAACCTAAAACACAAAAAAAACCAGAAGTTATTATCAAATTAGATTTAGATGTTGATGATGATTTTCTCGACTCAGTTTTTTCATAAAAAAGAAAATAAGTTATGACAACCAAGGAATTAGTGAAAGAACTGGAACAATCAAAATTACCAGTTACGGCACAAAAGATTTTCGACGGATTAAAAAAAACAACGGAAGATTTTGAAAAAAACCTTACAGCAAAAATTAATATTGGCAGCCATACAAAAACACCAAAACAGTTTTTGAAGGATTTGCATGCAAAGTTTAATAAGCCAACTCCAAAAACACCACCAAAAACAAAAGGTGCCCGTTCTCTTGTTGAACGTTTGACAAACAATATTATGAAGGAAACGGGATCTTCATACAAAAAATCACGCGCTACAGCAGAAAAGATTATTAAACAAAGAGGGTTGTTTAAAGGTCGTACAGACCGAGGTATACGAAAAGATGCAAAACAATCAGCAAAAAAGTTTGGAAAGCGTATATCCAAAAACGGAAAGGTATATTATGAATATCGTTCAAACAGAGCAGATGTGCCAGTTGATCCAAAATATCCAAAATTAGAACGCGGTGGTTTAGTAGGAATGGAGGATGCACAGATTTATGTAGCCTCAATGAAAGATTACAACAAAGGAAAGCCAGAAGGCGCTTGGATAAATTTGACTAAACATGATTCTGGTTCTGATGTTGCAGAAGCAATTGCAAATTTACTTGATGGTATAGATAAGAAACACGCTCGGCCAGAAGGATATGCAGATGAATATGAAGTGCATGATTTTAAAGGGTTTCCGAAAGAATTTTTTAGTGCAAACATGAATGTGAGTGAATTTAATAAATTGATCACTTTTTTAGAAGCTATTCGAGGTAATGATTTGCCATTAGATGTGATAAAAAATTATGCAAAAGTCGCAAATGTACCAATGTCTGAAATTGAAGCTAAAATTGATTCAGCTTATCGATCAACATCTTCAAGCACTGATGATTTCACTTTAGATTACGTTATAAAAAACGGATTACCAGAAGATAGATTTCAGTTTTTTGATTATTCAGCTCTTGGAATGACCCTAAGAAAAGGTTTTAATAAAGCTGAATTTGAACTCACAGAGGATGAAAGTGATGAAGATATTGCGAAAGAATATTTGACAGAAACATACGCTGATAAAACGCCTAGATCTGTATTAGAAACATACTTTGATTCGAGAAAATATTGGAATAGTGTTTTAGCAGATCAATTTCATGTTATTGATTACCAACAAGTACTCTACTTCTTTGATAGACATAGAGTAGTAGCGTAACTGTTTTTATAGCCGCCTCTACACTTAATTTTATAGAATACTCGTTAATTTATTCATAAGAGCCTTAAATAATTATAACTTAGTACAAACAAAAAAGTGTTATGGCAGAATTACAGGCTAAAAAAGCAATTCGAAGAAACAATATAAAAGTTGAAACCCTTCCGCAAAACTTAAAAGATAAATATGATGAACTTCTCGATCTTGCTGAGCAAGTAAATGATGATGATTTGAGTGATGATGAACGGACTGATATGGAAGTTCGCATAACTGCAAAAGATGAATCGCTTTTACGTTTGGTTCGTAGGCATGCAAGAGATCTTGAAGAACAATCAATAGCTAAGTCAAAACGTGAAAAAGGAGGTCGCGGAGATTCAAAAGATGATGATGAAGAATTACCACAAGAAAAGAAAGGAGTATTTAATAAATATCTATAAGTTATTGTGGTAAACTCAACAGATATTAAAGATCATTTAAATGCACTTCGCAAACATCATGGTGATCAATTTGTACTAAATCTTTTGCGGGAATATAATGGAGGTGTTTCCGATAATATAAGGTTAAAACAGCTTGATTTTGTTGTTAAAACTTCATTGCCTTTTTTTGATTTAAGTTATGATCAAGGCATGATTCAAAAAAAGCAATATGATGGAAGGCGTGTGATTTTTATAGCGTCTATAGCTAAAACTCTTACAGAGAAATTTTATTGGTCTTTTATTGAAGTTTCACGGCGCACAAAAAAAGCAGACCCAAACATACACAGATGTATAAGGGAGTTAAAGGGCTTATACCCAATTCATTCTACAACAAAACACCTAGTACACATGCATGAAATGGCTTTTAGCGCATGCAGTGCTGGACAAATTATTTAAAATGGTTCAAAGAGTAAGGAAAGTTTCAACAGCATCGAAAGCACAACAAGAAGCAATTGCACCAAATGATAAAGTGGAAAAAGAAACAAAGGCCAACATTGATTCTATTAACCCTTCTATTGAAGCGCCAATTATAGTAAAGAAGCCGACTATAGATGTATCTAATAGTTTTAATCCGCTTGCTGAAAATGTTACTGAGCGCGAATATTCGAGAGCCAAAATTGATCAAAGCACCGCTGGCGAAGTAATAGAACCGCTTAATGAGCCGCAGTTTATTGATCCTTCTATTTTGGCAAAAGAAGAAGAAAGTCAAGCAAAATCGCCGCCAAGTCCACTTGAAAAACCAAATGAGTCATTCAATGAACTTGAAACAAAAGATCAAAAAGTAGCCGCTGAATCTGTAGTGGATTTATTCTTAGATGCTTACGAACAGCTTCATAAATTTGGTGAAAAATATGTGCAATTTTCGGACATGGAATTGGCCAAAATGGCAATTGAGCAAGGGATTGACTTAGATATACCTGTACCAATAGATGAAAATCGATCAATTCCTTTACGTGATTTTGTAGAAGATTTTAACAAACAATCGATAGAACCTATTGAGTTTGATCCAGAGTTTAACGAAAAAGTAAGACCCGCATTATTAAGAGTTGCCATGAAACATGGTTGGGGCATTACTGACGAACAGTTTTTGATATACATGTTTGGTAAAGATATTACGGTAAAAGTTGGATCTGCTATTAGCCTTCGTAAACAAATGAAGGACACTATTTATTTAATAACTGAGTCAGCAAAAAGATCTTCACCTTCCGAGCAAAAGGTAAGAGAAGAACAGGCAAGTAAAGAGTCAAGGAAAAGAAATGTAGAAACCGAGTTTGTAGAACAAGAAGAGTTTTCCAACGAAGAATTAGAAGCCGAGGAAGAAGAATTAGAAGCCGAGGAAGAAGAATTAATAAAAAAACCTATTCCAACAATGGCAGATCAATTTGAACAATCTTATGAAACAAATTCGAATTTTGGAGCCAATAACCCATTAAGTCAATTTAAAGGAAGGAAACCGCCAGCACCAAGAGTTAGAACAACAGAAGGGAAAGTAAGTGATTAATTTATTTAAAAAAAATGGATGAAGATTTAATAGAAGATTTGAAATATACGCTCCTTTATATTTTAATGTTTACTATGGTTTTTTTGTTTTTTAAAATAGCTGAAAGTGTTTTTACAGATATAGCAACAAGTTTAATTAATCACAAGTTAATTGATTCATAATGAAACTGCCTAAAGTTGTCATTGGCATACCAACCTACAATGGTAAATCCTATTGTGAAGATCAATTCTTTGAGTGCGTTATAAACCTAAATTATCCAAAAAAATTGCTTGCCATATTGGTTATTGATAATTCAACCGACGAAGGCAAATATGCTAGAACTCTTCAAGAAAAATACCCTAATTTTAAAATTATTCACCAATCAAGTAATGAAGTTGTTTATAAACGGCTTTTCAATTCGCACGAAACAATCCGCAAAGAATTCCTAAAAACACCCGCCAAATTCTTATTACATCTTGAAAGTGATGTATTAATACCCAAAGACACTATTCAACGCCTTTTGAGGGCACGTAAATCAGTTGTAAGCCCTGTGTATAATCTTTCATTAGGTGTAAATCGCCACATAGTGCAAAGAAACCGACAATGGGGTATGCCTTTTGGTGGAAAGTACAGTTGGGGTTATACTTACGGGACAGCCCACCAGTCATTTTTAGATGGAACAGTAAAAAAAGTTCAAACAAGTGGTATTGGTTGCATTCTCGTGCATCGAAGTATAATGAAGGCCGTTCCTTTTAGGTATCGGCCAGATGTTGATGCAGCACCAGATAGTGCATTTGCCACAGATCTTTTATTAAAAGGAATTGATAATTTTTGTGATACATCTTTTCTTGTTAATCACGCAAATGGTGATGATTGGGGATCAGGAAACACAACTAAATTAGAGAAGTATGAGTAAGAATGATAAAACAGTGAGTGATAATGATCTAAAAAGGGTTGTTAGTGCTGTAAATTTTGATCGTAGAGACTACGAACAAAAAGATGATTTTTATCAGGCTATAACGCATGATATGGCTTATTTAGAGGCATTGGAGCTTCTTATAAAAGCACAACAGCGCATTTTAGTTGGACAACAAAAAAGCCAAAGTTTAAATATATCAAGAATTAGAGTTGAGCATTTTGATTCTTTAGCAAAACATGCAATTCAGAAGCAATTAATTGCTGACAAGTATCATCATTACAAGGAAATATTTTGTCCAAATTTTGATATGAAAATGAAAACAGCCGTAAATAGATGGGACAAATTAATTTCTGACTCACTTTCTTTGATTGAATTAGGAAAGTCAAAAGGTATTCTAAATGACATTTCAACTCATTTAGAAATGATTATTGATGAAGCAAATGGCGAAGTTTCTAGGTTTAAAAACATAAAAGGCATGGATTGGATTATTCGTTCAGAGTATTTACCAAAAATAAACAGTCTAAAAATAAAATTTGAAAATAGTTGTGCGGAAAAAAATAAGGGTTGATAAATGAAAAGAATTTATTGCTACACCTATGGTTTTAATGAAATTGAAATGCTACCTCTAAAAAAGAAGTGGTGTGATTTCCATGGTATAACTATGCGCTATTTTGATAATGAATCAACTGATGGATCAAAAGAATGGGCTATACAAAACGGTGTATTTGTGGACGATATATTTTCTAATGGTGCCTTTGATTTAAGATTAATTCTACCTGTTTTAAATGAAGATCTTATTTTTGAAAAGCCAGATTGGTTTTGCATGCTTGGGGTAGATTTATTTATAGCACCCTTAAATAAAGATGTGAGAATAAATGAATACTTAAATTTTTCTACTGATAGTTTTTACGAATGTGATTATGTTAATGTGTGCTATACAGGAACAGAAAAACAAAATGGTGATTTAAGAGAGTTTGACAGAGCAGCACTTTATGGCCAATATAGTATGGCATTTCCAAAGTATTCATTACTGGTTCGTTATGAAAATGGTGTCCACATGGCCGCTGATAAAATACATTTTCCAGAAAATTATACGCAATCTAATGATCATTTTTGGAGCCTGATTAATTTTGGACATACCAAAACCGCAGCAGAAAGAAATGAGACTTTTAAACGCCGTAGTTTAGCTTGGGATCGTGGATTAAATAAAAATGCTGGCGGTCATTACAGAACGGGGAAGGCTTTAAGTTGGACATATCCAAAAAGCAATACAAGGTTAATTTGTAATGTACCTAATTTAAATCATGCACATTTATCGTTAATGGAAATGCTTTATGAGTAATACAAGAGAGCCACAATTGGGAGTTGCCGTAGGCAAGCGTGGTATAGGTAAGACCTTTGAGACATTAAATGTTATTGAAGGGTACATATCAGGTTATGGAGGCCAAGTAAAGCCAAGGCGCGTATTGGTTTTGGATGTTAATGATGAATTTACAGATTATAAAGCAATTTCGGTTGCTGACATTAGTAAATTTTCAAGACATCCGACCATAGAGGCTAGAAGAATAAGACCATTTAATCCCGATGGTTCAAAAATGACACTTCGAGATATTGCCGAAACACTTTTTACAGTTTTGGATAAATATAGCGGTGGACTTCTTCTTATTGAGGACATAAATAAATATCTAACCGTACACCTTCCGAAAGATGTTGTAGGCGCTATTTGTACAAATCGCCATAATGACATGGACATAATAATTCATTATCAAGCAATTGGTAAGGTTCCAACTACTATTTGGGAAAATGTAAATTGGATTAGATTTCATAAAAATAATCAGTCAGTTGATAGACACGAAAAAAAGTTTGAGGATAGATATGAGATTGTGAAAATTGCCGAATGCATGGTTGATACACAATACGAGCATGGAAATGAACGTTTTTTCGTATTTATAGACTTAGATTATAATAAAATAAGAGGATCTTTTAATGAAGCGCAAAAAGATCATAGCGTTACACAATATATGGAAGACAATTATAGAACAGTTGTAAAACCAGAACTTGATAGGGTTAATTTAGATGGTGTGAAGCGTTATAATTCACCACGTGATGCTGCGGAAAAAATAAAATCAGATTTATTATTGAAGTATTTTGAATCTGGGAAACCTACTTCATAAAAAAAAGGGACGCATTTGCGTCCCTTTTATATTTTTATATTTTTTACTTGACTAACACCAGTATTTTTGAAGACCAATGTATTTGTAAGAAAAAGTTGCTTTATTAAGAACTTCACCACGTAAATGAGTAGATAGGTGATTTTTTAGGCCATCATAACACCAGTATTTTTGAAGAGCAATGTATTTGTAAGAAAAAGTTGCTTTATGAATATTATGACTATTCAATAACTCAATATTTGATAAGTCTTTTGATAAACCATAATATTCATTAATGTAACTTTTAGTTAATAGTCTAACAGAAATTGTGTTTTCCCTATAATTTGCTGACTCACTTATTCGATCAGGTTTGTAATAGGCATATCCTGTTTTTTTCCTGTTTTGAAACAAAACATTTGGTTCAACAATTACACTGTACGGATAAAGATGATTATTAATATAAACATCCATTTCACATGGAACTGACATGTTTACATCAAAATCAACCACTTCCACAGTTGCGTCAAAAATAGCCACTTGATCGGAGGCGGGACAACAAGCGTTTGTGACTGTGCTTGCTGCACACATCGCTATAAGCGAAAGTGCAAACGTCCCTAAAATCATAAGTTTTCTCATAGAATTCAAATATATATATATAATTTTCGTACATTTGCAATCGAAGCAAACATTTTGTTAGATTTTGCATGATCTTTCTTAAATGGGTATTATTTTTCATTTTCCATCAAGTAGCCACGTATTTATACGCGGCTACTTTTTTTTGCCTAATACTTAAAAAACTAAGTACCTACTACAAAACAAAACATCATAAATAAATTTATCTTAAATACTAATTTGTAAGTTTGACCTGAAAACAAGACATAAGGCATTTGAATGCCGAAGTCATTACACACTAATTCTAATTTTGAGATTATGAAGGAAGTATTGGAAATTGCAAAAACGGTTGCAATAGTAGCCGCTGGAACAATAGCTGGACTTGTTATCAAGGAAAAATTCTTGAAAAATCTTTAAGCCTGTGGTTTTTTGATTCTTTTCGTAAAATTTTTAGATGTATAACCTTTGATTAACACCAAAAAAATGAAAAACTTGGACGATTATTTTCATGGAGCGATGAATGACGCTAATGAAGAGTATCTTGGTTTTGACGGTGACATGGACGACGACTTTTCCTTTATGGACGACGACGACGAATTTCAAAATGCCAGCGGTGGCGGTAGAGGCGGTAGCCCTACTTCGCAGCCGTACATTGTGAATGTAGCCAACACTGATTCAAACACAGATATTGCCAACGTTACGATTTTAGGTGCCTATACCGCTTTATCTGCATCATCTCCTGCTTTTGGTAACACTGCTGGAGTTGAACTTGGAATGGGAATTTCGGGTATCACGTACACTGAATTTTTGTATCAGTCAATGAATAAGCCTTTCCAGATAGGAATGACTTATATTTCTGACACCGTACAAAGTTCTAATGTTCTTGAAACCTTTACCCTTATCAAGAAAGATGTAAATGGTAATCAGCTCAATAAGGTTTTGACACCAACGATTGACCCTTATCAGCAACAAAATGATAAGATTGCATTCAGTTTTGATTATACGATTGATGGTTTTACCTCAATCGTAATTAGTCAGGTATTGAGAGCAACTGCAAGCGCAAATAACGTCTTGAAGTGCTACCTTTACCCTGCTGAAACAATCTCTGTCACACGTGGACTTGCTGGAAGAAAAGCCGTTCGTGGTTATGGAAACCCAAAAGTTGTTCGAGGCAATAAAGTTGTACTTGGTCGAAGCGCAAGACGCGAGTTAGGTTCTTAAAAGAACACCAAAAGCATAAAGGCGGGGGCAATGGGAAACCACTGCTCCCGTTTTGCGTAAAAAAATTATCAGATGTACGATACAATTGCAAATGACAACCCAGAAGGGGCAAGAAGGCTTTTAGCTAAACACGGTTATAATGTGCCGCGAAACATTAGAGCATTTGAATTAGCAGATTTGTTAAAACAATTTGTTCGGAAGAAGGGTAAAAGCGCCGTGGTTAAACTTGGTCAAATACACCCTGATAGACAATTTATGCACCAAGTGGAAAGCGGCGATTATGATCATTTTGATGGTGGTGATTGTAAATGTGAATCTTGTCAAAAAGCTGAAAAATCAAATGCTTCTGGTTGTGGTTGTGGAGATTCAGATAAATTAAATATTGACGGCAATTTACCTACCAATAAATCTTCTGAAAAAGAGGATGGAGTAGCCAAAATCGGTCAATATAATGTACTTATTGCCTTTGCTATGGTAAACATAGCTGCAATGTGTTTTATCACTGTAATAGCACTTAAAAAATGAGATGGGTACGCCACAATTTTGCTAAAAATTATCATTCTTTCGATGGTGCAACTAAAACTACAATTTTAGCAGATGAACTATCAAAAGCGATAGTAATGGAGCCTGATTTGGTTGGTCAAATTTTTAAAGAAAATAATATAATTGTTTCATCACTTTCGGCAAGATCATTAGTCAAATTGTTAATTGAAAACAAGGAGAATAATAAAATGATGAAAGAAATCACAGCCTTAGTTTTGGCTTTGAATTCAGATCACGATGGAGCCACTCATGCTTTTTTTGGTAAAGACGCAGCCGAACGCAGGGCGAACCGAAAAGAAAATGGTAACAAAGGAGCCTTGTTTCAAAAAATAGGTGGATTTATAAGTAACAATAAAGAAGCAATTGGTGGCGCTTTAGTTGGTATTCAAGGGATTTTATCAAACCGAAAAGAAGTAGGGCAGCTAAATGCAAATGTTGATCATTATCAAAAAATTCAAGTTCCTGAAATTGGCAAACAAAAATCAATGCCAACTTGGGGATGGGTTTTAATTGGTTTAGGATCAGTTGTAATGATAGGTACATTGATTTTTAGCACTAGAAAATCGTGACAGAGTTAGCTTTAAAAGTATACAATAAAGAACTTGGCACTTCTTTTAATGAACGGAATAAACGAATTTCAAAAGGCGCGTTAATCGGTGGCGGTGTGGGGTTAGTAGCTGGATTGTTTTTAGGTAATTTTAGAGGTTTTTTAACTGTTATCGGCGTGGTAGCAGGAATAATGATCATCACAAGCAATGATAATGGAAAAGAGCGCAAATCAACAATGGAAAGAAAGTGAAACTAATTTATCTTTTAAAGAGTGGTTACAGGCAGAACAGGAAAAAGGAAATTTAGAAAAGGAAACTCCCAAAACCTTTTCAAATAAAGGCAAAACACAATTTTTGGGAATTGATACGAAATGGATTTTAGCAGGTGCTTTAATATCGTCTGGTATTTTTATTTATTATCACATGAAAGCTAAAAAATAGTGAAGGGAATAGTACGGACATATAACAAGCCTGTAGCACTTGAATTTGCTATTAATGCAAAACAACCTACAAAAGTTTATTTAATGGTAAGGGATAAGAATAACCCTAAAAATCAATTCACAAATCGTTATAATACCGTACAAGGTCAAAGATCATTGATTGTGAGAATGCCTATCTCTCCTGACGTAGCGGAGTTCATTATTCAAGATGAAAATCAATTAGTAAATCAAGCGCCAATGTTTAAATTATTGAGCGCGAAAAAACATTCTTTAAAAAGTAAGCAGAGTGAAATAACAAAAACAAATAAGGACGCTAGAAACTTTTTGAATTTTGCAGAAGAATTTGTTGAAAAACTGCCTAAACTTTCTGCTGGCCAATCAGGAAGTATATACACAAGCGATGATGGAAAATATGTCATAAGATTAATGGATGATATAATAGATAATCAAGGAAAATCAATTTTAACACCTGCAAGAATTAGTAAATCATCAAAAGTTATAGAAGTAAGCAAGGCCAAATTTTTGAAGTATACAATACCAATGAGAATGGCTATTTTGCTTCACGAAATGTCACATGGTTATGTAAATAAAGAAGCAAGTGATGAAACAGAAGCAGATTTAAACGCATTGGATATTTATTTAAATGAAGGTTTTCCAAGAATTGAAGCCTTTAATGTATTTGGAAAAGTGTTTGCTGGGAAACCAACCGAAGCAAATAGAGTAAGGTTTAAAACACTAAAAAAATTCATTGAAGATTTTGAATTACAAAATCCTGAATTAAATTATATTTAATTATGAATAAACCTGCAACTACACCCGCTAATTCTCCTTTACCAGCACCACCTTCGAATGCTCCTTTGGGTAAAGCTAAATTTTCCATAGGCACTTTAGATTTTAAAAAGTGGGCAATTTGGGGCAGTATAGTTATTGGATTAAGCATTGTCGGTTACATAATTGTAAAAAAAAGAAACTAATGGCAGCAAATCTAGCCGCCGCAGCAGCGGCAAAATATGCATCTGAAAACCCAAAGGCCGTAAATGGTGCAGTAGTAGGTGGAATTATTTTGGTTGTTTTAATTTTAGGCGGTGTAGGTTTTGCATCTTATAAAATGTGGCAAAAAATTGGATTGTTTGATGATAAAAATGATCGGTTGGCAAAGAAAAGGATGCTATATTTTGCGAAATGGCAAGGTTTTAATCCTAGGTACCACGAAGATTATTTTAGTGGAATGAATACCTTAAACAAACAACCCTATTTGTTTGCGGAAAAAATTAATGATTCATTTGGAACTTTTAACGATGATGAAAGTCAATTTTATGCCGCTATGGAATCTATAGGTTCAGCACAAAATTTAAGTGCCGTATCAAAAGCATACCAATCGAGTTTTGGCAAGTCGCTTCGAAATGATATAGATAATTATATGAACACCAATGACGAACAAGATAAATTGATTCGTATAGTTAGAAACTATTCAGATTTTAAACAGTCAGATAAAAGAACAACATGAAAAATAAAATGATAATTTGGATTGGATTAAGTGTTTTAGCCGCTGGTGGATTAGGTATTTTACTTTATAGAAAAATCAAAAATCCAAAAGGAATTGATGGTGATTCAAAAGGCAATACAGAATCCGTAAAAAAATTTACTGATAAAGACAAAACTAGCATTGTAGGCATGCGAATGTCCACACGTTTTTCAGATACTAACGTTCGGGAGTCACCAAAAGTTGATAATGGAACACTTGGTTTTGGAAGCAATTTAATCGGAACTGTTCCTAATGCTAAAACGCATATAGGTATTGTTGAAAGCACAACTACTGGTTCAGATGGTTACACGTGGTTATACTTAGAACTGACAGGGCTTAAAGAGTTTGATAGTGTAAATAAAGGATGGGTAAGAAGTGATGTTATTTTTTCACCCCAAGCGGGGTAGGCATTTTAAATAGATTTACATGAAAAAAAACTATATTTACATCGGTATTGGTTTAATAGGTGTTTTCCTAGTTTGGAAAATAATCAACGGAAACAAAGTACTTTACCAAAAGTAAAGTGATGAATTCAAGAACGAATTTTGTAATTATTGGATTAGTAATAGTTGGTGCTTTCATAGCATGGCGACTAAACAGTAAGGCAATTAAAAGCTACACACAATGAGAAGAGGACAATCAGAAAATTATGACGCTCTTTATTCTTCTGATGAAGATGAAGCAAAAATGTTTGAAACTGAAAAAGATCGAATTCTTGTTGAAGGTCTTGGTTTTTATCGATTTGATTCTTCAATTGAAGAACATTTTGTTGATGATGATGAAGAAGGAGAAGTTGAAGAAATTTTAGAAGATAATGGCGTTCAAAATTTTGGTGGTAAAAGAAAAAAACGCAAAGCAAAACGCAAAGCAAAACGCAAAGCAAGACGCGCAAAAAGAAAAGTAAAAGTTCGTGAGTTTATTGATAGAACAAAGAACAATGTAAAAGATCTAATTAAAGATCCCAAAAAGGCTATAAAAAAAGGTTTAGAGGAAGTCGGAAAAGGAATAAAACAAGGTGTTTTGGCTGTTCCTCGAAACAGTGCATTGTCTCTTATTCGTCTTAATACAAGGGGATTAGCTACAAAAATGAAGTTTTTGACACCAAATGCTTCCATAGGTTTACAAAAAAAATGGGAAAAACTTGGTGGCAATAAAGATGCTTTAGTCCGCGCAATAAAGGCTGGTTCAGGAAAAAAGCCTATTGTTTGTGGTAGTAAATGCAGATCAGGACTACCAAAATTGTCTAAGGATATGTCAAATTTTGACGGATTTAACATGTCTGGTGATTTTGACAATTTAACTGGTGCAGAAATTGCAGCACTGACAGCAGCAGCCACCCCAATTATAGCAGCTTTGGGGTCTATAATTAAAAAAGGGATTGATGCAAAAAAAGGTGCCCAAGAATTGAAAGCCGTTGAGGATGAATTAAAACGGCAACAAGAAGCCTTTGAAGCAGAAGAAGCAAGGAAGTCAGCAGCCCAAAAGAAAGAAGAGGAATTGGCCGAAAAAGCGTTAAACGCTCAATTAGATCCCATTGCGCAAGTTCAAGCAAATCCAAACTTAACACCAGAAGAAAAAGCAGCAGCAATTGCAGACATTAACGAGTCTATAGGTAGTAATATCCCATGGAAACCAATTTTAATTATTTCTGGAATAGCTGTAGCTGCCGCTGGATTATATTTTTTTATTAAAAACCGTGGCTAATAGCCCCAAAATCGAATAATTATGAGACATGAAGCCGATGATTTTGAAGCCGAAGACATTACAGAAATGGCTAATTTTGATGGTGACTTTAATTCTGACCAAGACTCTGAAAGTACGCAAGAGGAATATGAAAATTTTTCTGAATTTGAAGATGAAGATGATGAAGATGAAATGGATGATTTTTTTGGTAAAAACCGAAGAAAGAAAAACAACTCAAATTCAAGAAATCTTCGTTCTGTAAGATCGGGTGGTATGCGCCTTAAATCAAATCCTCGTTTAGGTCGTAAACCTTTAGGGCGATTTAGCAGAATCAGAAAAATGAAAAACCAAGCACGTTCAAGGGGTGTAGGTGCCAAATTACGTAATACGAAAGTCATACGTAAAATGAGAAGCAGAGGTGTTATTTCAAAACCAGAAGCCGAGGCATTAACGGATCGTGTCGATGCCCGTTTTGGCGATGAATCTACTCGTTACAATCGATTTGAAGGTGATGATGATGATGATTTTCAGGAGTTTTTTGGTAAAAAAGCAAAAGAAAGACGGAAAGTACGCAAATCTTTAATTGCCGATGGCGCAAGTAGAAGTGATGCAAGAAAATTGGCGAGAGATCAAGTGCCTCCAATAAAAATTGGAGATCTTTTGAAAAAGAAATTTCAAGACATGAAAAAGAATATGCAAAATTCAGGAGAAATTGATGATGCTCCAATTGATTCAATGGCAGATTCACCAATTTCACCAGAAAATTCAGGTGGATCACCACCGCCTGAAAGAGAAGAGAAATCAAATACAATGACTTTTGTTTACATTGGTGTTGGAGTAGCAGTACTTGGTACAGCCGCATTTCTTATCTTTAGAAAATAGGAATTCAAAAATGAAAAAAAAGCTGTTTGTTGTAGGGCTGATTCTAGGAGTTTCAGCCCTACTTTTTATGGGTAAAAAACAGATAGATTTACTTGGGAAAACGAAGTTTAAAATTCGTCGTGTCCGAAAGGCTTCCATGAAAAATGGAGTAGCGTTAATTTCCTACGATTTGGATATTTTTAATGAAAGTAAAATTGAAGTTAATTTATCGAATTTAAAAATTCAGGTTTTTAGTGGAGAATCACTTTTAGCTAATGTAACTTATTCTCCAACTGTAACAGTTTCGCCAAATCAAAGTACAAGCCTACCATTTCAAACATCCATAAACTCAAATGCTTTAATTCAGGCAATTAAAGGAAGTATAGGCCAACTGATAATGGCACAAACAATTGGTTTGTCATTTAGAATATCTGTAGATGCAGAACTTTTAGGAATAAAAGTTAAAAAACTTACCTTTGAAGATACAATTAAAGAGTTCAAGTTATGATCACAGGCATGGTTCAGGGTACAATGTTAAAAGCCCTAAAGCGTTGGGCAAAGCAAAATGAAAAAGGCACAAATGACATACAAATAGGACTATCTATTAACCCAGATAATCCAGATGATGTTTTATACACCAAAATAATTAAGGGGTTGATAAATGTAAAAGTTACATTTAAACAGGTTATTGATAGCGAAAATGACATGCTAGGGAAGGAAGAAATGGCCAGACCATTTATCCAGTCCAGTATATTAAAGTTTGCAGAAGAATATAATGAAAAGCCAGAGTCAATTTTTGTTGTGATTTATTGTTTGAATGTTAACGCAACACTTAAATCAGACGTTAGGCTACATTTGTACGCGAAAGGATCTCCCATTCGCCCCGTTTTATTTGAAGAAATATTCCAAAATGGCGAATGAACAACCAGTTAATTTTAACACCGCAAGTTCCTCAAAAACTATTACAAACGCGACTGCGATTAGTGTATTTGCCAAAGGTGGTGATGTGCAAATAGGTAACACAATAAATTCTATTACCATTGCTGATGGTACCAGTTGGAATGTTACTGCAAGCGATGGAAACACTTTACAAGACATAACTGTGGTTCCAGTATCTACTGCTTTAATTACATGGCTTCAATAATTTAAATAATCATGGCCAATGATCAATATCTAAATGTATATGAATTTGTCGGTGGATCGATAGAAGTTTTTCCTATAATAAATGCTCGTTGGATTCAAATTCACTGTAATACGCCTGATATTAATGTAGTTGCAAAAATAACAAGTCCTTTAGGTGATTTGTTTAACATTGGGAGCCGTCAAATTTGGACTTTACAAGCAGACTCAGGAAATGTGTTTGAAGGCATAACAATTATTCCAAGTAGTTCTGGAACGGGCTTCGTTATATGGTATTAAGATGGCAAATAATCAGTTTCCTATTTATTTAACCCTTGGCAGCAATGCAATTGAAATTATTCAAAACGCGCGATGGATTTGTGTTTGGAATGTTTCAGGATCATCAAGGCTTTCTAATTTAGCCACTCCAACTGTTTTCATTGTAATTCCTCCTGTATTTTATATCATAAAAGCAGATGAAGGTAATGTTTTAGATAGCCTAAAAATATCTAATGGGTCAAGTACAGAAACAATGGTTGTTTATTTTTAAAATGGCAATATGAATTATCAAGATTTAACTTTTAAAAGACTTGTACAAACGGATTCAATTACGCTTCTAAACGTGCGTTATGTTGCCGTTACTGTATCTACTGGTACAGCAACAGTTGGTGATGGAACTTCAAATGTTGTACTATCACAATCAAATTCAATTTTTGAAATTAAAGCCGATACGGGCAATACTTTTAGTCAGATCATTATCACATCTTCTGGTGGTTCAACAAGTGTAATGTATTACTAGCATGGCAAATAATAACGGCACTAATTTTAAGACCTTAAATAATGGCCAATCTGCAACTTTAAGAAACGCAAGATATGTAGAGGTGCTTTGTACAAAATCGTTGAGTGAACTTACTGTAAACGGTATTTCTGTGCCTTTAATTGTTTCTCAAGGCTTCACAATTATAGCAGATGAAGGAAACACATTTCCTCTAATATCTCTTTCCTGCCGTGACGGTGGCGAATGCGAAGTTTTTTGGTATTAGTCAAAAGCGTATATTTGACATAAATTCACTTTAAATGGGCGCTTGGGGTCAAATATTTTTTTCTACTGGTGGTAATGGTGGTGGTACAGATACCAACACAAATTTAGGAAATTCGAACTTAACTGCTGATGGGTCAGTTAGAACCTATAATGTTGATGGTAAAATACTTCGATTTATTAACGGCACAGCTTTTTTAGCAGAACTTTCAAGTAACGGATTAAAATTAGGAATTACTGGCAGTCAATACACAATGCCAGCGGCAAAATCAGGCACTAATGGGCATGTTTTACAAGCTGCTGGAACAGGTGGTGATACTCCCGTTTGGCAAAAATTAATTCAAGACGTTCTTTTGAATTTTGCTGGCAGTTTATCTGGTGGATTAAATGCTAGGGAACTTTTAGCTTTTAATATTGGGGGGTCAACAATTATTAATCTTGGTTCTAGTGCCTCTCCTAATATAAACATGTTAACTGGAAAAGATCTTTTTGTAGTGAACACAGGCGCATGGTTTTCTGGGACAATTAGCTTTGATTTTGTAGCTACGTTTGAAGGCTCTATTAGCGCAGGTGCGGGTTTAAAACCGTTTATAGGTGTATCAACACAAAGTGCTGGTTCAAATTCTCAAACATTTACAATAACTTATGGTTCAGTTATTAATTTACAGTCTTCTATAGCAGGTCGGGCAAACTATTTTTATGGAACAATTACTTACACAGCTTCGGGAAATCAATTATTGATTTTTGGATTTTCGAATGCTTCTAGTTTAGCGGCTTTAAACACAGGGAATATAAACGTTTCAGGAACAATTAGATTACAAAAATCCTTATAATAAGTTTAATTAATCAATAATATTTCAGTGGGTAACTTTGAAGTAATAATTGCCGTAATAGGCATAGCAATAGCACCAATGGGAGGGGTTGTAACGCTATGGGTATCAACCTCAAATAGAATAAAGGTACTCGAAGTTCAGATGTCAGATGTTCGTCAAGATTATAATAGATTAAATGAGATTAACACCAATTTGGCAGCTCTTAATGAAAATGTTCTCCATACAATGAAAGCAATTGAAACTTTTGCCAAAAAAATGGAACTACATGAAAGACGATTAACGAAACTTGAAATTATCCAAAATAATCATAAAGAATGAACGAAGAAAGTCCAAATAATACATTTTCCTTATTTCTGGAAAACAAAGGGACTGAATCATTTTTAATTGGTCTTTTTGCTCTTGGACAACAATTATCTAACGATACATCTTTAAATGAAAACGCCTTAACTCCAAATGTAGATTTTGCATCTATTTTAAATGCTGACACTAAAACAGTGAATAGTAATTTTACTTTTCGATTTAATAGAGCAGATTTTTCTTTTTTAGATGTTTTTATTCTCTCTGGGCAGAATCTTACAGATGTAATAAAATCAGGTTTTAATTTAAATAATACCCTCAATTCTTACCTCACAATCATAACTAATTCTGGATCAGTAAGAAAAAGAGTTTTTAGTGTTAATCAACCTGTAGAAAACTCAAATATTGTATCACTTCAAGTTATAGGCACATTAATTTCACCAGCATTTTCAACTACAAATTCAAATTCATATTATTTTAATAATACACCTGTTCAAGTTAGATCACAATCAAGCGGCTTATCCTATAAAGATATTCGAACCTCTCAAATAGCCCATGCTTACAGGCCATTATCAATTAATGTTTTCAGTGAAAATGTTTCACAAGTGTTAAACACTATGGCTATTTCGCACGAAACTGTAAATGGTGATTTCTCAAAATTTCACTATGTACCTATTCTTGATCCTTACGCTTCTCAGGCATACGTAAAAGACACACCAGAGCCGTTAATAATATTAAACGGCAGAACATTAATGCAATATAGTATTGAGCCTATGACAAGGCTAAGGATGGATTTTTTATACATATATGACAGTCCAGCGCGTATGTTTGACGGTGCTATACAACAAAGAATAAGAGAAGAATATTATTCTTTGAGCCAAAGAATAAAGAATAGCAAAGGAAGATTAAGAACGCTCGTTTTAGCAAATTAACTACATTTGAAGTAAATTAATAATAAAATGCAAGACATTGGTGGACGTAAATTTGTAATTTCTATAATTTTAGTTTGTATAGCGACTATAGCAATGTTCATCAATAAAGCTACTTTTACTGAATGGGCTACATTTTCAGGATCTATTTTAGGACTGTATGGAACAGGTAATGTTTGGGGTAAATATTTAGAAAAAAATCATGCCACTAATTAATGCATTATTAAATAATCACGTGATGAAAGATCCTGACGAAGAAAAAGAAGTTGTGGCACAAAAGCGTAATGAAGCAACTACTGAAATGCGTCATTTAAAGGCACATCTTGATGTGATAGCCGTTGGATTAATTATTGTTGTTTCATTATATAAAATTTACGACTTATCTAAAAAATAATGGCCAAAACAATTTCACTTATTATTCTCATAGTATGCCTTTTTTTTGCAATAGGTGGGTCTTTTTCGTTAAAAACGAAAAATGAAAATTTATCTTTTGACTTATTGAAATTATCCAAAGAAAATCAGAACATTTATAACTCTTTAAATAAGTTTGGAGAAGAAATAGCAAGTTCTAATTCTATTGTTTTAAATCAATCACGTGAAATATCTAAACAAGCCAGTGAAATTGACAGCCTAAAAACTCTCAAAAGCCAAACAAAAATAAAACTGATCACAGAATTTAAGGATATTTTAATTCCTTTTCAAGACTCTATTTTTATCCAAAAATCCGACACTGTTTTTTTTACAAAAGCAGAATATTCAGACGATTGGATTTCTTTTAGTTCAGAGATTAAAAAAGACGGATTAAAAATTAACAATATTTCAATTACCAACCGTTATACGGTTGAGATAGGGTATGAAAAACAAGGTTTTTTTGAAAAACCAATACCACGCGCTTACATCTTAAACGAAAATCCGTACACAACCACTCAAACAATTCAATCATTTCAATTTGAATCTGTCAAACCATGGCACCAGAAAAAAGGAACATGGTTTGTTGGTGGTTTAATTGCGGGTTTAATTTTTAACAATTCAAGAAAATGAGCATTTTTGGAAAACTTAATGCGACTCCTGATCGTATAAATAATGTAAATCTTATTCGCCAAAAACTTACTGAGGCGGGTTATACAAACGCTTACTTGCAAGGCGCTATTTTAGGGGTTATTGCAAAAGAAAGTGGTTTTATGCCAAAAAGTGAAATAAGCTACAAAAACACTAGCGCCAGCAGAATCAAAAAGATTTTTCAAAGCAAATTTGGAAAATGGTCTGATGCGGCTGTGGATGAAATAAAAAAAGATCCTAAAGCCTTCTTTGATCAGATTTATGGAGGCCGTTACGGCAATTCTGAAAATGAAGGTTATAAATTTCGTGGCCGTGGTTTTAATCAACTTACTTTTAAAGGAAATTATCAAGCAGCAAAAGATCGAACTGGTATAAATATTGTAGATAATCCTGACAGTGTTAACAATCCTGATGTAGCCGCCGCTGTAGTTGTGGCGTATTATAAAGACCGTTTTGGAAAACATCCTACTCAGGTAAAAAGGTATGTGAATTCAGGAAATGCAAATGATGTAAAAGATCTTGAAACGGCAATAAAACTTGCTGCCCATGCAAATGCGGGTTGGGGCAAAAGTGAGGGAGGTTTTGCGCTTGATAATGCCTTAATAAAGACTAGGGAATTTGCGCCTGTGATGTATGCTTATGTAAAAGGCAATGAAGTATTAAAGTCAACTAAGGATTTTTTAAAAAAAAACAAAAAACCGATCCTAATATGGATGAGTCTGGGTACAATCGCGACATTAATTTACGTTGTGGTAAAAAAAATAAAAAAATAAAACACGTTTAATGAACACAAAATGAAGGTATTAGCTTTTTTAATTTCAATTTTTTTTAGCAGTTTTTTAATTGCACAATGCGACTCAGATATTAACAAAGACGGCAATGTTGACGCATCAGATTTACTTATTTTCATAAGTAATTATGGCACAAATTGCCCACCACCACCATTAGACATTATTCCTCTTTGGAATAACTTTTATAACCATGCACCTTTTCCATCATTGTCTTTTGCAAATCTTACCCAAATTGCAAATAATGATACCTTAAATTGGAATGACATTAAGGACATAGCACAAACCTATTGGATAATGACAGCTACGCAAGATACAGTGTACATAGGTGCGGAAATGAATTTTGGTGATGCTGCAATAGCTGGTATGTGTGAAGGGAATTTTATGCTTTCGCTTTCAATTCATTATGAAGGCTATGTTTACACAAATTCTATGCCTTCAAGAGTGATTTTTGATTGGGATGTTTACGAAGAGTGTGATAATAGTATAGATTTATTTAGTGTGAATCAAGCAGGGTATATATTTGGCTTTACCCATCTTTTTGCACCTTATTCATTTTGTGATAATTGTAACTAGCTGCATAAACAAAAAAAGCATTATTGAGGATTTTTAAATAGATTTATTTTATCTTTGAGCCTCTATTGAGGTAACTAACCTTCGAAAAAATGAATAATAACACGACTCTTTTACTTGGAATAGGTGCCCTTGTTGGGGCTTTTTATTTCTTCAATAAAAAGAATTCTTCAAGTAAATCAAAATCTAGCCGTGGTGGTGGTGGTGGTGGTGGCCTTCGTGGTTCAGCGATTATGTCGCCAATAAATCCCACAGTACCTACTACAATAAACGTTTCGGTAAATCCAAATGATAATCCTGAAACCTCTTTGCCCGAAGAAACAGAAGAAGCGGTTGATACTGAAATTGTTCGTGATCCAGACGATTTACCAACACCTACAGAGCCAAGTGATACACCACAGACACCTACAACACCAGCAATGGCTGTCAATTCTTTTAATGGTGATGCTGCTGATATTGATGATTACGAATATTTTATTGATTAAATATATTTACGGCAATTTTTCCTTGTAACGCCGAGTGATACGCCTGATATCACAATGAAAAGCCCCTAGTTTGAACTAGAGGCTTTTTTATTTATTGAAGGATTATAACAATTCCAGCACCAGAACGTTTTATCTCCCAATTTATTTTCAAACCCAACTTTGCTTGACGAGATTCAATACAACCAAGATTATTTAAATCTTGATTTGACAGTTGCTTAGTGTGTATTTTTATTATCCCATCTTTGGAATTTACTTTTTCAAAAAAAACCTTTAATTCAGGAATTAATAATTCTGGATTTTGCATTTTATTACATTGTTTTTTTTGGGTACTCTAAAAAGTTTTCCCCTTCCCTTTAAATTGTTAAATTTTTCGCAAGTGATTGTAATATTATAGAGGATCAATTCCTATCTTTTTGTAAGACAGATACATAATTATGAATCCAAGAATCGGAATTAAAAGCCATAATTCTGCTTTGATTATCTTGTTTTTCATTATCTCAGGTCTTTGCATGTAAAAATCATAAATTTCATGGTTATCGATATATTGACCATTTTTGGTATAGTAACCATACTTTTTATGCAATTTTAAAAACAGATCAATATCTTTCATAATTATCTGGAAAGTATATAATTAATTCTTTGAATTTCAGCTTGTATTTTGACTAAATCAGATTCATACATTTCTTCCATTACTTCATAATCATTTTGCATGCGATAAACATAGCCGCAGGAAGCAAAAGAGGCCAGCGATTGACCATATACCCTTAGACCTTGTAAAAGACCCTCTATGCGGCTTATTTCAAGCTGTATAGCTGGAAGTGTTTCATAGTTAAGCGAAGTAAAATAATTAATGGTAAAATCTCTTTTGTGTTTTTTAGTTAAATCAACATAACGATTGATGTTTTTTTGCAGCAAAAGATATTTTGGATTTCTTGGCATGTAAATTTATTTTTACCTTTAATTTAATTGTTTCGCAAGTAATCCAAGGTTTATATCTCGCTTACCAATGGACATAGATTTTTCTACATTTTTTGAATGATCAAACCATTTTACTTTATTATCCTCTACACCTATTATATCAATATCGAACTCTTTATATTCCAGATCGCGAATGTTAAAAAGTTTTCGAACAATCAAAAGATATTCTGGATCGAAAACAACGCAGTCTGTGATCCACATATACCAATGATCTGCACCAATTGCTTCAAAAGTTTCATACATAATTGATCTAGCTTCTTGAATAATTGACCAGTAAAAGGGTGAATAACGTTCCAGAAAATCCGTGTTAACTTCTGTTTTTACCCGCTTTCCTTCTTCAATGGTTTCAATCGCATCGCGTCTGTTTAAGCATCCTACGCTATAAAGCATTGATCTTTTCCACTCTTTGCGATTTTCAATGGCTTTTTGGAAACATTTTTCATCCATGAATCCTAAAGAATGTGCTAAGAACCAATAGCATGAATTAATATCCACGGCCTTAACTCTTTTGCCAACATTTTTTTTAATTAAATCAACATTCCACATTTGTTGCTCAGTTGTTGGCTGGCTTATAGGGACATTATTAGTCAAAATGTATTTGTCTATTTGACTTCTAAGCTGACCTATTAAATGACGGCCTGATAGCTTATTTTCTTGTGGAGAACCATTGCCCCGAAATTTTTCTTCAATACCGTTTGGAAAAATTATACGTTTTTCGCCGCCGCGCGTAAGAATTTCAAAGTCATAACCGCTTTTCATTAAAAAAGCTCTACGCACTTTAAATTCCTCAATAGATCGTGTAATTATTCGATAGGACATATATGGACATTTTCACACGGACAAGTTAGTAAAATTTAACGAGGTATGTATTATTTTTAATACATTTTATTTATCATACATGGTGTAAACCTCATTAACTACTGTTTCCGTGTGCGGGTGTTTCATTACTTTTTTAAGAATTTCCACACTAAAATTATTATCAGATGGATAATGTAAACCCATTGCTTCACGACTTTTGCTTATAACTTTCCATGCCTTATCTAACTTTTCAGATGCTCCTTCAAAAATCAAGGCATATATTTTAAGAAAATAGCCTGAATTTAATGAATGCCCACTTGGGTAACTTGCAGACCAAGCACTAATACTGGAAAATGGATGTAAATCAACATCCCTATATGTTGCAATTTGGAAAGGTCTGGCTCTATTGTAAACACCTTTTAAACGCGCTGTAAGAGGCGCTATTTGATTAATGATGTAATCATAAGCAACCGTATTCCATGGTATACCTATTCGGCCAAAAACAATCCTTAAATAAGACTCCATATCATTATCAATGGCTTTAAATAACTCTATCTTACTTTTAACATTGTCCGATTTTGTTAATTTGGACAAATAATTTAACTCTCTTAACATTTCAAAGCTAAAATTGGTAAAGGGGTAAATAAGACTTAATTGGCCAACAAGATCTTGATACGGATTAGAAACTTCAACCCATTCTTGAATTGATTTTGAGGCATTCCCATATTTAAGTTGATCTAAATTCATAATGAATGTTTTTCATGTTTTTCAAAATATTCAATAAACTCTTTCCCTAAATCATTTATTTGATCCGCTGGACATGTTATTATCTTTGCAACTTCTGTCTGCATTAAAACGGCATTATCTATTGTGAAAATTTGCTTTTGACAATTTAAAAGTACTATATGCCAAGCATTTGCATTAGGATTAAATAAGTGTATAAAATAGAGAAGAGAAGAATGTTTTGTAGATGTAACTGCTGGCCTAATTGTCCATTCATTATTACAACATGTCGAAAGTAAAAAATCTTGTAATTCTGTAAATGGTTTCCCAGAAAAATTTGCATTCAAGTAACGATTTGCTTTAAAATTATTGATCAGAGAATCAATATCGTTACGATCTTCAAGGCTGTAATCTAAATCAATAATTGTATTTATTTTCGATGAATCATTAGGTGTTTTCATGAACAAATTCTTATAAAAAAATGAATATAAAAAAAGAGGGTTATCACACCCTCCTTTATTTGTCCATACAAATCACTACCCGATGGTAGATATTATATGGGCTAAAGTTAAGGCGTTTTTGCACAAAATACCTAGAATCCCAATAATCTATTTGCAAGATCTGTTTTATTTTTGAAACGAAAAAAACTGACCGCATCATCTATTTCTTTAAATGATAATTCTACATTTTGTAAATCGCCCGTAGCAGGATTCATATTCATAATCAAAACAGTTCCGAACAAAATGTATGTTTCTCCGTCTGGGCACTTTATGACCACCCCTTCATTTTTTATATGATGGTTTGTGCTTTTAGTCGCTACAACCTCAATAAAATTAATTTCTTTGGCTTCTTCGGTTTTTCCATTCCACAAATTTGCATCTAGCATAATTTGAACTTCTGAACCAGAATTTTCGCGCTCTTTTAATCCAGCAATCCAAGCAACTTCTTGCTTATCAGAAATTATATGTTCTTCTATGGTTTGTAAGGAAGTGTTTAGCACATATATTTTTGCGTGCATTTTACCTTCCGCAACATTTATTCTGTTTTTTTCGGCGCTATCGCCAAAGGTTTTAGTAGACATGTTTAATATAATTTATGAGTGTTAAAGCACACTGAAATCCCTCGGCGGCCTCGTAAAGTTCATCCTCTATGCATGCAGATATAGCGAAAGATAAATCCTCTATACTCCATACACCTTCTTCAACGAATTCCATGCCATAAATATACATTAAATCGACTCGTTGACTGTGTGATTTATTAATCCAAATGCTATCTGTTTCAATAGCTTTCACATACTCGTTATTCGCGCTCATTTTTATTAATTTAAGGATCTTTCAATCATATATGTTAAGCCATCTCTTTTTATTAAAAGTGCGCTCCATAAATCATGTGATACGTGTTGATTAATAGCTTGTGATAAAATTACACAGGAAACAGTTTGCATGGCCGAAATGGTTTTACTACAGAAATCCAAATGAATTTCAAACACACCTTCTTTTGAAAAAGTTTGATAAAGATTATAGATTAATATAAGATTACCCATTTTAGCTATTTCTTTTACTCCACCAGCTTGTACAATCAAAAGTCGCATAATAAAACTCCATTGTTTACATGCTTCTTTGACATCATCAATAGACATGTTTGTTTCAGTGATGAGTATTTTATACAATAAAATTTCGCCATCATCAAAATTAACTTCACAACTGAGTTCAATTGTTAATTTTGGAGATAATTCAGTAAAAATCTTGTTATTTTTTTTAAACATCTTTTCTAGTTTTCTTGATCGATAAGGGTAATTTTTGATTAAAGTCTAAATGATCTTTCAATAAACTTGTAACATCTTAAATTCATATCGTAGCTTTTTCCAGCCATTATGCTAACATCTTTGAATTTATCTGCTTTTACGTGATTTGTATAATAAATTGTTGACAAAAACAACGAGAATACATTATTTCCATATTCTTTAGATATTTTTTCCCACAAAGCCTTCCAGTCTGTTATTTGATTCATGCGCTTAGTTGATAAATCAGGTATGCGCGTACTTTTAAGTTCAAACATTTCACGCAAATAACCTTTTAAAATGGATGAATTATCAACTTTAATTAGCATCATTAATTGATATTTGTCTAGCAAATTCTTTTCCTTCAAATAACTTTCTTGAATTATTTCAACAGCTTGCTTTACTCTTTCCATAACTGTTCCAGAATGACGAAATCTAGCTGCGGCACGTTGTCTAAATGAACCCATTTCAGGAAATGAATGACCCATACCATAATTAACAGCTATTGTACCATCATGGCTATTTAAAACGTTTATGTGGCGATTCAATATCATTTCACCAATTTTAACGGGCTTTAATTTTACTTGAAGCATTACAACTTTCCCACCTTTGTATTCGCGCCCTGTAAAGCGTAAAATATCACTGCTTGGAATTGAGTGTTTCACGGCGCGTATTAATATCTCAGCTAATTCCGTATTTTGAACCGCCTGATATTCAGATCCCACAGTTCCTAGAGCTGCATTTGTATCTACTCTGCTTATTTCAAAAGAGGCACTTTCAATCATTTCACCTTCTTCGCTAACTGCAAAAAGAGGTAATTTTGAAACACTCCAATTTAACTTGAATTTATCTAAAAGTTCGATTACCGTTCTTTTTATAGAGGAATCAATTGATCCTTCGCTTATGATTTTACTTTTCTGCTTTTCCATGGCACATATTTTTTTATTAGTAAGGTATTGCAAGGAGAATAAAGACCGAGGCATGACCAATTTCATGATTATCACTATGAAAGTCACCAATGCAACAAAACAATCTGGTTATACCGCGAAGTTTATAATATTTAAACCGCGTTTTTGAAATTTCAATTTCTACGTAATATTCAATTGCCCCGTTTTCGTAAACAGGCGAATGATAAATAAAATCCTCTGGCTCCAAATAAACATGAGAAACTTTTATTGCTCCATCATTCGCTATATATTGCTTAAAAGTCATTAAAAATTAAAATTTTGTGTAATAATGAAATTCTCTAAAGTTTTGATAGACCTTTGATTAAGGTCGATTTTTAAAACGACCTCATTAATTTGAATTTTCACCTTTTGTCTATCCTCTCTATAAGATAAATAAGCGGGTGTTTTAGATTTAAAATTCCGCATAGATTCATCTAAATGAGAATAGGCTTTTTGTAGTTCATTGACTTTAGTAAGATTTTGGATAATTGAATTTGTGCATTTATCAATAAGAGAAATTGCTGCTTTTGTTTTTTCTTGATAAAATACAGTTGGCATGATTTTTTCATCTGACATAATAATAATTTTTAAAAAGATTTTAAATTGTAGGCCAATCAAAACTGATTGGCCTATTTTTTTTTGAAAAACAAGATTAGAAGAAAAGAACTTCTGGCAAATCGATACCAGTGTATTCTGCGAAAATTTCCGTGAGTTGATCACAGTAAACACTTTTTATAGAGTTAATTATCTGTATATCAGAAGTAATATAATCCATACGGATAAACTCCATTAAATACGTGTCACTCGGTAATAAGGTAATAGAGACACAATGAATTTTTTTTGAATTCTCACGTGTATTTACCAATAATGTATTACCACCTTTTTCTTCCCCCGCTTCAATTCCTCTTTTATCAGAGGTTGCGGCAATGTGCGTAGCGCCTACTTTTTCGATGAAAACATTGTTTCCTAATTGTGCTAAAATAATTTGAGGTATAGTTTGCATGATGTGTGTTTTTAATTTACATAGCTAAAGTAAGAGTATTATTTAAGATACACAAATAAATCTACATTAAATTTAAGGCACATAAAATTTTACACAAAAAAAGGGACGCGATTGCGTCCCTTAAAATTGTTTTAAATGCCTTAATTACTGGCTTTTTCTGGCACTCTTTAACAGGCTTAAAGGGTGTCCTTCTAAATCTTTTATGTTTTTCGTGCTGGATGAATCCGCATTATTCTTTTTAATGGAAATTGCCATTTCTTTAAATGACATTCCTGAAAGTGACTGCATAAAGGCTTCGCCTCTTGCTGCGCAAAGCCCTATTTGAATAACATTCATTTGCGTTAAAAAATGCAAGAATAAGGAGCCAAATTCAGCTACTAAAGGCAATTTCGTGTGATCTTCGGAACTGTTTTTTGCAAAACAACTACTTATTGTTTCCATAAAAATAATATGTAATCGCTCTGCTTGCTGTGATACTGCACCTATTAATTCAATCAATTCTAATGTTTCGTCTTCATCAAAACCTTTTGGATTTAAAGAACCTCCTTTCATCAAATCAACAAATAATCCAGACCTGTTTTGTGCCGTTTCGATTAAAGACATTTGATAATAAGTTGTATCTATCTCTTCAATAATTCTTTGACAATAAAAATTATCTTCCAAGTAAGCATCTATTATTGATTTAAGATCATCGGGATTAAATGTATGTTTCATCACTTCAAGAATCAAATCTTGTGCTTTTGGCAAATCCTTTTCTTGATTTAGAGCAATAACTGGCGTTACTGTTGGCTTTACTGTCGGGGTTTTTTTTGTGGGTTTATTTGAACTTTCCATAGAACTTTTTTACAAATTAATAAAATGAAATCCAAATATAGTGATATATAAATAATACACAAAAGGAAAGCAAAAAAAAACTACGACCTTAAAAGATCGTAGTTTTGCACTTAACCAAAACCCAAATAAAGCCCTATCAAAACTGTATTTGAAATTTTAAGATATATTATTTTTTAATGCATCCGACTATTTGCATGAAAAAAAAAATTAAATTCTGGATGCGAAACCTGAAAGCGCATCAGATCTTCCTTGAAAATAGGCGGTGTTTTTATCGTTTGAAACAGTTTTTGACTGTAAAGGAATAGTTTCATCTAAAACTTTCACACCATCAATGTTATTTTTATCTTCTTTTAAAGAAGGCTTTAGGATATTTTGAAGCACCTCCAATTTTTCTAAATTATAAGCTGACTCAGAACATACTGATTTATATTTAATTCTCAACTCCGATAATATTTTAGATTTTTCTTGTAATTGATTAAAATAGATAAGTCTATTCTTTTTGTGTTCATCCCTTTCATTCGCGCAGGTAAAATAATCCTCACTGCATCTACGAAATTTAAAAGTCCAATGCTGAGAACTATAAAAAATAACTAATACACCCGCGAAACAACATGATAAATAAGGAAATTTAGATTGCATGCTGTACACCATAAGAGTCAGACAACCAACAGTTAAAAGAATTGTGATTATAGATGTAAAAACTGAACCAAAGAAGGCATTTATTAAATGTTTCATGTGAATTGTTTTAATTTATTCAGCAAGTTATTGAGAAAACTTGATATGAAACCCATATTGCGCCCAAAATAAATACCGCTATAAATATATGGCCACTACACTAAGAAATCAAAACAGCAACTCAGGTAAAAACCTATTTGCGTGGGTGTAGTTGACTGT
>Ga0208771_1000134_pt1 | contig 46494 bp, 47 predicted proteins | sample AntAceMetag02UKX_FD_184775 | JGI IMG/M metagenome (GOLD analysis project Ga0208771, IMG submission 184775) | Saline lake microbial communities from Ace Lake, Antarctica - Antarctic Ace Lake Metagenome 02UKX (SPAdes) (version 2) | ecosystem: Environmental > Aquatic > Non-marine Saline and... | reverse complement strand
TAATTTCTTATCAGCTTTCTGTTTTGTAAATCTCCAGTCGATCTTCATTTTCTGTTCGTTTCGCCTCTTTGACCATGCGATTATTTCTTTCCTTAATGTGTGTTTATCTGGAATCCGTCTTCTTGTCTCGGTAAACATTACCAGCTGGTAAAAAATGCCCTATGGTTGAATTTCGGGTTTTTCAATTCGTCCTGAAATACATTCCGGATTTTGTTAGGTGTGATCGCTCCTTTTTCAACATGTCCTTTTATTTATTTACTAAACTCAGATATTTCTCAAAATAGGTAACATCCCTGATTTTCTTTGGGTGACCTGTCAATAGATCCTTTTCAATCAAAATCCCTGGCTATCCCGTATGGACAAGATAACAATCACAGTCTTTGATGGCGCTGGTAACCCAACGACAAGTTCACAACAAGTTCGTGTGTTCAACTTTTTTGGGAATTAATTATTCCCAAAACCTCTTTTTTTTATTTATTTATTTTTTCAAAAAGTCTTAGTGTGTGAGTGAGTGTGTGTGTCTAAACGAATATATATAAAAAAAGACATGATTTACTTGGAAATGTTTTTGATGTTCATTGTCGATATTAACTCAGAAAGATTTTCCTAAAATGTTTCCCTAAGTTCAATAAATCTCAGGTTAAGTCATACTTTTTTGTACTTGGTATTTTTTATTTAAACCTGCAATTAATGAATATGGATAACGAGGAAGACGAGGCTTGGGAAAATGCTTAAATCTGGTGATGTAGTAATTGCCAGAGTTCAATTTACAGATACTTTTGAAATAAAAAAGCGACCAGCACTTGTTCTTTTTGAAGAATTTGATAATGTAGTCGTTGCAGGTATAACAAGCAATCTAAAAATAAAAGGAATTCCTCTTTCTAAGCAGGAAGGAGCAGTAAAAGATAGCATTATAAAATTGAATTATATTTTTACGATATCAAGAGCAATGATTTTTAAAACTTTATTTCATCTTAATAAAAATAAGAAACGTATGGTTTTTGACGAATTATCCGAAAGATTACCTAATTTAAAATGATAGAAATAAATTCATCATTTTTTACCAATGAAAAATTGGTAATTGATATGAAAAAACTTGAAAAACCAAAAGATACCGAAGAAATACTTAAAAAAAACTTCAGGATTTTTAAGTAAATTCAACAATATGCTAATAAAAAACCAGTATAATGTTGAAAAAGTATCAAAGTTTATGACAAAAATAGAGAGATTATTAAAAATGCTATTGATGTTTACATTCAAAACTACTATTTCCTTTCCTTATATCTTATCTATATTTAACTTACATCAAAACATAATCAAATTTCACCTCAAAACTAATAAAAGCAATATGTTATAATGAATGTGGGGAGCCATAGATGAATGTCAAACTCATAGGTTTCACTCCTAATCCTGAGGAAATGCCTGCGATGGCTGCGAAACTTACACACAGTAAAACAAAACCTGAAGATTTGTATAAAACCTCTGATAAAGAATTGAAAGCAATACTTAAGCATGTTATGAATCTTGGTCATACTAGTGTAATTGAACATACAAGTTTTACCTTTGCAATTAGCGATGTGAGTAGATCTTTAACACATCAGTTAGTAAGACATCGTATCGCTAGTTATGCACAGCAAAGTCAACGTTATGTTAATCTCAATAAGCCAAATTACGTAATTCCACCAAAAATCGCTAAACACAAAGAAATGAAAAAAGCCTATGAAGAAACTATGGGCATTATCTGGAAACAATACAACAAACTTCTTGAGATGGGCATACCTGCTGAGGATTCGCGTTATGTTCTTTCAAATGCTGCGTGCACTAATGTTATTGTGACTATGAACGCTCGATCTTTACTCAATTTTTTCGAACTTCGGTGCTGCCTTAGTGCCCAATGGGAGATAAGAAAGCTTGCCAATCTTATGTTAAATGAAGTTAAAAAGAAGGCCCCGACAATTTTTAAGAATGCTGGACCGGCATGTAAAAGTAAGGGGATTTGCCCTGAAAATAAAAAGGATTGCCCCCTTTACCCAAAAGTGAGAAACGCATGAATCGACCGTATGTAATTGTCAATTGTGCAATGTCTGCAGATGGTAAAACTGCCCTTCCAAATAGAAATCAATTGAGAATTTCTAGTGATGAAGATATAGAAAGGATGTATAAATTGCGTAATGAGTATGATGCAGTCCTTATAGGAATAGGTGCCGTACTTTCTGATGATCCAAAACTTACTGTGAAAGAAAAATATGTTAAAAATCCACGTCAACCGCTTCGGGTAGTACTTGACTCAAAATGCAGAACTCCCAAGGATTCTCTTGTTGTAAATCAGACTGCAAAAACATTTATCATAACTGCAGAAAAATGCGATACAAAATTTGAGAATAATGTTGAAGTTATAGGATGTGCAGCTGATGAAGAAGGGCGTATCGATTTAGAGGAACTGCTGGATATACTTTACAAGCGCGGAATTAAAACATTGATGGTTGAAGGTGGGGGAACTGTTATATGGAGTTTTCTTAGATCAAATTTGGTGGATGATTTGTACGTCTATATTGCCCCAATAATCATTGGTGGTAAGCTCACCCCTACGATGGCAGATGGACCTGGCATAAAAAATGAAGATGAATTAATATCTTTAAAAATAGCTGATATTAAAAAATTAGGAAAAGGTATCTTAGTTCAATACAAGCGATTGTGAGCAGTGTTCTATTAACTTCTTTTCATTCCTTTTGGGCCTTTTTGCTTGATCTTCTATGCATCTCGTCAATCTCTCGCTGCGTAAGAATGCTTTTGTTGGCCAATTTCATCATGAGTAGGTTATTGTGCTCAATAAGAAAGCTAATATCTTTTGTTTGCTGAACAATTGTTTCTGCCTGTTGATTTATTTCCTCCTCTCGCTGGTTCAGATACTTCAATGTTTCGTCGATTTTTTTTGTTTTGTGTTTTAGCGATGTTTCAATGATCTCTGTGACATTTTTTGATAATTCTTCAATGTGTCTTTTTATGAGTTTTTCATTCTCCTCGTTTATGTGACTGACAGTCTGCTCTTTTACCTTTTCTATGTTCTTTAACTTTTTCAACAGCTCTTTAAAACCGCCGACCTGCTCCTGCAATAGCAAAAGTTTGGATTTTTCCATTGAGATCATCTGATCTATCTGTTTGCACTTGTCATTGAGTTCAGCAATCTTTGCTTGCAAGTAACCTTCTTTCATATTTCGGCATCTCCTACTTTACTATGTTGATAATGTTAAATTCCTTATAAAATCATCTTTATCGGATCTTTCTTTAACTTTGTTTCAATGAACAAAACTAATGCTATTACACAGAAAAAGAGGATAATGTCAAACTCGGGAGTTTCCTTTGGATCTTTTTTGATAATTTGTCAATTCTGCTGCCGAAATTGCCCTGCACGAAAAATGAAAAGAACATCCTTTCCATTATAACATAGCAATATGAAATTCCTATGCGATCAAATGCTTGGTACACTTGCAAAATGGTTACGCCTTTTTGGTTTTGATACGTTTTATGCGAATAATGAAATGAAGGATACTGAATTGTTGCAGATTGCAAAAAAGGAAAACCGCATTCTCGTAACACGGGATAAAGAACTAATTTTTAGAGGAAGAAAACAAAATCTACACGTTATTAAGATTTCATCAACAGATTTAGATGTTCAACTAAAACATGTTTTACATGGCGTACCAATCGATGAAGAAGCGGTTTTATCCAGATGCTCCCTTTGCAATACCATTCTCGAAGAAATCAAGAAGAATGAAGTCAAGAACAGAGTTCCAGAAAAAATCTACGAAAACAATGATATATTCTGGTTTTGCCCAAAATGTGATAAAATCTATTGGATGGGAAGTCACTACAATAAAATAACTGCTAAAATAAATGAAATTAAAAGATGATTAAGGGTTTACACTCTCATCCTTACCATCTGGGCATGCGGTATGCCTTTTATCCTCATGACGCATTCTGGATCGACTAGACCCATTTTTATGGCGCAGTTCACTGTATCTTTTCCAACAAGATTTGCGATTGTTGCGTCTTCAAGATATTTTTTTAGAACTTCTGCAGTTATCCGTTTTCCCCCATAGAATTCCTTGGATACGTCTATCTGAAATTTCCCATTCACGAATTTTTTCCCAATCAGATTTTCATCGCATGCACCAATGAGTACATTGTTTCCCTGCCTGTAGATCCTTATGCTTATCATGTTATGTTCCTTTTGTCTATATCTAAAAGTAGGTTGAACTTATTTATATTTCTTTCGAAAAATATTGAAAAAACCTCTCTCTAATCTTACCCTCATTTATCATCTTAAGAAAATAATTCATTCCGGTCGTTTTCAAGCTATTTTTTTACAAATCTTTATATACTTCACCCTTACAATCTCAATCAATACCAAATTATTTGTTTTAACCGCAATTCTAAAAACCTACTGCGACATACACTCATTCCAAAATGCTGTAAAGTATTTTTTGTGGGATTAGAGGGATGAGATCAATAATTAATGCGTTCTCAGAACACGGAACATTCGTTCAACCGGATACATTAGAATATATACTAGCCAAGGACGACCCAGAAGAATTCACATCTTTTTTAACTAAGGAACTAAAGGAATATCCCTTGGTTTTAACATTAGATCAAATTAAAAATATCGAACAAGCAACAAAAATTGAAAAAATCCCACAGCTTTCTGAAGATTCAATAGAAAAAAAGAAAATACAAAACAAGATGCTTTCAACATTATATGGTGGCGAATTACAACCTGAAATATCCCTTGACGAGAATGAAATAGAATATGGTGAAACTGACAAAGATACTCGGGTAGGTATGTCAAACGAAGAAACAAATGATGCGTCAAAACTGCAGTTGATAGAAATTGGAAAGGTAGGGGGATGGAAGCCGAAATCCAGAGAATATGAATCCGAAATTAGAATAATTAAGGATGTGACTGGCAACAGTACCTGTGAAGGAACCACAAAAGATTTTGCAAAATTATTTGTTAATAGATATGATGTTTTAAGAAAATTACTGAGAAAGCAGAGGCGAGAAATGGCAAATGTCATTCCTATAAATAGAATTAAAAAAAGCGGCGTTAAAGAAATACAAATCGTTGGAATAATTGATGAGGTCAGGACTACGCAAAATGGTCATAGGTTAATAGAAATCGAGGATGAGACTGGCTCTTTTGCATCAATTGCCTTGAAGAGCAACCGTGAAGCCTTTCAGATGGCAAATGAAATTGTTTTGGATGAAGTGGTAGGGATAAAAGGCCAACTTAGTAAAAATGGTGATTTACTGGTTATACAAAATATCATTTTCCCAGATGTCAGCATTCAAAAAGAGAGACATAAATCGGATGTGCCCATTTGTGCTGCCTTTCTTTCTGATATTCATCTCGGTAGCAAAGAGTTTATGGAAAAACAGTGGCAGGCATTTCTAAGATGGATAAATGGAGAAATAGGGAACTCTAGGCAAAGAGATGTTGCTGGTAAAATAAAATATTTGGTTATACCTGGGGATGTAGTGGATGGGATAGGGATCTATCCTAATCAAGATAAAGAACTTTTAATAATGGATTTGTATAAACAATACGAGGCATTGGCTGATCAACTACAACTCATACCTGATCATATATCCATTGTAATGCAACCTGGTAATCACGATGCAGTGCGACCGGCAGAGCCACAACCCACATTTGAAAGAGAGATACGGGATTTGTTTTCCGGTAAAGATATTACATTTGTTGGCAATCCTTGTTATTTTTCTCTGCATGGTGTGGAGATATTGTCCTATCATGGACAGAGTCTACTTGATTTTGCAACAAACATTCAACGCTTAAGGTACAATGAACCTGTTGAAATAATGAAAGTGATGCTAAAGAAACATCATCTTGCACCAAGTTATGGAGGGTATACTCCGCTCGCTCCAGAACATTTGGATTATATGGTTATAGACAAGGTTCCTGATATATTTGTGACGGGGCATGTTCACTTAGCCATGATTGGAGAGTACAGGGGGGTAACTTTGATAAACGCTTCTAGTTGGCAGGGTCAGACGTCTTATCAAAAAATGTTAAACTTCATTCCAGATCCAGCAAAACTACCTATTGCTGATCTTAGAACAGGAAATGTTACAATGATGGATTTTAGTAAGAAATCGTTTTGATTTTGTTAATAGCGTGATATTGCAATACAAAACTTTAAACATCGTTTGCCTATTAGTAAACTGTTCATTTTTAGAGACCTAACTGAGGGTGGGGATATGTCCAAAAATATTGTTGCCAGTTCAAATATGCATGCATATTTCAGCAGGTTACAGAAGGATACTGATACCTGCTATTCTATTGCAGATAAAGCACGAAAAAGAGGTCTTGATCCAGAGCTAGAGGTTGAAATACCGCAGGCATTAGATATCGCTTCAAGAGTGGAACAGCTTGTAGGTCCAGAAGGCATAGCTTCAAAAATTCGAAAAACAACCGAAGAACTTGGGAACAGGGAACTAGTGTCTTTAGAAATTGCCAGACAAATCGTTGGTGGAAAAGCCTACAAATTTAACAAAGCCGAAGATGCCTTAGATCAGGCTGTACGAACAGGGCTTGCCATTCTCACAGAAGGTGTTTTGGTAGCTCCCCTTGAAGGAATAGCAGAAGTAAAACTCGGGTCAAACAAAGATGGGACAAACTATGTGGATCTTTATTTTTCAGGACCTATTAGAAGTGCTGGTGGAACGGGCCAGGCTATGAGTGTTCTTATTGCTGATGTTGTAAGAAGAGAGATGGGCATTGGAAAATATAAACCGACATCTGGTGAAATCGAGCGGTACAAAGAAGAAATCCCTCTTTACAAAAGGGCACAGCACTTGCAGTATACTCCCTCAGTTGACGAAATACATAATATAACCAAAGCTTGTCCAGTTTGTATAAACGGCGAGGGAACGGAAGACGTAGAAGTAACAGGATATAGAGATTTGCCAAGAGTCAGGACGAATCGTCTTAGAGGCGGTGCATGTCTTGTCATAGCTGAGGGTTTATGTCTTAAGGCACCTAAACTTTTAAAACATGTTAAAAAACTAAAACTTAAAGGGTGGGACTTTCTCGATATGTTTGTCAATAAAAGCAATGGTGAAGATAAAGAAAACACTGAGGAAATTCCTGCAATCCTGCCATCTACTAAATACATCGACGAGGTTATCGCAGGTAGACCTGTTTTTTCGCACCCTTCAAGAAGGGGCGGGTTCCGACTGCGTTACGGTAGAGCTCGAACAGCAGGTCTTGCTTCCACAGCTATTAGTCCAGCGTCAATGAACATACTTGATGGCTTTATTGCAGTTGGTACACAGCTTAAGACAGAGAGGCCTGGGAAAGGAACAATAGGTACGCCATGCAGTCAACTTGAAGGACCGATCATCTTGTTGCAAAATGGTGATTTAGTTCAGGTCAATGATGCAAAATCTGTGAAAAAATACAATATAAAAAAAATAATCGATATTGGTGAAATTCTCGTCCCCTTTGGAGAATTCATTGAAAATAATGCATTGCTTCCTAATTCCCCGTATGTATATGAATGGTGGATTCAAGATCTGCAAAAATCCATCAACTGCTTACCAAAACACTATGATCCTTCTGGAATTGAGGAGTCAGACGAAAAGACCCAAAGAAAAATCAATGAGGATTTTGACAGGGAAATAAATCTTAGACAACCATCATTTTTGGATGCTGTTGAAATATCAACTAAATACAGCATTCCACTACATCCGTATTATAATCTCTTCTGGCACGATATAACTGCAGATGATGCAATTCTCCTTGCAAGATATGTCAGAAAATATGGGGAAATAGCCGGTGATATGTCTTTGGTTCTTCCATGGGATGACAAAATTAAAAACACGTTGATAGAGCTAGGTGCACTCCATAAAAAAAGACAAGAAAAAATTATCTTAGATAGATATGCTTATCCTCTCGTGCGATGTCTTGGTTTGGATATCAAAGATAGCAACATTATTGAGACTGATAGGTTTGATTTACTTGAAACTGCAAAGGAAGGTGAAAGTACTGTTTCTTTTGTTTCAAGACTAACTGGTTTAAAGATCAGAGAGCGAGCGCCATTTCGCATTGGGACACGCATGGGTCGACCAGAAAAAGCAGATGTCAGGAAAATGAAACCGCCACCACATGTATTATTTCCATTAGGAACCTATGGAGGCAACCAACGTTTATTTAGTAAAGCCGCTCAGAAAGGCGAAATTGAGGTTGAAGCAGGAAAACGAAAGTGTTCAAAATGCGGTAAAGTTACTCACAGAATATCCTGTATTTGTGGTGGACATACTGAGCCAATAGAGGGGAGAATAGAAGTTCATAAAATCAATCTATCTGAAGAACTTAAACTTGCAAAAAACAACATAAAAATGAGGGATCTTCCTGAAATAATCAAAGGCGTGCAAGGGACTATATCAAAACATAAAACTCCAGAGCCTTTAGAAAAAGGGCTGTTGAGGGCAAAGCATAAGTTACCTGTGTTTAAAGACGGAACAACCCGTTTTGATATGACTGATGCCCCACTTACACATTTCAAACCAAAAGAAATCCATGTTTCTATACAAACGTTAAAAAAACTGGGATATACAGAAGATTATCGTGGAAATCCGCTGGAGCAAGATAATCAGATATGTGAGTTGAAGGTTCAGGATGTTGTCATTTCAAAAGCCTGCGCAGAATATTTTGTCAATGTATCAAGATTTATAGATGATCTTCTAGTTAAGTTCTATAAACTGAATCGTTTTTTCAAAATTAGACGGTTGGAAGATTTAACAGGACATCTTGCTGTCGGATTGGCACCTCACACTTCTGCAGGATCTTTAGCTAGAATAATAGGTTTTACTGACGCTCTGGTCTGTTTTGCTCATCCCTTCTATCATGCAGCGAAAAGGAGAAACTGTCTTTCACCAGATACGAACATTCCAATCTTAAACTCTGAAAAACCTCTCCTCACAAATATGCAGGAGCTATATAACAATACCATTTCTAATGAGGTGGTTGTTGATGATTTTGGTACGAAACAAAAAAATGTTGATGGTATTAGTACGTTCACTCTAAATCACAATAATAGAAAATCTGAGATTAGAAAAATTAAATCGATTATTAAGGTAAAAGCACCAAGGCATTTACTAGAGGTTAAACTGAAGTCTGGGAGGAATTTTATTTCGTCACCTCATCATAAAGTTTTAGTATGGTCCAATGGGAAGGTTGTAACCAAAAAAGCGTTGGAATTATGTAAAGATGATAATTTTTTTACTTCTCATAAAATAGATTTCCCTGACAAGGATGTAAAAGAGATAGATTTACTTTTGGAATTTTTACATATAAGTGACAAATGTGAGGACATTGTTGTTAGAGGTGCCGTGAAAGTAGTTAAGGGATGTGTAAAAAAGTTCGGTGGGTTGAAGTATGCCGCACAGAAACTAGAAATCAACAAAAAAACATTTTCAAATTACATATATAGGAATAGTATTCCTGTTTCCATTCTTTTGAAATTACTTGAGTTATGTGGTAAAGATCTAGACGCCATACCTGTAGACTGCATGCTTGGGGTTAAAAGAGATCATACTTCAATACCCAGAATAATCAAAGTGGACAAGTCATTTATGCGTCTGCTTGGATATTATATTTCGGAAGGGCATTCAAGATACACGAAAAAAAATTGTTACCAGGTAGGTTTTGCTTCTTCTGAGGATGAAATGCGTAATGACATAATCCAATGTATCAAGGATATTTTTGGTGTTCATGTTTATGAAAGTAAATATGGCATGTTTATTTCTAGTAGACTGATACACGATTTCTTTGTCCATATTTTAGATATTGGAGCAAACGCGAAGAATAAGAGAATCCCATCAAACTTTCTTGCATTGCCCAAATACAAGATGAGAGAATTATTGAGTGCATATTTTTCAGGTGATGGGTCTGTTGAAAAAGATAGACTACATGTAACTTGCTCTTCTGTTAATCGTAATCTGTTAGAAGATATCGGTTTGCAGTTACTTAGATTTGGTATATTTTATAGATTGAGAAATGAAAAAAGAAAGGCAGGCGGTATTGTAAAGAGATTCTATGATATGAAGGGGGAATCTCCTGTTTTTGAGCAGTTTTATATTTCTATCCGCTCTTCATATGCAAGAAGGTTTTGTGAAAAAATAGGATTCTCTCTAAAAAGAAAGCAATGTTCACTCGAATCTGCTGTCTCAAAGGAAAGAAAACCAAGATTGACTACATTTGGAGATTTTATTCTAGATGGCATAAAAGAAATTACTCCTGTCAAATCAAGTTATGAATTTCTTTACGATGTCGAGGTTGAAGATCTGCATAATTTTCCAATAAATAATTTTATAGTATCAAGTAATTGTGATGGGGATGAAGACGGATTGATGCTCCTCATGGATGCACTTTTGAATTTCTCCCATGCATATATACCTGACAAACGAGGGGGAAGGATGGACTTACCTCTTATTCTTACTACTCGTCTTGATCCATCTGAGGTCGATAAAGAAGCTCATAATGTTGATACATTAGCGAGATATCCCATAGATTTTTATGAAGCTACATTGCGACATGAGAATCCCAAAGAATTGGAACCTATAATGGATTTGGTGTCTTCAAGACTAGGTACTGAGTTACAATATGAACAGTTCGGTTTCACACATGACACAGATGATATATCGGCGGGTCCAAAGATGTCTTCATATAAAACATTGAAAACTATGATGGACAAGATGAATTCACAACTTGATCTTGCTGCAAAGATACGTGCAGTAGATGAAGCAGATGTTGCCTATAAGGTTATAGAGAGGCATTTTTTACCAGATATATTGGGTAATCTTAGGGCATTTAGCAAGCAGTCGGTTCGCTGTCCAGTATGTAATATCACCTACAGGAGAATTCCCATAAGTGGCAAGTGCAGAAAGTGCAATGGAAAACTTATTCTTACAGTTCATGAAAAATCCGTTAAAAAATACTTAGAAATTTCAAAGAAAGTTGCTGAAAAATATCACATTCCCTCTTATGCACGTCAACGGATAAAACTTGTAGAAAAATCTATAGACTCCTTATTTATGAGCGATAAGATAAAGAAAACAAAAATAACTGATTTTCTCTAATCAATTTGAAGCATAACTTTGATATATCCATTATGCATGCACTGTTTATTAAGAGGAGTTGCTGTCATGATAGATGATAATAAATTTAGGCAAATAAGCAGGAAGACCTGGTACAGGTGGTCGTTTTACATCAACATAGTTTTATTCTTCGTTGTATCCTTATTTATCTATTTACTAGTAATAGATTGCCTCGAGTATAATAGAGGCTCTTACTCATGGCTCTATATAACTCGTGATATAGGCTTTTTAGCTGTTGCTTTGGCGTTAGTATTCTTTCAATTCTTTAGAAATTTGTTAACAATTATACGAAGATCATTGTAAAACAAACGATGGCGATAGGTGTAGAATAGACTGGGGAGGTAGACGTTCCCTGTAACCAGAAATCGTCTTTATGCTGGAGTCAAAACTAAGAGGCGATGTAACGAGCATTTATTGATCCGTCTGTTGACGATGAGACCCTGTCCTTCGGGATTGGAGGTGATGACCATGTATGATCGGAAGGTCATATGTACATCTTAGTTGCGGAAATCGGGTGAGGCACGGAAGTGAGCAGCCTTACCGCAAACTGCCGATGCTCGAAGGGTTAACGGGGTTGAGAATGCAGATGGGTAGTCAATAGATGAAACGTGCACCCACTCAAAGTGTTTCCACACCCGCTAAAATTACCAGATTAGATGCGTATTTCGCGATTTAAAATTAGGGGAGAAGATACATGTTACAATTATTGAAAGATGAGAGTTTGGCAGCATCGTGGCAGAGTTTCTTTGAAGAAAATTACAAATCTGAGATTGAAACTGTTGCTTTAGAATATCCTGAAAAACGTAGTTTAATCGTTGATTATTGGGATATTGATAGAACATATCCTGAATTGGCTGAAAAACTAATTAATCAACCATATAAAGTCATATTTAATGCCGAAGAGGCACTAAAAAATATTGACGTTGCTGCTGAAAACAAAATAAAACTTCATTTTAGAGTTACAAATCTTCCCGAGTTACATAAAATAATTATTAGAAACATTAGAGCAAACCATCTAGGAAAATTCAAAGCTGTAGAAGGTTTAATTAAGAAAAGGACAGAGGTAAGGCCCAAACTCCAGGTGGCTGCGTTTCTCTGTCAAAAATGTGGAGCGGTTATTAAAGTAAAGCAAGATGAAGACATTTTAAAGGAGCCCACTGAATGCTATGAAGATCAAGGTGGATGTGGAAGAGTATCTTCGTTTAAACTTTTAGCTAACCTATCTACATTCATTGATTCCCAAAAAATCGAGATTCAGGAGAACCCTGAGGGATTGAGAGGAGGCGCTCAACCCGAAAAAATCAGTGTTTACCTTGAAGATGATCTTGTAGGAGAGGTGGCTCCTGGAGATAGAGTAGTTGTGAATGGCATTTTGCATTCCAAGCAGAGGCGAAGAGGAACATTTCGGTTGACTTCCTTTGATAAGATTATGGATGCAGTTAGTATTGAAAATCAGCAACTAGCATTTGAAGAGGTGGATGTAACCGAGGAAGATGAAAAGGAGATTTTGAAGATAAGCAAGGATCCTGAAATATATAAAAAAATGAGACAGAGCATGGCTCCAACTATTTATGGGATGGACGTAGAAAAAGACGCTCTGGTTTTGCAATTATTTGGAGGTTTATCTAAAAAAATGCCGGATGGTACATACATACGAGGAGACATTCACACATTGTTTGTGGGAGATCCTGGTACAGCAAAATCACAGATGCTTAACTATCTATCCAAACTTGCTCCCAGAAGTATTTATGCTTCCGGAAAGGCATCATCTGCAGCTGGTCTTACTGCTGCTGCTGTTCGTGATGAATTTGGCGAAGGACAGTGGACGTTAGAGGCAGGAGCATTGGTTTTAGCTGATATGGGGATTGCATGTATTGATGAAATAGATAAAATGAGTGATCAAGATCGTAGTTCGCTTCATCAGGCAATGGAGCAACAAGAAATTTCTGTCGCAAAAGCAGGTATAAACGCTACGTTGAAATCGCGATGTGCAGTTCTAGCTGCGGCAAATCCAAAACTTGGACGTTTTGATGAATTTATGCCTATGCATGAGCAGATCAACATGCCGCCTGCTTTGCTTTCCCGTTTCGATCTCATATTCTCCATTCTTGATAAACCTAACAGGGAGAGAGATACGGAGCTTGCAACTCATATTTTGCAAACCCATAAAGCAGGGGAGGTTCAAGAGAATGTTGCAAAGTCAAAAAAATCAAAATATAATAAAAAAGAGAGAGATGCCTTGATGCAAAATGTTATGCCGACTTTTGAACCGGAGTTTCTACGCAAATATGTAGCATATTCAAAGAGAAATATCTTCCCTGTTATGAGCAACGATGCTTTAGAGATGTTGAAAAGCTATTATGTAGATTTCAGGAACTCGTCTGAAGAATCCATTCCATTTACTCCAAGGCAGTTAGAAGCATTTGTACGATTGGCTGAGGCAAGCGCTCGGATTAGACTAAGTGAAGAGGCTACTGTCGATGATGCTAAGAGATCGATTTCTACAATTGATCAATATCTCCGAAGAGTAGGAACAGATAGAGAGACTGGCAAGATTGATATTGATATCATTGCAACAGGCATAAGTCATAGTCAGCATGACCGAATGCGTGTGATTATGGATACCATAAAAAGACTGTGTGATGAATCTAAAGATGGAAACGCAGCTAGAAGTGAGATAGTTACCGAAGCAGAAGCTAAGGGGTTGGCTGCCGACAAGATTAAAGAAGTATTAGATCGACTCAAACGCAATGGACAGATATACGAACCAGTGCATGATAAATACAAGATTACAGAGTACTAATGGGTCGCATCATAAAATTATCGACATTCATAGATTCCCCTTCCTACAGCTTTGGAGACGACAGTTTTCCAATGGCCTTTTTTACATGCTCCCTGCTTTTTTCTCCTATTTCATCAACTATGCAGCCTGCAAGGTTACTTTTTACGTCATTCCAGTTGAGTGTCGACACACCAAAATATAATTTTTTGCTAACATTGGATGCTTTGTGAATATGTGGGGACCATTTGCCCGGAGATGTATCACAATTGTCCATGTGTAATACATAGTTTTTTCTTAGATTCTTCTTTTCAATAAGATAAATCTCAAATTTTCTGTTAAAATATTTATAATCAGTATCTCTGTCAAAATAGCGGTATTCAAGTTCATATTGTTTGTTTATGTTTATGCTTCCTCTTTCCATCTATTCACCTACCACGACAACTAAGTTATATGTATAATAATTTATGATTTTTTTAGCAAAAAAGAAATGGAAGGTTTTTAGTCCATATAGTATTCCGGTGGGAACGGCTCTGGTTTCAAACCTTTTCTTTCTCGTATCTGTGATACTATCTGATCCTGAAGATGCCTGGGTAGTGGTTCAAATCCTATATTTTCTGTGTTCCAGAGTACCCTTCCACCGGTAGCAGATCGTATTGAAGATGCAAAGCCAAACATTTCTGCAACCGGTGCCTTTGCATCAACGTTTACCATGTCTTTCTCAGTTGTCATATCTCGTACAACAGATCTCCTCTGATTCAACTCTTTTGAAGCGTCTCCCATGAGGTCCTGTGGGGTACTTATAAATACCTTTTGCATAGGTTCTAGAAGTATTGGATCAGAACTCATTATCGAGCCATATATTGCGTTTCTCACTGCTGGAATAACCTGCGCTGGTCCTCTGTGTATTGCATCCTCATGAAGTTTAGCATCAACAAGCCTAACTAGTATCCCCTGGCAAGGTTCAGAGGCAATTGGTCCACTTTTCATAACCTCTTTAAAAGCCTCTTTAATAAGCTCATGGGTTTCAGAAAGATACTGGATACCTTTAGTGACATCAGTAATCATATTCAATCCTTGAATTTCAAAAGTTCCTTTTGCAGTAATTTTATCCATTCCAAGATCCTGCAAAATTTTCATTACTTCCTTTTTGTATTTTTTTGCGTTACTTGGAATTTCATTGTTATACAATGCCTTTATGATCTTCTCAGGCAATGGTTCAACTTCAATGTAAAACCTGTTATGTTTGTTGGGTGATTTCCCTTCAAATTTACCCGAGCTTTTCTTTGCTACAGACTCACGATATACAACGATCGGCTCTGAACATACAATATCTACACCGTATTCCTCTCTGATTCTATACTCTGTGATTTCAAGATGAAGTTCCCCCATACCGGCCATCAGATTTTCTCCAGTCTCCTGGTTAATATTTACTTGTATGCTTGGGTCTGCTTTTGAAACTGTATGAAGTACCTCTATCAATTTAGGTAAATCCTTTGTGTGTTTTGCTTCCACTGCAACTGTAACAACTGGTTCAGATACATGTACAATACGTTCAAAGGGGTCATCTTCTGTGTTGCCTGTGACGGTACTGCCCGCAATTGCATCTCTTATGCCTGTGACTGCAACAATATTTCCTGCACTTACATATTCTACAGGGATTCTATCTGATCCTACCATGAGATTGACTTGCTGAACACGATTGGCCTTTGACATTCCCACCACATAGACTTCTTGCCCTCGTGTAATTTTTCCACTGTACATTCTTCCTACTGCTACTTCGCCTGCATGTTGGTCCATAACGATTTTTGTAATCATGAGCGCAAGGGGTCCGCTTTCCTTAGTTTCAAGCATGCTTTTTCCAAGATTGCTCTCCAGGTCCCCATGCCAAATATGAGGTATCCTGTACTTCTGTGCAATTTTTGGAGATGGAAGATGATATACAACCATGTTAAGTAATACCTCGTGAATGGGTGTTTTCTTTGCCAATGTTTTTTGGTCATTGTTGTTACAATAGTCATAGATGTCCTTGAAGCTAAGGCCCGTTTTTTGCATGTATGATGCCGAAATTGCCCAGTTGTAGTAAGCAGATCCAAAAGCTACACTACCATCTTCTACCCTAACGTTCCATTTGCCTTTGAATTCTTCAGAAACCATCCTGTTAACAAGGTCATTGAACTTGGCAATTATTTTAATAAAACGTTGTTGCATCTCTTCAGGTGTTACCTTCAACTCGTTGATTAATCGGTCGACTTTATTGATAAACAAAACAGGTTTGACATTCTCGCGAAGTGCCTGACGTACAACAGTTTCTGTTTGAGGCATAGCTCCCTCAACAGCACATACAACAACAACACACCCGTCAACAGCACGCATTGCACGTGTTACGTCTCCACCAAAATCGACATGTCCTGGAGTATCAAGAAGGTTAATAAGATATCTATTATCTTCAAAATCATGCACCATGGATGCGGAAGCAGTATTAATTGTGATGCCTCTGTCTTGCTCCTGCTCATCAAAATCAAGAACAAGCTGTTTACCAGCAAGATCCTCACTCATCATTCCACAGCCGGCAAGCAAGTTATCTGAAAGTGTTGTTTTTCCATGGTCAATATGTGCAGCTATCCCTATGTTACGAATGTAATCTAATTTATTCATTAGGTTCTTTGCTTTTTTGATATTGTCTTCCTTCTTACCCATAGTAACTACCTCTTATATTAACCCATATAATATTCTACAAATCTAAATTACTTATCTGGCCGATTTGGCAACTCTCTCAGTATCATTTTTCTTAGCTACGGCAAAAGAGGATACGTCGTTTTTAGAAGCTTTTATTATCTCTTCAGCAAGACAAACTTCTATACGTTTCTTGTTCTTATGGCTGGTGTTGACTACACCTGTACAGATATTACGGATGGCAATATCAACGCGCCTCTGTGGAGCTGTATCAACTGCCTTGGGAACAGATATCCCGCCAAAACGTAATCTTGTTGTCTCTTCTTTGGGTGCAGAATTCTGAAGGGCATGGACAAGTACTTGCACTGGATTGGATTTTGTCCTTTTGTCAATAATTTCAAGAGCGGATTTTACAACTTTATATGCTTTGCTCTTCTTTCCAGTATACTTCTCAGTTCTCATTATGTTGTTTATCAGACGCTCGATTATAGGGACTTTGGATTTGGCAAACATTTTATTTGCAAAAACTGCACCAAGATAGATATTTTCAGTATCTAGATTTATGTATCTTTCTAGTCCCTTGTCTTCCACTTTGACATCATCCATGTTGTATTTTGCCAAAACAGGGAAGAAATGAGTAATTTTTTCGCTATTCTTTTTTCCAGTCATGTTTATCGTCTCATTGCCTTCTCAATTTTCCCTCTAACCATTTCTCTAAGAGATATATCATTTACCTTTATAACTTTGAATCGGACACCAGGAATATCACCGTAACTTCTTCCCATTCTACCGCCGATTCCCTCTACCATTACCTCGTCGTGTTCATCAATAAAACCAATGGCATTATCGCCTGGAGCAAAAGCAGTAATCTGTCTTCCATTTTTTATAAGCTGTACCTTTACACATTTACGAATGGCAGAATTAGGCTGTTTCGCTTCGATGCCTACTTTTTCGATGACGATGCCCCTAGCTTGAGCTGTTCCCCCAAGCGGATCTGCTTTTTCCTTTAAATGTAAGACTCTCTTTTTGTAGTACCTATCGTTCCATAGTTGGTTTTTTCTATTTTTTTTGAGTTTCCGTGCTGCATTTATTCCTTTGCCCATGGTTCACCTATTAGATAAGAGTAAGGCAGTATACAACTTTTCATATTTAAAAGCTGCCTCTGATAAAAGCACCTTCAAAAGTATATTTTGAAAACGCAAAAATGGATGATAAGTCCGGCTAGATGTTTTATTACCGACTGTTACTAAAATTATGCAGTGAAGAGGTAAAATCAACCGTTGAGGGTAATGAGAAGAGTCTGGGAAAACTTCTCGTTGCGGTTGAGATGGGATGGTGATGCGCTCCTCTAAAAATACCAGCCCAGACTTTTCATTACTTCCATCAGCTACGATTGTGCATTCTTTTAAGTACTTTTTTCGCAGGTAATTATGCAGTTGAATCATTATCATTGCGACCTTTCAAAAGATCTTTTTTAGGGTGAATATAACTATAAAAACTCATCATTATTGGCTGTTAATTTAACGACTTAAAAGATGAAAAAATGCTTAGTTTTTTAAAGAAATACCGGTTGTTGAATTGTGGTGAGGAGAAGATGGAATCACGAGTCAAAATAATATATACCGTTCCAAGGCAGGTGCCGCTATTTGAAGAGCAGGATGACGGAAATCTAATACAATATGAGAATGAAAGGTAGCCCTTTCTCTCATTATTTTCTTTTAGAATTCATCTTTGTCCCAGTTCCATTTGTCAAGTGCTTCGCCGGCATACAACACTATAAATGGCAATGAAAATAGACAGTTTGAGCCAACGGATTTCACAAATTCATTTAAAGTCGTATTTCCATATTTGTAATTTAGCCATGCAGTCCACGCCCCAATTGCAGTGGATATGCTGTTGCTGACAACCATGCCAGCATATTCCAAATCTTTATAGTCATCTATAGCCCACCTTCTAATGGGCCATCTGGATCTTCATCTAGTGGAGTGACAATTGGTTCAATATAATATAGTTCTTTGCAGCTCTCATTATTTTCGATATTAATTGCTGTGCTCAGTGGTGATAAAGTTTTAGCCAACAGCAGGCATGTAAAGACAACAAATATTTTTCTTTTCATATATATCAACTACCTCCAATTAAAGAGTTGCACAGGTTATTATAAATATTTCCCCATTAATGTTAGATACTATATAAATCAACGTTCAAAGACACTATACATATGCTCTGTTGTTATTTTCATCTATGCAAAGTTCTTTTGATTCCAGTGTGCTGTATTTGCTAATGCCTACAAACGAGTACATGCCAACTTTCATACCCTTGGTATAGTACGTCATGATTCCAGAAATAGATGCATTCAAGGATTCATCGCTTCCGTCGTCTTCGAATAGTCGCAAATGACTTACGTCTTCCACTCCAAAATTCTGATTTATTTCAGTCTTTGTATCACCATCGCCTGCGCATTCCACAGGTATCCAACCATAATTGCCAAGCTCCCCCCCAACAAAAACCTCGGCCCATGCATGGGAAATCGCGCTAGCCTCATCATCATTTTCTTCCACTAAGTATCCTCTTATGAATCTTGCAGGAATGCCTATTGAGCGGCAAAGAGATATGTATAGAAATGAAAGATCGTCGCAATCCCCTGTTTTCTTTTGGATGGTTATGCTTGCAGGTTGAATGTTGTTGTCTCCAACATGTATCTGATAGTTGGTATGTTGCTTCAACCATATGAAAAGCTCCTTTGCTAAGATAAAAGAATTGTTGCTTTTTGCTTTATTTGTTACAGCAACTGCTGTGTTTTTGATTAAAGGATTTTCAGGATCTATGAAAGTTATGGTTTCATTTGATTGTTTATGACAATATTGACCAATTACATCCATATAATCGTTTTGTAACCCCTGCAATGTTTCTGCTCCTGTGCCGCTAAGATCAGAAACAAGAAAACTTTCAACTTCAACTGTTGCAATTATTCCAAGTTCATAGTTATCAGTGTCCTCACCACTTATGTTCCAACCTATTATATTGTTGTTTGCCATTGTTGTCTCACTATAATCTAGGTCGTGCAACAAATCTGTGATTGTTACCGTTCCAATAAGAACTTCAGGTTTATCACAATCATATTCTATGTTATAATCACCATTTCCAGTACAATTCACTTTGTATCCGTAACTAATTGTATAACTGATCTTTGTAGGATGAGATTCATACGTCGTGTTGCCGCCGTTTATATCGAAATAATCCAAACAACCAGATGTAGTCAATATGCCAAAAATAATAATTGAACCCATCAAGATTGTTTTTCTATTCATATTTCTCTTATCTTTTTCTTAAAAAACCCTTCTTTTCATCTGTTCCATGCGCGGCACGATATTTACACCCTTCTTTCATTGGGCATTTTATGCAGTTAGGTCCGCTTTCGTGACAAAAGTTTTTGCCAAGGTTGGCCAGCGATTCTAGATATTTATAGATGTTTTCATTCATCTTTTCCGCTTCTTTTGTCAATGCATTGATTGTCTCGTCTGGGTCATCTGTAGAAACCCATCCCAATCTTTTTGCTACTCTAGTTACAGCTTTGGCCTTTTCTGTAGTATTATTTGTAGTAGATTTTGGTTCAGGCACATCGGCTGTAATTTCAGGTTGTGGTTTAGGCTGAGGGTTAAATGGTGGTGTTTGGGACATTTTAGGAGGCTTATAACTGGAGGTCTTTCCTCCTTTAGAGATGGCTACTGATTTACCCCCATGGCTTGTTTCCCGAGTGCGTATCTCTGCCATAATCGGCATCTGGAGAGAGGCACTGGAGATCAAAGCAACTCCAATAGGAAGACGTTGTATCTCTCTATATGTTTGGCTTGTTACTCCTTCCACGGACTGAATAATCGCTTTAAGATCATTAGGGTTTGTCACTTTCAGAATAATATTGGTATTGCACTGTGAAATGACGTTTTTATCTACCTTGGCAGGACGTTGACTGACAATGCACAACCCCATTCCAAACTTTCTACCTTCCGAGGCCACAGTTCTTATCATATTAGATGAAATAGCATTTCCAAAACCCCTTTCAGGGCAGTAATTATGTGCTTCTTCAACTATAAATAAGAACGGAGGTATTTTACCTGCTTTACGATCATCAAACAATCTCTTTGTAAGGCGTGCTACAACGACACCCTGCACGTCTGGTGGAATGCCTTTCATATTTATTACAGAACATTTCCCTTTCTTCACAAGATCTCCTGTAGATGTCCCTGCTTCAGAGAACACACCAATTGAATCAAGTGATTCAAGCGATGCAATAACGTTCCATCGTGCATTGCTTTTACTTCTTCCAACTGCATCTATTATGTCTCTGAGGGTGTATATATTTTTATATTCCTTCACTTCTTTTATTGCTTGGTATAATACGCCTTTTTGAGGTCCAGAGATTTTCGAAGGAAGGAGGTCCAATATCTCATGTGCCTCTAGATTTGATCCATTAAGGGCAAGATGTTTCATCCCACCTCTATTTCCCGTAGGAGAAAACTCAGTTATTTGGCTGGAATATTCTCGTTTTTCGACTCCAAATTTTTCCATGTCTTTTTGGTCCTTTCTACTTCTGTTTGGCTTAGTTAATGATTGGTATTCTCCATGTGTATCAATTACGACTATTGGTATTTTCTTCTTGAGAAGTTCTTCCACAAGCACACCGCAAGCATAACTTTTGCCGCCACCAGTTTTTGCAAGTATAGCAATATGCTTCTGAACCAACGAGTCTATATTGAGATAAACTGGCAGATTGTGTCCCTTTAAGAGCCCGATGTATGCTCCGTTGTCTTTTGCTGCATTCAGTCCGAGAACATTTCTTACGAGATTCTCATCGGCACAAGCAATTTCAGAACCTGCGTCGAATGGAGTACGGGGAGATTGTAAAAGTCCTCTTTTATCGCGATATCCAATTACATCTGCAAATGCAGATACTTTAGTCTTAATCATTGGCCGCTCTTCGCTGCTTATTAGTCCTGCTGCATCCTCAAAATTAAGGTCAGAGTGCTGTTTAATGTCCATCACTTGAGCCAACATATGCCCTTCTTTATGAGGGGCAAATATGTAGTCAAATTTCCGTACATTCTGCCCGTTTACTGCAAAATTAAATTCAGTCGAACCTACATTTCCATATATATAACCAACAATACCATCTTTTTTTTGCATCCTAGATCCCCTAATAGTTGGAATAATACAATCTTGGGTTATTATAGTTTTTGTAATTTTTTACTTAATTCAACCGGCAAATTTGCAAGATTCTCAAGGGCTTCAATCTCCATAAAATGAAGGGCACCTGGAACGACCAACGTATGAAGAGGCATGCCGAAATCCTCATCTCTTAAAACTTCTATTTTGTCCGCTCTTACCGTTGGATTGGATGATCCTGCACGAGCCACTACACAAACTACACTTTCTTCAGCAAAGATATGTCCTCTCTTTTTTTTCTCCATCTCTATTAATAGTTCTATGCCTTCATTGGCTGTCATATGTTTATTTCTATCGGCTTGGATGTCGAGGAGAACAAGCGTATGCAATCCTATTTCTTTGTTATTTTTGATTATATCGTATTGGCTTGTTGGGAAGTAGTCTTCTCTAGGATATGCAAGTGTCGTTGTCCTCCCAAATTTATAATTCTGAAGGCCAAGTAGGCCAGGAACTGCGGTAACGATGCTGCTACCATGTACAACCTTTGTTTTAATCCCCTCATTTATTGCTCTTAATCTAAGATCCACATGTGTGGTTGCTGTCATTGAGTCGCCACATGTTAAAAAAGCAACATTTTCTTTTTTTGCAGAATTTATAATGTTATCGCCTTTTTCTGTTTCTTCTCTAGTTAAAACCTTAATTTTTTTCCCAATTGTACTTTCCAATTTATTAATGTCTGTTCCCACGAGTTTTGCTGTGTAAAATTCTGCATAGACCCTATCGCAATTTTTAATTTCATTCAACCCTTTTAATGATATGTCTTTTTCGTCATAGAGTCCTAAACCAATGAATGTCAGTTTCCCCTTAGTCATGTTAATTCAAAAAATCTTAATCATCATTTATACAAAAAGGTTTGTTTTACTCAGATTATTTAAATGACCATTTTGATTACACGCCGTTATGATTAATATTGCTCTTGCAATTCCTGTATTTATTGTTGGCGTTGTCCTACTTTGGAAAGGGTCGGATATATTAGTAGAAGGCACATCAAAAACTGCAGCGAAACTAGGGGTATCTTCCTTAATTATTTCATTAATAATAGTAGCATTTGGTACATCTACTCCTGAGTTTGCAATTTCTGTTGGTGCTGCTTTTCAGGATCGGGCAGACATCTCATTGGGAAATATTATTGGTTCCTGTGTTGCTAATATTTTGCTAGTATTGGGATTGAGTGCGATTATCCGCCCCATAAATATAAAAAAAAGCATTATACGACGGGAGATGCCACTACTTGTGTGTGCCACCATTGTCCTTTTTTTCTTTTCGTTTTTTGGATTGTTAGACAATCCTTATCATATGGCTAGTGGGGTTATATTTTTAGCCTTATTTGCAGCGTTCATTGTTTATTTTATCTATTGTGCAAAAAAAGAGAGGAACAATTCGGAAGAATACGGAAAAGGAACGACTCAAAAGAACATCCTTTTTATTGTCCTAGGTATCGTTGGTGTTGTTGTTGGAGCTTGGCTACTGATAGAATCAGCAGTAACAATTGCAGAATTTTTTAACATTCCTCCATTCGTTATTGCGTTATCAATGGTGGCAATTGGTACTTCACTCCCCGAGCTCGTGGTTTCTGCAACGGCTGTGTATAAAGGGGAATCTGACATTGCTGTCGGTAATGTTCTCGGGTCAAATGTGTTTAATATTCTCCTGATACTTGGTGCATGCGCTCTCTTTATACCGTTAAACGCTACAGGATCCTTTTATCATCTGTTGTTTTTAATGATGGCAACGCTGATCCTGTTTCCAGTGGCATACACGGGACATATCATTTCTAGAAAAGAAGGAGTATTTTTCTTGGTGCTATATTCTTTTTTTATTTGGTATATCTTCTTTGGATATGCGCTTCCTATCTGAGAGATAAAAAATCAAATCATATAAATATGCAAGCATTGTTCTTGAAAAAGAATGGATGAGAAAAAGCCGGTAGATAAAAAAGAGATTTTCGCAGTTATTGTAATGGCCTTTTTGTTCATTCTCATAGATGGTCTGGCGTTGTTAATAACAGGAACTTTTGAAGAAGCAGGTATGCAAGCATTTGAAGACCCTGACAATCCTATGAACATTGCATATATTTTCGTTATAATGTTGGTTTTTACGGTTTTGATTCTACTAATTGCAAAGTTTTGGAAGAAACAATTAATACAAGCAATGATTTTAGGTGCAATAGGTTATACCGCTGCTTATGTATTTTATCCGTTATTTGGCAGCATTACTTCTACTTCAACATCAATTGTTTTTTCAATAATCCTTGCAGCTATTCTAATTGCGGTGCTTTTCAAATATCCTGAATGGTATGTGATAGATATCTGTGGCGTTATAGTGGGTGCTGGTGCTATTGCCATATTTGGAATATCATTGGGTATTCTATTGGTGCTTGTTCTCTTAATAGGTTTAGCTATATATGATGCGATATCTGTTTACAAAACTAAACATATGATTGACCTTGCAGACACCGTTATGGATCTTAAACTTCCAGTTTTGTTGGTGGTGCCAAAAATTAGGCACTATTCACTTATTAAAGAGACGAAAGGATTGAAAGAAAAACTTAAAGAGGGCAAGGAGCGGGGAGCATTTTTTATGGGATTAGGAGATGTTGTAATGCCAGGAATTCTTGTTGTAGCCACATATGTAAATATCGACAATGCTTTTCCGATAGCTTTGTCAGTTATGATCGGCACTCTCGTTGGTTTTGCAGTACTTATGACTTTTGTCATGAAAGGTAAACCACAAGCGGGTCTTCCATGTCTTTGTGGTGGTGCAATAGCTGGCTATGTAATATCTAGCCTTGTGTTGTTTGGAGAGCTAAGGGGCTTAACTTTTTCCTTTTAAAAATGGTTAATAATTGGTCTTAAAACCACAATTTTCACACCAGATCTTTCCGTCAAAATGACTCAATGGATTATCACACTTAGGGCACTTAGTTTTTTCAAGAAAATGTTCAAGCCAGATATCTCTAACCTGTGGAACTGTTTCAGCTTCTATTCTGTCTAGCATTTCTTTATGCTCGGGAGTCATAGCTAACTTTTGAAGAACGGAAAAATCAATTCTCCTTGGTTCTTGATGGGCGTATGAGTCATAATATATTGTTTCGCCTGTTTTTCTGTGGGTCTTTTTGTTTCTAAGTAGAATTGCTGCTAAAACAACTCCGCCAACCAGGCCGCCGATGTGTGCAAAATGAGCGGTAGTATCCTGAACGTCCAACATAACAATTACAGTTTCCATTACGGCAAAAATAAGTACAGCATATATTACTTTGATACGACGAATAATCATAAAAAAGCCTAATGGGATGGGCATAACCACTTCGTCTCTTGGATATGAAAATGCAAATGCACCCATAATGCCAAATATCGCTCCAGATGCACCAACCAATGGGACTACAGAACCTAAATTTAATAATGAATGGGCAATAGTACCACACATGCCGGCCAGTAGATAGATGATCAAAAATTTTTTCCGCCCTATTCTTTGCTCAAAAGCCATTCCGACAAAGAAAAATACTAGCATATTCCCAATTATATGGAGAAAACCACTGTGTATAAACATTGATGTAAACAATGTATACAGTTGAGGTGAGTACTCAAATGAAAGATAAATCGGTCTAAATGCTAAACCCGCATACTGAAAAACCCCATCTCTCATACCAAAAATAATCTCGTTTTGAAAAATAAGTGTAATGATAAACACAATAAAATTTGCAACTATTAGGGCATATGTCACCATCCATTTTTTAACATATGCAATGGCAAGAGTCCCAATCATTATGCAAATGGCAATTATGGAGACCAATCCTACTGGCAGTACTACTATGTCCATTCTCTTTTTCTCCAGTCACGTGCTATAAGTGCGAAGGTCATGGTAAATATGCCCACTATATAAATAGTGTTTTTAATTGTTTTTGATAAGTTGAATTATATTGGAGATGCCAATGATGCAAACAGGAAATGGAGATAATAAGGATAACTAATCCTTATCCTGTTTAACCTTCTCAAGGGGCGGAAAATCTCTAGCGCCAAAAGAAGAAATTGCAACAGTAGAAGGATACGCATCTTGCATAAAGAAATCTAAGTTATCGTCAATAAACTTCTTCACCTCTTCAATATCATACTGTTTCAATCCATATCGCCCAGCATTTTTATCTGTGAAAAAATCATTAACGGAATCAGCAATATTTTCTTCTGGAGATTGATTCAACATATGACTAAAGACCACACTAATCATAATCTTATCAAAAAGTTTTCTTCCAAATTCTTTAACCAAATCTTTAGATTCTGACATTTTATTAATATTGAAGCTTTCCGCCTTCTTACTAAAATCATTAATTTTCTCATCCCAAATTTCATAACTCTTACATCTCTTTAATGTCATTAATTCCTTTTGAATCGATTGAATTTTCCCCATCCATTCCTGAAACTCATTCAATTCTGATTCATTCAAACTCTTGTAAAGATTTTCTGAAAAACCATAACACACAGCTTTAATCATCGTTTCTTGATGTATAAATTCCCTTATTTGTTGGTTACTGAAACCTTTAATAACACCAATATTTTGAATCCTTGCACCTTCGTTTCTAAAAGCTGGTTTAATATAGTATCTTACTTCGAGTTTGCTACTCTTTTTTACAATAGCACTAATAGGTGGGCGACTGAGATTATTAAGTATCTTTGTTATGGCTTGTCTAGATGGTATACAATCTTGGACGATTTCCCCCTCTTCAATCAAAATATTAATTTTGTTTCCAAAGAATTTCTGTAACTTTTTAATATTAGCTTTAGCCTTGCATCCATCTGAATCTTTATATCCTCTCTCTAGGGCATATCTGAAATGCAACGGTCTTAATCCTTTTCTCCCTTGAAATTCTTCATCTTGAAATTCTATTAACAGGTTTAATATACTCCTATACTGTGGTTTTTCGAAAATATTTTTTGGGGTTATTCTTAATCTCTTTTTTCTCATAAGTAACATACCTCTGTAATCCAATAAAAAGTTAATTAACTACAGATATTTATTACTTACGAATATTTCAATTAATTATGAAAAGGAAAAGTGGAGTCCTAGAGACTCAGAAGATATATGACGCTGGTGACAACAGATTGCAACCCAAGACTTACAGATTGGGAGTAAACTTCCAATTGATTATCGAAATTGATGAACAAGCAAACATCATAGACATAACTGACTATAGGGTGAGGGATTAAAAGGAGGGAATAAAATGGAAATACCAGAATATCAAGACGCAAAAGACCTAATTATAATGGTCATAAAGAGAAAAGCACCTGCAACAATTCTTGTCAGTAAAGGTGGCCTTGGCAAGTCATATCTCGCCAAAACCCTAGTCGAAGAGTATTGTCCCAACGATTATGAATATCGGACTGGCCATATTACACCACTCGCTTTATATCAACTATTCTACGACAATCGTGATAAGACTGTGATACTCGATGACGTGGAAGAAGTTTTCGGGAATGATACCGCAGTTGGTATTTTGAAACCAGCACTATGGGCCGTAAAAGGAAAAAGAGAAATCACATGGGCTTCCACATCACAAAAACTTGGTGATTATCCACAGAAATTTAATTTTACAGGTGGCATAATTTTACTAGCCAACAAAATACCACGAGAAAGTAATCCAATTATTAAAGCACTGAAATCAAGAGCGTTAGTACTGGAGATAACTCTCACATATGCTCAGAAACTACGAATTATGAAGGCGATATTGGACAATGAAAAATTCTATAGTCTAATAGGCACCGAACTGAATAAAAAAGACAGGTCAAAATTAAAAGCAGACCTTGAAAAACATACTTCATTGGTGACTAAAAACTTTAACTTCAGGACTATGGAAAAGCTGGTTATGTTTTATGTATATGGTAGGGAGTATCACTCACAAAATCTCAACCGCCATATCGAGTTGCACAATGCTACAAATACTATTGATGAAGACAAGGCAATTGTTCTGGAAATGATGTTGAAAAAACTCACAGTTCAACAACAGATTGAGCAGTTCAAAGCCAAGACTGGTAAATCAAGGGCAACATATTACAGAATCAAAAAGGATTTAGAATTGGAGCTTAAAGATGTCTCAAAATCTCATGAAAAACCACAACGAGATATGAGACGAAAGGCGTTAAAAATACCATCGCTTGGACATAATACACGGCAGGGTACACCAGTAAGTATCGGGGGTGCATAAACATGAGTATATCCGAGAAATCCAAATTAAGTTTGGACGAAACTGAAAAAATCGAACCGATACGTGTGAAGGATATTATTCCAAACAAGGAACAAAGTACTGGCATTCGAGATGAAGAGGCGTTTGAGCGTTTGAAACAGAACATCATAGCTCATGGACAACAGCAAGCAATCAAAGTAAGACAAACAGGCAAAAAATACGAACTCATAATTGGTGAACACAGATGGATGGTGGCCAAACAGCGAGGCGAGGAGAAAATAAAAGCCATTGTTATGGACGTGGACGCAAATGAAGCATCAGAAATTGCACTTTCAGATAACCTATGCAGAACAGGTTACAATCCAGCCCAGATGGAAGATATGGTTTACAAGCGATTCAAATCTGGCAAGTACAAAAACAACTATACTGAACTAGGACGACTGATTGGTTTAACAGGAGAATGGACTAGTAGGCTCATACGTGCTAAGGAGTACAGAGATGAGTTAAAAAAAGAAGAATCCAAACTTAATTTGGATGGTTTCCCTACTAATATGATTATGGAACTGAACCATTTTGACAATGGCAAAGTAATAGATTCCCGAGGTGCCGTTGCTACCTTAGAACTTATAGACAAAGGTCAAATCAAATCTGGTGAACTTACTACGTTTCTAAATGACCTCAAAAGATGGGACGACCTAGATGTTCAATTTGAAATCTTGTACAAAGGAGCTTCATACAAAAAAATCAAGAACGAACAGTTTGTTAAAACCCAGAAAGAACTAGAAAAAGGAATGCCCAAGCCACAGAAACTATCGGTCAATTTCAGCACTCCTCTTCTTACTCACAGGTTATTTAAATTAAGCGAGGAGAACTTGCGAGGATTCATAGATGAACTGGACGTCGTTCAAGAGAAACAACAAGCAATGAGGGACTGTAAAGTCATAGCTGTAATTTTTGCAGAGGCGTTAATGGAACAGAAAAAAATAACCGAAGAGCAGTACAAGACAATAAAAGAAGAAATTCTTGGAGTGTACATAGACCCGCACTGCTATGCAGGTGATACAATTGTGTCTCTACGTAAGTTCTATGATGCTGAAGCAACTGAGGAGGAAACGGAGGAATAATCTCATCCTTTCTTTTCTTTTGTTGTAACATCTGGTAATAAACATTTTATTCGTGAAAAAGGATTATTAAATAAGGAGTGATAAAAATGTCGTTGGTTTGGAACATTGTAGCTCGAATGGAAGACCGCAACGTCAAGAAGGTGTCTCTTGAATCAATAAGGATTCTTGAAGACTTTGATAAAGACTTAGAGTTGAGGCTGTTGAGACCTAAGAGTCGAGAATGTTATATACGAGGCATTTTTCGATTTATCAGGGATACCAATCTTGAGCTATCTGATGTCACAAGGGATGATGTCGAGCAATTCATCAAACATTTGAATGTAGGCGATGTAACACTGGAGAACTCTAAACAAATGATGCGGTCTTTTTGGACATGGTATGGCAAAGCTGACTATATAACGGGTCAAATGTTCAATATCAAGCGACGCAATTATCCTAAGAAACAAGCATCTGAAATGTTGACAGAAACTGAGGTAGAGAAGCTAGTTGAATCAGCATTGAATATGAGGGATAAATGCATCATAAAATTGTGCTACGATTGCGCATTGAGAGCGGGAGAACTGATTCAGCTTGATGTTGGTGACGTTATCAATCGTGCAGGTAATTGGGTGCTGTCTGTACCGAATGCTAAAACTGGTACGAGAACCATCCCGATAATTTATTCCGCATCAATTCTGAGCGATTATCTACAAGATTATCATGGTTACAAAACAAGGAAAAATAGCCCGTTGTTTTATTCGGCAAATGATGAAATGAAGCCGATGAGACTTACCGGAATGGGAATATGGTGGATTGTAAGCAAATGTGGCAAACGAGCAAAGCTGGACAGAAAATGCTATCCGCACCTGCTTCGTCACAGTAGACTCACTGAATTATCAAGACGCGGAGCAAACGAGCAGGTGTTAAAAGCATATGCTGGATGGGAAGATTCTAGCCGAATGCCAGCAGTGTACTGTCACTTGTCGGCTAAAGATGTGGATGAAACAATTAGGTATTTGACTACGGGTAAGAAAGTTGAATCACTAAAGCCAAGTACGAAACTGTTGCCTAAGATTTGTCCTAAATGTGGAACTGCAAATGATAGCGGTAATGATTGGTGTAGCAAATGCTGGCTACCGTTGACCGAGCATTCTGCAATGCAGGACATAGCTATCAACGAGTTACTAAAATCTGAATTTTTACAGTTGGAAGGCATTGACGTTGAAGCAATATTAAAGCGGTATCATAATTTTAAGACAGAGCTAAAAGATATTGAAAAGTTTTTGAATATTTTTGATAGTGATTCATTAAAGATTGAAGATGTGATTAACAGGATGGCAATGGATGATGACGGCTTATTGCAACTTTTAGGTTATCTGATGTCTTGCGAAATGCTTGACATAAATGAGGGCATCGTAGCAATACATCGAGCGAAACTTCAGCAGATGATTCAGATGCAAAAGCGTTATATTGCCAAAAGATAAAAAAACAGCAAAAGCCGTTTTAAAGGATGGTAAAATTTATAGGTAAGAATAAAAATCAAAAGAGGCGAAAATATGAAAGATGTAGAAGAACCAAAACTAACTTCGGCAGAAGAGAAAATGCAAGACGCAGGTGAAGAAGAACATAAAACTTTGGAGAGAATAAAGAACTTTGTTAAATATCAAAAGTTCTACGATGTTAAAAAAGTTGTAACCAACAGGGTTGCTCATTGTGGCAGTTGTAGGAGAGAAATTGGTAAAACAGAAGAGAGGATTGTTGTAAATCCCAATGTTGTAAGTCAACGCTTTCTGCTTTGCCCTGATTGTATGCAAATTTATTTTGAGGAGCGGAAAAACTGGATTAATTCTCAAGCGGATGAATTTACAATGAGTGACAGTGAATATGAAGAGATGATGGAAAAATACAAATCCTTTTTAAAGGGGGAGTTTACAGCAACAGAATTATATGTTGATGGTCATAGTTCGGTTTTGGAGGTTAAACTGGGGAATAGGGGTGTGGTTTTACTTGAAGATAATCCTACAACAGATACACCAATAGGTCACGATTTGGAAGCGGTTCTTTTAGCAGTTCTAAATCTAATACCCAAAGCGGAAGTAATTGTCTATACAAATAACAACACTGTTGCCTCTCTCCTAAACAATTGTTATAAATACAAAAGCAGACGAAATGAGGAATTGATTCAATTTGTAAAACTGACAATCTTGAAGAAAGAATTGGATATAGTATTCAAATATATGCATGGACTTTGAAGGAATGGGTTTATCAGAATCAACAGGATAATTAGAGTCACCGAGTTTAGGAGATGCCAGTTCGGTGATAGGGCGGTTTTCGTTTTGTTTTGACGCTCTTGATTCGCTGACATCTCCCCTCTATTTCGTATCAAAACAATAAATCGAGTATACGGCGATGTATACGCCATTAGATATTTGGTAATACATTTTATCGAGAAGATATGTAATAATGATTACAGGCGGATGTAACGCGTATACTCAATGATTTCACAAAGGTTCGAGGTGGTAGGTTAGACGAACATCAAAGTCTGGTTACTAGGAGTACAATCCTAGTTCCAATAAATATTTAAACGCTTAGATTATTATAATTATTGTTGGTTGGGTAGGCCGAAAGGTCTACTCGTTCCTAAGGCCTTAGGAGTTGGCAGCCTCTCGTTTTTGAAATCTGTTAAAAAATATATATCGAAGGAATGTAAGATGAAAAGTAATCAGAGGTGTAAGTATGGAGAGAGAGTTAGTAGAAATTTTTAAAGATAAGCCAGTGAAAATAAAATATCACAATGGTTTCGGCTTGCAGGGAACAATCTTGAAAGTCTATCAGGAGAGCATACTATTTAAAACTGCACAAGCCACATCTGCAATCGCATTGAGTGAGATTAAATCAATTGTGGAGCGTGACCGCTGATGTCGAGGGCAACGTATAGGATGAGTACCAGACGATTATTGATGGTATTACCTATGGGGTTGCAAGGAGCGTATATGGATGGTATTCTGCCTTGGTCCCTATATACTTTAGTATTTAATATATACCGAGCAGGTAGAACAACCTGCGCTCGGTATACATTTACCTCCGAGAATGGATGTGGTACAAGTGACTGATGTCAAACTAAAGGAGATGGTTCTGGTGCATACGAATAAGAAGCATTGGGGAGGGACAGATGGTGTCAGAGAAAGCAATATAGAAATTAAAAAAGATGGCAACTCTGCCATGATACGGATGCCAAAAGAATTAATTAATGTATTACCAGAATCTATTACATTAAAATTCAAAGAGCCAATCAGTCTTGAATCGTTGAAATCAAAAGAGTTTCAAGACAGGTTAGCAGCAGGAGCTCGTCGGAGACGCCAACGTAGTGAAAAACATGAGACAGGAGTAATCAAAGCAACTAAAGAATTTGTCATGCTGGAATTACTTGGCGTTCCCGATAGACTTGAGCCGTCAGATATTGATTTGTTTAATAATCTTAAAGAGAAAATGCAGGAGCTTGTTCTGAGTTGGTGTAGAGCCGATGAAAAGTGGTCTAAAGAAAACAGTAAAGTATTTGAGATTGACACGTCAATCGAGAGATTCTTCAAAAATGAGAAAGCTAAAATCAAGATGAAAGAGGTAGGTCTGACCGATGATGAAATTGTGGATACTGAAATGATTGAAGCGGTAATGCGAAAAATCATAGATGAAAAAGAATCGCCAGAGTCACAAAAATATGGAGAGTCAGCGATTGATGAAAAGTATCAAGAGGAGGAGAAAAAGTATGATGAAGAGAAGAAGGCGAAATTTGCACCCAAAAATAGACCAAAGCAGTATAGGGTCAAAGCAAACGAGAGGTGATAAAAATGGAGATTGTAGATAAAACGACATTGTTAGGTCCATTGGTAGATGTGCTGTATCATGACAATCAACTGATTTGCAAAGCAGCAATGAAATTTGATGGATGCGACAACTTTTTCTGTAGGTTGAATCCGGCAGGGCGCATGAACACTATCGAGTTTCTGGAAATGAGTAAGCTGTTAAAAGAAAAAGCAGATGAGCTCATGCAGATACATTGTCCATTTTATTTTCGTATAGACAGTACGAAATTAAAAACAAAAGGTAAATAATAACCAGTTGGCGGTCGTTGTTACGACCACTGGTTATATATAAATATTATATAGGTAGGGACCACCCGGTAATACCATAAGGAGTACTGTACCTAATAGGCCTATAGGTAATACCTGTCATTTCGTCTATATTTTGAGCGTAAAACAATCTCTTGGTCTGGAGATGATTATCAGACTGTTGCATTCCTATAGTTGCTCGGAGTAAACTAAAGATAAAAAATCATCCAAAACTTTAATATACTCAGGTTTGAATAATAATGAATGAGGAAAAATAAATGTGTCGCCAATTTGTAAACATACCAAAAGAAGTCATGTTCCAGATGATGGAAGACAAGAATTTGAATCTAGAAAAAGCTAAGCACCTATCAGAACTGATTGAAGCTAATGCCTTAAAGAATCAAGACAATCGAACAAAAGGTGTTGTAGGTCAAAAAAACGGAGACGATTTCAAACCATTATGCGAAATCATTTTCGCAAAGCTGGAAGACTTGTTTGTGGCACGGAGCAGCCACACATGATTTGGATATAATTATAAGTAAAGAAAGTTGCAATAACCTCGATATTGCAAAATGCTCACTAGAACATAAATATAGTTACACAATGGTACACTTGTACTGATGTATAGTACCTACCTATATTTATTCTAACAACAAAATAGTTAAATACTCAACAAAGAATTATAATTATGAAAATCTTAGAACGACGTTTGTGCAGAATTGGTAAAGGTCGGGGCTTTTACATTCCGGAAAAATACATGACTGACGAACAGATAGATGAAGTGTTTGATTTGATTGTCACGCCCCACAAAATACCGCCAATCAGGTCTCAGGTTCTTAACCTACTAAGTGACGGCAACACTTGGCAACTCGCAGACATTGTCGCAGAAGTGTCCACAGACAATCAAGACTATGATAAAGTAAAAGACTTTATTGAATCTATGTTGAGGTCAATACCCGAAATCACAAAAGTCAATGGAGAATACTGGCTGGACAGCGCCTAAATGATGATGATATACAAAACAGACAAGCGTCTAAAGCTGAAACTGAGCCCCTATATACATATTATAACAATATTTAATCTTTATTATATATTGGTTTGGATTAAGCCACGCAACACCTGCCGAAACGGGATGAATGTAACGTCAATCTGAAAAAAATGTATATTACATATACATTCAAGAGTCTCGCAATCGCTCAAAAGATAAAAACATACTCGGCTTTGTGTAAAAAGTCCTAAAAATGCCTGACTTTATACACACATGGGCTACTTTTTACACAGAATATTTAATAGGTTAATAGATGGTAATGAAAAAGGGAGGTTTAAATATTCATAACATTATTCTGATTTGAGGGAAGAATATGCCATATCATGATGAAATTGATATTGGATGGTTTATTAGAGAAGCCAATAGAAGAGAAAGAGAGAAATGGAAAAAAGCCGTTGAGTTCTGTAAGAAGAAAAGCATAGAACAAGAAAAATTCGTTAGAGATGCGTTTGATTATGTTAACAATTACAATAAAAAATATTATGCGCAAATGAATGACTCAAAGCTTCCTAAAGCACAAAGAGATGCAGTTCGGTTCCAATATGTAATTGAAGAGATTTTCAAGCGAGTTTTTTTATAAGACAATCATAATAATGTTTCTCTTGGATAACCAAGGAGTTGAGGAAAAGAATGACAAAGTATTATGGTATCGGTACTTGGTGGGGTAATTGTAAACCTCATCAGAAATTTGATAAGTTTATCAACGAGGAAAAAGCATATATTCACGCATTACCGAATAAATTAACGCAACGAGAAAATAATAATAGAATAAGATTTCAAGATATTTTTAAAACTATTGAAGTAAAGGATGTTATTTATCTTAAATCATTTAACAGAAGAGGGTATTTGTTAAGAATACGCGCTGTTGGAAAAGTAATCAAAATTGATAAGGTAAGGGAAAATGAAGGTATTTTTTGTGTAAAGGTTGACTATAAACCAAATCATGATATTAATGGTATCATTGATGATATTCATTTTGGGGATATAAAACGAGATGAAAGAATTTACCAAGAAACAAATCAGGAATTAATACATATAATTAATGAATTATTACACGAATAATCTTAGGAGTTACCAACCCAGATTTTACAACCCTAATTTGCCAACGCTATATTATACAGAACCGTGGAGGACGACCTAAAAAGAAATAAACAACTCTACAAAAATATTTTTGGGGACTTGTTTAACAAGGTGATAACATGAATGAATTAGCCTAATTTATGAAAACTTTAATACTAAAGAAATCATAAATTCTTTCGAATCTGGTAAATCGTTAATAATTTGGACACCCAAAAAATTAACGATTTCAAGCAATACTGGCAAATACTCCTCGTAACAGCTTTTGAATCAATGTGTGCTGATAAGTAAGGCATCTTCTACCCGACATCAATATTAGGTATCGGGTGATTTTCGTCGCCTTTAAAACACGATTGATTTTGCCATAAAATAGATTTAAATTTTTGTAACCTGAGTAGGTAGTACTCCTAACTCAAAACTCTTTTCTATCTGAATCTCATTATAAAATTGAGGCTGATGATAAAAAATTGCATTTGGCAAAGGTTCAGCAACAATCTCGCTTGCTTTTATGTGTGCTATTTTCGATTGATTCGATACAGTGTCTCCCATATATGTGGAAGAAAGCAGGGGGCAGGGTCTCCCAGCCTTCACGGGGCGAACCACTTCCCGCCCCATGCTCTCTGCGAGGTGAAAATGATGCCTGATTATGATAGAGTTTGCCCAATCTGTAGTATGTGGGCTTTCAGTACAAAATATCCGCACTGTGGTGCAAGAACCATAAAGATAACGGCAGAGGATTATCGTGATTGAAATAAAAGACCATGTGTGCATAGTTTGCGGAACATTTTCAAACAGAAAAAAATGTCCTTCTTGTGGTGCAAGAACCATGAAGTTAGGAGTTGCATGAAAGTAACTGTTGCTATTTATGCTAGAGTTTCAACAAAAGGTCAAGAACTTGAGAATCAACTGCATCAACTACGTAACTTTTGTAAGAAATCTGAATGGCAAATCTTTAAGGAATACAAAGACGTCATGTCAGGCAGAGAAAACAGCCGACCTCAATACAATCAGCTATTCCAGGATGCTCATAAAAAACTGTTTGATGGTATATTATTCTGGAGTCTCGATAGATTCAGTAGGTCAGGAACATTGTTTACACTTCAAAAACTGAAAGAACTTGATAATCTTGGAATATTCTGGCATAGCTATCAAGAGCCGTACATTAATACGGATGACGAAATGACAAGAAATGTAATCATTGCAGTAATGAGTAGCTTGGCAAAGGTTGAATCACAACGTATATCTGAAAGAACTAAAGCTGCACTTGAGATAGCCGTGGATGAAGGTAAACGGATTGGTAGGGCGCCCATACAGCAAGAAACTATCGACACGGTACTCAATATATTAAAACAACCTGAACCGCCTGCATACGCGGAAATAAGTCGTATGGTGACTTACAAGATAGGACACAGAAAATATCATATTAGTCCAGCATCAATAACCAAAATCAAGAAACTCTATTTGAAAAAGGGGGGTGACCGATGACACGATTTTGTAACTCATTGAATTTTGCTAAAGTTTATTTTTTTACTGCCCCTTTTACAAATGTTCATTATCAAACTTTACAATGGATAAAATCATTCCATTTTTTGGATCAAACTATCATCAAGTCCAATAACAAGATGATATAAACCTGCATTATTGTATGCTTTTTTTATATCATCAAGAAAAAACTTCATTTTTCTATAATCATCTTCAGGTCTTGATTTTTTCATATTATCTTTAACATAAATTAGGTTGTAACCTCTACAATACTCATCAATTTTATTGGAATATTTTGCATGTAATAAATCGGTTAAAACATAAATATCTTCTAATCCTCTATGAGTTTCACTCTTTAATTCTGGATGAATAGCTACATCACATAATTTTTTAATTTCAATTACATGACGGACTCTATCTTTTATGCCAAAAACAGCAATGTCAAATTTTCCTTTAACAATGAATTTTTTTTTGAATATTTCAAAATCGTTAGGTTGAACTATATACTCATTTGAATTAAATATATGCATCAAATGGCTTTTTTCAATGGATAGATTCGTAGTATATTTATGGTTTTTTTCCATTTGTTCTGTTAAAAAGGGATTGTATTCGAGTTTTATCCTTCCAAAACTACCTTTTTGTTTTTTATGAAATTCATTACAAATATGTACGTATAGTCGTAATTGAATATCTTCCTCTTTTGGAAAACATTTAGGATATTTTTTCACATCATGAATTGTTTCATTTATTGAATTCTTAATTATTTCTGATTCATCATCAATATTCATTTTTATACCCTCTAAGATATGATAACAATTGTATTGTTAAAAACCTTATTGAATTTAATTAAATATTTCAACAAGATTGTAGTTGTTGAATAATATTAATCCTGTTGCGGTCTAAATCGTTCATACTCGTTTAAACTCAATGTGTAGTTTTGACTTCATTTATACCATATTGTTCCTAGTTTTTATTCTAGCACTAGAATTTTTTTAAATGAACAGTTTTATGAGCAGTACCAACGTTAATGGTCAAGAGAACTCGAACTTGATTTTGTTAAAAACATGGTTGATTCAGCGAGTTATCGATAAAACCAGATATCAAAAGGTAGGGGGTTGCATATCAAAACCGGCCTTTATCAGCCACTTTTTTTGATACAGAAAAAGTTTCTGTTTAGACGAATGCCGATAAAAACCACGGTGGAACACCTAAAAATTCCATAAGGCTCTTCTACTTCCTAGGAGAATTGATGTATTGTGCCTAGGAGGCGCAAGGAGAAAAAAATATGAGCAAGAAAAAAACCAAAAAGCAAAAAGAAGCAGAAGCACGAACCAAAGTGAATGGTTGGCCAAAGTTCGAAAATAGCAGATTAGTAACGCCTAAACCAAAAACAGCAACAGAAAAACTAATGGAGATGCAGAAAAAGAAAGAGCAACTAAAAGCTCAAGAACCTGAACCAGCACCTAAAACACTGGCAGAAGCTCAACAGCTTATTGAATCGTTAAGGGCAGACATCGAGAAGCTCAAAACACGCCGCACGACATCAAAGCTGGAAGATTTGCCTGATGAAGAAGATTGTCCAATCCAGTACATCAATTTTTGCCAAGTGCAAAAGGCAAGAGATGAAATGTTGCATATTTTGGAGGAGATTGAATCATTGGGATATGTCGAAATCCGTCACAACAAATATGGTGAAACCTATAGAGTAGCAGGTCAAACAGTCGCAGAGTTGTGGCCTTTAAAACGTGGCTGGAGTTCTTGCATCAAGCCACATTCGGTCAAGCGATGGGACATGGAAGAATTCCTTACAGCATTTAAACAGCGAGTCGAAGAAATCAAAGCCGAATGCGAAAAGAAGCAGAAGGATATGCCGAAGCCTGCAAAAGCTACAAAAAAAGTTGAATCTGTGCAGGATATAAAGGGCAGAATCGAAAAATTGAGCAATGGACACAATGCAATCCATATCAAAAATGTTACAGCAGAAATAAAACAATATGCAGATGTAGAAGGTTATCATTTTGTAGACGATGGGCACACGATGGTAGTTAGGGAGCTTTAGTTATTTTTTTTTGATTGTAGGTTGTTTTTACAGGTTTTACACGAGATTTCTTTTATGATTGGTATATTTTTATTAACATGTGCTGATGGGCTGTAACAATCAGATAAAAGGCTATTTAAAGACTCAAAATAATTTATAACATGTTTAACCCGCCAACAGATACAGAACTAGCAAAAGTGCCAAGACTTTATGAAACTGAAAATGTCCCCGCTAAGGACAAAGTGGTTCACCTACACTTCTTTTTAGGCAACAGTGACTGGTATATCGCTGAATTTGATGGCGATGATACGTTCTTCGGTTTTGTATGTCTCAACGGTTGGCAAGACTGTGCGGAGTGGGGCTACATAAGTTTCAAAGAACTTAGGGAACTACGAGTAAAACAGCCGATTGGCATTGATGGTCAAAAGGCACTTATGCCATTAGAAGTAGACAGAGATGTATACTGGAAGCCTAAGAAGGCATCTGATGTGCTTTTGATTGTCAGGTGTGGTGGAATCTATGATTGAACAGTTGTTGGAGCAGGCGGTTGTCGATGGCTTTATTACATGTCCTCACTGTGGTAACAGAATTGAACCGGATGCTGAAAAGTGCTGCTGTGGATGGATAAATCCATTAGTAGGGGAAGGTTGGATTTAGCAGGCACATGGTTGAGTTTTTGTAGACAACAAGGTTGCACCATCTTAGAAATGAAATCAACATGATTTATTGCAACTGTTATTGTTAACATCTGTTAAGTGCATTGTGTAGAAATGAATTCGATAATGAGCCGAATTTTGTGTTTTTTCGTAAATGTTTTATACAAATAACTTATCTTGGTGATGAAAAACAATTGGATAGGATGACGGATGCCAAATAAATCGATATTTTTAGTCACAGAAGGGAGTTATCCTGTTTGTAGAAAGATGGATTGATATTTTCTGGAGAGATGGATGGTAGATAAACCAGACATAGTAAAAAGGCTGAGGAAAGAGGAAAAACTTGGGAAATTTCAAAGTAAAGTACATAGTGTTTATGAAAAGTTAAAGACACCAATGAAAATCTCAGATGATGCCTCTGCGGTTAAGGCCGAGGGAACGATGAGAGTAGACAACATCAGCAAGGCAAAATTGGAAGAGGAATTGGCAGAGTCTCAGAGGCATTTTCAAACATTGTTTAACACTATGACTGATCCTGTGGCTATTGTCGATGAGGGAGGTATATTTTTGGAAGTAACTGATAAAGTGGTAGAATTTACAGGGTTTAAAAAGGAGGAGTTATTAGGGAGGAATTTTCTGAGAACAAAGATTGTGACAAACAAAAGTAAGGCTATTATGGTGAAAAATTTGGCAAAACGAATGGCGGGTATGAAACTTGCACCTTACGAGATGGAAGTACTCACAAAGGACGGGAGAAAGTTACCATATGAGTTAAACGCATCAAAAATTGTCTATAAAGGCAAACCGGCAGATATGGTGGTCTTTAGAGATATTTCTAAGCGTAAGCAGGCAGAGAAAAAGTTACGGGATGCATATGAGAAAGTAGAACAAAAAGTAGAAGAACGAACCGTTGAGATAAATGAGAAGAATAAGCAACTTCAAGAAGAGATTGTCATGCGGAAGCATTCTGAGAAGGAATTAAAACTAAGGATTGATGAACTTGAAATATTCAATGGGGTTAGTGTTGATAGAGAGCTTAAAATGATTGAGTTAAAAAAGGAAATAAATGAACTCTGTGAAAAACTTGGTGAAAAACCAAGATATGATGTAGAAGCGAAAGTTATAAATGAGGTAAAATGAGAAACAATTGGAAAGGTTGAGAGGTAACCTTTGAAAAATAAAGTGAGGTGAGTATGGATATGGAAAAAAAAGTTTTAGGTATGTGGGCAATTGTATTGGTGATTGCATTGTTTGCTCTGGGATTTTCAGTAGCTAGTTATCTGAGGACACCTGAGCAGGAAGCAGGTATTGAGGTAATCATGGGTACAGGAAATACATCAGCAGATCTTGAAGGTATCCCCATTTATATGGGTACAAGTAACGGTTTTGTGATTAAATTTGAAAATGAAAAAGTGTTTTATATGTCTGGTGATACGTGTCTCTTTGGTGATATGAAATGGCTTATACATGATTATTATCATCCTGACGTGGCTTTCCTTACAGCGGGGAATGTTTTCACTATGGACCCAAAGGATGCGGCGAAGGCGACAGAATGGGTAGACCCGAAATATGTGGTTCCTTACCATTATAAGATATTCCCATTCCTTGAGCAGAATATGGATGAATTCGCACGGCTTGTAGATGAAAGCAGGGAAGCGGGGTAGTACTAGAGCTGTACCTATAGTCTTGGAACCTGGTGTAGAACAGGAAATGGAGGGAGTGAAGGTGACATGGCTTGGTCATGGTGGGTTCTTTTTGGTATCGCCTGATGGTACAAGGATTCTGATTGATCCATGGTTTACACCAAATCCTGATACACCTTCGAAATTCAAGAATATGTCCATTTTTGAAAGAGTGGACTTGTTACTGATTACTCATGGACATATAGATCATTTCGATGAGAATGACATGTATAACATTATAGATTTGTATGATCCACCTATTCTGTGTCAGTGGGAGGTCATGATTTATTTACAATCGAAAATTGCTGGAGACTATGTCATGATGAACAAAGGAGGTAGAATAACAAAAGAGATCATAGAAAAACAGGGTATCGAGGTAAGTGATTATGTACCGGAAACCTTGGAGATAACAATGGTTCATGCTGATCATAGCTCATCATATTAAAACAGGGTAATATTAATTGCAGGATTAGATGATGAACCCCGCTAGCTTTAATCTCAGCAGGTTATGAACACGGCGGAATTGGAAGGAGATAGATATGGCGTTTGGACTGGTAAAGATGGTTAGGGTGTATTATGACTAGGCTAGCATTCCGCAGGAAACTTACCTTTGCTATTTTGGCAACCGCCTTATCCGTCTGCTTTTTGTACAGTGGTTATAATATTCTCCAAAGCCAAGCACAAATGGAGACTTTGTTAATCAATGAACACACAGGAATGTGTGAGTATTTAGCCACCTCTTTTGATGTTGCCAAGGCCAAAGTAGGGGTTGCATACAATGCTGAGCTGATTGAGCAGATGGGTACCAACGACGAATATGTAGTTTATATTAGAGTGGTGAAACCCTCTGGGGAGATATATCTCTCAACTGAAAAAAATGAGATGGGGCAATTTGTCAAAGACCTGGGTGTCTATACAAAAGAGACAATCATTAGAGAGGACGTTTATAATGGGGAGAATATAAAAACTGTGGTTTCTCCAACCAATGAAGGTTACACCATCTGGCTTGGTTTCTCCTTGCATGCCCTGGAAACAGCTTTTTATGAGATGGTTTTATTTAATATTCTGATTTTTTTACCTATTGCATGTGCCATTGTTGTTGTTTCATATTATATATCAAGAAATATGACAAGACCCATTAAAAAACTGATGGATGGTGTACAGCAAATAGGGGCGGGTAACCTTGATGTGGGTACTCATATTGAAAGTAAGGATGAACTTGGAGATCTAGGCTTTGCATTTGACCAGATGCGTATAGACCTAAAAAAATCAAAGAATGAAATCGAGGATTACAGCAAGAATTTAGAAAAAAAGGTTACAGAAAGAACAGAGGAACTACATAAATCGAAGGAGAACCTGGAAAAAACAGTGGTAGATTTACAAAAAAACAGATATGCAACTCTTAACATCATGAGAGATCTTAAAAAAACCGTTGCATTTAGGGAAAAAGCAGAGAGAGAACTGAAAGAATCGCATGAAATGCTTCAGGCAGTAAATAGCGACCTTGAACGAAAGGTAGAAGAAAGAACCATTGAAGTGGAAAAACTCTTGAAGCAGAAAGACGAGTTTGTAAACCAACTGGGCCATGACCTTAAAAACCCGTTAGGTCCACTTTTAAACCTACTACCAATCTTGGAGAAAGATGAAACAGATTTAGAACGTAAGAAAATCTTTGATGTGCTAAACAGAAACACCAGTCATATAGAGAATCTTGTGGTTAAAACCATTCAACTAGCTAGGCTTAATGCACCTAGTACAAAATTGAATTTGGAGGACGTAGGCCTCTTTAGTGAAACTGATGATACTATCAAAAGGAATAGGTCCTTATTTGAAGAAAACAACATGGAAATTGATAACAGGATATCTGATAAAATCATTATAAAAGCAGATAAATTGAGACTTACAGAGCTGTTTGACAATCTCATCAACAATGCTGTAAAGTACACCAAGGGTTCTGGTACTATCACAATTGATGCAGAGCAGGATAAGGATTTCGTCACGGTTTCTGTAAAGGACACTGGTATAGGTGCGACTGAGGAGCAACTGAGCCATATATTTGATGAGTTCTATAAGGCTGATTGGTCACGCCATGATTTCGACAGCAGCGGTCTTGGACTGCCTATTTGTAAGCGTATTGTCGAAAAGCATGGTGGTAAGATATGGGCTGAAAGCGAAGGTGAAGGAAAGGGCACGACAATGTTTTTTACTCTCCCTATATCTTCTGAAAAACAAAAAGATAAGGAACAACAGTAAAAATAATCAATAGGTTATAAGATATGTAAAATGAGGCGGACTAGGAAAATGAAGAAAATAATGTTTGTAGATGATGAAGAAGACCAGATATTCGGTATCAAAACAGCATTGGAAGATACATACGGTGATGAATATGAAGTAATACCTGCCCGTAATGGTGCAGAATGTTTTGAATTGCTGAAAAACAATGAGTTGCCTGACCTGATACTTCTGGATATCATGATGCCGGAGATGAGCGGGTGGCAGGTTTTTGATACGCTGAGAGATAACCCATTATGGAAGGATATTCCTGTGGTGTTTCTTACAGCCAGAACAGATAGAATCGCTGAGGGTGCTGGAAGGTTTCTTGGTGAGGATTATATTGAAAAACCTGTGAAAACAGAGGATTTGAAGAACAGGATTGATAAGGTATTAGAAAAAAAGAATGAAAGATAATTCAATATGGTTCCTAACTAAAAAAATCAGTGGTTACCTGGTTGCGGATAAGAGTAAGATAATGTTCAGAGGGAGTTTGAATAAATATGTTAGAAGCTTTTTCCAATGAAGAGAAACAATTTGTTGAATATTTGGTGAAGAAATATTATTTTGGACTTGGTACTTAAAAGGATAACTACAGGATTTATCGTAATGTAGGAAAGAAATCTTGATATCTTATTCAACCCGAGTTCACCATTGCCTATCGTCTGATATGCACGCCAACCCTACCTATTTGATGGATGTTTTTCGGAGGGTGGAAGTTATAAAGCAATAATTGTTTTGAAATTGTGGATTTGAGAAAGAATAAGGATAAGATGATTAAGAAAACCTGGATACGCAAAGATTGTAATTTAAGTTTTGAAAAGTTTACAAAAGATAAATGTTGTCCATTTTGCAATAGTAAACGAATTGAAAAATCGTCTCGATGACATTAGATAAACGATTCTAAAGATTTTTTTTGACTATTTATGGCTTGATAATGGCATGGCTACCACATCTCGGGCATGTCAAAACGTCAATGTCTTCAGGTACACTAAAATATTTTTTGCACTTCATACATTTCCACATCATATTATATTGTCCCTAATACCCTCCATTTGTCAACTTAATATAACTTTTTTGGTATTCTTAAAAATACAAAATTACTTATCCCCCAGGAGAGAATAAGGAAGGATAATGCATTAAAACGTCTGATATGCACGTCAACCCTACTCCAATGGATTGTTTTCTTTGTACCACGGGCAATTAATACAAGTATCACACAGATTATATCCATAGCACTCTTTTCCTATGTGATTCAAAAATAAATAACAATCTTTCCCAAGGTCTAACTGATATACTATACAGTTTTCTCTTTTCTCATTTGGGCAATTTAAAAATTCCCAGCAATTCTGATGGCTGTTTTTTATGCTACTCACCATGTTATACTTTGTGATTACCACTATTAAAAAATATCTTGTAAAAGTATCAAAATGTAAATTTGTCTTTAGGGAAAGGGTGTAAAAATTATCAAGAAACGGGAGGGAAGAAAGGAAAGCAGCTAAAATTGTTGCAGAATCATAAAAAGAACTTCATGAAAGGATGTCTAAATCGAAATTACATACTACAAAGAAGCGCAAGTATTAACCTGAGTTCACCAGGCGAACAGCCAAAGTCACTTTGAGTATGCACAATAAACTCAACAGGGATTGAAATCTGTGTGAAACACTTATTTAAACAGTCGCTAACAGTAGTTCTTTGTTGATGAATAATAAATTATTAGCGATATCAAAAACCTTGCATTCGCGGTGTATCAAAGTTTTAGTTCAAATTGTCTATTAGCTGTTTGTAGCTGTCCTTGTTGAACAGGATGAAAATTGATGTGTGTCATAGTCACATCTAGCAGGTTTTAATCAATGTACAGTGATTAGAGGTTTAGAGTCGTGTTATGTTTTATGATGAAAACTTGTTATGTAAAATCAAAAGAAAGTTTTTCTTCCTCGATTAACCGATTTACATGATCTTGTGGGAGATTTATTTTATTACAAACAAACGGGATTTTTATTTTTGAACCACTTACTTTCTCCCCATGTAATATTAAAACTTTAGAACCTTGTTGTTTTAAATACTCACCATATGCAATAACAAATGGATCACAACATTTTAACCATTGTTTAAAACCGATAATATGAGAGCCCGTGAGATTACTCATAATATAAGGAAATAAATTAATTACGTCAGGAATATCTGATTTTGAAGTTAATATATTTGGTGCAAAATCAGCTTTCAGATAGTCATGACCTTTTTCGATCTCTTCTTTTACCTTATCAATAATAATTAATTTACCGGATTTGTTTATATCTATTAAAAAATCCCAAAAAGGTTTAAAATTATTTGGCGGATAAAATTTCATTGCTGTTATAAGTGCAGACGTGTCAGCAACGTATTTATCCATTCTGTAAAACCTCAAAAAGTTGATTCATTCTATCAACATCTCTAACTTTGAGATAATCGAAAGTTTCAGATAATGAAATTCTCCCATCTGAATAGTTATTATTTATTAACTCAATGTATTTTTTACTCAATCTGGTTTTTAATACTTTATAATAATCAGGTCCACCCTGTGATTTAATAGTTTTTTTATAACTATGTTTTTTTAAATAATCATTAAAATCATTTTTTGAGATTGCTTTCATTAAATATAATCTATACATAAATGCTAATTTACTAAGTTTATATTTTTTAGATAATTCTTTTAACCATTGATCAGATACTTTCTCTTCAATTTTCGAATCTTTAATACCTTCTTTTTTTTCAATTTCCTCAGTAATTAACAAGAAATAAGCAAAACTATTGCACCAAATTTCAGTACTTGAAGATGGATTATTTGCATTAATGTTGTCGATATCCACATCCTCCATGTTTAATAAGTAATGACCAAGTTCATGCAATAATGAGAAAATCTCAGCATTTTTATCATCAGAAGAATTTACCAACATCAATGGAGGATATTTATTATCAAGAAAGATACATCCACGTAATTCATGTGGAAGAGCATCTCTAAAA